>Ga0075426_10000169_pt1 | contig 43702 bp, 48 predicted proteins | sample SoiMethybrSBSTD5_FD_75304 | JGI IMG/M metagenome (GOLD analysis project Ga0075426, IMG submission 75304) | Bulk soil microbial communities from a Populus tree surrounding site in Tennessee, USA - Soil MetaG P. TD hybrid SBSTD5 | ecosystem: Environmental > Terrestrial > Soil > Tree plantation... | reverse complement strand
AGATGACGGGGTCGTCCTTCGCCTGCGCGTCTTTCAGCGCGGTCGTCGGAGCGTGCGCAAAGACGAAAATGCTTTGCTGCGTGCCGACATCGGCGGGCTTCGGCTGGATGAGGGCGCTCGCGTTCGCGACGGTCGTCGTGATCGACCCGCTCACGACCATCGGAAACAAGGGCGACGTGGCGGCGACGTTGGCGCTGAAAACCCCGACCTCGGCGCGCGGCGTGCCGTCCTGGTGGGTGGCCGAGATGTTGAGCTTCCCCGAGGCGCCGTCCCAGGAGCCCGTGAACGACCATGTGACACCCGCGCCCGGCGTATAGGTGCACGTGCCGTCCGGATTCGGCGTGTGAATGAGCCGGGACGGGATGATCTCGGTGCCGTTCAGGGCGCCGGCATGGGACAGGTCGAGCCCGGTGAAGGTGACATCCGCCGTGCCGGTATGGGAGTTGGAGCAGACCTTCGGCTTCGAGGTGACGGTATGTTCGCCGACGCAGGTCGGCATCCCGAAGCATGTGAACGTCTCGTGGCGCGGTCCGTCGTTGGGATCGACGTTGTCGATCGTGCCGGTCACGCGCGTGTCGGCCGGGCCGGTCGCGGCGGCAGGCAATGCACCGATGCAAGCGGCGGCGAACGCCGCCATGGCGACCTGCCGGAATCCCATCGCTCCTCCCCGGACCGACGTTCGATGCGGTCATTGTGCGCGCGGACGAAGGCGCGCGCCAACGAATCCTGCCTACAGCGCGGCTTGAAAAATCCGCTCGAAGTCCGCCGCGGAGACCGGCTTGGGGTTGGTCTTGTGGCAGGTGTCCTTCACCGCGATGTCGACGAGCTTCGGGATATTCGCGGCGGTCACGCCCTTGCCGCCGAGCTTCGCGGGGATGCCGATGCGCGCCTTGAGGTCCGTCAGCCAGGACACGAACGCTTCGGCAGTCGAGCCGGCGCCGCACACGCGCGCGAGCTCCGCCATCTTCTTCTGTGCGGCGTCGAGGTTGAAGCGCATGACGTGGTCGATCATGATGCCGTTCGCGAGGCCGTGGTGCATGTCGACGACGGTCCCGAGCGCGTGCGCGCACGAATGCACCGCCCCCAGGTCCTTCTGGAACGCGATCGCGCCCATCATCGAGGCCATCATCATGTCGGAGCGCGCGGCGAGGTTCTTCGGCATCGCGACCGCCGTTTCGAGCGAGTGCGCGGCGATGCGCGCGCCTTCCAGCGCGATGCCGTCGCACAGCGGATGGTATTCGGGCGAGAGATAGCTCTCGACATTGTGCGTGAGCGCATCCATGCCGGTCGCCGCGGTGACGCCCGCCGGAAGGTCGAGCGTGAGCTCGGGATCGGCGAAGACGGCGCGCGCGAGAAGCGACGGATGGAAGACGATCTTCTTGATGTGCGTCGCGTCGTCGGAGATCACCGCCGAGCGGCCCACTTCGCTGCCGGTGCCGCTCGTCGTCGGAAGCGCGACGAGGTAGGGAAGGGGCTGCGCGATCGGCCGCAGGTTCGGATGGTCCCAGGCGTACTCGAGGACGTCGCCCTCGTGCACCGACATGAGCGCGATCGCTTTCGCGACGTCGAGCGCCGCGCCGCCGCCGAAACCGATCACCGCATCGGCGCCGTGCGCCGTGAAAGCCTTCACGCCCTCGTCGACCTGCGCGCGCACCGGATTGCCATAGACGCCGGAATACACCCGCACCGTGAGGCTCGACAGCGTGTCGCCGAATTCCTTGAGGATGGGAAGCGCCGCGAGTCCCTTGTCGGTGACGATGAGCGGCCGTTTCACGCCGTGCTTGCGCAAATGCTCCGCGACCAGGCGCCGCGCGCCGGCTCCGAAATGGATAGCCGTCGGAAACGAGAATTGGACGATTGGCATGCTCGATCTCAGTATAGTTCGGGCGTCACGGCATCGCGACGCTTCGCAGCGCCGCCATCGGGCGCGCCGCGACGATCGCGTGCGCGTGTTTCGCGTCGCGCACGAAGAAGGAGCCGGCGAAGGCGAGCGAGTTGATCGAGATGCCCTCGAAACGGTCGCGCGAGCGCGGCACGACGAGCATCCACTCGTGCGTGACGAGGAGGCTGTAGGGCCGCGGCGCTTTCAAGCCGGCGGCGCGATGCAGCTCGCGATAGGTTTGCAGCATCGAGCCTGGTTGCGCGACCTGCCCGGCCTGCAGCCGCGCGAACGCGTGACGGAATCCGAGAGCCGGCGCGGGATTCGCGAGCAGCGCATCCATCGGAATGGAGCGCCGGGGCGAAAGCGGCAGCGTCACCACCTGCAGGTGCTTGTGCGGCTGGCTCGCGCCCGCCTCGGTGCCGCCGTTGTAGAACGCGAGCACTTCCGCATCCCGCATGCACAGCGCGAGCGCCTCGAAATCGCGCTCGTTGAGCAGCTCGCGCTGGTCCTCGTAGTCGCGCGTCGCCACGAGCAGGTGCTCGCGCAGCACGCTGAACTTGTTGAGGAGCGCGCGGTGCGTGGCCGTGAGGTCGCGCACGATGAGGGCGGGCTCGGGATCGGCGAACGGATCCTGGGGCAGCTTCGGAGCTTCGGCCGTGCGCCCCGCGGCGGTCTCTCCCCGGGGGAATTTCGTCGCCACGCGCAGCACGAACTCGACGCCGGCGTCCTGGACGTACTCCAGCGCGCAGTCGAAGCTGTGCATCGCGCCGCTCGCGAGCGCGGCCTCCGCGCGGTCGACCACGTCGGTCCAGAAGCCGACCGAGTTGGATGGAAGTCGCTTGCTGCTCAATGAATCTTCAGTTGGATGGGAGTAGCTTGCTGCTCAATGAATCTTCAGTTGGATGGGAGTAGCTTGCTGCTCAATGAATCTTCAAATGATCTCGAAATACCGCTTGAGCTCCCAATCGGTGACGGCGTCGAGCCACTTGCGCCATTCCCATTCGCGGGTGGCGGCGAAATGCTCGACGAAGTCGGCTCCGAGCCAGTCGCGCGCGGCCTTCGAGGCGTGGAAGATGCGGGTGGTCTCGATGAGCGTGCGCGGCGCCCGCGGCACGTCGTCGGTGCCGGCGTTGTCGCCAGTCGCGGGTTTGCGCGTGAGCTTGAGGTTCCGTTTCACGCCCTCGAGGCCGGCCGCGATCGCCGCGGCCACCGCGAGATAGGGATTGCTGTCGGCGCCGGGCGCGCGCGTCTCCAGGCGCGTGGATTTCGCCCCGCCGCAAAGCACGCGGAAGGTCACCGTGCGGTTGTCGACGCCCCACGTCGGCTTCACCGGCGCCCAGAATCCGTCGACCAGGCGCTTGTACGAGTTGATCGTCGGCCAGAACATCGGCGCGAATTCGAGCATGTACGCGAGCTGGCCCGCGAGGTAGCTCTCGAAGAGCTTCGACATGCCGCCGTAGCGGCCCTTCGCGTCGAAGAAGACGTTCTTCTTGCCGTCCGAGAGGCTCTGGTGCACGTGCCCCGAGCATCCGGGATAGCGCGGGCTCCACTTCGCCATGAACGAGGGCATGATGCCGAAGCGCGCGCCGATCTCCTTCGCGCCGGTCTTGAAGAGGATCGCGCGGTCCGCGGACTCGAGCGCATCCGAATAGAGGATCGCCGCCTCGTAGACGCCCGGCCCGGTCTCGGTGTGCAGGCCCTCGATCGGCACGCGAAACCGCGCCATCTCGTCCATGAGCGCGTTGAAGTAGTCGCGGTTCGCGCCCATGCGCAGGAGCGAATAGCCGAACATCCCGGGCGTGATCGGCTGCGGCGGCTGGCCGTTCTTCGCCGCCCACGACTGCGGTGTCTCCGCGAAATTGAAGAACTCGTACTCGACGCCGGTCTTCACCTCGAAGCCCATGTCTTTCGCGCGCTCGAGGACGCGCGCGAGCGTCTGCCGCGGGCAGAGCGGGTGCGGCGAGCCGTCGGCGTTCACGAAGCTGCCAAGGAAGAACGGCACGTCGCCGTCCCACGGGACGTTGCGGTGCGTGGCGAGGTCGAGCCGCACCATCGCGTCGGGAAACCCCTTGTGCCAGCCGGTGACCCGCGTGTTGTCGTAGGGCTCGTCGGCCATGTCCCAGCCGAAGACGACGTCGCAGAAGCCGAAACCGCCCTCGACGGCGGAGAAGAACTTGTCCTTGTGGATGTACTTGCCGCGCAGCACGCCGTCGATGTCCGAAACGGCGACCTTCACCTTGGGGCTCGCGCTATTGCGTATCGCCTCGAGCACCTCGTCGTGGCTCGCGGCCTTCGGTTTCCTCGCGTCCGCTTTCATCGCGATCCTCCTGACTATTCGGTCGGGCTCACGAGGTTGCGCGCGAGATCGGGCCGCGCCTCGTAGATGCCGGTCGCGCCGACGAGCCGGCTCCGGCGCAGCTTCCCCGCCGATTCGAGGATCGGATACGCGGTCGAGCAGAAAAAGGAGTTGATGCGCCGCATGTCGCTGATGATGTCGAGGTGCAGCGAGCTGGTCTCGATCGATTGGACGGTCTGTCCGGCGAGCCGCGAGAGGTGCGTGTCGTGGTACGCGCGCTCGAGGTCGCGGAAGTGCTCCTTCTCCGCGAGCAGGCGTTGCGCCATCGCGACATCGGGATTGAGGAAGACCGACATGCCCAGCCGCAGGTTCGCGACGAGCCGCGCGTGCAGCTCCGTGATCTCCTTCATCCCGGCTTCCGAGAACGAGAGGCGATGCGCGATCTTGCGGTCGCGCAAGTCCTGGAGGATCCGCTCGAGGATGTCGCCCACGTGCTCGAGGTTGATCGCGAGCGAGATGATCTCGGCCCAGCGGCGGCTGTCCTTGTCGTCGAGCGCCTCGCGGCTCACCTGCGTGAGATAGAGCTTGACGGCCGTGTAGAGCCGGTCGACGTCGTCGTCCAGCCGGATGATCTCCTCGATTCGTGCCGCGTCCTCGCCGCGCATCGCCTCGAGCATCCCGTGGAGCATCTGCTCGATGGTGTCGCCGATGCGCAGCGTCTCGCGCGCGGCATTGGCGAGGGCGAGCGCGGGGGTCGCGAGCGCCGTCGCATCGAGGAAGCGCGGCTCGGCGCGGCGCTGGCCTTCCTTCGCATCCGGAATCCAGCCTTCGACCAGGCGCGCGACCGGACCCGTGAACGCGATGAAGGCGATCGCGAGCGCCGCGTTGAAGAGCACGTGGAAGTCCAGCACCTGGCGGCGCGTATCGGCATCGAACCGGCCGATGAGCTCCGGCAGCCACGGCAGCGCGAGCGAGAAGAGCACGCAACCCACGACCTTGAAGAGGAGGTTGCCGAACGCGACGCGGCGGCCGCCGCCGGGGGCGCGCGCGTTCACGATGAGCGCGAGCAGCCCGCTGCCGAGGTTCGCGCCGAGCACGAGGCAGAGCGCGACCGGCACGCTCACCACGTTGGTCGCGGCGAGGCTCGCCACGATCAGCACCACCGCGAGGCTCGACCAGGAGAGCAGCGCGAACGCGGCGCCGATGAGCATGTCGAGCATCGGGTCGCCCGAGAGCGTGGCGAAGATCACGCGCACGCCGTGCGCCTCGGTGATCGGCTTGGTCGCGATCATCACGAGCTGCAGCGCGAGGAGCATCAGCCCCAGCCCCATCGCCACGCGCCCGATCTGGCCGGCACGCGAGCTGCGCCGCGACAGGAAGAAGATCACGCCGAAGAGGATGAGCAGCGGCGAGAGCCAGGAGAGGTCCAGCGAGTAGACCTGCGCCATGAGCGCGGTGCCCACGTCGGCGCCGAGCATGATCGCGAGCGCCGACGGCAGCGCGATCAGCTTCTGCGCGACGAAAGAGCTCGCGAGGAGCGCGGTGGCGCTCGACGATTGCACGAGACCGGTGACGCCGAGGCCGGCGAGGAGCGCCGAGAAGCGGTTGCCGACGCTCTTGGACAGCGCGCGGCGAAGGTCGGCGCCGAACACGCGCAGCACGCCGGTGCGCACGATATGCGCGCCCCAGACGAGGAGGGCGACCGCGGCGAGCAGGTTGAGGAGGATCTGCAAGCGGTTATTTAACTACGGCCGCTCGCCGAGCGCCATGCACCTCGGGGTTTAACGCGACGTCGATTCCCTCCAGAGCATCACGGCGAGCAGCGCCGCGATCACCGCGGCGAGTGCGCTCAGCCACACCGGGATCTGCACGCCGTTCACGACGATGGGCCAGCCGAGCACGAACCGGACCAGTTGCATGAGCGCCACCAGCGCGAGGACGATGACGGCGCAGAACGTGAAAGGCTTCATCCAAGCCGAATGATCGGCGGCCGCGGCATTGGTTCCGTTATCATCTGCGGCATCGCCTACCGAGGGGGGAAGGTATGGGACGCTCATTCGCCCGGCTCGCCGCCGCGGCCGCCGGATTCGCCGCCGCGCTCGCATTCGCCCAGGAACCGGTCAAGATCGGCGTGATCGCCCCGTTCACGGGCCCGGCCGCCGGGTTCGGCAAGGAGATCGAGGCCGGCATGCGGGCCTGGATGAAGATCCACGGCGACACGGTCGCGGGCCGCAAGATGCAGCTCCTCATCCGCGACACGGGGGGTCCCAACCCCGACGTCGCCAAGCGGCTCGCGCAGGAGCTCGTCACGCGCGACAAGGTCGATTTCCTCGCCGGCTTCGGCTACACGCCCGAGGCGCTCGCGAGCGCGCCGATCGCGACCGAGGCGAAGACGCCGATGATCGTGATGAACGCCGCCTCCTCCGTGGTGACGACGCGCTCGCCCTACATCGCGCGCTTCTCGATGACGCTCCCGCAGGTCTCGGCGCCGATGGCGACCTGGGCGTGGAAGAACGGCATCCGCAAGGTCTACTCGCTGGTGACCGACTTCGCGCCGGGAATCGATTCGGAGACGGCATTCAAGACGGCGTTCACGGCGCTCGGCGGCCAGGTGATCGACGCGGTCCGCATGCCGCTGCGCAATCCCGACTATGCCCCTTACGTGCAGCGCGCGAAGGACGCGAAGCCCGATGCGCTCTTCATCTTCGTGCCCGCGGGCCAGGACGCGGTCGCCTTCATGAAGGCGTTCGAGGAGCGCGGGCTCGCCAAGGAAGGCATCAAGCCGATCGGTCCGGGCGACCTCACCGACGACTACGTGCTCAACTCCATCGGCGATCCGGTGCTCGGCGTCATCACGACGCACCATTACTCGGCGGCGCACGATTCGCCCGAGAACAAGGCGTTCGTCGCCGCTTTCCACGCGGTAGCGCCCGAGCTCGGACGGCCGAACTTCATGGGCGTGGGCGGATACGACGGCATGGCCGCGATCGCGGAGGTGGTGAAGCGGCTCGGCAATTCCATCGACGGCGACAAGGCGATGGAGATCCTGAAGACGCTCAAGCTCGACAGTCCCCGCGGCCCGATCTCGATCGACCCGGCGACGCGCGACATCGTGCAGACGGTGTACGTGCGCAAGGTCGAGAAGCGCGGCAACGAATACTGGAACGTCGAGTTCGACAAGTTCCCGGACGTGAAGGACCCCGGCAAGTGATGTTCTCCCTCTCCCCTGGGAGAGGGCCGGGGAGAGGGTCGTGATCGGCGTCCTCTTTGACGGCATCGCGTACGGGAGCCTGCTCTTCCTGGTGAGCGTGGGCCTGTCGGTGACGATGGGCCTCATGAACTTCGTCAACCTCGCGCACGGCGCCTTCGCGATGGCGGGCGGCTTCGCGTGCGTGGTCGCGATGAACCGCTACGGCGTGCCGTTCCTGGCGACGCTGCCGATCGTGTTCGTGATCGGCGCCGCGCTCGGCGCGCTCCTCGAGCGAACGCTTTACCGGCGCCTGTATCGCGCGACTCACCTCGACCAGGTGCTGTTCTCCATCGGCCTCACTTTCATGGCGATCGCCGCCGCCACCTGGGTGTTCGGATCGTCGCAACAGCTGGTGCGGCTTCCCGACCAGCTGCGCGGCCAGGTGCGCGTCGCCGGCATCGATTTCGGCGTCTATCGCCTGTTCCTCATCGCGATGGTCGCGGTGATCACCGCCGCGCTCGGCGCGCTCGTCGCGCGCACGCGTTTCGGCGCCCACGTGCGCGCCGCCGTGGACGATGCGGCCGCGGCGCGCGGCCTGGGCATCGACGTCGATCGCATCTTCGCCGTCACCTTCGCGCTCGGCTCGGGCCTCGCCGCGCTCGGCGGCGCGCTCGGCATCGAGGTGCTGGGGCTCGATCCCGCGTTCGCGCTCAAGTTCCTGGTCTACTTCCTCATCGTGGTCGTCGTCGGCGGAGCGGGGAGCGTGCGCGGCCTCCTCGTCGCCGCGCTCCTGCTGGGCGTGATCGACGTCGCGGCGAAGTACTACGTCCCGCGCGCGGGGGCGTTCGTGATCTACGCCGCGATGGTGGTGCTGCTCCTCGCGTTTCCCTCCGGGCTCTTCGGAAGGCGCGCGTGAGCCGCGCCGAGGCCGCGTTCTGGCTGCTGCCGGTCGCGGCGTTCTTCCTCGCGCCCGGTTATCTCGTGCTCGGCAGCCAGATCCTCATCGTCGCGCTCTTCGCGCTGTCGCTCGATCTCATCCTCGGGTACGCCGGCATCCTCTCGCTCGGGCACGCCGCCTTCTTCGGCGTCGGCGCCTACACCGCCGGGATTCTCGCCGTGCACGGCTGGGGCGAGCCGCTGAGCGGGCTCCTGGCCGCCGCGATCGTCGCGGGCGCGGTCGGCTTCGCAGTGAGCTTCCTCGTGGTGCGCGGCGAGGACCTCTCGCGCCTCATGGTGACGCTCGGCCTCGGTCTCCTGCTCTACGAGGCCGCCAATCGCTTCGCCGACATCACCGGCGGCGTCGACGGCCTCTCGGGCGTCGTGACCGGAAAGATCTTCGGCGTGTTCTCCTTCGATCTCGCGGGGCGCACCGCGTACGTCTACAGCTTCGTGGTGCTCTTCGCGCTCTTCGTGCTGCTCAGGCGGGTGGTCGCCTCGCCCTTCGGCCTGGCGCTCACCGGCGTGCGCGAGAACCGCACGCGCATGCCCGCGCTCGGCGTGCCGGTGCGACGCCGCCTCGTGGCCGCGTTCACGCTTGCCGCGACGATCGCGGGAGTCGCCGGCGCGCTCCTCACGCAGACGACGCAATTCGTCGGCATCGACACGCTCGCCTTCGACCGCTCGGCCGACGTGCTCATCATGCTGGTGCTCGGCGGCACGGGGCGGCTCTACGGCGCGATCATCGGCACGGCGGTCTTCATGATCGCGCGCGATTATCTTTCCGGCATCAACCCGGTCTACTGGGAATTCTGGCTCGGGTTCCTGCTCGTGGTGTTCGTGCTCTTCGCCCGCGGCGGCATCCTCGGCGCCGCGGATGCGATCGGCCGCAGGATCGGGCGGCGATGACGGCGGCGCTCGCCACGCAATCTGTCGCCAAGCGCTTCGGCGCGCTCGAGGCGCTCTCGGGCGTCACGATTTCGCTCGAGCGCGGCGCCCGCCATGCGCTCATCGGCCCCAACGGCGCCGGCAAGACCACCCTCATCAACATCCTCGCGGGAGCGGCGCCGCCGAGCTCGGGCGACGTCTTCCTCGACGGCGAGCGCATCACGCGCCTCACCCAGCACGCGCGCGTCGATCGCGGGCTCACGCGCACCTTCCAGATCAACCAGCTTTTCCCCGGGCTCACTGTGCTCGAATCGGTGCTGATCGCGATCTTCCAGCGCAAGCGAATCGGCGCGCGCGCGCTCAGGCGTTACGACGCCCACGCCGCCGAGATCGCCGAGGCTCACGAGCTTCTCGCCACGCTGCGACTCGACGCGCAGGCGCGCGAGCGCACCGCGCATCTCGCTTACGGCAAGCGGCGATTGCTCGAGATCGCGCTCGCGATGGCGACGCGCCCGCGCATCCTGCTGCTCGACGAGCCGGCGGCGGGCATTCCGTCCACGGAAAGCGTCGAGGTGCTCGCGGTGCTCGCGGCGCTGCCGCGCGACGTGACGCTGCTCTTCATCGAGCACGACATGGGCATCGTCTTCCGCTTCGCCGAGCGCATCACCGTGCTCGTGGGCGGGCGCGTGCTCATGGAAGGCGGGGTCGACGAGGTGCAGCGCGACGAGCGTGTCCGCGCGGTGTACCTGGGGCGCGAGCGGCATGACTGATCACGGCGCCCGCGCGGCCACGCCCGAGCTCTTCGCCTTCGATCACCTGAGCGCGGGTTACGGCGACGCGATCGTGGTCGAGGACATCTCGGTCGCCATTCGCGAGGGCGAGATCGTGTCGCTGCTGGGCAGGAACGGCGTCGGCAAGACGACGCTCATCGCGGCGGCGATGGGACTGGTGCGCATGCACGGCGGGCGCGTGCGGCTGCGCTCGGGCGACATTTCGCGCACGCCCGCGCACCGGCGCGCCGCGCTCGGCCTGGGGTGGGTGCCGCAGGAGCGGCGGCTGTGGCCGAGCCTCACCGTCGACGAGCACCTGGAGTGCGTGCAGCGCCCCGGATTCTGGACGGTCGGGCGCGCGCGCGAGCTTTTCCCGCGGCTCGGCGAACGGCGCACGCATCGCGGCGGCGAGCTGTCGGGCGGCGAGCAGCAGATGCTCGCGATCTCACGCGCCCTGGTGACCAATCCGTCCCTGCTCCTGCTCGACGAGCCGATGGAGGGCCTCGCGCCGATCGTGGTCGACCAGCTCACCGACGCGCTGCGCGCGATCGCGGCCAACGGCGCGATGGCGATGCTGCTGGTGGAGCAGCACGCGGACCTCGCGCTCGCGCTGAGCTCGCGCGCGCTCGTCATGGAGCGCGGCCGGATCGTGCACGACGGCCCGAGCGCGGCGCTCGCCGCCGACCGCTCGGTGCTCGACCACTGGCTCGCCGTCGCCTAGAACCGGGGACAGACTCCGCGTTCTTGCCCGCGAAACACGGAGTCTGTCCCCGGTTTCCGGCAGGCGGAACGCTCACCGGCCGTGCTCCTCGTACGGCAGTCCCGCGTAATTCTCCGCCATGCTGGTGGCGGCCGCGCGCGAGCCGGTGACGTACTCGAGCTGCGCGAGCTGCAGGCGCTCCTGGAACGGATCGTCGCCGTCGAAGCGATGCAGCATCGAGGTCATCCACCACGAAAAATGCTCCGCGCGCCACACGCGCCTGAGGCAGCGCTCGGAGTAGCGCTCGAGGAGCGAGCGCTCGCCGCGGTATGCCGCGACGAGCGCCTGCGCGAGCACGCAGATGTCGTGCACTGCGAGGTTGAGCCCCTTCGCGCCCGTGGGCGGCACGATGTGCGCGGCGTCGCCGGCGAGAAACAGGCGCCCGTATTGCATCGGCTCGCACACGTAGCTTCGCATCGGCGTGACGCCACGAAGCACGATCTCGCCCTCCTCGAGCGCGCCGCCCTGGAGGCGCACATGCAGCTCGTCCCAGATGCGCCGGTCGCTCCACGCGGCGAGGTCTTCGTCGGGCTTGCACTGCAGGTAGGCGCGCGTGAGCGACGGCGAGCGCATCGTGTAGAGGGCGAAGCCGCGCTGGTGCCGCGAGTAGATGAGCTCGTGCGAGACCGGCGGCGCCTTGGCGAGGATGCCCAGCCACGCGAACGGATACTCGCGTTCGAAGTGCGTGAGCACGCCGTCGGGGATGAAGCCGCGGCACACGCCGTGCGTGCCGTCGCAGCCGGCGATGTAGTCGCACTCGATCCGGATGCGCGTGCCCGCCTGCGTCGCGCTGATCGCGGGCGAGCCCGCATCGAGGCCTTCGAGGGCCACGTCCGAGACCTCGAAGAGGATGGGCCCGCCGCAGGCGAGGCGCGCGGCGATGAGATCCTTCACGACCTCCTGCTGACCGTAGATCATGATCGAGCGGCCGGTGAGGTCGGTGATCGCGATGCGATGCGACGCGCCGTCGAAGCGCAGCTCGATCCCGTGATGCACCAGGCCCTCGCGCCGCATGCGCTCGCCGACGCCGCTGCGCTCGAGGACGTCGGCCGTGCCCTGCTCGAGCAAGCCGGCGCGCACGCGCTCCTCGACGTAGCGGCGCGAGCGGTCCTCGAGGACCACCGATTCGATGCCTTCGCGCTCGAGCAGGTGCGCGAGCAGAAGCCCCGCCGGCCCGGCGCCGACGATGCCCACCTGCGTGCGCATCGGCGCGCTGCCCTCTAGTCCGTGGCGAGGCGCTCGAGCTCGCGCACGATCTCGGCGCGGCGCTCGAACAGGTGGTTGAACTGCGCGTCGCAGCGCGGGATCGGCGTCGGATAGGCGCGGATTTCCGCGTCGAGACGGCGCTTCTCCTCCTCGAGCAGGCGCCGGCGATCGGCGGCGGTGGAGGCATTCATGGCGCGATTCTACCGTTGCGGACGGAAGTACGAATACATCGCCGCGAGCTCGGTGTCGTCGAGGTTGCGAAGCGCGAGGAACGGCATCGACGCGTCGATCGCGCTTCCGTCGGGGCGCCGCCCCGTGCGCATCATCGCGACGAACTTGGCGAGCGTGTCGTAATGCGCCATCGGCCCGACGTTCGCGCCGTGGCACGCGGTGCATAACGGCGCGAGATAGGCGCCGTATTCGGGCGTCGGCGCCGCCGCGATCGCGAGCGGCGGGGGCCTGCGATGGTCGATCTTCTCGGAGGCGTCGCGCACCAGGCCGAGCCCGTACTTCACCTTGTATTCGAAGGGCAGGGCGAGAGTCGCGGACTCGCCCGCCACGGGCGGGAGGCTGCGCACGTACGCGACCAGCGCCGCGAGCTCGCCGTCGTGCATGCGGTTGTAGGCCTCGCTCGGCATGAAGAGCAGGGCATGCCCGGCGGGATTCACGCCGTGGCGGATCGCGCGCACCCAGTCGCCCTCGTTGTAGTCCGAGACCACGCCGCCTTGTCCGCGCGTGATGTTGGGCGAGTGAAGCTCGATGCCCTGCGCAGTCACCACGCTGATGCCGCGGCCGTCGGAGCCGTGGCACTCGGCGCAGCCGCGCGATTCGAACACATGCTTGCCGGGGCGGATCGCCGCCGCATCGCGCGCATACGGGACGGGCACGACACGCACGTCGACCGTGCGCGCGAGCCGCCGCTCCCCGAGCCATGCCGCGCCCGCGAGCCCGGCGGCCGCGGCGACCGCCAGCACGGCGGCGACGAGGCCCGCCGCCATCAGCGCCTTTTTCACGCCGCTATGATGACGCATGGACCCGCATCCCGAATCCGCACCCTCCGCGTGGGTCGAGCGCTGGGCGAGCTGGATTCGTCCCGGCGGCGCGGTGCTCGACGTGGCGACGGGCTCCGGCCGTCACGCACGCTTGCTCGCGCGGCTCGGCTTCGAGGTCGACGCGGTGGACCGCGACCTGAGGCTCTTCGGCAAGCCCGCCACGGGCGTTGCGCTGCGCGAGGCCGACATCGAGGCGGGTCCGTGGCCGTACGCGGGCAGGCGCTTCGACGCGATCGTCGTCACGAATTACCTCCACCGGCCGCTCCTGCCGGTGCTCGTCGGCTCGATCGCCGACGGCGGGCTCCTCGTCTACGAGACCTTCGCCCGCGGCAACGAGCGCTTCGGCAAGCCCAGCAATCCCGCCTTCCTGCTCGCGCCGGGCGAGCTCCTCGAGGCGGTCCGGGGACGCCTGCGCGTGCTCGGGTACGAGGACCTGGTGGTGGAGCGCCCCCGGCCGGCGGCGGTGCAGCGCATCGCCGCGCGCCTCGAATAGGCTAGAATCTTTTACCACCCAAGCTCGACTGCCTGCTGCATGCTTTCCGGAAGTCTCGTCGCGATCGTCACCCCGATGCTCGCCGACGGCGCGCTCGACATGCCGCGCCTGAAGTCGCTCATCGACTGGCACATTGCCGAAGGCACCGACGGCATCGTGATCGTCGGCACGACCGGCGAGTCGCCGACCGTCGACGTCGACGAGCACTGCAGCCTCATCGAAGCGGCCATCGCCGCGGCGAAGGGGCGCGTGCCGGTGATCGCCGGCACCGGCGGCAATTCCACGCGCGAAGCGATCGAGCTCACGAAGTTCGCCAGGAAGGCGGGCGCCGCGTATGCGCTCTCGGTCGTGCCGTACTACAACAAGCCGACGCAGGAAGGCCTCTACCGCCACTTCAAGGCGATCGCCGAGGCGTCCGACATCCCGATCCTGCTTTACAACGTGCCGTCGCGCACGGTCGCCGATCTCGCGAACGACACGGTGCTCCGGCTCTCGAAGCTGCCCAATATCGCCGGCATCAAGGAAGCCACCTCGAGCGTCGAACGCGTGACCGACCTCATGCGCCGCGTGCGCAAGGACTTCCTCGTCTTCAGCGGCGACGACGTGACGGCGCTCTCGTACATGCTCCTCGGCGCGCACGGCGTGATCTCCGTCACGGCGAACGTGGCGCCCCGGCTCATGCACGAGATGTGCTCGGCCGCGCGTGCGGGCGACACCGCGCGCGCGATCGCCGTCAACAACAGGCTGCTGCCGCTGCACAAGAACCTGTTCCTCGAATCCAACCCCATCCCGGTGAAGTGGGCGCTGAACCGCATGGGCCGCATCGCGGAAGGCATCCGCCTGCCGCTCACTCCGCTTGCCGCATCGCACCACGAGGCGCTCGACGCAGCGCTGCGCGAAGCCGGCTGCATCGAAAAGGAAACCGTTTCATGACGTGGCTTCGCATTCTGGCCGTTGTCTCGCTCGCGCTTCTCGCGGGCTGCTCGCTCTTCCGCGACAAGAACGAGTACAAGGGCGCCCAGGCGCGCGTCTCGCAGCCGCTCGAGGTTCCGCCCGAGCTCACCGCGCCGACGATGGACGACCGCTACTCGATCCCGGATCCGCGCGCGCAGACCTCGTATTCGGCTTACACGCAGAAGCCCGCGCCCGGCACGACGGCCGCGCCGGCGACGCAAATCGTGCTGCCCAAGTTCGAGGACGTCCGCCTCGATCGCTACGCCGACCAGCGCTGGCTCGTGGTGAAGGGCGATCCGGAGAAAGTCTGGCCGGTGGTGCGCGAGTTCTGGATCGATTCGGGCTACCGGCTGCTGCGCGAGCAACCGGAGCTGGGCCTCATGGAGACCGACTGGTACGAGGACCGCTCCAAGATCCCGCAGGACATCATCCGGCGCACCATCGGCCGGGTGATCGACGGCATGTATTCGCTGCCGCGCCGCGACAAGTACCGCACGCGCCTGGAGAAGGGCGTGGAGCCGGGCACGACCGAGATCTACGTGAGCAACCGCAACGTGGAGGAGGTCTACACGAGCGGCAACCTGGATGCCACCAAGTGGGAGATCCGGCCCGCGGATCGCGAGATGGAAGCCGAGATGCTCACGCGCATCATGGCGAAGATCGGCGGCGGCGAGACGAAGGTGACCACCGCTTCCGCGCCGCTGCCGGGGCGCCGCGGCGTGACGCCGGCCGCCAACGAGGCGCGCAACGCCGTGCTCGAGAATAGCGGCGCCGGACCGCTGCTCGTGAACGACGGCTTCGACCGCGCGTGGCGCCGCGTGGGCCTCGCGCTCGACCGCGTCGGCTTCACGGTCGAGGACCGCGACCGCTCGAAGGGTCTGTTCTTCGTGCGCTACATCGATCCCGAGGCGGAAGCCAAGGGCAGCGAGAGACAGGGGTTCTGGGACAAGCTCAAGTTCTGGCGCCCGTCGCCCAAGGCGCAGCCGCAGTACCGCATCCACGTCGCCGACGCGGGCGCGAACATGTCGCAGGTGGAAGTGCAGGACCCGAAGGGCGTGCGCGAGGCGGGCACGACGAGCAAGAAGATCCTCTCGCTCCTCTACGAACAGCTGAAGTGAGGTTCACCTCGCTCGGCAGCGGCAGCTCGGGCAACGGGTTGGTCGTCGAGTGCGCCGCGACGCGCGTCATGATGGATTGCGGCTTCGCGCTCGCCGATACCAAGGAGCGGCTGGAGCGCGCCGGACTATCGCCGTCCGACATCCGCGCCGTGGTCGTGACGCACGAGCACGACGATCACATGGGCGGCGTGGCGCGCTTCGCCGAGCGCTACGCGATTCCCGTCTACCTCACGCGCGGCACGGCGCAATGGCTGCCGCCGGATTTCCCCGCCGTGCTGGTGAATTTCATCGATCCGCACACCGCCTTCGCGGTCGGCGACGTGGCGGTCGAGCCCTTCCCGGTGCCGCACGATGCGCGCGAGCCCGTGCAGTACGTCTTTTCCGACGGCGCCGTTCGCCTCGGCGTGGTCACGGACCTCGGCACCATCACCCAGCACGTCGTCGACAAGCTCTCGGGATGCGAGGCGCTCGTGATCGAGTGCAACCACGACCTCGACATGCTGATGGCGGGACCGTATCCGGTCGCATTGAAGCATCGCATCGCCGGGCGCTTCGGCCACCTGTGCAACGCCGCCGCGGGCGGGCTCGTCGCGGCGCTCGAGCGCACGCGCCTTCGCCACCTCATCGCGGCGCACCTTTCGCAGCAGAACAACACGCCGGACCTCGCGGTGTGCGCGTTGTCGCAGGCGGCCGGCTGCGAACGCGAGTGGGTCGGCGTGGCGACGCAGGACGGCGGCTTCGGCTGGCGCGACGTCTGATCGCGGCCGCGGCCTGAAAAGAAAAAGCCGGCCTGCGCCGGCTTTTTCCCCTGTCGGAAGCTCCTACTTCTTCGTTTCGGTCGTCGTCCCGCTCACGCTGCCGCTCGGCGTGCTGACCGTGGTCGTCGTCGACGTGGTCGAGCCGCTCGGCGTGGTCGTCGTGGTCGCGCTCGCGGGCGGCGGCGTCGGCGCCTCGGCGGGCTTGGCGACTTCGACCTTGGTGGTGGTCGAGGTCGACGCGGGAGGGGTGATCTTGGTTTCGGTCTTGGACTCGCAGGCGACGAGGCCCACGGCGAGAAGTGCGGCGAGCAGGTACGCGGGTTTCATTGTTCGAATTCCTTCGCTGAAAGTGGACAAAGCCCGGTAAGGACTACCGGAATGCGATCGGACGTTTGATTGGCCGAGCGCGCGCGGGTTCCGGATGCGCGGGCGGGCGGGATTGTAACGGAATTGTTGCCGGCCTACAGGCCGAGGGTCGTGGCCGAGACGGCCGGCTCGGAGAGGTCCCAGATCTCGTCGAAGCGCTGCGAGATGGGAGTCGCATCGGCGGGCGAATGCAGCGCGACGATTGCGCGCGGCCGCTCGACGTGCAGCTGGTGCCAGACGCTGTGGTCGTCGGCGAGCACGAACGGGTCGCGCGCCTGGCGCGCCTGGCCGACGGTGCGGTGGATCTCGATCGACATCGGGAACTGGCGCAGCAGCATGAGCAGCCGCGGGCATTCGCGCTCGAGCGGATCGGTCTCGTGCAGCGCGATGAGGATGCGGTGCGAGCGCGAGCGCACCAGCAGCTGGCGCAGCTTCTCGGTGCGCGCCGGCGAATTGAAGCCGCGTCCCGCGAGCGACACGTCGAAGATGCGCAGCGTCCGCTCGGCGACGGCGATCACCTCGTCGATCGCGGCGAGCGATTCGGCGATCCCCGTGAGCTGCCGATAGCTCGGCTCCGGTGGCTTGACGTCGTTGGGCATCGTGGCGTTCATCGGTCTCCCTCGTCGTCCCTGTCGGGCGCGGCATCCGCCGGCGCCATCGCTCCCCTCAAGTAGGCGGCGTGCGCAAGACGCCAGAAGCCGGCGCTCGCCGCAAACGGGGCATTTAGACTGCGCTCATCCGCGAGGCGCCGCAAGGGGCCGCGGGCGGAGGGCGGAACGTCGAGACGCTCGCCGTTGAGGAAGAAAAGCGGCCCCGAATAGAGCAGGCGCGAGCGCGGATCCAGCGCGAGGCCGAGCCGCCGGCAGCGCGCGCGGAAGGCCGCGAGCCCCAGCGCCCTGCGCGGCGGCGTGAAGACGACGTGCGCCTTCGGCTCGCTCAGCTGCATGCCCGCGAACTCGCGCACGTCGCGCGCATTCCAGCGGATGCGGCCGAGCGTCCGATCGACGTGGGCCAGCATCCGCGCCGGGATCTCGCCCGGATGGCGCGCGGCACCGGCACGCGGATCGGCATAGCGTCGCGCGGGCCACGGCCGATCGCGCAGGAAATCCAGGAATCCCGCGACGATCTCGTCGCCCGCGGCGGCGCGGAATCCGATCGACCAGGTAAGGCATTCCGTTTCCGCCACGCCGCAATGCGCGACACCCGGCGGCAGGTACAGCATGTCGCCCGCTTCGAGCACGAATTCGCGCTCGGGCCGGAAGCGCTCGAGGATGCGCAGCTCCAGCCCGGGAACGAACGCCCGGTCGTCCTGTCGGGAAATCTGCCAGCGCCGGCGTCCGCGGCCCTGGACGAGAAAGACGTCGTAGGAATCGACATGGGGGCCGACGCCGCCTCCGGGGACCGCGTAGCTCACCATGACGTCGTCGATGCGCGCGTGGGGAATGAAGTCGAACGCCGAAAGGAGGCGCTCCGCGCGCCCGGAGACGTGGTTCGTGTCCTGCACCAGCACCGTCCAATCGCGGCGTGGAAGTTGCTTGAGTCTCGCGGCGGTGAACGGGCCGTGCTCGAGCGACCACGCCGCACCACGGCGGCGCACGAGCCGCGACACGGCATCGTCCGAGCGCGCCAGGGCGAGCACCTCGCGCGGCGAGAGCGGATCGCGGAAGCGCGCGAACGCGCCGCGCACCAGGAGCGGCTCGCGTTGCCAGTGGCGCCGCATGAACGCGGCCACGTCGAGCGCGAGAAGTGGCTTGACTTTCACCAAAATCGGCTAGAATCGATTCGACCGTCAGCGATCGCGGGTGCCATGCTACACGTAGGTCAACCAGCGCCACCCTTCCAATTGCCGAACGCGAGCATGGAGATGACGGACCTCTCCAGCTACCGCGGCAAGAAGAACGTCGTGCTCTATTTCTACCCGAAGGACGGCACTCCGGCGTGCACGATCCAGGCGATCGGCTTCAGCGACCGCGAGAACGAGTTCAAGAAGCTCGACACGATCGTTTTCGGCGTCTCGCGCGACGACGTGCTCTCGCACCAGGCGTTCCGCGACACGCACGGCATCACCGTGGAGCTCCTCGCCGACACCGAGGAGGAAGTCTGCCGCCTCTACGACGTCATCCAGAACAAGATCGTCGACGGCCATCCCAAGTCCTGCCTGCTGCGCTCGACCTTCATCATCGACAAGAAGGGCGTCGTGCGTCACATCCTGCAGGACGTGAATCCCAAGGTGCACGTCGAGGAAGTCCTGAAGGTCTGCAAGGCGCTCACCAACGGCAAGCATGCGAATTGAGCGCGGGGCCGTCGTGCGGCTGCGCTACGAGCTGCGCGACTGCGACGGCGCATCGCTCGAGGACGCGGGCGCCGAGATGGAGTACCTGCACGGCGGCTTCGGCGGCATCTTCCCGAAGGTGGAGAAGGAGCTCGAGGGCAAGGACGTCGGCCAGGAGGTAAGCCTCACGCTCGAGCCCGACGACGCCTTCGGCGAGTACGACGCGGAGCTGCTGCGCGTCGAGCCGCGCAATCGCTTTCCCGAAGCGGTGGAGGTCGGCATGCAGTTCGAAGGCGTGCCCGGCGACCGCGAGGACGAGGCGTTGATCTACACCGTCACCGACGTCACGCCCGATTCCGTCGTCGTCGACGGCAACCATCCGCTCGCGGGCGAGCGGCTGTGGTTCAAGTGCGCGGTGACGCAAGTGCGCGCGGCCACGAGCGACGAGCTCAAGCACGGCCACGTGCATGGCGACACCGGGGTGCATTCGCACTGACGCTCAGCGCGGCCGTACGATCGCGTAGAGGTTGCCTTCGATGCGGAAGGGCTGCGGGTCGGCCGGGTCCACCGCCACCCTGATCCAGCCCACGAACGGGCTTCCGTAGGTCTCCAGCCGCGTCACGTTCGCGACCGGCGTGCCGTCGGGCTCGGCGAGCGGCGCGTCCACGCGAAAGGTGTGGCTGTCGCCGTGCACGAAGAGGACCGGTTTCGCGAAGCGGCGCGCGGCCTCGCGCAGGCTCGCGAGGAACGTGGCGAACGCCTGCCTCTGCCTGTCGGTGTACCACGGGTCCGCCTGCACGAAGATCACGAGCGCCGGCGCGCGGTGCGCGATCGCCTCGTCGACAGCATGCGCGAGCCAGCGCGCGTTGGCGGCGTCGCGCGAGCGCGCTTCGGCGTCGTTGCGCGCGTCGTAGCCGACGTTGTTGTCGCTCCCCGGCACGTTCAGGGTCACGAACACCACGTTCGCATGCGTCCACAGGCGGTTCTCGGGATAGCTCTCCTGCACCGCGGTCGCGATGCGGCTCGCGCCGAGCGATGCCGGCGTCGCGAAGAACACCTCGCGCAGCCGCGCGAGACGCTCGATCGGATCGGCCTTGGCGTAGCGGCAGTCGGTCCACTCGTTGTCGCCGGGCGTGTAGATGAACGGATGGCGCGAGGCGTCGAACTGGGCCTTGCGCCGCGCGTACGTGGCGTCGCTGCACGCCGCCGCGCCGTGCCCGATGTCGCCGACGTGCACGACGAAAGCGAGCGGCTCCTCGTCGAGCTTCGGCATCATCGCGACGAACGCGGCTTCCTCGCGCTTGTTGTAGGGCACGTCCCCCATGACGCCGAAGGTGAAGCCATCGGGCGAGCGCGGCGGAGCGGCGCACGCCGCGGCGAGCAGCGCCGCCGCGGCGATCCAGCGCCTAGTCATCCTCGATCGCCTTGAGCTTGTAAAGCGCCTGCAGCGCTTCCTTGGGCGAGAGCGTGTCCGGATCGATCGCGTCGAGCGCCGCGCGCAGCGCCGACGCCTCCTGCGGCTTGGGCGCCTCGCCCGGGGCGAAGAGATCGCCCGAATGCGCGCGCGGCCGCAGCTGCCGCTCGAGCTCCGCGAGGTGACGGCGCGCGGCGCGCACGACATCCTTCGGAATGCCGGCGAGATGCGCGACGTGGATGCCGTACGAGCGGTCCGCGGGTCCGCCCTCGACGCGATGCAGGAAGACGATGCGGTCGCGATGCTCGACGGCGTCGACGTGCACGTTCACGACGTTGGGAAGCTCCGCGGCGAGCTGCGTGAGCTCGAAGTAATGCGTCGCGAAGAGCGTGTAGCAGCGCACGTCCTCGGCGAGGTGGCGCGCGATCGCGTAGGCGAGGGCGAGGCCGTCGAAGGTCGACGTGCCGCGGCCGATCTCATCGACGAGCACGAGGCTGCGGGCGCTGGCGTTGTTGAGGATCGTCGCGGCCTCGGTCATCTCGACCATGAACGTCGACCGTCCGCCGGCGAGGTCGTCGGCCGCGCCGATGCGCGTGAAGATGCGGTCGATGGGGCCGAGCGTGGCCGACTTCGCCGGCACGAACGATCCGCAGTAGGCGAGGAGCGCGATCTGCGCGACCTGCCGCATGTAGGTCGACTTGCCGCCCATGTTGGGCCCCGTGATGAGCAGCAGCTGGCGCGAGCGCGTGAGCGCCGCGTCGTTCGGGATGAAATCGTCGACCTGGCTCTCGACGACGAGATGGCGGCCCTCGACGATGTCGATGCAATCCTCGGCGGTGAAGCGCGGCGCGGCAAGGCCGAGCGCTTCGGCCGAAGCGGCCAGCGCGGCGAGCGCATCCAGGTCGGCCGCCGCGTTGGCGATGCGTTTGAGGCGCGGAATGTGCGCGCCGAGCCCGGCGACCAGGGCCTCGTAGAGCGCCTTCTCGCGCGCGAGCGCCCGCTCGCCCGCGGCGAGCGCCTTGTCCTCGAAGGCCTTGAGCTCCGGCGTGATGAAGCGTTCGGCGTTCTTCATCGTCTGCCGGCGCTTGTATTCGACCGGCACCTTGTCGAGCTGCGCCTGCGTCACCTCGATGTAGAAGCCGTGCACGCGGTTGAATTCCACGCGCAGGTTCGGGATGCCGGTGCGCGCGCGTTCGCGTTCCTCCATCGCGAGCAGGAACGAGCTGCAGTCGTCCTCAACCGCGCGCAGTTCGTCGAGCTCAGGATCGCGTCCCTCGCGGATGACGCCGCCTTCGCGCAGCATCGCGGCGGGCTCGTCCTTCAAGGTCGTGGCCAGCAACGCGAGCACATCGGGCGCGGGCGCGAGATCGGCCGCGAGCGCCTCCAGCGCGGGCTGCCCGCTCTGAACGAGCGCGGCGTGAAGCGCTGGAAGAGCCGCGAGCGTATCGCGCAGCCCCGCGGCCTCGCGCGGCCGCACGCTCGCGAGCGCGACACGCGCGGTGATGCGCTCGACGTCCGACCAGCCGGCGAGCGCGCGCGCGATGTCGGGATGGCGCAGGCGTGAGGAGCCGTGCACCAGCGCGCCGATGACGGCATGGCGGTGCTGCGCGACGGAGCTCTCGCGCAACGGATGGTGCAGCCAGTGGCGGAGCCTGCGCGTGCCCATCGACGTCGCGCAGCGGTCGAGGAGCGAGAAGAGCGTCGGCGCCTCGGCCCCCGCGATCGTCTCGGTGATCTCGAGGTTGCGCCGCGTGGCCGCGTCCATCAGCACGAATTCGCTCTCGCGCTCGACCTTGAGCCCCGTCACGTGCGCGAGCGCCGACTGCTGCGTCTGGCGGCAATAGGCGACGAGGACGCCGGCGGCGGCGAGCGCCACGTCGAGATCGTCGCAGCCGTAGCCCGAGAGGTCGGCGGTGCCGAACTGGCGCGCGAGGTCGCGCCGCGCGGCCGCGGCGTCGAACTTCCACGCGTCGATGCGCTTCAGCGCGAGGCCCTGGCGCGGCTCCACGGCGAGGTCCTCGGGCGCGAGCAGCTCCGCCGGCTGCAGGCGCTCGAGCTCGGCATCGAGGCGCGCGCGCGGCAGCTCCGTGATGCGCAAGTCGCCGCTCGCGAGCGCGATCCACGCGAGCCCCGCGGTCTCGCCCGAGACGGCGGCCGCGGCGAGCAGGCTCTCTCTCGAGGCGGCGAGCAGCGCCGCGTCGGTGAGCGTCCCCGGCGTCACGACGCGCGTCACCTTGCGCTCGACCGGTCCCTTGGAGGTCGCGGGATCGCCGATCTGCTCGCAGATGGCGACCGACTCGCCGAGCTTCACCAGGCGCGCCAGGTATTGATCGATTGAATGAAACGGCACGCCCGCCATCGGGATCGGCTGTCCCGCCGACTGGCCGCGCGCCGTGAGCGTGATGTCGAGGAGCTTCGCCGCGCGCTTCGCGTCCTCGTAGAACATCTCGTAGAAGTCGCCCATGCGGTAGAAGAGCAGCATTTCGGGGTACTCCGCCTTGAGGGCGAGGTACTGCTGCATCATCGGGGTGTGGGCCGCCACCGGCGCTTCGAGCTTCATCGATGTATTTTACGGAGCTAGTGAAGCTTCACCTTCGGCTCGGTCTGCGAGCGGATCATGCGCGCGAGCGTGTCGAGCGCCATGCGCCAGAAGCCGTAGAGCGCCCAGATGTGCAGGCGGTAGAGCGACATGTAGAAGAGCTTCGCAAGCAGCCCCTCGAGCTTGAGCGTGCCGCCGGTGATGAATCCCATCAGCGTGCCCACCGAGTGGTAGGTTCCGAGCGAGACGAGCGAGCCGAAGTCGCGGTAATGGAAGGCGCGGATGTCGCTGCGTCCACTCGCGCGCCGCGTGATCGACGTCACGAGGAAATTCGACTGCTGGTGCGCCGCCTGCGCGCGCGGCGGCACCATCTTGCCGTCGTACCACGGGCAGGCGGCGCAGTCGCCGAGGGCGTAGACGTCGGAATCGCGCGTCGTCTGCAGCGTCGGCAGCACGACGAGCTGGTTCAGGCGGTTCGATTCCAGGCCGTCGAGCTCCCCGAGGACATCGGGGCAACGGATGCCCGCGGCCCACACGGTGAAGTCGGCCGACACTTCGCGGCCGTTCGCGGTGCACACCTTGTCCGCGGTCACCTTCACGACGCGCTCGCCGACGAGCACCTGCACGCCGAGCGCGGCGAGCGTCTTCAGCGTCTCCTCGGCGATGTACTCCGGCAGCCCGGGAAGGATGCGCGGTCCCGCCTCGACGATCGAGATGCGGATCTGGCGCTCGGGATGGAAATTCTCCAGCCCGTAGGCGGCGAGCACGCGGATCGTGTTGTGCAGCTCGGCGGCGAGCTCCACGCCGGTCGCGCCGGCGCCGACGATGGCGATGTGGAGCGTCCTGCCGTCCGCCGCGAAGTTCGCGCGAAAGCAGGTGTTCACGAGGCGGCGGTGGAACAGATGCGCCTGCCACGCGTTGTCGAGGGTGAACGCGTGATCGCGCACGCCCGGCGTGCCGAAGTCGTTGGATTCGCTGCCGATCGCGACGACCAGGATGTCGTACGGAATCCGGCGCGCCGGAAGAATCTCCACGCCCTCGTCGTCGGTCACCGCGGCGATGGCGATCTCGTGCGCGCGGCGGTCGAGGCCCGCGAGGGCACCCAGCGTGAACGTGAAATCGTGCCAGCGCGCCTGCGCGAGGTAGTCGAGCTGGTGCGCGTGGATGTTCATGCTGCCCGCGGCCACCTCGTGCAGCAGCGGCTTCCAGAGATGGGTGCGGCTGCGATCGACGAGCGTCACGTGCGCGCGGCCGCGCCTGCCGAGGGTGTCGCCGAGCCGCGTCACGAGCTCCAGGCCTCCAGCGCCGCCGCCGACCACGACGACGCGCGGGATCACGCCGCCGCTTCCACCGGCACGTCGAAGCCTCCGATGCGCTCGATCTCGATGGCGACGCGGTCGCCCGGCGCGAGCGGGCCCACGCCTGCCGGCGTGCCCGTGGCGATGACGTCGCCCGGCTCGAGCGTCATCACGCGCGAGATCCACGCGAGGAGCTCGGCGACCGGCATGATCATCGAGCTGGTGCGATCCTGCTGGCGCACCTCGCCGTTCAGGCGGCACACGACCTCGAGGTCTGGCGCACCGGGAATCTCGTCGCGCGTCACGACCCACGGCCCCATCGGCGTGAACGTGTCGAAGGACTTGCGCAGCCCCCGATCCTCCTTGCCGCGCACGGTGATGTCGAGCAGGCACGTGTAGCCGAAGATGTGGTCGGGCACGGCCTCGGGCGCGATGGCGCGGCCGCGGCGACCGATCACCACCGCGAGCTCCGCTTCATGGTCTGTGCGCCGGTCGGCGAAGGGAAGGCGGATCGGCTTTCCCGGGCCGATGATGGACGACGGCGCCTTGAGGAAAAATCCCTTCTCGTGGATGCCGCCCGGATTCGCCACGCCCGGATTCATCTCCTGCGTGTGCTTTCGATAGTTGGCGGCCGCGGCGATGATCTTCCCCGGATGACTGAGCGGCGCCGAGAAACGCGTCGGCGGCGCGATCGCATCGCCCTCGGGCGTGGCGCCGGCGTTGCGCGCGTGGATGAATGCGATGAGCGGATCCTCGGTGCGCACGGGCGATGCGGCGAACGCCCAGCGCGTGACGTCGCGCGCGCCTCCGCCCTCGATCAGGGCGAGCCGGCCGTCGGTGACCGCGAGGCGCATCTATTCGCCCTTGCCCGGCGGCTTGCCGCCGAGAAACAGGGACGACCACAGCTTGCTCCACTTGTCCCACTCGTCGAGCGCGATCGCCGGGTCGATCAGCCGGTAATCGAACTTGTTGAGCGGGCTGTCCACCGCGCGGCTCGACGGCACGCGCTTGTGGTCGCGCAGGATCTCCTGGCCTTCGCGCGAGAGCAGGAAGTCGATGAAGAGCAGCGCCGCGTTCGGATGCGGCGCGCGCCGGGCGAGGCCGACCGAGCTCGGCTGGCCGAACGCGGGCTGCAGCGGCCGCCACGCGATGGGCGCGCCGCGCTCGATGAGCCGCGCCACGCCTTGCACGTGCGCGTCCAGCGCGACGTCGATGTCGCCCGCGGCGACGAGCTCCGCCATGAGCGTGTGGCCGCTGCGCAGCGTCGGCTTGTTCGCGGCGAGCCCGCGGAAGAGCTCGAGGCCTTTCGCCTCTCCCATCGCCTTCACCACCGCGGCGAACCACGCGACGTCGTCGGATTCCATGGCGAAGCGGCCGGTCCAGCGCGGCGAGAGCAGCTCCTCGTAGCTCCTCGGAACCTCGGCCTGCGGCACGCGCTTGGTGTTGTACGCCATCACGTAGAGCGTGAGCCGGCTCGGCACGTAGCCGTGGTGCGCGGGAAGGATCTGCGCGGGGATGTCGCGCACCGAGGGGCTCTCGAAGGGCGCGAGCTGCTTCTCGCGATAGAGGATCTCGATCTGGGCGCCGTCGGTCTCGACGACGTCCACCTCGTTACGTCCGGCGCGCGCCTCGGAGAGCATGCGCTGCGCGACCTTCTCGCCGCTCGCGCGCCACAGGCTCACCTTGAGGCCGTACTTTTTCTCGAAGGCCTCGCTGAGCGGCCGCGAGTCGACCACCTGCATCGAGGTGTAGAGGGTCACCGACCCTTCGCGGCGCGCCTTGTCGACGAGCGCCGGATCGATCTCGGCCGCCGCGCAGAAGGCGGCGAGCCCCGCGACCAGTGCCATCAGGAGCCCGCGCATCAGTCTTCGCCTTTCACGTCCTTGCCGCCAAGAAACAGCGACGACCACAGGTTGCTCCACTTCTGCCATTCGTCGAGCATGATCACGGGATCCACGAGCTCGTAACGGAAATTGTTGAGCGTGCTGCCGACCGCGGCGTTCGACGGCACGCGATTGAGCCGCTGCAGGATCTGCTGGCCCTCGCGCGAGAGCAGGAAATCGGTGAAGAGCGCGGCGGCGTGCGGATGCGGCGCGCGCTTCGACAGCGCCACCGAGGTCGCGCGGCCGAACGCGGGCGCGAGCGGCTTCCAGTCGACCGGCGCGCCTTTCTTCTTGAGCGTCTCGACGTTGTTGTTGTACGCGGTCGGCGTCATCGGGATCTCGCCCGCGGCGACGAGCTCGGCGAGCAGGATGTGGCCGGTGCGAAGCTGCGGCTTCATCGCCGCGAGGCTGCGGAAGTACGCGAGGCCCTTTTCTTCGCCCATCGCCTTCGTGACCGCCGCGAACCACGCGACGTCGCCCGCCTCGAGCCCGAGCTTGCCGCGCCACTTCGGATCCAGCAGCTCTTCGTAGGTCGACGGCGCTTCGGCGGGCTTCACGAAGCGCGTGTTGAAGGCGAGCACGTAGAAGGCGAAGCGGTCGGCGACGTAGTGGCGGTGCGGCGGAAAGGCCGCCGGCGGGATGTCGGCGAAGGCCGGCGAGAAGAATTCCTCGAGCAGCTTCTCGCGGTAGAGCATCTCCATCTGCGGGGCGTTCATCTCGAAGACGTCGGCGTCGTAGCGCCCGGAGCGCGCCTCGGTGATCGCGCGCTGCACGATCTTGTCGCCGTTGCCGCGCCATGCCATCACCTTGACGCCGTACTTGCGCTCGAAGGCTTCCGACAACGTCGTCGCATCGGCGACGGTGAGCGTGCTGTAGACCACGACGCTGCCTTCCTTCTTCGCCCTCTCGACGAGCACGCGTTCGCGGTCGGCGCCGCGGTACATGAAGATGTCGCGCACCGTCGCCGGCACCGCTGCCGCCGCGACCGCGGCGAACATGAGTGCGATGATGGCGAGTGAATCAACGCCACGGGCCAAGATACGGTTCTCCTTTGTAGGTGTCGCCGGTTTCGGCGAGCGTCTCCGGCCATTCGCCGCGCACTCTTTGGCGCAAATCCCGCGGCCGCGGCCGCCCATCCCAGCCGATCTGCTCCATCTCGTGATAAAGCTGCAGCACGTGGCCGTCGGGATCGAGCACGTGGGCGGCGTAGTCGATGCCGGCATGGAGCTCCGGCGGAACCTCGATCGTGCGCACGCCCGCGGAGCGCAGGAAAGCGAGCGCGTCGCGCAGCTGCCGGTAATTCGCGACCTGCAATCCCAGCGCCATGCTGCTCGTGTGCGCGCTGAATCCCAGGCGCGCGCGCCAGGCGAGCGGATAGAGCGCGACCGAATGGTGCTCGGTGTTGGCGCGCAGGAACGCGCAACGGTCCCCTTGCCACTCGACCTCTTCGGTGACGGCGAAGCCGAGCCGGTCGCGATAGAACGCGACCGCTGTCCCGACGTCCTTCACAAATAACCCCACGGGCCCGAGGCGCACGATCTTGAAGGGCTGCGGCATGAGGATGCCGTCCACGTCGTACGTCGCCGGCGGATCGACGTGGCGGTGTCCCGACACGAGGTCCACGCCCTTCGCGATCGCCTGCTGCACTTCCTCGAACTCCGGGATCTGGGGCAGCGTCGCGATCTGCTTGAATTCGCGGTCGTGCATCGCCCAGGGCTTGCTGTGGCCGTCCCAGCCGACCTGCTCGATGCCGTAATAGAGCTCGTTCACGTGGCCGTCGGGGTCGAAGATGTAGGTGTGCCAGTTCGATCCCGGCATGTCGCGGCCGGCGCGGCGGATCTTGAGGCCGTGCTTCACGAACCAGTGGTGGCCGTTCACGACTTCGGCGAGGCTGCCCACCTGCCAGGTGATCTGGTTGATGGTCACGCCCTCGGCCATGCGGCGCGTCTCGTCGAGGAGATCGCGGGCGCGCTTGTTGTAGAGCACGAAGGCGTGGTGGTCGCCGCCGTAGCGCATGAAGAAGCCGCGCGTGTCTCCCAGGCCCTTCAGCTGCTCCGGCTTCAGGCGCCGCGCGTCGTCCCGGATATCGGAAACGCGAAAGCCGAGGAGGCGCGTGTAGAAGTCGTAGGCTTCCTCGACGCGCACGTCGTTGAAGCCGAAATGTCCCAGTCGGCGTATCTTGAAAGGACGCTCCAGCCAGGTCCCGCCGACGTCGAATCGCTCCCCCGTGCCCAACAGCAGACCTCGAAAATTGTTCCCTGCGATGCTACCACCGCTCGCCGCGGCGGCCTTCGCTCTCGCGGCGGCTGTCGCCGGCGCCGCCACGGAGGTGCGCGTCATGGGATTCGGCGGCAGCTCCAACTGGCCGCTTTACATCGCGCAGGAACGCGGCCTTTTCGCTCGCAGCGGCCTCGAGGTGCGCATCTCGACGGCGCGCGACTCCACGACGCAGCTCGCGGACCTCGGCGAGGGCCGCATCGATATCGCCATGACGGCGTTCGACAACGTCGTCGCCTGGGACGAACGCCACGATGCGGCGAACGCGCTCGTCGCCTTCGTCGGCGTCAACAATGGCGGCCGCTCGAGCCTCATCGCCGCGCCGCGTGTCACGAGCGCGGCGCAGCTGCGCGGCGCTCGCCTGGGCGTGGACGCGGTCGCGAGCGGCTACGCGCTGGTGCTGCAGGAGCTGCTGCATCGCGCGGGCGTCGAGCCGGGCGCCTACGTGCTGATGAGCGTGGGCGGCAGCCGCCAGCGCTGGGACGCGCTGCGAGACGGGCGCGTCGACGCGACACTGCTCAATGCGCCGTATGACGCCGCCGCCGAAAACGCCGGCTTCCGCAAGCTCGCCTCGTCGTCGGTGCTCGGAGCCTACCAGGGCTCCTCGGGCGCGGCGAAGCGCGCGTGGGCCGAAGCCAACGCCGCGACGATCGTCGCGTTCATTCGCGCGTATGTCGCCGCCGTCGACTGGCTGCATGAGGCCGCGAACAAGGAGGCTGCGATCGCGATCCTCGTGAAGCATCTGCCCGCCACGCGGCAGGACGAGGCCGAGCGCAGCTATCGCGAGCTCGTCGTCGAGCCCGGCGGTTTCTCCCCGCACGCCGCGTTCGACCTGGAAGGCGCGCGCACCGTGCTCGAGATTCGCCGCGCCTACGGCGGCGCCGCGCAGGCGTCGCACGACATCGCGTACTTCTACGACGCGCGCTATTACGCGCGCGCCATGGCCGAGGGACGAGCCGGCAAGTAATCGGCCGTCAGTAGCCCAGCTCCTGGCCGATCATCACCAGCGTGATGCGGCCGGGGATCTTCTCGTTCTCGATCAACAGCACCTTGCCGCACTGGCGATCGGGCGCGTGGCAGTTGTAGTTGTCGCACTTGCCGGTCACGGCGCACGGCGTGCGCAAGCCGAGGTTGCGGCATTCGCCGACGGCGGCCTGGTTACGCAGCCGCTCCATCGCCGCGGCGAGGTCCGGCACGATCTTGTTCACGCCGGCGACGAGAAAGACTTTTCCGGCGGCGAAGGCGTACGCGGCGACGCGGTTGCCGCTGCCGTCGGCGTTCACGATCTCGCCGGTGAGGGAGACCGCGTTCACGCCGCCGACGAAATAATCCGCGCCGCTCGCCTTGCGCCGCGCCACGGTGCGTTGCGCGCGATCGGAGATCGCCTTCACCTTCGGCCGCAGGTAGTCGTAATCGCCCGTGCCGAACGCTGCCTCGAAGCCGATGGCGCGAAGCGTGGCGGATCCGCCGTTCATCACGATCGCGCCCCTGGGAATCGCTTCCTTGAGCCATGCGAGCGCGGCGGCGCCGGTCTCGACGTACACGACCTCGATGCCGCGCGCCCGCAGCACCGCGGCGAGGCGATCGACCGGCGGCGGCATCACTTCTTGTGGAGGAGCTTCAGCATCGCGGCGAAGAGCTTCGCGTTCGTGGCGACGATGTTGCCGCTCGCCATGTAGCGCTCCTCGCCCGCGAGATCGCCCACGAGGCCGCCCGCCTCGCGAATGAGCAGCGCGCCCGCCGCCATGTCCCACGGCGAAAGCCCGAGCTCCCAGAAGCCGTCGATCCTGCCGGCCGCGACCCACGCGAGGTCGAGCGCCGCGGCGCCCGGGCGCCGGATTCCGGACGACGTGCACGTGACGTTCTTGAACATGCGCAGGTACTCGTCGATCTTGTCGACCTCGCGGAAGGGAAACCCGGTGCCGATGAGCGCATCGTCGAGGCGGTCGGTCTTGCTCACGCGGATGCGCCGGTCGTTCAGATAGGCGCCCGAGCCGCGCGTGGCGGTGAAGAGCTCGTTGCGGTTGGGGTCGAACACGACCGCCTGGCTCGCCGCGCCCTTGTGCAGCAGCGCGATCGAGACGCAGTACTGCGGGAATCCGTGCAGGAAATTGGTGGTGCCGTCGAGGGGATCGATCACCCACACGTATTCGGCCCTGGGATTGTCGGCGCCGCTTTCCTCGGCGAGGAAGCCGTGCTTCGGATAGGCCTCGCGCAGCGTCCCGATGATCGCTTCCTCGGCGGCGTGGTCGACTTCCGAGACGAAATCGTTGTGGCGCTTGCTGCGGACGGTGAGCTTGTCGAGGTCGAACGACGAGCGCGCGATGATGCTCCCCGCCTTGCGTGCGGCCTTGACGGCCGTGTTGAGCATCGGATGCATCGTAGAATTTTACTATGCGCATCCGGGTCGTCCTTTCCCGCCCCAGCCATCCCGGCAATATCGGGGCCGCGGCGCGCGCCATGAAGACCATGGGCTTCGCCGATCTCGCGCTCGTCCAGCCCCGCGAGTTCCCGCACGCCGAGGCGACGGCGCTTGCCGCGGGCGCCGCGGATCTGCTCGACACGGCGCGCGTTCACCCGTCGCTCGATGCCGCCCTCGCCGATTGCATCGTCGCCGCCGGCTTGAGCGCGCGGCGCCGCGAGCTCACGCATCCGCCGCAGACGCTGCGCGACGCGGCGCCGGAGCTCGCGGCGATCGCGACCTCGCAGGGTCGCGTCGCGCTCGTGTTCGGCAACGAGACCTCGGGCCTGAGCAACGAGGAGCTCGCGCGCTGCCAGCGCTTCGTCACGATTCCCGCGAACCCCGCGTATTCCTCGCTCAACCTCGCGGCCGCCGTGCAAGTCGCGTGTTACGAGCTCGCCGTCGCCGCCGCGAGCTTCGATGCGCCGCGCGCCACCGCGCGCGAGGCGGCGACCGGCGAGGACGTCTCGCGCCTGTGCGAGGAGCTCGAGCGCGTCGCGGTCGACTCGGGATATCTCGACCCGGCGCAGCCGGGGCGGTTCATGCAGCGCATTCGCCGGCTCCTCGCGCGCGCCGGCCTCGAGCGCGAGGAAGTGAAGATCCTGCGCGGCTTCCTCGGCGCGCTCGCGAAGAAGAAGCTCTAATCGGCGGCGCGCGCCGTGGCCTCGCGCTCGAGGGGAGGGGAGATCGCGAGCGCGCCGGTCGCCACGACGCAGAGGATCGCGGCTCCGCTGAAGAAGGCGCTCGGCACGCCGTGGGTCTCCACGAGCCAGCCGCCGAGCGCCATTCCCGCACCGAGCCCGCTCACGATGAACGTGGACGACCAGGTGAAGGCTTCGGTCGCGTAGCGCGAGGGCGCGAGCCGCGAGACGAGCACCGACTGGCACGCGATCGAGGGCGCGATGAGCGTGCCGCAGAAGAAGGCGATCACGCCGAAGGGCGCGGCGGTGGCGACCACGCCGTGCAGGAAGAGCGGGATCGCCATGAGCCCCATGGCCGCGGCGAGCTGGCGCTCGATCGGCATGCGCAGGCGCATTCCCCCGAACACCGCGCCGCCGAGCGCGCTGCCGACGGAATTCACCGACAGGAAGATGCCGGCGAGCGCCGGCAACGCGAGCCAGGTCGCGAACGCCGGGTAGCCCACTTCGATGAGACCGAGGGAAGCGGCGAGCCCGAACGTCACGAGGAACACGATCCAGAGCTGCCGCTCGGTGAGCGGGCCGAGCAGGTGGCGGCGGGTCGACCGGTCGCGCTTGAAATAACGCAGCGCCGGCGACGTGAGGAAGATCAGGAACGAGGCCACGACCACGACGAGCGTCGTGGCGAACGCCACCGTCGCGCCGGCGGTCGCGAGGATCGCCGCGACGATCGCGGGCCCGACCGTGAAGTTGAGCTCGATCATCACGGCGTCGAGCGCGAAGGCGGTGCGCCGGTCCTCTTCGCGATCGAAACGGTGGCGCCAGGCGGTGCGCGTGAGCGTGGTGATGGGCGAGGCGAACATGCCCGCCGCCGCGGCCGCCACCGCCACGACCGTGAACGACATCTGCATCTTCGCGCTCGCGAGCACGCCGGCGAGCGCGAGCGGCTGCACGACGCCGGTCACGAAGAGCGGCACGCGCGGGCCGAAGCGGTCGATGGCGCGGCCGACGATCGGCGCGACCGTCGCCATCGCGACGAAGTTGATGCCGACCGCGCTCCCGGCGAGCGCGAAGTTGCCGAGCGCCTCGCGCAGGAACATGAGCATCGCGAAGCCGACCATGCCGATCGGCATGCGCGAGAGCAACGCGACCACGAGCAGCCGCGGCACGTCGGGCTGGCGGACGAACTCGACGTACCTGCGGAGAATGCTATGCATGAGCGCCTGGAATAGTTGATAATTTTACTCGGGAATGAGAGACTTCGCGAATGTTCAGGCGCATGCGTGAAGACATTCGTTGCGTGTTCGAACGCGATCCGGCCGCGCGCTCGGTGTGGGAAGTCGTCACCTGCTATCCCGGATTCCACGCGCTGCAGCTGCATCGCGTCTCGCACACGCTGTGGACGTGGAAGCTGCGCTGGCTCGCGCGCTTCCTCTCGCACGTCACGCGTTTCCTCACGGGCATCGAGATCCACCCGGGCGCCGTGATCGGGCGGCGCGTGTTCATCGACCACGGCATGGGAGTGGTGATCGGCGAGACCGCCGAGGTGGGCGACGACTGCACGCTCTATCACGGCGTCACGCTCGGCGGCGTCTCGTGGAACCAGGGCAAGCGCCATCCGACGCTCGGCGCCGGTGTCGTCGTCGGCGCGGGCGCGAAGATCCTCGGCCCCTTCATCGTCGGCGACCGGGCGAAAGTCGGATCGAACTCCGTCGTGGTGAAGCCGGTGCCGGCCGGCGCGACCGTCGTCGGGATTCCCGCGCGCATCGTCGAACACGGTGCAGAAGTCGCACGCGCCGCATTCGACGCGTATGCAGTGAGCGCCGATCTCGACGATCCGCTCAACAAGGCGCTGATCTCGCTCGGCTCGCGCACCGAGGATCTCGACGGCCGTCTCGCCGAGATCCTTCGCCGCCTCGATGGCCTCGAGAACGACCGCAACGACGAGCCTCGAAAGGTCGCCAGCGGACGCGGTTAAGTCATTGATACCACGTCTTAATTAATCTTGACTCTTTCAGTCGGATATCCTATACTTGAGTAAATCCGTCGGATAAGCGACGGCGCCGCGGTCGAGGGACGAGCCGGCCAACACAAGGACCCACCATGAGACTGACAACCAAAGGGCGTTTCGCCGTCACCGCGATGCTCGACCTCGCGCTCAATTCGGGCAAAGGTCCCGTGACGCTCGCCGGCATCAGCGACCGGCAGAAGATCTCGCTCTCGTATCTCGAGCAGCTTTTCGGCAAGCTGCGGCGCCGCAAGCTCGTCGCGAGCGTGCGCGGCCCCGGCGGCGGCTACAACCTGGCGCGCGAGGCGCGCGCCGTCACCATCGCCGACATCATCCGCGCCGTGGAAGAGCCGCTCGATTCGACACAGTGCGCCGGCCGCGAGAACTGCCACGAGAACCAGCGTTGCATGACGCACGACCTGTGGGAGGAGCTCAACGCGACCGTCACCGGCTTCCTCGCCGGCGTCACCCTCGCGCACCTCGTCGAGCGCCAGCACACCAAACCCGTTTCCGTCGTGCGCCACGGCAAGCACGACTCGCAACACGTGACCGCGTGACCCCATGACGACCCAGAACAAGGCGCGTCCGATCTACCTCGACTACTCGGCGACGACGCCCGTCGACCCGCGCGTCGCGGAGAAGATGATCCCGTGGCTCACCGACAACTTCGGCAATCCCGCCTCGCGCAGCCATCCGTACGGATGGGATGCCGAGCAGGCGGTGGAGAACGCGCGCGCCGAGGTCGCGAAGCTCGTCAACTGCGACCCGAAGGAAATCGTGTGGACGTCCGGGGCGACCGAATCGGACAACCTCGCGATCAAGGGCGCGGCGCACTTCTACAAGGCGAAGGGCAAGCACCTCGTCACGATGAAGACCGAGCACAAGGCGGTGCTCGACACGATGCGCGAGCTCGAGCGCGAGGGCTTCGAGGTGACGTACCTCGATCCGGAGCCGAACGGGCTCCTCGATCTCGAAAAATTCAAGGCGGCGCTGCGACCCGATACGATCGTGGTCTCGATCATGCTGGTGAACAACGAGATCGGCGTGATCCAGCCCATCGAGAAGATCGGCGAGATCACGCGCGCGAAGGGCATCATCTTCCACGTCGACGCGGCGCAGGCGACGGGCAAGGTCGTGATCGACCTCGAGAAGCTCAAGGTCGACCTCATGAGCTTTTCGGCGCACAAGACGTACGGCCCGAAAGGCATCGGCGCGCTCTACGTGAGGCGCAAGCCGCGCGTGCGGCTCGAGGCGCAGATGCACGGCGGCGGCCACGAGAAGGGCCTTCGCTCCGGCACGCTTCCCACGCACCAGATCGTCGGCATGGGAGAAGCGTTCCGCCTCGCGCGTCTGGAGATGGCGACCGAGAGCGAGCGCATCCGGATGCTGCGCGACAAGCTCCTCGCCGGGATCAAGGACATGGAAGAGGTGTACGTGAACGGCGACCTGGATCACCGGGTGCCGCACAATTTGAACGTGAGCTTCAACTTCGTCGAGGGCGAATCGCTCATCATGGGCGTGAAGGAGCTCGCCGTGTCGTCGGGATCGGCGTGCACGTCCGCTTCGCTCGAGCCCTCGTACGTGCTGCGCGCGCTCGGCCGCAACGACGAGCTCGCGCACAGCTCGATCCGCTTCACCCTCGGGCGCTTCACCACCGAGGAGGACATCGACCGGACGGTCAGGATCATCAGGGAACGCATCGGCAAGCTGCGCGAAATGAGCCCCCTGTGGGAGATGTACAAGGAAGGTATCGACTTGAACACTGTCCAGTGGGCAGCGCATTGACTGGAGACTGCAATGGCATATAGCGACAAGGTCATCGATCACTACGAGCATCCGCGCAACGTCGGTTCTTTCGGGAAAGACGAGCCCGGTGTCGCGACCGGCATGGTCGGCGCGCCCGCGTGCGGCGACGTGATGAAGCTGCAGATCAAGGTCAACAAGGACGGCGTCATCGAGGACGCGAAGTTCAAGACCTATGGCTGCGGCTCGGCGATCGCGTCCTCTTCGCTCGTCACCGAATGGGTGAAGGGCAAGACCGTGGACGAGGCGTCGACCATCAAGAACACGCAGATCGCGCAGGAGCTCGCGCTCCCGCCGGTGAAGATCCACTGCTCGATCCTCGCCGAGGACGCGATCAAGGCGGCGATCGCCGACTACAAGAAGAAGTACGGCAACGGCGAAGACGCCGAAAAAAAGGCGGCGGACTGATGGCGGTCACTCTCACCGATCGCGCCGCGCAGCACGTCCAGCGCTACATCGAGAAGCGCGGCAAGGGTTATGGCCTGAGGCTCGGCGTGAAGACGACGGGCTGCTCGGGGCTCGCCTACAAGCTCGAGTTCGCCGACGAGCCCAAGGCCGAGGACACGGAGTTCGAGACCAACGGCGTGCGCGTGCTGGTCGACCCGAAGAGCCTCGCCTATCTCGACGGCACCGAGCTCGACTTCGTGCGCGAGGGCCTCAACGAGGGCTTCAAGTTCAACAACCCGAACGAGAAGGACCGCTGCGGCTGCGGGGAATCGTTCAACGTCTGAAGAACCACTTCGAGCTTCTCGGGCTTCCGGTCGCCTACATCGTCGATTCCTCGGCGCTGGACCGTAGCTACCGCGACCTGCAAAGCCGTGTCCACCCCGACCGCTTCGCCGCGTCCACCGAGGCGGAGCGGCGCGTGGCCATGCAATGGGCGACGCGCGCGAACGAGGCGTACCGCACGTTGCGCGATCCCGTGGAACGCGCGCGCTACCTCCTCAATCTCAAGGGCTTCGACACGGCCGAGGAAAGCAACACGGCGATGCCGGCGGATTTCCTGATGCAGCAGATGGAGTGGCGCGATACCGCGGCGCAGGCGAAGCGCGCCCGCGACCTGGTGGCGCTGAAGCGGCTGCGCGAGGATATCGCCGCCGAGCAGCGCGAGATGCTGCGCCTGCTCGAGCGGGCGCTCGATGCGGAACACAATTACGACGCAGGCTCCTCGCTCGTCCGGAAGCTCCGCTTCCTCGAGAAGCTCGACGCCGACATCGAGGAGGCGCTGCAGTGAGCGCGGGCGAGGGCGCGCGCCGGCGCATCGAGGCCGCCCACCGCTACGGCGCGATCTATGGTGGCGGGCTCGCGAGCCATCACCCGATGGCGATCGCGGCGCTCGACGCCATGGGCGCGAGCGACGGCGAGCTCGGGCGCTTCGAGGCGCAGTACCTTCCCCAGCTCGAGCCGCTGCGGCCCGCCGTCGTCGTGATCCAGCCCGGGGACGAGGCCGCGCACCTCGGCTCGCCGCGCGCCTTTCCGGAATGGGTCGTCTACTTCGACGCCGCGATCGCGCAGGAAGGCGTCGAGCCCGTCCTCAGGCGCTGGGTGGACCGGCTGCTGCCCGCGGTCGCGGCCGGCGCCTTCCACGGCGCGATCCGGACCGCGTTCGCCCTCGAATCCGAGGCGCCGGGCGAGATGTCGCACGCGCTCGCTTATTGGGCTTCGGCGTACGAGCCCTTGCCGGTGGCGGCCGAGCCCTCGGGGACGCTCTCTGCCGACGACGTGCTCGCACGCTTGTCGAAAGACCCGGCGTACGCGGGCAAGCGCCCCTCCGGAAACGGCATCAATTCGCGCGCGATGGTCGCGGCGCGCGCGCCCGGATTCGGCGCGCTCGTGGCGAGCCTCGATCCGGACCAGCTCGCGCTCGATGGCATCGCCCGCGCGCTCCTGCGCGCTTATGCGGCGTCGGGAGACTTCACGCTCCTTCATTGCGTGACCGGCACTCATGCCTTCCGCCTGCTCGGGCCCTTTGCGAGCGACTCCGGCGCGGCGCTCGTCGATTTCTGGGCCGCGGTCGTCGCCATCTATCTCGGGGCCGGCGCTCCATCCACCGAGGGCTGGGGCCTGAAGGGCGCGGACACGCTCGATTGGCCCGAGATTCACGCTCGCGCGGTGAAGTGCGAGGATGAGCACGACATCAAGCTCGCGTACTCGTGCTGGCGCGAGTGGCAGCACCGCGGCGACGATCTCTACCGGCGCGCGGCGAGCGCACGGGTCGCCTGATGGCATTGCTCCAGATCTCCGAGCCCGGCGAATCCCCCGATCCGCACCAGCATCGGCGCGCGGTCGGCATCGACCTCGGCACGACGCATTCGCTCGCCGCCACCGTGCGCAGCGGTTCCGCGGAAGTGATCGCGGACGGCGAGGGGCGGCCCCTGCTGCCGTCGATCGTGCGCTACTTCAAGGATGGCCGCGTCGTCGTCGGCTACGACGCTCGCGCCGCGCAGGCGGACGATCCGTCGAACACCGTCGTCTCGGTGAAGCGCTTCATGGGACGCGGCGTGGCCGACGTCGCCAAGTACGGCGCGCTGCCGTATCGATTCGTCGATTCTCCCGGCATGGTCACGATCGAGACCGTCGCGGGGGCGCGCTCGCCGGTGCAGGTGTCCGCCGAAATCCTGCGCGTGCTGCGCGATCGTTCGGAGCGCGCGCTCGGCGGCGAGCTCTTCGGCGCCGTCGTGACCGTGCCCGCGTACTTCGACGACTCGCAGCGCCAGGCGACGAAGGACGCGGCGAAGCTCGCGGGCCTGAACGTGCTTCGCCTCCTCAATGAGCCGACGGCCGCGGCCATCGCCTACGGCCTCGATCACGGCTCCGAAGGCACGTTCGCGATCTTCGACCTCGGCGGCGGCACCTTCGACATCTCCATCCTCAGGCTCACGCGCGGCGTGTTCGAGGTGCTATCGACCAACGGCGATTCCGCGCTCGGCGGCGACGACTTCGACCAGGCGGTCGCCACCCACTGGCGCGTCGGCCACCAGCTCGCCGACGCACAGGGCCGCGACACGCGCAGGCTCCTCGCCGCGGCGCGCGAGGTGAAGGAAAAGCTCTCGTCGCAGCCCGAAGCCGCGATCGACGTGACCCTTTCCTATGGCCAGAATCTCCATCTGCACCTCACGCGCGAGGAGTTCGAGCGCCTGACGGAGCCGCTCGTTCGCAGGACGCTCGCTCCCACGCGCAAGGCGCTGCGCGACGCGAAGCTCGAGGTGGCGGGCGTCGACGGCGTCGTGCTCGTCGGGGGTGCCACGCGGATGCCGCACCTGCAGCGCGCGGTCGAGGCGTTCTTCGGACGCGTGCCGCTGAAGGACCTCGATCCGGACCAGGTGGTCGCGCTCGGCGCGGCGATCCAGGCGAACGTGCTCGCGGGAAATCGCTCGCCGGGCGACGACTGGCTGCTGCTCGACGTCATTCCCCTCTCGCTCGGCATCGAGACCATGGGCGGGCTCGTCGAGCGCATCATCCCGCGCAATTCGACCATTCCCGTCGCGCGCGCCCAGGAATTCACCACGTTCAAGGACGGGCAGACGGCGATGGCGATCCATGTCGTGCAGGGCGAGCGCGAGCTCGTCGCCGACAACCGCTCGCTCGCGCGCTTCGAGCTGCGCGGCATTCCGCCGATGGTCGCCGGCGCCGCGCGCATCCAGGTGACTTTTCAAGTGGACGCGGACGGTCTCCTGTCCGTCTCCGCGCGCGAGAAGACGACCGGCGTGGAAGCGTCGATCGTCGTGAAGCCCTCGTACGGCCTGAGCGACGACGAGGTGGCGCGCATGCTGCAGGCGAGCTTCGCGCACGCGCGCGAGGACCGCGACGTGCGCGCGCTCGCCGAGCAGCGCGTGGAAGCGGAGAGCCTGAAGAGCGCGATTACGGCGGCACTGCAGAAGGATTGCGACCTGCTTTCCGATGACGAGCGCGCGGCGATCGAAAGCGCAATCGCCCGGCTCGAGCTGGCGCGCACGGGCGACGACCATCGTCTCATCAAGGACGCGATCGAGGCGCTCAATCACGCGACCGAAACGTTCGCCGGGCGCCGCATGGACCGCGCCATCGCCTCCGCCTTGCAGGGCCGCAGCATCGACCAGGTCGCCCGATGACCACATTAAAGGTCCTGCCGCACGACACGCTCTGCCCGGAGGGCAAGGAGATCGAGGTGGCGCCGGGCACCTCCATCTGCGACGCTCTTCTCGACAACCACATCGAGATCGAGCACGCCTGCGAGAAGAGCTGCGCGTGCACGACCTGCCACGTGATCGTGCGCGAAGGCTTCGATTCGCTCGATCCCCCGAGCGAGAAGGAGGATGACCTCCTCGACAAGGCGTGGGGCCTCGAGCTCACCTCGCGCCTATCCTGTCAGGCGCGCCTCAAGGACGAGCCGGTCACGATCGAGATTCCGAAATACACGATCAATCAGGTCTCCGAGTCGAAGTGAGAGGTCACCATGGCCGCGGAGGGCGCGGGGGCAGGGCACGCTCGCCCCAGATCGCCGCCTCGCTGAACCCGAGTTGCGCGAAGTCGCGCTCGCGCAAGTCCGCTTCCCCGGTGCAGTAGAACTCGTCGAGCTGCGGCGGCTTGACGCGCGTTCCGGCAAGCATCGCATGCGCCTGGCCGCGGTGATGGATCTGGTGCTGAAAGAGGTGCGCGAGGAGACGGCGCAGGCGATCGGAAGCCGCGCCGTCGCGGCGCGGAATCTCCACCACGGTGTCCAGGCGGTCGTCGCCCAGCGATTTGCACAGCGCGATCAGGCGCAGGTCGGCCGCGTGCTGCTCGACGGCGATCTCGCCGCACGTGTCGAACGGCTCCTCGGGATCGAAGAAGCGCCACGAGTCGCGCGTGGCGCCGAGGCCGGCGAGGCCGCGCTCGAAGATCTCGAGGTAATACCAGTCGACGGTGAGGATGTGATTGAGCGTCGCCTTGATCGACGGGAAGAAGCTCGTGCGCCGCGCGACGAAATCTTCCTGCGGCAGGGCCGCGCATGCGGCGAGAAGCCGGTGGTTCGACCAGGCGTTGTTGCAAGCCTCGGTGACGAAGTGATGCGCAAGCGAGTGGCTCATGGCTGGGCGGCGGCGAATCGGGATCGCGAACTATATACTTCGCTCGTGACGGAGGACCCATGAAGTGGATCGACACGCGCGAGATCGCGATCGCGCTCGCCGAGAAGCACCCCGACATCGACCCGGAGCGCGTCAATTTCGTCGACCTGCGCAACTGGGTGCTGGCGCTCGACGGATTCGACGACGATCCGAAGCGCTCGGGCGAGAAGATCCTCGAGGCGATCCAGTCGGCGTGGATCGAGGAGGCCGGCTGAGCGTGGAGGCGGTGCGGGTCGACTTCGCGCGGCTGCGTTACTTCATCGCGCAGGCTTTCGAGGCGGTCGGCATGCCCGCCGAGGACGCGCGCGCGGTCGCGGCGCTCATGGCGCAAGCCGACCTGCAGGGCTCCGACGGCCACGGCGTCATTCGCCTCGGCCCATACATCCGCCGCATCCGGGAAGGCGGCGTGAATCTGCATCCGAAGATCGCCGTTGTCACGGAGAAGGCGGGCATGGCGCTCGTCGACGGCGACAACGCCATGGGCCATCTCGTCATGAAGCGCGCCGCCGAGGTCGCGATCGCGAAGGCGCGCACGAGCGGCGTCGCGTGGGTCGGCGTGCGCCGCAGCAATCACGCGGGCCCGGCGTCGCTCTACGCGCGCATGCCGCTCGAGCACGACATGATCGGGCTCTATTTCGCGGTCGGCAACGCGAACCACCTGCCGCCGTGGGGCGGGCTCGAGTTGCTGCTCTCCACCAATCCGCTCGCCGCGGCGATTCCCGCCGGCGAGGAGCCTCCCATCGTCCTCGACATGGCGACCACGGTCGCGGCATACGGCAAGGTGAAGGCGAAGGCCGCGCGCGGCGAAGCGATGCCCGAGGGCTGGATGATCGATCGCGAGGGCAGGCCCCTCACCGATCCGAAGCGCGCGGCCGAAGGATTCCTCCTGCCGATCGGCGGCTACAAGGGATACGGTCTTGCGCTCGTCGTGGGGCTTCTCGCCGGAACGTTGAACGGCGCCGCGATGGGACGCGACACCATCGACTTCAACAAGGATTTCTCGAGCCCGACCAACACGGGGCAGGCGATCGCCGCGATCGATCCCGCCGCCTTCGGCGACGTGGCGCAATTCAAGTCCGCGGTCGACAAGCTGCTGCGCGACCTCCGGGGCGCGGAGCGCATGCCGGGCGTCGAACGCATCTGGTACCCGGGCGAGCAGAGCCACGAGCGCATCGCCGCCTATCGCCGCGAGGGCATTCCCGTCGCCGGCTCGGTGATGGGCACGCTCGACCGCATCGCCGAAGAGCTCGACATCACGCCGTTACGCACGAACTGAAGGAGACCGCCATGCCGCTCGCCATCCGCGCCGCGCTCGCGCTTGCCCTCGCCGCGCTGCCGTTCACCGTCGCCGCCCAGCCCGCGGGCTATCCGTCGAAGCCGATCCGCATGATCATTCCGCTCGCCGCGGCGAGCGCGGTGGACAACGCCGCGCGCATCGTGACGCAGAAGATGTCGGCCAACATGGGGCAGCCGTTCGTGATCGACAACCTCCCGGGCGCGGCCGGCCTCATCGGCACCGCGCAGGTCGCAAGAGCGGCGCCCGACGGCTACACCATCGGCGGCTTCAACGACAGCATCATGACGATGCTGCCGAACATGCACTCGAACCTCTCGTGGGACATCCTGCGCGACTTCGAGCCGGTGTCGCTCGTCGCCACGATCGAGTGGGGGCTGGTCGCGAACAACAAGGCGCCGTATCGCAGCGCCGCCGATCTCATCGCGGCGGCGAAAGCGAAGCCGGGCGAGATCAACTACGGCTCCGGCGGCAACGGCAGCCCGCAGCACGTCGCGATGGCGCTCTTCGCGTCGAGCGCCGGCATCAGGCTCACGCACGTGCCGTACAAGGGCGCGACGCAAGCGGCGCTGGGTGTGGCGGCGGGCGACGTGCCGGTCGCGTTCCAGGGGCTTGCGACCGTCGCGGGTCTCGCGCGCGGCGGCCAGCTTCGCTTGATCGGCGTGGCCACTCCCGCGCCGTTGCCGGAGTTCGATGCGCCGACGGTCGCGTCCTCGGGATTGCCGGGATTCCAGTTCAGCTCCTGGTTCACCATCGTGGCGCCGGCGGGCACGCCGAAGCCGATCGTCGCGCGCCTCAACGCGGAGATCCTCAAAGCGCTCGCCGATCCGGAAGTGCGCGCGCAGCTCAAGAACCAGGGGCTCACGATTCGCGGGAGCTCGCCCGACGAGCTCGCGGCCGCGACGCGCGAGCAGCTCGCGCGCTACGCGAAGCTCTTCAAGGAAGCGGGCATCAAGGCCGACTGACCGGCGCGCTCAATCGCCGTCCGGCGGCGGTAGAAGGACGTAGCTGGTCCTGCCGGTCGAGTTGTCGAAGACTTCGACGGACGTGACGACGTTTCCGAGCACGGACGGATTGTTCGAGCCGCAGAGGACCTTGACGCACGGTATTAATCCGACGCGGCCGCCGGCGGAAAACAAATCTCCGTTCAGATCGAGAAACGTCGACTGACCCGGGGCCAGCGTCACGGTCGTGTCGAGAGGCACACCATCTCGCGACGTGAAGATGTTGCCCTGCGCGTCGTGAAACATCAGCTCCACACGGCACGGTCCCGGTTGAACCTGTCCCGCAGCCATCGCCGAGTTGACGACGGCGATGCGGGCCGTCTGGCCCTGCACGATGCCGCTCATGCCGTAGCGCACGACCTTGTCGGCGCGGCCGATGCTCTGCGCCCAGCCCGCCGACCAGGTCAGCGGAAGCGTGACGAGGGCCACCAACAGCCACGCGAACTTCGACCGGACAGATCTTCTTTCGCTCATGGATGTCCCCTTCGCCCTGATTGTCTTGAATCGTCGATCCAGGCCGGATCGCATGGCGCGCGGATCCCGATGCTACGCCCAAAAAAAAAACGGGGCAGGAAGAACCTGCCCCACAAGGCGCACTCTTGAATACAGGAGGTGAATGGGTGGGCGGGAGGGGACCGCCTAGAACCCATCGCTCTTGCGAGCGGTGCCTCGCCGGAGGCACTCGCCCTATCTGTAGCAAGGCCGATGCCAACTTCCGGTTTTCTTTGAATCTCAAAGAGTTAGCCTCAATCGCGGAATCCCGACGGGCATGGCTGCAGCCGCGCTCGTCGCAGCAGGACGACAGCGCGCCAGCCGTCTTCGGTTAACTGATTGAGGGCGTTGGAAAAATCGATGTCGTTGTGGAGCGACAGCTACGCGCTGTGGCTCGAGCGCTACAGCTCTTTGGGCTCGGGCTTGAAGTTGGCGGCCTCGATGCCGTGGCGCTGCAGCAGCTTGTAGAACTCGGTGCGATTGCGCTTCGCGAGCTTCGCCGCCTGCGTGACGCTTCCCTTCGTGAGCTTCAGGATGCGCGTGAGGTAATCGCGCTCGAAGCG
>Ga0075426_10000168_pt1 | contig 43793 bp, 28 predicted proteins | sample SoiMethybrSBSTD5_FD_75304 | JGI IMG/M metagenome (GOLD analysis project Ga0075426, IMG submission 75304) | Bulk soil microbial communities from a Populus tree surrounding site in Tennessee, USA - Soil MetaG P. TD hybrid SBSTD5 | ecosystem: Environmental > Terrestrial > Soil > Tree plantation... | reverse complement strand
GCGGTGAAAGACGCGCCGCAGGAAGATGTATGGAGCTCCGAGCTGTATATGAATTTCGTGCCGCAGCTGTTTGCGCGCCTTCGGAAAGAATTTGGGGAAGACATTCCGCTGTTGCACGACGTGCATCACCGGCTGACGCCGAATGAAGCGGCACGAGTTGGAAAAAGTTTGGAGCCGTATCATTTATTCTGGCTGGAAGATCCGACACCGGCGGAGTTGCAGGAAGGATTCCGGCTGATCCGGCGGCATACTACAACGCCGATTGCCGTCGGTGAGGTATTCAATTCGATTTACGACTGCCAGCAGCTGATTCAGGAACAGTTGATTGATTACATTCGGACCGCGGTGGTGCATGCGGGAGGAATTTCGCACCTGCGAAAAATTGCCAGTCTGGCGGAGTTGTATCACGTGCGGACGGGGTGTCATGGAGCGACGGACATGAGTCCAGTGTGCATGGCGGCGGCGCTGCATTTTGATTTGAGCGTGCACAATTTCGGGATTCAGGAATTCATGCGGCATACGCCAGAGACGGATCAAGTTTTTCCGCATGCGTATTCTTTCCAGGATGGTGTGATGCACCCGGGCGAGAAGCCGGGGCTGGGTGTAGATATCGATGAAGCGCTGGCATCTAAATATCCGTATCATCGCGCGTATCTGCCGGTGAACCGGAAGCTCGACGGGACGATGCACAGTTGGTAGAAACGTGTCTTAGCAGCGAAGGGATCGAAAGGTTCTTCGAGGCCAGGCGTAGCGTCCCGGAGAGATCGAAGAGAGATTTCTCACATCCACAAGCCGACCGATTCGCAGGAGCGAATCGGTAAGAGAAAGCGTCGGCTTGTTCCGTTCGAAATGACGGAGGCTGAGGTGCAAGCGAGAGCCTGGCCTGGAATTTCGCAGGGCCGCATCCTCTTGCTACACTGTTGGCTCAGATTAGATGAGGCGCTGACTCTCTGACAGGCAGGGCGTGGCGCCAGGAGGCAAGTCATGACAGCAGGAGAAGGAGCCGCGCGAGCGGGACAAACCATGTTACGCATCAACGACACAGCACCAAACTTCACGGCGGAAACATCGCAGGGCGTTATCAACTTCCATGAATGGATTGGCGACAGCTGGGCGATTTTGTTTTCGCACCCGAAAGATTTCACGCCTGTCTGTACGACCGAGCTCGGCTACATGGCCGGGCTGGAGCCGGAATTCAAGAAGAGAAACGTGAAAATTGTCGGGCTGAGCGTGGACCCGGTGAGCAGCCACACGAAGTGGGCTGGGGACATCGAAGAGACGCAAGGGCACAAAGTGAATTACCCGATGATCGGCGACCCGCAACTGAAAGTAGCGAAGCTGTACAACATGCTGCCGGCGGAAGCGGGTGAATCTTGCGAAGGGCGTACAGCGGCGGACAATGCGGCCGTTCGTACGGTTTTCGTTATCGGGCCGGACAAGAAAATTAAATTGATGCTCAGCTATCCGATGAGCACTGGACGCAACTTCGACGAAGTTTTGCGCGTCGTGGATTCGATGCAGTTGACGGCGAAACACGGCGTAGCGACTCCGGTCAATTGGAAACCGGGCGACGACGTGATCATTCCGACTTCGGTTTCCGACGAAGCAGCGAAGCAAAAATACCCAGAAGGGTTTAAAACGCTAAAGCCGTATCTACGCGTTGTGAAACAGCCCAAGTAAATTCCGGCAGGGCGGCCAGTTTGAAGTTTGACTTATTGTGTCACCATCCCAAAACTTCAAACCGGCTCCCTGCCGAGCTTCTTGCGCGAGAGGGGTCAGCCATGATCCTCAAGCAATTTTATCTGCCGTGCTTGGCGCACGCGTCGTATTTAATTGGCGACGAGACGACAGGGACGGCGGCAGTGGTTGACCCTCAGCGCGATATTGGCATTTATCTTTCCTTTGCCGCAGAACACAAACTGAAAATCAAACACGTCTTTCTGACGCACTTGCACGCCGATTTTGTCGCGGGGCATCTGGAGCTACGCGATCAGCTCGGCGCGGCCATTTATTTGGGAGCAAGGGCACAGGCGGAATATAAATTCACACCGCTTAACGATGGAAGCGCGGTGGAATTTGGCAAAGTGCGGATGAAAGCGATAGAAACGCCCGGGCACACGCCGGAGTCGATGTCGATTGCCGTGTATGACCTGACGAAAAGCGACACGGTGCCGCACGCGGTGTTGACGGGCGATACGTTGTTCGTTGGCGACGTAGGGCGGCCGGACTTGCGCGCGTCGCTCGGCTGGTCGGCGAATGATTTGGGTGCGCTGCTTTACGAATCGATCCAAAACAAGATTTTGCCCCTGCCGGATGAGAGCCTGGTCTATCCAGCGCATGGCGCGGGATCGTTGTGCGGGAAAGCCATCAGCAAGGAAACGGTTTCCACGATTGGCGAACAGAGGCGGCTCAACTACGCGCTGCAGCCGATGAGCAAGCAGGCGTTCATCGAATTGGTGACGGCCGATCAACCGGAAGCGCCGCCGTATTTTGTTTACGACGCGGTGCTGAATAGCAAAGAGCGCGCGACACTGGACGAAGCGTTGCAGCGGGAACTGAAACCGCTTGAATTGGGGCGTGTGCTGGAGCTACAAGCGGGCGGCGCGCAAATTCTGGATACACGCGAACCGGAGGAATTTGCTTCCGCGCATCTGGCGGGGAGCACAAACATCGGACTCAGCGGACAATATGCGACGTGGGTGGGAACAATCCTGAACCGCGAGAAACCGATTGTAGTCATTGCGAATCCGGGACGGGAGAAGGAATCGGCGGTGCGGCTCGGCCGCATTGGGTTTGATAATGTTGTCGGTTATTTGAAGGATGGGATGCAGAGCCTGGCCTCACGGCCGGATTTGACGAAGACTTCAGAACGCTTCAGTCCGCCGCTCGCGGCCGAAGTGCTTGCATCGCAGGGCGCGCCGCAACTTGTGGATGTGCGCACCTCTCTAGAACGCGAACAGAAATTTATCGCGGGCAGCGTTGGAATGCCGCTCAATCATCTACTGGAACGCTCGAACGAATTGGACAAGAAGCAACCCGTGCTCGTCTATTGTGCCGGCGGCTACCGTTCATCCATCGCCGCCAGTCTCCTGCAGCAAGGCGGCTTTTCCAACGTAAACGAAATCGCCGGTGGCCTCGCCGCATGGGAGTTAGCCAAACTGCCGCTCACTGCCGGAAGCAAAACAGTCTAGTTTTGTTTTGGAATTGCGGCGGAATTTTGGCGCGCCCGCCTCACAGCAAAAAGTTTACGCACAAGACACAACATTGGAATTAGCCATGGGACCGAGTGGAAGGCGCGCGAGTGAAGGCTCCCAAGTTGTGCTTGTAAGACGCCGAGCCGCACCGGCGCCAATGCCCAACCAGAGCCAAATAAAGCCTTGCAGAAACGGGTTGTAGAACGTCGACATGGGAATATTCATAATCAGCGCAAGAACGCCTACGAGCAGGCCGAATTGCGCACACACGGTTGTCGCTGGAAGCTCCATCGAGAACCGCGTGGAATTCCTTCGCGCGTTCCGTAAACCAATGGCGATCTCATACAACGGCACGCCGAAATAGCCGAGAAATATCAGCAGACCGAGGGTGCCAAAGTCGCGAAGTACCTCGAGATACTCAGAATCTGTGTAACCCAGCGTGAAAATGGATTTGGCGGGGCCGTGGCCTACCACCGGCGACTCAGCAAAATCATTCCATTCGTCCTTCCAGAGTTGATCGACGCGTTGCCGGAGCGAGTCTATTGCGAGCGGATTACGTAGCGTTTCGTACCGCGCGAGAGTCCGTGCGTTGCTTGTGGCGACCGTTTGGTATGTCCAGACAAAGAGAGGGACGAAAAGAATCAATATTGCCAGCTTCGCCAGTTCCCGCCGGCCTGAATAAGAGACTATGACGAAGATCATCAGCAGGCCGAACGCGAACGAGACCAACCCGAAGCGGGAGCCGGTCATAACAAGTGTGACGACACAGGAGAGACACAATGCGAGATGGACGAAGCGATTTCTGACGCGATACAGAAACGCAATGAGAAACAAAAGTGAACAAAACACCATCAGTTGGCCGAGTGCGTTTGGGTTTCCCATCGTGGCATAAACGCGACGCGCGTACTGAAGCGCCAAATCAATGTGGCCGCCGCTGGAATAGAGCGAATTGAGTGAATACGTGAATCCAAGCCCTGCGAATTGTGCCCAGGCGTAAAGACAAACTAGAAAGACTGGCGCCGCGAAAGCAGCGATCAATCGCCGAAAAGACTGTTCGTTGAGCCTGGATTCGAAGCCGATGGTGAAGAAGGCGACGGGGAGCCAGACTTTCGGCAATTCGTAAAAATCACGGGTGACAACGTTGTGCCCGAGAATTGTGGCGCCGTACCAGATCGAAATGGCGTTGCAGAGGCAATACAACAGGCCGACCAGGAACAACGCATTTAGCCGAATCGTGCGTGCGATGCCGGCGAGGAGAAGCCCGACATAGAAGATGACGACAACGGGGATGAGGAGTTGCTCCAGCTTGAAGTAGGGAAGCGACGCGGAGAAGACGATCGCCGGCGCCAAGATGGCCGCGGAAACGAGCATAATCGTGCTTATCTCGGAGAGGCGCTGCGTTAGCACGTGTCGGTCGTTGGCGTTCATTCGATTCAGAATTGTGAAACGTGCGGCAAACTCAACAAAACTTCGCGCCGTTTGTTAACGGGGACGCGATAGCGTAAAACGGCGACGCTGCGGGAAATGTTAGAGCAGTGTGACGCGTGTGTGAAACGACGGGAATATCAACAAACGGTCACAAGAATTTCCGGAGTCCCGCGCAGTATCAATCTATGGTCGAACATAGTCAAAGCGTCGCTCATTGATTTTCGTGTCTAGTTTTAATTTTTCCGTCATTCAGCGATAACAACTCCCGACTACTCTCCGCCCAGTTCATCGGTCGCCTGTAACTGGTGCCAACTTAGCATTGCTGAATGGGTTCCAGCGGCATGTAACTCACAGGGCGAAGCTCTGTCGCGGTACCGGTGCGGAAGGGAATACGGAGCGTGGTGCATGCCGGCAGACTGGTTCGCAGTCTATACAAAGCACCAGCACGAGAAATCCGCGGCGTCGCTCCTCGAACGAAAGGGAATTCAGCAGTTTCTGCCGTTGTACAGGGAAGTGCGCCGATGGAAGGACCGGAAGCAAGAAGTCGTGCTGCCATTGTTTCCTTGCTACTTATTCGTTTTCACGGAGCTGAGCCGGAAGCTCGAAGTTTTGCAGACAGCCGGTGTGCGGTGGTTCGTTGAAAATTCCGGCCATGCCTGTCCGGTGTCGGAAGCCGAAATTGAGGCCCTGCAGAAGGTATGTGCGTCCGGGGTCCGAATGGAGCCGCACCCGTTTTTGAAGCAGGGTGACACGGTTCGGGTTAGCGAAGGCCCGCTGGCAGGGATTGAAGGAATTTTGACGCAGGTTAAGAACGAGCATCGCATCGTATTGTCAGTTGAACTGTTAAAGCGAAGTGTCGCGGTGGAAGTGGACCTTTTGTCGGTCGAACGGATCGGTGGACCCAGGGCCGGTTTGTCGGGGCAAGCAGCATCCGAACGGCGAAACGCGTAAGAGTTGCGCCGGGGGCATCGTAAAGGCACACACATGGAACAGGATCGCAGATTGGAATTTGGAGATTCGCGGAATCAGGGGCGGCTGCAACGCGCGGGCCGAGAGTTCCTTTTGGACGAAAGGCCGGAGTCCAGCTTGACGTGGGAACAGGTCGCCCGAGTTCTGCGAAAAAGGAAGCGCTTGTTTGGCGTAGTCGCCTGCGGCTTGATCGCGCTGACTGCGACCGGTGCGTTCTTGATGCGCGATGTCTACCGTCCCGTTGCGCGGTTGGAGATTGATCCGGTTGGAGCCGGAATCAAAACGCTGCATGAGATCGAGGGTCCGGCATCCGAAGCAGATCAGGATTATCTCGAAACACAAAGTCAGGTTCTGCAGAGCGATGGCTTGGCCATGCGTGTGATTCGTTCGCTGCATCTGGACCAAACGGGCGAGTTTGCGGCGGCCGCCGAACCTAAGAATGACGCGACGTTGCCCACACCGAGCCCGGTGGACAGCAAGCAGGTAACTGACGCGGCATTCTTGCAGGAACAGGCGAGTCTTGCCGAGCCGACCGAAGCGGAAGCCGTGACGTTGAAAAAGCTGCGCAAAAATATCTATGTAAGCCCGGTGCGAAGCAGCCGCCTTGTTGAAGTGAGCGCGGAAGCCCACGATCCAAAGCTCGCGCAATCGATCACGAATTTGCTCGTGACGCAATACATCGACCAGAACTACCGCAATCGGTACGTTTCCACGATGGAAGCTTCCGAGTGGCTTTCCAGCCAGTTGAACGATCTGCGGCAGCGCGTGGCGGAATCGAATCAAGCGGTTGCGGACTATCAAAAGAAATACGGCCTCGTGGAGTCGGACGATAAAGACGTGCCGCTAGCGCAATTGATGGCCGATGTGAACCATCAATGGAGCGAAGCGCAGGCGGATCGCATTCAAGCGGAAGCCTTTGCGCGAATGATCGATTTGGGCCAAGCCGATTCGATCCCAGCGTTGCGGGAGGACGTCGTTTATCAGAACTTGCTCACCCACTACGCCGAGACTCGCGCGCAATTGGCGCAGGCGCGGACCGTGTACGGCGAGGAAAATGCAAACGTCAAGAAACTGCAAAATGAATCGAATGAACTGGCCGCACAGGTGGAAGCGGAACGCTCGAGGATTCTGAATCGCGTGAGAACTTCGTTCGCGGCCTCGCGCGCCCGCGAAGAAATGATGGAACAATCCCGCGAGAGCCTTCGCGCGCAGATGGGAAATGCCAGCTCCCACCTTGTTGAATATCGAATGCTGAAAAATGAAGCCGTGGCCAACGCAACGCTTTACAACACACTGCAGGCGCGACTGAAGGAAGCGGGAATCTACGCGGGATTGCGGTCGGGAAATATTCGCGTGGTGGATATGGCGTCACGTTTACACGAGGCGACCGGCCCGCATCGCGCGATGATAATCGGGATCGGAGCATTTCTGAGTCTCATCGCCGGCTTCATTGCCGCGTTTGTCCGCGAGAGCATGGATAACACGGTCGGGATTCCAGCGGATGTAAAGGACTGGATTCATGCGCCAGCGCTAGTTGTGTTACCGACGGTGACAGATGAGTCGTCGCGAAGAATGCCCGCGCTGAGCGATGCTTCGCTGTCGTCGTATGCGGGGTTGAACGAATTTGATAATCGAGCGGCGCCTAATTTATTGTGGCGCCAGACGGGCGGCGCTGAAGCTGACGCGATTCGCGAGCTTCGAACGGCAATCGTTGCGATGCCCGTGGCGTCGAAGGCGCGGGTTGTCGTGGTCTCTTCCGCAATGGGCGGGGAAGGCAAGACGACAACTGCGGTAAATTTGGCCGCTGCACTAGCACAGCAAGGCGCAACCTGCCTGGTCGAAGGAGACCTGCGCGCTCCGATTTTGCGCGATGCACTCGGGCTGAAGGGAATTGTTGGATTGGCGGAGGTCATCAGCATCAGAGGAAGTTTGAGCGAGGCTCTGCAGGCGGTTCACGATATTCCTAACCTGAAGGTTCTCGCGGTGAACTCCGCGCCGGCGAACGCCGCGGATTTGCTCGCGAGTCCAGCGATGCAAAATATCGTTGCTGGTTTACGCCAAGCGTTCGATTTTGTTGTGATGGATACACCTCCCGTTATTCCGTTCAGCGATGCGCGCACGCTGGCGTCGCTTTCCGATGGAGTGATACTTGTGAGCCGCTACGGCCAGACGACTCGCAGAGCAATGACGCGTGGCGCAGAGCTTTTTTCCGAAATAAGTGTTCCCGTCATTGGGGTTGTGCTGAACGACGTGGATTTCGCTTCCGCCGACTACCAGTATTACAACTACGGATTTATGTGGGGCAAGGCTGACAGGAATTATAAGTACGCGCGGCGGGTGGCAGACGCGGCCGTCTCTTCCGACAGACGCCAGCCGCCACGGGCCAAGGGCGCGCACGCATAGGCAGCTCAAGAAACCGAGAGGTAGCTTGTATGAGAAAACAGAGTTTAGTTGCGAGCGGTTGGGTTAAAGCAGGTGCGCTAACGGTTGCTTTTATCCTTAGTGGGCAGGGTGTAGCAGTTCACGCGGACGACACGCCCAGCAGTCCCAAGCCTGCGTCGCCGGCCAGCACCGATTACACAATCGGCGCCGGGGATGTATTGACCGTCTCGCTCTCTGATGCGCCAGAATTTGGCGGAAAGTTTCGCGTTGCGGACTCCGGCGTCATTTCGGTTCCGGGTGTTGCGTCGCCGATCAAAGCCGAAGGGCAGAGTCCCATTGAGTTGGCGAGTTCTATTCGTGAAGCGCTTATCGAAGCGAAACAGCTCCGCGATCCGCACGTGAGCGTATTCGTCGATGAATTTCACGGAAGAACTGTTTCAGTGCTAGGAGCTGTAAATAAGCCCGCTGTCTATCCATTACAAAAGCGCACGACGGTTCTCGAAGCGCTGTCTCTCGCCGGAGGGGTGTTGCCCAACGCAGGGAACGTTGTGACCATCGTTCGTGGCCCCGCGAGCGCCGAATCGACAAATACGTCGGTCGGTTCCGTGCAAACTTTTCAGATGAGCAATCTTGCCAGCGGAAAAGATCTTTCCGCAAACGTCGAGGTCAAGAACGGCGACGTCATTAGTGTTTCCGCCGCACAGGTTGTCTACGTGGTGGGAGCGGTCGTGAAACCCGGCGGATTTACGATTCAAGATTCTGCGAATGGCGTGTCGGTTGTTCAGGCCGTCGCGTTAGCGGAAGGTTTCACGTCGGTTGCAAGTCGTCGTGCGGTCATCGTGCGTCAATCTACCAGCGATAACTCCCGTGTCGAAATTCCAGTGGACATCGGCCAGATGATGTCAGGCAAGGTTACCGATGCGGTTCTCGCGCCAAACGATATCCTCTTTGTTCCAACTAGCGGCGCGCGAAGAACGGCTAAAGCGATGGGCGACGTCGCGATGGCGGCTGTCAACGGCGTCGCGATTTACGGAATCGGTTACCGAGTTGGCAACGTAAAGTAATCTGCAGGAAACAATTCTTCCTTACACTCGCCTCGTATTCCGGAGAAAAGACCAATGGCAACTTCGACAAAACTAGTTGATCAGGTATGCGTGTCCTCCTCGCCGGCTGCCGCTACCAAGCCAAACTTCGATTTCCTAGACCTGAAAGCGCAATTTAATACGATTCGTGTCGAAGTGATGGAAGCCATCACTAACGTGATGGAGAGCCAGATTTTTATCCTTGGCTCGGAAGTAAAAGCTTTCGAAGAAGAATACGCGAAAGAATTCGACGCAAGGTTTGCCATTTCCTGCGCATCGGGTTCGGACGCGCTTGTCCTTGCGTTGATCGCGGCCGGAGTTGGCAAAGACGACGAGGTCATTACCACGCCCTTCAGTTTCTTTGCAACCGCCGGCTCTATCGCCCGCGTTGGAGCAAAACCGGTTTTCGTCGATATCGAGCCCGCCACGTTCAATCTCGACGCGAAGCAAATTGCGGCCGCCGTCACGCCCCGGACCAAAGCCGTAATGCCGGTGCATCTCTTCGGCCTCGCTGCGGACATGGACGCAATAAAGACGGCCGTCGCCGAAAAGAACGTTTCCATCGTCGAAGACGCAGCCCAGGCCATTGGAGCAAAATTCAACGGCGAGTTCGTTGGCAACATCGGCGATTTTGGCTGCTTCAGCTTTTTCCCGTCCAAGAATCTCGGCGGCGCCGGCGACGGAGGCCTCGTGACGGCGCAGACTCCGGAAAGTGCGGACAAATTGCGTCTCCTACGAGTTCACGGCAGCCGCAAGAAGTATCACCATGAAATTCTCGGCACGAATAGCCGTCTCGACGCGCTGCAAGCGGCAATTCTGCGCGTCAAGCTGCGTCATCTGGCCACGTGGACGGAAGGGCGTCGCGCGAAAGCTCAGAGATATCGCGAACTATTTGCGGAGTTCAATCTCTCCGGCGCCGTCTCTGCTCCCGTAGAGCCGCAAGCCGCCTATCATCACGTTTACAACCAATTTTCCATTCGCTGCAGCGATCGAGATGCGCTTCGAAGTTCCTTGCGTGACGCGGGAATCCCCACCGAAGTGTACTACCCGATTCCGCTGCACCTTCAGCCCGCGTTCTCGTACCTTGGATATGCGCCGGGCGATTTCCCCGAATCGGACCAGGCGAGCCGCGAGGTTCTGGCGCTTCCGGTGTTTCCGGAAATGACCGAAGCGCAGCAGCGATCCGTCGTCGAGGCGATTGCCGCTTTCTACCGTCGCAAAGTCAACTTTCATCCGCAGAAACACACAAAGTCAATTTCACGGTGAGGTGTCTCTATGAACGCTGAATCGAAGTCGAAGGTCGGTCTTGTCGGCTGCGGATATTGGGGTAGAAATCTCGCGCGCAATTTTCGCGAACTCGGCAGTCTGGCGGCGATCTGCGAGGCTGACACATCGCGTCACGACGAACTGCGCAAGGCTTACCAAGTGGAAGTCACCTCCGATTATTCGGGTTTCCTCTCCAATCGCGAAATTCAGGGAATCGTCATTGCGGCGCCCGCCGCGCAACATTTTTCACTGGCAAAGCAGGCACTCCTCGCGGGCAAAGACGTCTTCGTCGAAAAACCACTGGCCTTGCGTACGGACGACGCGGAGGAAATGCTGCAACTCGCTCGCCGGTCGTCGCGCATCTTGATGGTTGGCCACCTTTTGCACTATCACCCGGCCATCGTCGAACTACGGCGTTTAATCCGCGCCGGCGAACTTGGCCGCATTGAATACATCAGCTCATCCCGCCTGAACCTCGGCAAGCTTCGCACCGAAGAAGACATTCTGTGGAGTTTTGCCCCGCACGATATTTCCGCGATCGTTCATCTGCTCGAAGAGAATCCGACGACAGTTGCTTCGCAAGGTGGCAGTTACTTGAATCATCCGATCTCGGACGTCACTCTCACTTTTCTGAATTTTCAGAGCGGCGTGAAGGCTCACATTTTTGTCAGCTGGCTGCATCCGTACAAAGAACAGAAGCTCGTGGTTGTTGGAGACCGGAAAATGGCGGTGTTCGACGATACGCAAGCCGACGCGAAACTCGTGCTCTATCCGCACCGAATCGAGTGGATCGATCGCGTGCCGGTCGCCCGTCGTATGGAGGGCGAAGCCGTTCGACTGGCGCAGAAGGAACCGCTGCGCACAGAGTGTGAGCACTTCCTCGAATGTATCGCTGATCGAAAGACGCCGAACACTGACGGAGAAAACGGTCTGCGTGTGCTGAAAGTCCTGCACGCCGCCAGTGAATCTTTGCGCGAACACGGCAAGCCAGTTCCTCTGAGCCAAACCCCGGCGCCAAAGTATTACGTCGATCCGACAGCCATCCTCGATCAACCTTGCGAAGTTGGAGAAGGAACAAAGATTTGGCACTTCTCGCATGTCATGTCGAATTGCCACATCGGTGAAAAGTGCAATTTCGGACAAAACGTACACATTGCGAGCGGCGTGCGGATCGGCAACAACGTAAAAATTCAAAATAATGTTTCTGTTTACGCCGGAGTAGAACTCGAAGACGACGTGTTCTGCGGCCCGTCAATGGTATTTACAAACGTTCTCACTCCCCGCAGCCACGTGAATCGGCGTGCCGAATATTCCAAGACGCTGGTCAAACGCGGCGCGTCGCTTGGCGCAAACTCCACTATTGTTTGCGGTGTAACGGTCGGAAGGTTCGCGTTTGTTGGCGCCGGCGCCGTTGTGACGAAAGACGTTCCCGATCACGCGCTCATGGCGGGTGTGCCAGCTCGCCGAATCGGTTGGGCGTGCGAGTGCGGCGTCCGGCTCGAGGAAAGTGGCGGCGCGTGGGCGTGCTCTCGTTGTGGTGCAACATTTCACGTGCAGGAAGGCGCCATGCAGCGAATTCCAGATGGCGCGCGTGAAGTCCGGGAAGAACGCCGGGTTTTCGCGGCCGCAGCCGGTCAGAATTGAAGGGGCGGCTGGAACAGCGATGTCGCATTCTCACGAACCATATCGCGTCGCCGTCCATGGTTTGCCGCATTTTTGCAGCAAACTTTGCCCGCTGCTCGATGGAGGCGGCTGGAGCGTGCCCTATCGCTCGCCGTTTCATCCGTTGGGTTGGGTCGAGCGACTTGCTGACCTCGCGCGTTGCGACCTGGCCTACTCCTGGACCGGAAGAATCAATCCCGGATTGTTTTTACGGGCTGCCCGCGCGCTGGACAAGAAGCGAGTAATTCTTCTTTGGAGCGGCAGCGACGTGCTCTTTGCAGCCGAAGAATTGAAGGCGGGCCGCTTGGACCATTGGGTCGCGAGCCGCGTCCATTGGGCGGTTTCTCCGTGGATGGCGGAAGAGGTTCGAGCTCTTGGTATTGAATGTGAATATGTCCAGACTTCATTCGTCACGCCGGTTTCGCCGTCACCGATGCCCGACGACTTTTCTGTTCTTGTCTATGCTCCGTCTCTGAAAAAGGCGGAATTGTATGGAATCGACCGTATCCTCAAAGTGGCGGAGGAACTCCCTTCCATTCGATTCCGGTTGGTAGGTCTCGCTGAAGGCAGCATTCCGGGTGCGCCAAAGAACTTGCAAGTTTTCGCAAATGTAAATCTTGATGGGTTTTATCGCAGATCGAGTGTTCTTTGGCGTCCGGTGCGGCACGATGGTCTTTCATTCATGGTGTTGGAAGCGCTTTCTCACGGGCGCCATGTCCTGTACAGCTATCCGTTTCCGGGCTGCCGTCAGGCGACTACGACCCAGCAAGCCGTAGCGGAAATTGAACGACTCCGCGATTTGCACGCTGCGCATGCGCTGGAATTGAACCACGAAGGACTGCAGGTGATCGCGCGCGATTACGATAAAGATGTGGTCCGGTCGCGGTTGTTGGCGCGATGGGAGCAAATTATTCTTGCGCCGGCTGCGCCTGCAAAATTCCGCCGCGTGGCCGCGCTTTAAGAGCGAGTGCGATGTTCCGGCTTCTTTTCATGACAAATTCTCAGCTAAAGGCTCTTAGTCGCACCGTTGCCTGCGCATGTCTGTTGAGCGGCGGCTGCACGGCGTTGTTTGAATCTGTGCAGGTGGATGCCCGGAGCGTTGCCGCCGCTCCACTCGGCGCACACTACTTGCTCCTGGTGAACACCGCGATTGCGCGCCAATTGAAGGCGCAAGACATCGCCGAATTCGATAAATCGCCGTACGACGGACTGGCGATTGCGTTTCACTACAACTACGACACGGCGGCAGTCTTCGAAAGCAGCACCATGAGTAGCCAGCTTCGCGAGTGGAAGAAGCTTACAAAGAAGGAGTTGTGGCCGTGGGTCTACTTGAATCGAATGCTGGGCGCGGCGGAGGCCCCGACCAATGAGCGCGTCAACGTGCCGTACTTTCAGAAGATTCGTGGCATAGACCTTGAAGACAAAGCCGGCGCCCGCAGCGACTTTTTGACGATTTGGAAGAACGCACTGCGAGTTGCCAAAGACACCGGCAGCCCAGGCATTGTTTTTGACCCGGAATTTTACAACGACCACAAAGCCTATGACCCGGGCGAAATGGCGCGGGAAACGGGGAAGACGCCTGACCAGCTCGTGACGCTACTCGAAAAGCTCGGCGCGGATATGGCGGATTCCGCGGCACAGCAGTATTCGAACGCGGTCCTTTGGTTTTGCTTCACGGGTTTCACTCACAAAGATTTTAAGACCATAGACGGCAAGTCTTACTATCCGACGCCTGTTTACGTCGCGATCGGTCTGCTCGATGAAATTCAGAAGCGCGGCTTTTCTCTTCACGTGATTTCCGGTGGAGAGGGCTCCATCGGTTACTGCCATGAAACGCTGGCCGCGTTTCGTGAGGCTCTCGACCAGCGCGCCGCGGCATTTGCTCCAATTCTGAAAAAGTATGACGGTATTCTCGAACTGGCCGGAACGCTGACCGTCTGGGATGAACGCGCGAGCAAGTCCGGATTTGTCGGCGAAGGCGATTGCGCCAAAGCGTCTGCCTCCAACATCGAGGATCTTCAACCCTATCTCGAATTGATGATGCGAACGTACCGTTACAATTGGATTTATGGTTCCACGAACGGCGGCTATTTTGCGTTCGATTCGCAACGCAACCGCAGAATTCACGGTGTGATCAGTAATGCCCGGGCCCGAACAAACTCCAATCCCACAAACTGAATTCCTTTTCGAAGGTTTCGAACACCAGTCAATGAGACCAAGAAAGCCATCAGCCATTCCGCGTTGGGTTAGCGTTGTAGGCGCGCGCCCCCAGTTCGTAAAGCTCTCGCCGCTTTGCCGCGCTATTGCGGAGCATAACGCGCAGAATCCTTCGTGCGCGATCGAACATCAGATTATTCATACCGGGCAGCATTACGATCGTGACGTCGCTGGCGTTTTCTTCGATCAGATGGAAATTCCCGCACCGAACTTCAATCTCGGCGTCGGCTCAGGCTCTCCGGGCACGCAGCTTGCCCGGATGCTCGCTCGTATGGAATCCATCCTTGCGGCAATGCATCCCGACTGGGTGATCGTTTACGGGGATACCAATTCGACGCTGGCTGGAGCCCTTCTGGCGGCGAGGTTGAATATTCCTCTTGCGCACGTCGAAGCCGGCTGCCGCAGCGGACAAATCAGCCAGCCCGAAGAACAAAATCGAATCGTCGCAGACCAGCTTAGCCAAATGCTGTTTCCCGCTTCCGAGCACGACGCAAAGAATCTTTGCCGCGAAGGAATCGCGACGCCGGGAGATCCGTTGCGGCGCCGTTCGATTCTGGCCGGCGACATTTTATTCGACGCGCTCCTGCAGAATTCCGTCATTGCCGAACAGCGTGCGGAAGAGCACCTCCGCTCGCTCGGGATTCAGAGCAAAGAGTTTTATTTGCTGACAATACACCGCGCGCAAAATACGGACGAGCCGGAGCGCCTCCATTCCATTTGTAAAGCCGCGTCTTCCTTGGACCTGCCCGTTCTATTTCCCGTTCATCCGCGCACGAAAAAAATTCTGGAACGAGAGGGCATTTCCCTGAACGGAAATATCGTTACCGTGCCGCCCCAGGGATATCTCGAGATGATCACAGTGGAAAGTCATGCGCGAATGATCTTGACTGACTCCGGCGGCGTGCAGAAGGAAGCATTCTATCTTCGCGTTCCGTGCGTCACCCTGCGCGAACAAACGGAATGGACCGAGACGCTCGAGCTTGGCGCGAACCAGTTAGCCGGCTCTTCGTACGACAAGATTCTTAGCGCAGTCCAGGCGCCGCCAGCGGCGGACTGGCAATCGTGCCAGCCTTACGGCGACGGCACGGCGGCGAAAAAAATTGTTGCAGAGCTCGCTTCCATTCCGCGCCGTGTCGCTGTTTCACACGAAGGTTTGGCATCGGAACAACCGATTGCTATCGCAAAGGCGGCATCCTGAAATATGCTTCGCGTCGCCCACCTCACGTCGGTCCACAATGCGTTGGACCACCGGATTTTCCGTAAAGAGTGCCGTACGCTGGCGCGCGCGGGATATGCGGTAACGATCATTGGCCCGCACGGCGCCGATGGAGTACACGAAAGCGTCTCGATTCGGGCAATTGCCAAACCGCGATCGCGCGCGCTTCGCATGACACAAAGCGTTTGGCGTATTTACCGGGCGGCGGTTCAAGTAGACGCCGACATATATCACTTTCACGATCCGGAACTCATCCCGATCGGCTTGTTGCTCCGCGCCCGGGGAAAAAGAGTTATTTACGACGTTCATGAAGACTATCCCAGGGACATCCAGCTCAAATCGTACCTGCCGGGCTATGCGCGGCGCGCGATTGCTGCGATCGTGGAAGTCATAGAGGCCTCCACGGCGAGCCGGTTCTCAGCGATCGTCACGGTCACGCCCACCATCGCCGAACGGTTCGCCGCCGCAAATAAAAACACTGTTATGGTCAGGAATCTTCCTTTTCGCGAAGAGCTTCTCGACGACACCAGCAAACCCTGGAATTCACGTAGGCCCGCCGCCACTTATGTGGGATCAATTTCCCTGGAGCGGGGAATTGCCGAAATCGTCGAGGCTGCCGGCATTCTGCCGGAATCTCTCGACGCGACACTTGACCTTGCCGGAAACGAAGTGCCACCGCAGATCACGCAGATGGCCGGCTGGGCGCGCGTGCGCCACCATGGCATTCTCGACCAGCGCAGCACCTATGCCCTGCTTCGCCAGGTGCGTGTCGGTCTAGCCTGCCAGCACGCTGTTTCAATTTTTCTCGACTGTATCCCCACGAAATTGTTCGAATATATGGGAGCCGGTCTTCCGATAGTCGCTTCGAACATCCCCTTCTGGCGGCAGATGATCGAAGAGTTTCAATGCGCCATCTTTGTGAATTCCTTCAATCCTCGCGAAATTGCGGACGCGCTCGAATACCTCCTTGTCAATCCGGCCGAAGCCGAAGCCATGGGCCGCCGCGGCCAGGAAGCCGTAGCATCGCAATTCAACTGGAATTCGGAAGCCAAAACGCTCGTGGACCTCTATACCGACTTGATTGGCGCGCCATGTGCGGGATAGCAGGCATCGTTTCGCCTCGCGGCATTGATCCGGCGCTGCTTGTCGCGATGACGCAAATGATTTCCTACCGCGGCCCCGATGGTTTCGGATTTGCGTACGCCCAATTGGATCGAGCAGCCCGGGCCACTCTGTTTCACAATCAAGCGCCAATGACGCTCTCTTCGAGCGCCGCAGTCGGCCTCGGCAATCGCCGGCTCGCAATCTTGGACACCTCAGCCGCAGGGAATCAACCCATGCAATCCGCCGACGGTGAATTGACGGTCACGTACAACGGCGAGATCTATAATTACAAAGAAATTCGCAGCGAACTTGTCCAACTAGGGCGCAAGTTCCAAACTCAGACGGACACCGAGGTGATTCTCCATGCCTATGAGGCGTGGGGCCAAGAGTGCGTTCACAAGTTCAACGGTATGTGGGCATTCGCAATTTGGGATCGAAAACGGCAAATTCTTTTCTGCTCACGTGACCGCTTCGGTGTGAAGCCCTTCTACTTCGCTGAACTTGACGGAGCGTTTTATTTCGCTTCTGAAATCAAACAGATTCTTCACGCGTCGGCCGTGCCGCGAGCGGCGAACCTACGAACCGCCACTCTCTTTCTCGAGTGGGGCTTGCTCGATTCTTCCTCGGAAACCTTCTTCGACGGAATTTACCAACTGCCGGGTGGCCACAACCTCGTCGTCAGTCCGGCAGTTTCTTTAAAGCCGGAGATTACCCGCTACTGGGAGCTCAAAACTGCGCCAGAGCTCGATTTATCGGATGCGGAGGCGGAACAAAAATTCAACAATCTCTTTCGTAGCGCCGTTGAGATTCGCCTGCGCAGTGATGTCCCTCTGGGCGTTGCGTTAAGCGGTGGCCTCGATTCGTCTTCCGTTCTCTGCCAGGCAAAAACCATCGCGCCGCAATCGCGGTTCCAGACTTTCTCGGCCTGTTTCAAAGAAAAAGAGTTGGACGAACGCGAGTACATCGAAGCTGCGCTCTCGAAAACTGGCTCGCCGGGGAATGCAACGTTTCCAGCGGAGAGTGGCTTTTGGAAAAGTCTGCACTCGATGATTTATCATCAGGATGAACCCGTCGGAAGTCCTGCCGTGTTTCCTCAATGGTGCGTCATGGCTGAATCGCGAGCCAAAGGCGTGCCCGTCATTCTCGGCGGCCAAGGCGGCGACGAATCACTCTGCGGCTACCAGAAATATCATTTTTTCTATCTCTGGCATTTGCTGTCGCACGCGAATCCCGGTTTTTTGCGTGAATCCTTCCACTGGCTCCGGCACGGAACGAAGTCCTACGGGAATCCCGGCGCGGTTCTACGCTATCTGCCTTCCCAATTTGCATCCAACAGTTCGCTAATCCGCAGGGTCGGCATGCCCGTCTTAACTGAAGAACTCCGCAACACACGACCTCAAATCGGCCATGCGAGCACCATTGCCGAACGTCAAAAAATCGATCTCACCTACTCCAGCATTCCCGCGCTCTTGCATCACGAAGACCGCACGTCCATGGCTCACTCCGTCGAATCGCGCCTGCCCTTTCTCGATTACCGGCTGGTGGAATTTTCACTCCAATGCCGCACGTCTCTGAAACTGCGCAACGGCTGGACCAAATGGCTTCTTCGCCAGTCACTCGCTGGTGTTCTTCCGGAGAAGATTCGCCTCCGGAAAACGAAGCTCGGCTTCAACACTCCCGAAAAAAAGTGGCTTCAACACGGCCTGCAGAATGGCCACAGAAATCTCTGGGACGGCGTGGACCTCCGTATGAGCCGCCTGCTCGATCCGAAGAAGTTCCAGGTCGAGTGCCACAAATTTGTTTCCGCGTCGCCCGGCGCTCTTCCCTCCAGCGTCTTCTTTCGCCTTATTTCGCTCGAACAATGGGCGCAAGTCTATTCCGTGTCCTGAACTCGCAGTTCCGGCTCGCCTACATATTTCGACCATGCGATTTCTGATCCTCACACAATACTTTCCACCCGAAATCGGCGGAGCACAAACCCGCCTGAAATTCCTCGCCGCTGAACTTGCCCGGCGGGGCCACGAAGTCGAAATCGTCACCTCATTTCCAAATTATCCCAAGGGCAAATTCTTTCCCGGTTACGAAAAGGGAATCTATCGACGTGAGACCTGGGAAGGCCTGACGATTCACCGCGTTTGGCTCTACCCCGCCGTCGGCAGCGGCATCAAGCGCATGTTGAACTACGGCTCTTTCACTCTGACCTGTCTGTTCGGCCTGCAGCGCTGTAAACACCCCGATTACATTTTCGTTGAGTCGCCGCCGCTTTTCCTCAGTGCCCCCGCGTGGATCGCCGGGCTTTTTTGGCGTACCCCGTTCATCTTCAACGTTGCCGATCTCTGGCCAGACGTCATCGTCGATCAAGGTTTCATGAAGGAAGGGTTCGTCATGCGCGTGCTCCGCGCCATAGAATCCTGGAGCTATCGTCGCGCCGCATACGTAAACACTGTTACCGACTGGATCGGGAAGGTCCTGCAAGAAAAGAAATCCATTCCGGCGGAAAAAATCCTGTTTCTCCCCAACGGCGCCGACACGCAAACTTTTCAACCACGCCCGCCGGATGAGCCTCTGCTCTCTCAACTTGGCCTCGCCGAAAAGAAGATTGTGCTGTGGGCCGGCACTCTCGGCTTCGCACACGGCATCGACAACATTCTCAACGCCGCGAAACTTCTCGAATCGACTCATCCCAATATCCATTTTCTCTTCGTCGGCAGCGGCTCCGCGCGCGACGGTCTCATCGCGCAATCCAAGTCCCTGAATCTTACCAACGTCACTTTTCTCGATCCCGTTCCGCTAGACGAAATCGTTCGCTACTACTCCATCTGTTTTTGCGGTCTCGCATCCTTAATCAATATTCCCGTCTACGAAGGCGCCCGCCCGTCGAAGGTATTTCCCGTGCTCGCGTCCGCCAAGCCGCTCATCTTCATCGGTAGCGGAGAAGGCGCGCGCCTCGTGGAAACAGCTGAAGCCGGCGCAGTTGTCCCCGCGGGCAATCCCCAGGCACTTGCTGACTGCCTCGTGCAATTCGCTTCCGACTTCGCACTCGCAAACGAGCGCGGCAAAAGCGGGCGCCGTTTTGTCGAAGAAAATCTTCAATGGTCGGCGATCGTCGCCAGTTGGCTCGCCCAACTCGCGCCGCCGGGCCCGGTCAAAGCAGCACAGGACGCCGCTCTTTCTTAAAATATTTCCGCCAATTCAGGAGCCACAGCAATGAGCGCCACGGCTACCGCCGTCTCGTTTGTCCCATTTCACCGCGCCATGATCGGCCAGGAAGAAATCAAAGCCGTCACAGAAGTTCTGGAAAGTGGTTGGCTCACCACCGGCCCGCGCGCAAAACAATTCGAATCCGCGTTTGCTTCCTGCGTCGGCGCGAGCAACGCGATTGCCGTCGGCTCCTGCACAGCGGCGCTCCACCTCGCACTTGCCGCAATCGATCTTCGCGAACGTGACGAGGTCATTCTTCCCACGATGACCTTCGCCTCCAGCGGCGAAGTCATTCTCTATTTCGGCGCAAAGCCAGTTTTGATCGATTGCGCTCCCGGTTCCTTCCACATAGATCCCGCACAAATCGAGCGCCACATCACGCCGAGGACCCGCGCCATTCTTCCTGTCCATTTTTCCGGCTACGCATCCGGACTCGATTCCATCGTCGAAATCGCCCGCAAACACAATTTGAAAATTATCGAAGATGCCGCCCATTCCTTTCCCTCTTCGTATAGGGGAACGCCGATCGGCTCGATCGGCGACATCACTTGCTTTTCGTTTTACGCCACCAAAACCGTCACCACCGGTGAAGGCGGTATGATTACCACGCAAGATCGCGAACTTGCTGATCGCATGCGCATCCTTTCTTTGCACGGCATCAGTCGTGACGCTTGGAAGCGTTACACTGCCGAAGGCACCTGGCGCTACGACATCCAGGACATCGGCTTCAAATACAATCTCACCGATCTGCAAGCAGCCATCGGCCTCGTTCAACTCGAAAAACGTGAGCACACGCGCCAACTCCGCGCCGCACTCGCCGACCGTTACACCCGGGAACTAAATTCATTCGAAGGCTTCATCACCCCCGCCGTTCCGTCTCACGTCGAGCACGCCTGGCATCTCTACGTCATCCAGGTCGACGAAAATATTCTCGCCATCGGCCGCGACCGCGTCATCGAAGAACTAAAACAACGCGGCGTCGGCACTTCCGTCCATTTCATTCCTCTCCACATGCACTCGCTCTATCAACAGCGCCTCGGCTATCGCAACGGAATGTTTCCCAATGCCGAAGCCCGTTTCGCTGGAGCGATTTCGCTTCCGCTTTTTCCAGGCATGTCCGAAGCAGAGCAAAGTCGCGTCATCTTCGCCTTGCAAGACATCGCGCGCCAATTCCGCCGTTAGACTTTTTTGGAGTGCGGCGGCTCGACGCCGCTTTTGTTTGCATCGGCAAGAACTAAAAATGCCCCAGACCTTCTACACAAAATTCGGCAAACGCCTCTTCGACACCCTTGCCTCCGCCTGCGGCCTCATAGTCCTCAGCCCGCTGCTCGTACTTGTCGCCATCGCCGTGCGTCTGTCGAGTCCTGGCCCTGCAATCTTTCGTCAACTCCGCACTGGCCGATTCGAAAAGCCGTTCTACATTTTGAAATTTCGCAGCATGCGCCCAGCGCCCGCCGACAAAGGTGCTCTACTCACCGCTGCCGGCGACCCGCGCATCACGCCACTCGGCTTTTGGCTCCGCAAAACCAAAATCGACGAACTCCCTCAGCTCCTCAACGTCCTCCGCGGCGACATGAGCCTCGTCGGCCCGCGCCCCGAAGTCCCTCTCTACACCTCTCAATACACTCAGCGCCAAAAGCGCGTTCTCCTCGCGCGCCCCGGAATCACCTCCCCGCAAATTAATTTCGACGAAGAAGGGCTCATGGCCTCCCGTCCGGACAAGGAGGAGTTCTACCTGTCCGAAATTCTGCCCGCGAAACTCGAATGCGATCTAGCCTATTGCGACAAAATCCATTTCTTCACTGACTTGAAAATTCTCTTCGCCACGATCGCCCAATTGCTTCTCCGCCCATTCTCCGCCTCTCCTAGCAATCGCCCCCGAACCGGCGCACCTCAACCGGATATCAACCCCTGATCCGCTCACTTTCACTTTTTATCTCGATGTAATAACCGCCTCACATTCGCCGCCTACCCTCCATTCACCAACTAAGGCCCTGCTTCACCATAGGTGCACAATGCCGCTGCCAATGCCTCGCTGGCTTGAACGCTTGATTCGCGCCGCAGTAGATTTTCTCTGCGTACAAGTGGCTGGAATCTTCGCACTCGCCTTCGTCGGTTCCTACGTCGCCCAATCGCAGCTCGCCGAAGGTCAGCTCACGCACTATTACCTCCATACCTTCCTTCCTCTCTCCTTTGTTTTCCCACTCGTCTACGCGCTTGCCGGCCTTTACACAAAGCTTCGCGGTTACACGCTCGGCTATAAACTTCGCCGCGCCGCGCTCGCCGCATCCATCGCCACGCTTCTGATGGTTTTTGTTTGCTTCCTCGCCAGCCGCGCCCAGCTTCCACGTTCCGCCGCGGTCATCTTCGCGTTGCTCTCCATTGGCGCCGCAGTTGGCGTGCGCTGGATGAAGGATTGGCTCTTCCACAGCGAAGCCTCGCAAGCTTCCGTGCCCGCCGCAGCCGCACCTTTGCCACTAGCGAATGACACGGTCCTCGTCGTTGGCGGCGCCGGATATATCGGCTCCATCGTCGTCTCCAAGCTTCTGCAACGTGGCTACTCGGTCCGCCTTCTCGACAGTTTGGTCTACGGCGACCACGCCATCGCGGAATTCCGCGATCACCCCAAGCTGGAATTTATCTCTGGCGATTGCCGCAACATTCAAGACGTCGTCGGCGCCATGAGCAAAGCGAGCAGCGTCATTCATCTTGCCGCGATTGTTGGCGACCCCGCCTGCGCCGCCGACAACGAAAACGCCTATCAGATCAACTACGCCGCCACGCGCATGATGCTCGAAATTGCCAAGGGCAATGGCATCCAGCGCTTCATCTTTGCGTCCAGTTGCAGCGTATATGGCGCGTCCGAAAGCATCATGGACGAAAAATCCGAGACGCTCCCGATTTCGCTCTATGCGGAAACGAAGCTCCAATCCGAACAGGTTCTCCTCGAAGCCGCCTCCGCCACTTTTCACCCGACGATTCTTCGCTTCGCCACCGTTTTCGGCCTCGCTCCCCGTCCGCGTTTCGATCTCGTCGTCAATCTCCTCACCGCGAAAGCCATTCAGGACGGCGTCATTACCATCTTCAACGGCGACCAGTGGCGTCCATTCATTCACGTTCAAGACATCGCTGAAGCTGTCGTCCGTGTTCTCGCCGCTCCTGTCGAATCCGTCAGCCGCGAAATCTTCAATGTAGGCGACAACCGCCAGAACTTTACGCTTGCCGAAGTCGCCGAAAAAATCCGCGCGCAAATTCCGGAAGTTCGCATCGAGTCTATGGAAAATTCCGACCGGCGCAACTATCGCGTTTCCTTCGAGAAAATCCGCAATTGCATCGGCTTTACCGCGCAGCACACCGTCGAAAGCGGTATCGCCGAAATCAAACGCGCCTTCGAACTCGGCCTCATTCACGATTACCGCCGCCCCTTTTACAGCAACGTCTCCTATCTAAAAGAACGCGGCCACGTCCACCCCAAGAACGACCTCGACGTCAAAGTCATGGCCGCCTTCGCCGGCGGCGGCTCCTACGAAGTCCTCAAAGCCCGCGCCGCTTCTTCGTCCAATTAGAGGCCCCTCTCTAACCAGGCGTTCACGAAGTCGGTGCGGACCTGTGCTCGCCCTGTGCCAATTCAACTAAAAGTAATATCGCTTTTATTCTCTAGTTCCAGCCTTCGCGCACACTCCCTTCGCCGAGCCGATTTTCTTCAACGAGGGTCCCCGCCATGCGCCATCGTGTCCTCCGTTTTCTTTTCCTTGCTTCAATCCTTTTAATTCTCTCTTCCTCAGCGCACGCCAACGGCGTTCCTGTCATCTACGCGCCTCTAAATCCCGCCGCCGTCGCTCCTGGCGGCGCCGGTTTCACTCTTACCGTCTCCGGCACCGGCTTTACCTCGACCGCCGTCGTCAACTGGAACGGTAGCCGTCGCACCACCACCTTCATTAGCGCCTCGCAACTCTCCGCCTCCATCCCCGCGTCGGACATAGCTTCGGCCTCCACTGCCATCATCACCGTCACCAATCCCGGCTCCGGCGGCGGCATTTCCAACCCACTCTCCTTTCAGGTTGCGGCTTCCACCGTCGGTTTGGCCTTTCAGGATTCGCAAATCTCTGCCGGATTCGGAACGAACGTATCGGTTCTATCGCCTGTCGTGGGTGATTTTAATGGCGATGGTATTCCGGACATAGTGACCGCAGGCTCTGCGGGCGACACCTTGCATATCTTCTTCGGAAATGGCGATGGAACGTTCCAATCCCCTGTGAGCGTGCAGGGCGTCCCGCCGGGTGACCGCTTTCTGGATCTATCGGCCGGAGATGTGAATGGAGACGGGAAGCCGGATCTCATCGCCTCATACTTGGACCTCAGCGTCACTCCCATCGTGATTGGGAAGGCCGTGCTGCTGCAAAACGGCGATGGAACCTTTCAGGCTCCGGTCTTGACACCCAATGTTCCGAATGGAGTCCCTACTGTCGTGGCCGACGTAAATGGTGACGGCAAGCCCGATCTGATTAGCGCCTGCGGTCAGGGACTCTGCGTCGGCCTCGGGAACGGTGATGGAACATTCTCGCCGAGCGTGGTTTTTACCTCTCCCGTTAACACCAATAACGGCCCTGCCATTCTCTCCCTTGCCGTCGGCGACTTTAATGGTGACGGCAAGTTGGACATCGCGTTTCTCGTAAACCCGAAATACCTGGTTGTGATTTTTGGCAACGGCGATGGCACATTCGGTCCGCCTTCCTTGATATATGACACTGGATACCTGGGTGACGGCATCGCCGTCGCGGACTTCAACGGCGATGGCAAACTCGACCTAGCTCTGTACTATCCCCAGAACATTCAAGCGACGAACAACGGAGCGCTCAGCATTTTTCTCGGCAACGGCGATGGAACCTTCCAGGAGCCGGTAACTCTACCTGGTCTCCCAGAATCGGGAAATCTCACTGTCCTCGTGCCAGGCGATTTCAATGCCGATGGCCACTTGGATCTTGTCGCACAGAATGCCGCGATTTTGATTGGCAACGGAACCGGCACATTCAGTCATAGCGAAATTCCCCTGCCTCACTTTGCCTCGGTCGCGGCGGACCTCAACGGGGATGGACGGTTAGATTTGATAGGCACGGACAGCGGCCCAAACCTCCACATTTTGCTGCAGACCCCTCCTCCGCCCGACTTCCGCGGCTCGGTGAATCCCACTTTCCAAACCGTCGTCACCGGTTCTACCGCGACCTATTCTGTCTCGATTTCCGCAATTGACGGCTTCACGGGTACCGTGCAGTTCGCCGTAGCCGGCCTGCCCTCGGGTGCGATCGCAACCTTTAACCCGCCCACCGTCACTGGATCCGGTACGACAACGCTGACGATCTCGACATCAAGCGCAACCCCGACCGGAAGCTATACGATTACGCTTACAGGTACGAGCGGCGCGCTTGTTCACACTGGCACCGCCACTCTAAACGTCGGGCCCTCCGGCACGGATTTCACCGATTTTGCGGGCTCCGTGTCTCCCGGCTATCAGACCATCACGCCTGGTTCAAGTACCCACTACGACCTCGGCATATCTCCGATCAACGGATTCACCGGCACGGTCGCATTCTCCGTGAGCGGCCTTCCTTCAGGTGCCACGGCCGTATTCACCCCCTCCACCATTACCGGAGGCTCAGGAACTTCCATCACAAATATCTCTACGTCTTCCTCGACAGCAACCGGCAGCTATCCTGTCATCGTAACCGCCACAAGCGGCTCGCACGTCCACAGCACTAAGGTGAATCTCAATGTCGGCCCTGCGGGCACGGACTTCACCGATTTTACCGGCTCCATCACGCCGCAATCGCAAGCCGCTGCAATTGGCGGAACCGCGAACTACACCGTCAACATTGTTCCCATCAACGGATTCAACGAGGACATCCGCATAGGCCAGGAGGGAACGCCCACCGGTGTCGCGATCTCCGCCACTACCCAATCTATACGGGGCGGTTCCGGTTCATCCGTGATCACTGTCAGCCCTGGACCGGCCGCCACGCCGGGCACCTACACCATCACCCTTTCCTTCGTCGGCGATGCCAATCATTCGCATATCGCCACGATAACGCTCACAGTTACTCCCTAATCCGGGCTGAACACGTTTCGTCGCGGCGTTGTCGCCGCCGTTTCAAATTTGGTTAACTTAACAACTAAGATATCATAGATATGTAGCTGGACGCGACTGGATCGCCGTCCTCCGGTAGCGCGGTCGGTAGGCGCTGCCTCGCTCTTTGAAAATCTACTCTGACGGGTGCGGTCCGGCGAATCTTTGCGTTTGTGGAAGAAGAAATTATTCCCACTTCGGGAATCGCTGATTCTGAAGGACTTCAACCCCTGCATTTGTCACTTGCTTGTCCCAAGCGAAGCCAAGGGATACAAAACCAACCGGGTGCAGGATTCCGAAAGGTTCTACGGCGCAACAGTTGGTGGCAATCTTATGGTTGAGCTTCCTCTAGCCTTTTCAACGACTTACGCACTCTTGCCGCTTTCCTTTGCCGATTCCTCCAACTCATCTCTTTTCGATTCAACGGGTTGCGCACTCTTTGGCAAAATATGGGGGGTGTGGGGGTCAAGCGCAGTTCAAAACTTGCCCAACCTTAATACACAGGGGAATACACAGAGGCGCCCTACTGAGAAAGGGAGCTCGCAATCCCGATTCGTGATCGAATCTTGCCCAACGCAGTTTGGTAGGCGGCCAATTCGCTCGCCCGTGGAATTAGTAGATCACTCCACGAGACTCCCAGCAATCGTTTTAGCGCCGCAAGCAGCAACACCGTGTTCACCAGGTACGCGGCCGAAGACGCGATTGCCGCTCCGTTGATCCCCATCCGCGGAATCAACAGAAAATCCAGCGCCACGGTAACCACTAGCGCCACGATCCCGAACGCCGACGCGTAGCCCGTTTTGTGCCGCGCCGCCAAATCTGACGACGCCACTTTTGCCAGCGCCAGCGCAATCGTTCCCGGCAAAATCCACCAGATCACGGCAACGCTCGGCGAAAATCTCGCGCCAAAAACGAGCGGCACTACGAACGGACTCACGACCGCCAGCAAAGCGCCAGACACGCACGAAAGAAAAAATACCTGCCGTAAAATCAGACAAGTAAATTCCGACGCGCCGTGTTCCACCGTTCGCGCCGTCCGCGGAAACAGCGTCACCGCGGCCGCCGCCGGAATCTGCCACAGCGCTTCGGAAATCACCACACCGAGCGCATACAATCCGACCTGCGCTGGATCGAGAAAATAATTCACCAGAAAAACATCCAGCCGGTAATTGAAAAACGCTGCAACGTTTCCCGCCTGCCCCCGCAGTCCCGTCAGCAGCCCTTTCACAAGCTGGACGTCACCATTCGGCCGCACTGAACTTTTCAATTCGCGTCGCAGAAAAAGCCACGCAGCCACCAGTCCCGCCACGATGCCGAATAAATTTCCCCACAGCGCCGCCTCCGCTGTTCTGCCAAGCGGGAAACTCAGCGCCAGAAATCCGCAAAGTCCGCTGACGCTCACGGTGATCCCCAGCACGGCCCGTTCACGAAATCGTTCGGCGCCGGTCATCATCGCAATTGCGTAGGTGAAAAGCACCGCGCAGGGAACGCTAATCAACGCGAGGCGAAAAAGCTGCGATGTGAATCCGCGCAGAAAACTCGGCTTCCACCAGAAATAAATAGCGAACCACAACGCAGTGAAAATCGCGCAGCCCAATAATCCCCATGCGAGAACCGGCGCAATCCACCCTGAAATATTTCGTTTTCGATCCGCGCGCCAAATCACGATCGGAATATCGGCGCCTAATCCTCCGAGCAGGGCGCCGAAAGCTATTGTCATCATACACAGACTGATTTGCCCGCGCGGCCCCGGGCCCAGCAATCGCGCGTAACAAACCTCCAGTAGCAGCGCGACGAGAATATTTGCCGCCTGCCCGCCGAGCACGGTGCCAACGTTGACGAGAAAACTTTTCGGCGCCGCCTGCGTTTCAGTAAGCACCGCGCGCTGAGCTAAAGTTGCCACTAGAACAATAACTTCACGCCGAGCTGTACGGTGCGCGGACGGTGCGCGTCGATCGGATGCAAGAAGGAAGTTGTCGTCAGGCATCCCGGGTCACCGGCGGAAAAACTTGTGTCGCCGTAGCAACTGATGACGTTGTTGCCGGGATTTCCTGGACGCGACGGATTGTAAATCCGGAATTGCGTGTGATTGAAAATATTGAACGTTTCCATGCGGAACTGCAGGGATTTTCCTTCCGCGATGGAAAAATTCTTTGCGAGGGCCATGTCGAAATTCGTGCGGCTTGGATTGTGCAGATAATTCCGTCCAGAATTTCCAAACGTGAATCCCGTCGGCGCGATAAAGAGATTTGGATTTCCCAGAAGAGGTCCAAAAGTCTGGCCACCTCCCGCGCGGCGTCCGGGAGAGGAAGCCGGGTTCGTTGCCAAATCGGCATACGATGCAGGGCCATTGATGGTGACCACACCTGCGTTGTCCGGTGTGCTGATGCCGTCGAGCGATCCGGCGTTCAGTGCACTGAAAGGAGTGCCCGTCTGGAATGTGGTGATTCCGGAAAGCTCCCATCCGTCCCAAAGTGTTGGATTCGGAGCTCCGCGTTTTCCACCGGTAATGGTGTTGGTGGGATCTTCGTCGGCGAAGGTAAGGAAGTTGAAAAGCCTTCGCAGGGGAAGCTGGTAGACGTAGCTGAAATTCAGCAAATGGCGCTGATCGAAATCGGAGCTGGCGCGGTTCGAGGGCAAATTGTAGGCGTTGATGAACGTAGCCTGCGTGCGATCGGACGAGTCGTCGATCGAGTGGCTCCACGTGTAGGAAACGCCAAGCGTGAGATTCGTCGTCGAGCGGCGCAGGCTGAATTGCATGGCGTTGTAATTCGAGTTCGCGACGTTTTGCAGCAAATAGATCTGGCCGAAAAACGGAGCGATGACATTTCCAGGAGTTCGCAACGTGCCCGGCAAGATGTTGGGAAGCGCGATGTCGGACGGACTTCCGGGTCCGCCGTAGCAACCGGCGAGCGCGTTGGACCAGCCGACGAATTGCGGGCCGACCGGATTGCCGTTCCAAGTGGAAGGGGTGCCGTTCGCGGCCTGAGCAATCACCGTGCAGAACGCGGAATCAAGCGGTTGGCCTGGAAGGAAGGGATTCTGCGCTTGATTCACTGGTACCAACTGGTTCGCGTTTAGCTGCGCAGTGAGGTGCGTGCCTTTGCTGCCGACGTAAGCAACCGAAGCGAGCATTTGTTTTGGCAGTTCACGCTGGAGGCTGAAATTCCATTGCTGCGTGTAGGGCCAAGTCGCTTTGGTCGGAATCGCAGTGAGGCTAATGGGAAATGCGCTGCCGCCTGAAGTCAACGTCGTGCAACCCTCTCCGACGTTTCCGATGCAAGCCCACGACGGAACGCCGTACTGAGTGGCGCTGATTACGCCGCCGGCATTGGCATTTCCCGGACTCCCTTCGAGCGAGCCGGTGTTTGCTTCATTGCCTGTCCCGTGTTCGAAGAAGATTCCGTAACCCGCGCGAATCGACATTTTTCCGTGACCCTGTGGATCCCAGGCAAAGCCAATGCGCGGCGCGGGATTGAACAGGTGGCCATCCATGCAGCCCGCTGGCACCGGGGTGCCGTCCTTATATTTGTCGACGCCGCAGCGAACCAAGCCGTTCGTTAAATAGGGGCTCAGATTGTTGATGTCAATCGGAAGGAAGTTGTTGGAACCGAGCGGACTCGACGGGCCAATTACGAGCGCACCCGTTCGAGGGAAATAGCTAAGTTGCGACTGGAGCGCGGAATCGAATTGAGAAGGAACCCAGTTGTAAGACAGATGGTTTTTCTCGGAATAGAGACCGAAGAGGCTGAAACGCACGCCCAGATTCACCGTAAGCCATCGCGTGACTTTGAAATCGTCTTGCACATAGGGCTCAACGATGTTGTAGCTCTGGTGATAAGTTCCCTGTGCGCTGTCCTGCGTGTAAGTTGCAGGAGGATGCGGTGCGCCGCCGGACTGATTGCTGCCGAAGAGGAGAAGATCAGAAAATACGTTGCCGGTGCTGTTCTGGCTGGCAGTGGTCAAAAAAATCGTGCCTTGCACATTGCCGGTGTTGGCGCCGACAGCCTGATTCACTTCGCTGCGTTGGGCGAGGATGGCGAGTACGCCGAATTGCAACGTATGTTTGCCAAGGGCGAGCGTGGCATCGTCGCGCGGCTGGTAAGTGGGGTTCGAATGGCGCCAGGGCATGTAACCGGTGTCGATGTTCAAAGGCTGGCCACCGTAGGCAAAGTTTGGACCGGAGAGCACGATTGCCGGAATCTTATTGCCGAAGGCAACCCCTCTGGTGTCGAGCGCCGGAGTGCCGAACAAATATCCAATGCCTCCGAAAGCGCATTGCGAAGAGTTCGGAAGATCGCAAGGCGCCGCGGCGAGGGCAGGATAGTCGGAACGATTCAGGCTCGTGACGCCCGGACCGGCGACATTGGTAAGAGAGATGTGGTCGTGGCCGTAGGTCATGGCGAGGTCGTTGACGAACTTAGTTCCGAATGTGCTAGTCAAGTGAGCGGCGAGGCTCAGGCCCGGACCAACGAAGTCATTTTCGACGGTTGGAACGCTGTTGCTGACGGGAGACCACTGCGGGCTGAGCACCTGGGTTTCCCAGGAGTCGTGGATGTAACGAAAGTAGATTTTTTGATTCGCGGTGAAGTTATGGTCAATTCGAAAGAGATCCTGCCTCCATGTTGTAAGTGGGGAAAGTGTGGTTGCGTAGCAGTGAGGATTGGGTGCGCCAGTGACCGGATCGGAAGCCGCAATGGTGGACGTGCAACCAAACGCCGAGTTGGGGAGGGGAATCAGTCCGGAGTTTACGATCGCTTGCGATTGCGGGCTAATTGCGAAGGTTGGGACTTGGTTGTTTAAATCGAATGTGTGGTAGATGCGGAAGGCGTTAGGCGGAACGTTGCGAATCTGTGGTGTCGGTTCACCGGGACAGTCCGGGAAATAAGGAATCTGAAATTGTTGGGACACTGCCAGCGAACGGGTGAAGAGCCAGCCGCCGGAAGCGTCGTCAATCTGCGCATGTGGCGTGGTGGCGACGGGGCAGATGTCGTTGAAATCGCCGGTTCGCTCCGCGAGCGACGGAACAGCCTGATTGTAAGGAGTGGGTTCCCGTTCGTGACGCCATTCTTCCGACAAGAAGAAAAAGGTTTTGTCTTTCTTCGTGTTGAAGATGCCGGGGATATACAAAGGACCGCCGAGAGTGAAGCCGGCGTCGTACTTGCGATAGAGCGGAGCGCGGCGGGTCTGGTCGAAGAAGTTGCGCGCATTGAAGATTTCATTCCGCACGAAAAGATACCCGTCGCCGTGAAACTCGCTCGAGCCGCTTTTGACGCTGGCGACGGTAATGCCGGAAGCGCTGCGGCCGTATTGTGCGCCGTAGTTAGACGTTAAGACTTGCAGCGAGCCAAGCGCGTCGAGGCTGGGGTAGACGAGGAGAGTGCTGTTGCTGCCGTTGATGCTGGCGTTGAGAATGTCCGCGCCGTCGACTTCGTATGAGTTGTACTCGACGCGGCCACCGTTGACGCTGTATTTCACGCTGCCTTTCACGCCAACGAGCGCTTCATCCTGACCGGTCTGATTGCTTACGCCGGGAGTGAGCGCGATGAGTTGGGTAAAGTTGCGGCCATTCAACATCAAAGACGTAATTTCCTTGCCGGTGATGGTGCCGGAGATTTGCGAGGACTCAGCTTCGATTTGCGAGACGGACTGACCCTGTACATTGACTTGCTCGTTTACGGTGGCGGGAACCAGCGTGATGTCGACTTTGGAAGTCTGGCCTGCGGTGACAACGACTGATTTCGCTTCAAAGGTCTGGAAACCCTGCAGGGCGAGTGAAACGGTATAGGTGCCGGGTTTGAGGCCAGTAAAAACATATTCACCCTTTTCGTCGGCGGCAGCAGTGAGAGGCTGTCCGCCGGGAATTTGGAGGGTCACCGTTGCGCCGGCAACGACGGCCGCCGTGTTGTCTTGAACCGTGCCTGCAATGGCGCCGGTGGGCTCCTGGGCTAGTGCGCGCGCGGCGATGTTCAAAATCGCAAAGCAGAATAAACAAAGGAATCCCAAGACTTGCTTGAATCCGTTCACTTCACACTCTCCCTCAGGAAATAGTGCGTAACTTTGCAACGGGTCTGTTACGACTGAATGAAAGAGGAGTGGAAATCGCAACAACTGGCCGGTGGAAATGATTTTGGGGATCGAACGAGCCAGGGCACCTTTATTCACGGAATTAAAAGTTACGCGTAAGAATTCCGAAACAATTCGCAAAAGCGCAAAATAACTGCATCCTTAGCGACGCAAAAGATCGTGTGCCAACCGAGTTTGTTAGCGTGGTATTACGCGCGACAACCGGGCGCGTAAAGAACAGAGATTTTGGCAACACGAAATCACCGCGAGAACGATTTCGCGCGATGCACGGATGATTCACTCCAATTTTCCTCGCACTTCATCCTGACTTAACAATCCACGCTAATACTCCGCAGCACTTGAAGAATTCCGCTGCGCAAAAAAGAAAGTTTCGGAGCGGGGTTCTCCAAAAAGTCTGGTGCTCGGCCGAATTTCACCGGCCTGATTCGGCAGTTCCGCTTCGCGTGGCGGAAGTGGAAGAAGCAGGATCAAGTCGAAGTGTCCACAAACATGAAGGTGAGGATTTCCCTCAACTGCGTCGAGGCAACCGGAGGCATCAAGAAGAGCGATGACCGTGTCCCGGCGCAGCAACCGAGTTCCCGCAAAGCGGCAAAAATCTGAGAGGAGAAGTTTATGAAGAAATGGAAGATCTGTAGCGCGATGTTGGCGCTGGCGATTGCATTCACGTGCATCGCGGCCAACACCGCGCAAGCGCAGTCCATTCCCGTCGTAGCAGTCGGCTCGTCGGCGTTCTTCGGCGCGTCGGGCATCGCAGCGCTAAGCGGCGATCCGGTTCGGGGTTCCGGTCCGCTCTGTGGTAGCCGATTCTGGACTGGTTCGGCGTCGGCAATTGATGCCCGCAAGACGCTAACTACTCCCAATATTCCTGACGAGGGCGGCAACCTGTGGGTGGCTTGGGACAACGACACAACACCGACGATTATCTGCGCGTATCTCTCGGTCGACACGATCGTAGGCCAACGGCTGTTCTTTGGACGCGGTGCAGGCGGAAATGCGACCCTGAGCATTCCCACCACTGCATGCTCGACTGCAGGCGCCAACAAGATTGCGTTCGTGTGGGACACAGCGACGACCGGCTTGCCGGTTGCTGTTCACAACGCGCTATCCGGGAACAGCGGCGTAAGCTGCGCCGCACCGACGACGCCGGTGCACTTTAACGTTGCGTTCACGGACGTACGGTCCGAAGACGCACAATTCATCGGTAACCAGCGCGTGCTCTGCAACGATGGAAACGCAACCGCGTCCTTCCCGCCAGACGACAAGTCCTGCATGGGCTTTGGCCCGGGTGTGACCGCACCGGGAACGGCCGTGGTGAGCAGCTACTCCGGCTCTTCCGCGCAAGCGGTGGCGTATTCGTTCACCGGAACAGACCCGATCAGCGGCATCGCGATACCGGCGTCGCAGCAAGTGCCAGTGGGCGCTCAGGCGATGTTGGTGTTCGTCAACACGACGAACAACGCCTCAGGCGGCTTCGGCAACCTGGTCAGCACCGGCAAACTCACGAACGTGGACTCCCATACGTTGAGCGCGATGTACACGGGCCAAGCGTTCTTCACGCGTGACATTGCGGGGCTTAACCCCAGCGCTGGCGTCCCTCAGGTGTTTGCGCACTTGCTGCAGCGCGAACCGATGTCAGGCACCTACACCACGTTCGAATGGCAAGTGATTCGCCAGCGCGACGGCTTCAACGCTAACTCCCAGGAAACGGGAATTCTCGGTCCATCGCAGCCCGGTTACTCGTCGGCGTGCTTCGTGCAAAATGCGAACGCGTTCCCGACGGTGTCCTGCTCGAACCCACTGAGCTTCTGCATCGGTACGAACTGCGCATTGCGCACACGCGTCATCGGCACCGGTCAGATGATTTCAACCGGCAACAACGCAGCGTTGCCCGATACGCTGGGCTACGCATTCTGGAGTCTTGGCAACTACGGTAACAAGCTGAACATCCGGTACTTGACGCTGGACGGCGTCGATGCGCTTTATCCGAGCTATTCGACGCATAACGGAGTGTTCCCCGGTGGCGTGGCGGGCCAGGGCACTGCGGCAATTCTTCCAGCACCTGCAGCCGGCCAGTGCGGCGGCTATTTCAACGGCGATGGTGGTGCAACCATCTCTTCGTTCTCCTGCAACAGCTATACGCTGCCGACTTTCGACGGCATTCAGAACGGGAGCTACCGTAACTGGGCCGAAATCCAGGTGAACTACTACGGCGCCAGCGCATTGGCTCCATCGTTCAGCCCGTTGAACATCACCGGCTTCGTATTGAGCGCACAGGATCAGACCGCTCCAGTGCCCACTGCGAGAATCCCGGATTTCTTCCCGACAACCTACTGCGGCAACGCCGCTTGCTCAAGCACAGTTAGCCCGCTAAACGTGTTCCGCGCTCACTACTCGATCGGTGGCGTTTCGGCAAACAACGGTATCAACGGCGGCACCGAAGCAGGTGGCGATGTGGCCGGTTCAGTCATGAATATTCAAACGGAAATCGATGCCGGTTTGCTCGGCAACACGTTTACCGCTTGGGTGCAGTAATTCAGCAAAAGTTGTGACGGAAAGAAAGGGCGGCAGGCCACTGCCGCCCCCTTTCTGTGTTTTGGGTGATCAAAAAAACTTGAGAGGCAAAATGCAAGTTCGGCGATGGATGACAGCAGGAACACTGTGCGCACTAACGACGGTGATTTCAGCCGGAACGTGCCTGGCACAGAGTGTCGAAGGAATTCAAGATGCAGCCAAGCTGCCGGCGATTCCCGCGGCGGCTCCCGTCGTACCATTTCACGAAGATTGGTCGACACCGATGGTGGACCGGAGCATCTTCGCGAAAGACGCTCCGAAGCTGGCGGAAACCGATCAGATCCCGAATGCGGGATTCATTCGCGAACGATTTTTTGTGAATTGGCGGCCGAAAGATCCATTTGACCTCTACGTGATCCGGCCAAAGGGAGTGCTGAAGCCTCCTGTGATTCTGACTTTGTATTCCTTTCCAGATGACACGGAGAATTTCAAAAGCAACGCGTGGTGCGAAGCGGCAGTAAGTAAAGGATACGCAGTGGTTGGATTTGTCGGCGCCGTTACGGGCCACCGGATTCGGTTTCGCACGACGAAGGAATGGTTTGTGCAGGACATGCAGGAATCGCTGGCGACGACGACTCATGACGTTCAATTGATTTTGGATTATTTAGCCGGCCGCGGCGATCTGGACATGAAGCATGTGGGAATGTTCGGAGTGGGCTCTGGGGGCGCGGTTGCGGTATTGGCTTCAGCGGCGGACCCCAGATTGAGCGCAGTCGATTTGCTCGGACCGTGGGGAGATTGGCCGACGTGGCTGGCGGAATCGAAGATTGTGCCGGATGCGGAGCGGGCGCCGTTTTTGAAGAAAGAGTTTCTGGATGGAGTTGCGCCGCTCGATCCGGTTTTGTGGCTGCCGAAGTCGCAAGCCAAAGCGCTACGACTGCAGGATGTACGAGGAAACGTTTCGATTCCGGATGCGGCGCAAGGGAAGCTCGAAGCGGCGGCGCCGGAATTTGCGGTGATCAATGAATACGGAAATGGTCGCGCGTTTTTGACGGCCCAACCGAGTTTTGCGGCGCTGGATTGGCTTAAGGAGCAGTTGAGAGGTAGCGCCAATGCAAAGCGAGTCGCCTTGGAGAAGTCAGCGCAAGTGCACGTGTTTCCTGCAATCGAGAAACCCGCGGATGCGAAATGGCCAAATGTTGGAGGAGTAGAGTCCCCGGCGGCTCCTAGGACGAGCGCAGTGAACGGAAGTCCGGCTCCCCAAAACAACTAGACGTAATGGCGGGAAGCACGGGTAGCACGGGTAGTTGCGAAGCATTTGCGCAGCTGTATCCGTACGTTCACACAGATCGCCTAATGTGTTCGGCATCGTTTTAAGAGGTTTCAAATTCAGAGTCGGATCGACGCGCTCGATCGTAAAAGGTTGCCATGAAGCAAATCGTGTTTGCGGTGTTGACGATAGCAATGATATTTGCATTGTCCTCATGCGGGTCGTCGGGATCGAAGTCGGGTGGCGCGCCGGTGGTAGTGAGCTTGACCGATACGTTTGCAATTGTGGCTGCTGGTTCGGACGCGGTGACGATTACAGCGACGGTGACGGGGCCGGGTGGCGATCAGGGCGTCAGTTGGGATTTGTCGATCGCAAATACGGCTTGTTCGCCGAGTTGCGGAACGCTAAAGCCTGCTCCGGCGCCCTCCACATCGGCCGTGTACACGCCGCCCAAGAACGTCCCCGCGAATGAAACGGCGACGATCACAGCGCGTGCCATCGCCGATCCGACACAGACCTTTGTGTTCAATTTCCAAATCACGCCGGCGATCGCGATTTTGATTACCGACAAATTTGACACGCAGACAGCAGGTGGGCCGGTGACGGACATTCATGCGCAAGTGACCAATGACGCGACCAATGCGGGGCTGAACTGGACATTGACGGTTGGCGGTGTAACTTGTGCTCCGGATTGTGGGACGCTGACTGCTGATCCAGCACCATCTTTGGTGGCGCACTATCAGCCTCCAGCGACCGCGCCGGCTTCGAGCGATCCGAATGCTCCTCCGACGATTTCCGCAATCTCGATAGCAACACCGAGGATCAAGGACACCTTCACTTTTATTATTGTGGCCCCGCCAGTTGCCGTTTCAATCGTGAACAAGTTTTCGTCGCAACCAGTGGGTGGACCGGCAGTGAACGTGAATGCGGCAGTGACAAACGATCCCGGCAACAAGGGGGTGACGTGGACACTGACCGCAGGCGGCGTGGATTGCACTCCGAATTGCGGCACGTTGACGCCGACGGCGGCACCGAGCCTGTCCGCGAGCTACACACCGCCTACGACATTGCCAATCGGAATTGGGGCGAACCCAACAATTACGGCGACGTCGGTAGCGGACACCGGCAGAAACGACTCGTTTTCGTTCACGATCGCCAATGCGACAGCTACGCTGAACGGGCCCTATGCGTTCTCGTTGCGCGGATTTAATCCGTCCGGGTCGGCACCCGTTGCGATTGCGGGAGCGTTTGTAGCCGACGGAGCCGGTGGCATTTCGAACGCGGAATTCGACCTGAACAACGGCGGAAGTTTCGTAAGCTTTCCGGCCCCGATGACGGGAACGTACGTTGTGAACAGTGCGTCCAACGGAATTCCACGAGTCACGATTACCTTTGCCAGTACGCCGATCAATCTGGTTTTGAAGTGCGCTCTGTCTTCAGACGGGAAGCGTGGCCAGATCATTCAGCTGGACAATAGTGGATTCTTGACGGCGGGAACCTTGATGCAACAGGATCCCACCGCATTGACAGGCGACCCCGGCGGAAACTACGCATTTGGCGTGGATTCGGATGCACCCGTTGGTCAACGAATTGTTGAAGCGGGGCAGTTTGTGTTGAGCGCAGGGGGCACGAGCATCAGCGGCGGGCTCGCAGACGCGACCCAGTTCGGCGCAGCCAATCCCGTGGCTGGCGGCGTAAACGGCGGCGCGGCGATCGCAGCTGACGTAGCGGCGGCTCCAGATGCATTCGGACGCGGCACCCTGACGCTAAATGTTGGCGGCACGGCCGTGCAATATTGCTATTACGTGACCAATGGGCAGCAATTGAATTTGTTGGAGATCGACAGCGGGGCTGCGTTGCAATCTGTGTTCAGTGGAACCGCTCAAAGACAGAAGACTCTGGACGCAAACACAATCAACAGCACGGGAGTGTTTGCGTTGACCGGAATGAACGTGGTGAATTCCACCACCGTCGTGCCCGATTCGGCGATTGGAGTGTTGACGATTTCAGGAAACAGTGTAAACGCGACTTTTGACCGCAATACGGGCACAAACGTTACCTCGCAACAGCAAGTCACCGGCTCAATTCCGTCAGGGTCGATACCAAGCGCTGCTTTTGATCCAACGACGGGACGAGTGGTCGTTGCGAACACCGTGATTCTCGGAGCAGCCCTCTATTACTACGATACGGGCAAAGCGTATTTCATCGACATCACGCCAAACTCAGCCAGCCACGCCCTTTCCGGCCAACTGATCCCGCAAGTGGCCGGACCATTCTCGGCGTCGAGCGATTTGGCCGGCAACTTGATTGGGAGAGCAGGAGGATCTTCGACCGCGGCACCAGCAAACGTCGATTTCGCGACGACTTTCGATGGAACGAGCAACTACACGACAACGCTTGATCTAACCACGACGAACACCAGCCTGGGCTCGAGTGGACAGGTTGTTGACCACAGCGAGACGGATCAGTTCCAGATCAACGATTCGACCGTAGGGCATGGCTTGCTCCAGTTGCTTGGTGGTGCGCTGGGCGATCCAGTGGTAACAAACGAAGACATAGTTTCTTTCTATTTGATTGGGCCGAAGCAATTCGTCGCAATCGGAAACCAGGCGGGCGTGCCAAGCGGTGTGCTCTACTTCGATCCGCAATAGTTCCTGCGCGAGCGAAATTGGGCTTGGAGGGAAGTTCTGGCGAACATGACGGACGTGGCGAATACGAGAGTAACGCTGAACGCGGAGAGTGCCCGCGTACGCGACGTTTTCGATAAACGAACGGAAATCAATCGAGGGCCGTTCGATCTTTATGCGCTTTACACCCATCAGGAAAGACAAGAAGCGCTTGTACAATTCTTTCGGCGAATCGGACTGTCCTCGCTGGCCGGACTCAAGATCTTGGACATCGGTTGCGGGTCGGGCGGTAATTTGCGCAGGATGATCGACTACGGCGCGGAGCCGCAGAACTGTTTTGGCGTCGATCTGTTCCGGAAATCGCTCATGGGCGGCCGTGCTGTGAATCCGGGCATAGCGTTGTTGGAGGGGACCGCGGCGGAGCAGCCGTTTGCGGATGAACAGTTTGACCTCGTATTTCAGTTTACGGTGCTGACTTCGGTGCTTGATCAACCGGTGCGGCGAAGGATCGTAGATGAAGTGAAGCGGACGCTGCGACGCGGCGGGTTCTTTATTTCGTACGATTTCGCATTCTCGAATCCACAAAATAAAAATGTGCGAGGAATTGGGCGGCGCGAGATTGCCGGCCTGCTCGCCGATTTCGACCTGACATTCCAGAAGGTTACCTTGGCGCCACCGATAGGGCGTGCAGCGGTGAGGGTATCGCCGGCTTTATACCGAGTGCTGGCGCTCTTTCCATTTCTGCGATCCCATTATTTTTGTTTCGCGCGAAAGCGATAGCGAATGCGAAACCTGCCGGATAATCCGTCTCAAGGATCGAAGCTGACAAGCGAGTCGTTTACGTTCCACGCGGCGGCTTCCGCGTATTCCGGCTTCTGGCTATGCAACATGAGAGTTCGAACTCTCGGGACGCATAGGAAACCGCGCCTTCTGAGTTGACTCACAAGGGTTTCCGCGAGCGGGTCGTTTTTGTAAATGGCCCAACGAATTCCCAACGCACGGTCCCGCTCGACCTGATGAATCAGCGTACTGACGAGCGCGCCTGCGCGATCGGCCCTTCGCAAGCGCCATTGAACGACGCGCGCGAAGCGATCCGCTTCGCCTCGCTTGACGATGGCGTAGTCCTCCGACGAGCCGTCGAAGGTGAACCTCAGATATTGATCTTCGAAGTAGCGCCAGCGAATAGATTCGGCGTCCTCGAAAAAGGAGAGACGATCCGCGGTCGGCGCAACCGGACCCGATCCGACATTGACCCATTGCACTTTGCCGTTTCCGTTTGCGAACAGTTTATTACCGCCCCAAATAAATTTGTGACCAAGCGCGACAGCGAGAAGACTTGCCCGCTGCTTATTTGAAAGGTTCGGCGTTTCTCGAGCCGCGCCCCTCGCATTTCGAATCAAGAGGCATTCTGAAAGAGGGAACTCGGCAGTTTTGCAGCCCACGCGGCGGCTCAGCGGATGGTTGGCCTCGGCCGTCGAGACGAAGTAGGGGCCCCATCCTTCCTTGATGCAGTGCGAAAAAAGTTCGTTGACGATAACCAGAAACTTGATGCGGCCTTTCTCGAAGCCGTTTATTTTTGCGCTGCGAAAATCTTCATGAACGAAGGAGAATTCAGATTTTGCTGGAATCAATTCCGCGGCGGAGTAGGACGTCTTGAGCGGAATCAGCGACGTGTGACCGACGATTCGGCCTGCCGCTGTTTGAAGAATGGCGTGCCATGCCGGTCCCGCCGGGCTTTTTTGAACCCAGTGCTCGAATTCCGCAAGAGGAATGCGCGCTTTGGTGAGGCGATTGTACTCGGAAAGAATCTGGCGATTCTCCGAGTCGCTCATTGGGCTGCGAACGATGCGAAGATCAAGCATTGACGGAAATTCCTTCCATCAGCCCCGCTTCCTGATAGCGAGAAATTACCGCGGACAAGAATTGGTCGAACGACAGCCACGCCTCATTCGAGACGTGACGCTTGGCGGCGAGGCGCCAAAATACTTCGTTGATTTCGCGGGGCACGGAAAGTGCCTCCATCGGGTTGTGCCACAGAATCGAAACGCCTCCCCATCCCATTCTGTTGCTGGCGTTCAATATCTCTTCCGCAATGAGTTGAGCTTCATGCCGCGAACTGCGCGCTTCGGCCTCCAGGCCGCCATCCATCAATACCAAGGGGATTTCGAGGAAACGATGAGGACGCTCGCGCGCAAAGTCATAGGGAGGAAATGCGAAGTTGGCGCCATTGCGGAAGCCGACCGATTCCGGAAAACCCAACGAAGAATCCGCCAGCATTCCCGCGCTCTCGACCTCCCGAAATAGCGCCCGCTGCGATTCGAAACGGAGCCAATGTTGACGGTTAGCACGCGGCCATTTTCCCATCCGTTCGCCGAGCGTCGCGGCTTCGGACTCGAGGCTGCGATCTTCCATCACGCTTTGGTAGGAGCCGTGGAGCCCAAGGGACAACCCGCTAGCCACGGCCTTCGCGAGATGCGGCGCGATAGATTCCAGCGAATAGTTAGGGTCGCGTCGATGGCCTTGACGAACCACAGGGAACAGAGTCGATTGGAATCCGGCAGAGTGAACAGCGTCGACCAGGGGAAGGAGATAATCTCCGGGACGCTCGCCCGTCAACAACCCCGGGATTTTTTTGAGATTGTACGAAAAATCGGCTGAATTTTTGTAAACGCACGCAGCGATTGCGAGATTCTTCGTCAGGCGAACAAAGGCCGAGCGACGGCCGTCGAAATGAAAATCTATGTCGTGCGACGGCAGCAGGATGTGTTCTACGCCGGGGAGCGGCGAAGGCGCTTTTGGCAAGGTGGGTACGCGATTCCTCCGAAGCACGCTTTCCAACCAAGCCATAAGATGCGCCGCATGAGGCCGTCGAGGCGAGAGACCGTGCTTGCCGAATGGAGTTTCTGAGAAAGGCACTCGACCAACGGTGTCGCGCTGTTTTGCGTTTTGCTCCAGTTCACCGGACAGCCACAAGAAGATTTCGCCGAGCCAGTCGGGGTTTCCGGTTTCAGGGTCCGTTCCAAGGAAAAGCGGAATTGTCTCATCGGCATATTCCACCAGGATCGGCGCAGCGATCACGACTGATTGCTGGTCCGGCGATTTGCTCCGATAGAGCGCTGGGATCGGGATCACGTGGCCGGCACGGCCTTGCTCTTGGGGCCCTCCGTAGGCAAACAAACAGTCGTCGGTCCCCTTTCCTGTGCCTACGACCAAATGACCATAGATGGCGGCAAACACGCGCAAGGCGTACGTCATGCGATGTCGGACCGCGGCGGGAACGGTCTGGTGAAACTCGATAGACAAGGTTCTGCGCGCCGGTGCTTCGCTGGCGAGTGGCAGCGCGTCTATGGAAGCGTTTTGCGTGAGCATGAGTTCTGAGAGGGATGCTATTGAACGGTTGTTACGGAATCGTAACGCGGGCATAAGAGAGGGCTGAAATTCAGCGTTTACACGGCGTGTGAGTCCACGTCGCCGAATCAACCATTCATTCACATATCCGAAACATTGGAGTCTTCGGCGGCAAGTATTGTTTGCCTTCAGCAGGTTCCGAGGCAGCTAGCGCAGTTGAGGCATAACTACCGTGAAACTCACATTTGTCAATCACGCTGGCTTCTTTCTTGAGACCGCAGGCACAAGCATTTGGTGCGATCCCTGGACCAAGGGGAAAGTCGTCAACAATTGCTGTGCGCTCTACAGCCCCTCCTGGCAAGTTCCGATCGAGCGAGTCGAATACATCTGGATTTCCCACGAGCATCCTGACCATTTCAATTTTCCAACGTTGAAGTCCATTCCGGAGGCCGATCGGAAGCGCATCACGGTGCTGTACCAGCGGCACAGCTCGCCGCGCGTTGTGGAGGCACTGAAAAAAATGGGCTTCGACAAAATCCAAGAGCTACCGCAATACGGTTGGGTCGATTTGAAACCCGGCGTTCGGATTCTGTGTGGGTCGGTCGGAACAATGGATTCGTTCCTGTGCGTGAAGAGTGAAGGCGAGTGCATCCTGAATTTGAACGATTGCATCTGCACCGACGCACAGATCCAGTACATCAAGCGCCTTGTGGGCAGGCCGACGATTCTGATGACGCAATTCTCGTTCGCGCAGTGGATTGGCAATCACGCGGACGATACCGATGCGGTGCAACAGAAGATCCGGGAACTGAAATACCGCGTCTTCACATTTCAGCCGGAATTCACCGTGCCGATGGCCAGTTTTGGCTACTTCTGCAACCAAGAAAACGCGTGGATGAACAAATTCATGATCTCACCCGCGCGAGTAATGGCGATGGGGCTGCCGAACGTGAACTTTTTGTATCCAGGCGATGTCTGGAATTCAACAAAGCGGACATTTGACACGGCCAACGCGGTGGCCCGATACATGCGGGATATCGAGAGCCTGCCGATTGACCCGACGCCGCCGTGCGTAGACAACGAAAAAGTTCGCATAGCGATTGAAGAATTACTCGTTTCGTTAGAGAAGCGATTCGGCCGAGTCGTGATGGATCGGTTGAAACCGTTCGAAGTCTTCACGCACGATACGAACGGACTTTTTGTCGTGAATCCGGCTAAGGGGCGGTGCGACTTTGTCGAGGCTACGCCCGTGCGGGCTGAAAAGGCGCGCTACGTGATGTGCAGTCAGGTTGCGTGGTATACGTTCGCGCATACCTGGGGCTGGAACGTCGTCGAGGGATCTGGCACTTATCTGGACCGGCGATTCAAGGAAGAGGGCGAAAACGAATTGTGGAGGCGTTGTATCACGGAGCTCTCCACCGATATCCTGCGTTTCAATACGCCTTCACGATTCTTCCGGACGCTGGAATTTCTTTGGGGAAAAAAGTTCGAGATTCTTTATCACTTTACCGGCAAACCGATCAGCGACGAAGCAATTCAAAAAGCGATCCCCCGCGGCCCCGCGGGGCTGCCGGCTGGGTCCGCCGCGGGCGCGTAATTGTGACACTGCGGATTACATCGGCATCGCCCCGGCCTCTGCGGAAGTGCCGCAGTGAAGCGGGATTAACTTTGATCGAGTTGATCATCGCTTGCTCGATCTTAATCATTTTGGCTTCTGCCGCGCTGCCCATCGCGCGAAAGACCGTCATAGCGCCGAAGGAAGAAGAGTTGCGGCGCGACCTGCGCGAAATGCGCAATGCCATCGACCGTTACAAGGACATTGCGGACCGCAATCTGGTGCGCGTGAAAGTCGGAAGCGAAGGATATCCGCCCGATTTAGAGACGCTGGTTAATGGCGTCGAATATGGCAGCAGCGGGACTGAAAAAGTCCGTTTCTTGAGAAAGATTCCCATCGATCCCATGACCGGACGAGCGGAATGGAGATTCCAATCGGTGCAAGATGAGCCAGATTCCTCGAGTTGGAGCGGCGACAACGTCTTCGATGTGCACTCGATGTCCGATGCGACCGCGCTCGATGGAACGAAATACTCGGATTGGTAGAGCGCGCT
>Ga0075426_10000166_pt1 | contig 43842 bp, 80 predicted proteins | sample SoiMethybrSBSTD5_FD_75304 | JGI IMG/M metagenome (GOLD analysis project Ga0075426, IMG submission 75304) | Bulk soil microbial communities from a Populus tree surrounding site in Tennessee, USA - Soil MetaG P. TD hybrid SBSTD5 | ecosystem: Environmental > Terrestrial > Soil > Tree plantation... | reverse complement strand
AATCTCATGGCACAGTTGATGTCGTCTGTCACGTCCAATCTCGCGTTGGGCGTCAATTTCCAGATGATGAAGGGTCTGCTCTCTGCCGCACGGCAGAAGCTCCCGTTCTTCAATGGAACGCTCCCCGGCCAGTTGCAGAAGAACGGTTCCACGGCCTCGGTGAAATGGGAGCGGCTGGAAAACCTTGCCGCCGCCACTACGGCACTGGGCGAAGTAGTCGGGTCGCCGGTAGCCTTCTTCGGCCGGAGCACGGTGCAAAACACCCTCAGCACGGTGTCGGTCGCCATTGCCAAGTACGGCAATGCGGTGCTGCTCTCCGAAGAAGTGGACCTGCAGCAAATGAACGTGCGCGCGGCCCGTTTCGTGGACAACCTCGGGGCGAACGCGGGGCTCTCGTTGAACGCGCTCATGGAGTCGGCCTTCTCCGCCGGCGCAACAACGATCACCAACTGCCGCTTCTGCACTTCGGCGGCCGGCGGTCTCGTCTCAACGGCGGGCACGGTGGCCTCTACGGACGCGCAAGTGGTGGCGGCCCCGACGCTGAACGACATCAAGTTCGCGGTAAACACGCTGAACCGCAACTCCGCGATGCTGTTCACGACTCCGGGCTACGGCTCGCAGAACGTGTCCACCTCCCCGGTGCGCGCTTCGTACTACGGTATCTGCCACGTAGATGTGGAGGAGGACATCCGGGGTCTTACCGGGTTCGTGTCGGTCGAGCAGTACGGCGGGTATACGGAAACCATGCCCTTCGAGTTCGGGGCGGTCGGTGGCGTGCGTTGGTCGTCCACGGAAATCATTCCGATCTCGTCTGCCGCTGGCACGACCACTGCGGGTTCTGCGGGTCAGTTCCGTGGGGCGGGCTTCACCTCCAACGACGTGTACTCCAGCTACATCTACGGCAAGGAAGCCGTGGGCTCCGTTGGTCTCGGCAACATGCACGCGACGAGCTCCTACGAGATGTATGACCCGGCCAATCCTCCGGCCGTGGAGCTCATCGTGAAGCCCGTGGGAACGGTGGGTACCGACCTCTTCAACGAGGTTAGCTCGGTGGCCTGGAAGGCGTGGTTTGCCGGAAAGGTGCTGAACGCGAACTGGATAGTGAAGCTGCGCTCACTGTCGGCGCGCGTGTAACCAGAGGAGCCGGGGGAGAAATCCCCCGGTTTGCCAATGACGTTTCTTGAGTGCGTAAACCGGATATTGCGAAAGGTCGCGATTCTGCGTGGTGATACCGACCCGATAACGACCTTTAGCGATGTGCAGCACAACGCCTCGCTCAATATCGCGATCGTGGCGGTGCAGGATGAATTGACCCGGCTCGTGGCAGACAGGTTGATTCCCTACGAGCGCAAGACATCCGGGACCATAACGACCGTGGCCGGGACGAGAACCTATTCTCTCGCCTCTGACTTCATCCGGTTCTATGGGGTGGCGCACCTCTATACGTCATCGGCAAACCGTCAGCTATATGAATATCCGGGAGGGCTGGAGGCCCTGCAACTGCAGATATTCACCTACGCCACGGACACGGGCGATCCGTCCGCGTGGTACTGGGAGCCCACGACCACGAAGCAGATAGGGCTCTTCCAGGTTCCGCAGTCCTCCAACACCGTTTATTCATACGAATACGAGGGCTCGGTTCTGGTCTCATCTTCCACGGACACCATGCCGTTTCACAACAACGAAGAGAACTATATGTTCTCCGACATCGCGGCCAGGCGCTTTAAGTTCATGTGGGAGGACACGAAGAACGAGCTGGATCTGCAGGCCGTTTTGGATAAGGACACGACCTACAACAGTTCCAAGGCAACGCTCATGGCCCTCATCAAGGGCAGGAACCGAAGCAGGAACTACGCCAACCAGTACCTATGAAGGTTTTCTTCGGTGGCGGCCTTAATGAGTCTCAGGCTCCGGACATAGCGGAGGCGGCTGACGGATCCTACAACTTCGAGCTCGCCCCCTATTCCTACAAGCTGGCCCCGAGGTCTCCCTTCGACCTTGTAGCAACCGCTACGAATGCGTCCGACGTGCGCGGCATCATGCAGTTGGTGAAGCGCGACGATACCTCAACGACCCTGATTCAGGCCGCCGATACGGTCTACAAATGGGACGGGGCGACGACATTTAGTTCGGTGGGATCCTGTTCCGCCACTTCCCAACTGCGAGATACCTATTGGTCCCTCGGTGATTACTCGGTCATCACCGACATACAAAAATTGACGGTGGTGAAGAAGTGGGACGGCACCACGTTCTCGACGCTCTCCACCGGGCTGGGGGCATCTCTATTCGCCAAGTATGGCGTCGTCCACCAGGGCCGGGTGTGGCTCTTCAACGTGACGACCTCGAGCGACACGCCGCACCTGATGGTGGCGTCCGCCTTCGAGAATCCGCAGTCCTACGATACGACCCAAAGAGCCACTAGCGGCACATTCAGCACCGGGCTCGAAGCCTTTTACATGCTGACGCCGGACTTGCGGCCGATCAACGGCGCAATCAAAACGGTGGCGGGAGACCTCGTTATTTCAACCACGGAGGGCTCGCTCTTCAAGCTCTCCGGGACTTCGGCCACCAACTACAAGTGGGACAACTTCTATCCCTCCTCCAATGCCGTTGGCACCGAATCCATGGTCTCGACCGGCAACGACGTGATGTACATGAGGAAGGGCGGGAATATCGAGTCGTTGCTGGCAACGCAGAAATACGGGGATGTCGAATCAGACGACATATCCCGGTGGATCTTCTCAACGGTGTCCGGCCTGACGGCAGCAAAAGCGGTCTACGACAACCGCAAGCAGAAGGTCTATTTCTTCGTAATGAACAAGGTGCTGGTCCTCTTCAAGGACTTGCTCTACGGCGGAGTGCTCGCCGGTGAGACCGGAGAGAAAAAGCAGCTATCCCCATGGTCCGTCTACCGTACGCTGCATTCAACGAACTTCAGCACCAGCGCGGCAAAGTTCATGCGCGCCCCCGGCACCACCACGATGAACGTTTACTTCGGCGGCTCGGGCGGTCAAATCTTCAACATGAACGGCACCGGCAGCGGTGATGGCGGGTCCAGCAATATCCAGGTATTGAGAAAAACGCGGTTTCTCGACAAGCGAGACGGAATCGACTTTCTCAGGCACATCACGCGGGGGAATGTCCAGTACAGAAGGCTGCGGGCGATAAGTCTCAGTATCGAACTGGACTGGGGAGACGAATACAACACCAGCACGGCATCCATCACGTTAAAGGGCGTGCCGTCGAGCGACATTGGGGCCTATTACGGCGGCTCGGCCTATTACGGCGGGGCGTTCTACTACAACGCCGGATTTACCTTCGCCAATAAGATCAGCCATCAGAACTTTTCCATGGTGGGGCGTGGACCGGGCTGCACCATGACACTGAGCACGTTAGATAGCGTTGATTACCAGGTGGACAACATCGAGATCCAGTGAGCCCCAGAGAAAGACGCGACCGGCTGTTTAAGCCATTCAAGCCGCTGGTTAGAAGAATGGAAGTAATGGATGGCGGCCAATATTCATCAGACATGGGCGTTCTGTGGGCGGCTTACAAGGCGGGCTCATTCGCAATGCCTCCCGGCCTTTCTCAGGAAGCTTTCGTGAAGGCGATGGAGGATTACTTCTCCAACTTCGCCCAAGTATGGGTGGTGGACGACAGGAATACGGCGTTTTCCAAGTCTCAGGGGCAAGTGGGGCTGGTTCTGACTAACAGCATTGATTTGATCGTGGAGGCCAAATTCGGATTTTTCAAATGGGCGAGCAAGCGAAACATCCTCAGAGGAACGGCGGCGTTTCTTAATATGGTCAGGAACAAGCAGGAGACAGGCGTCTGCATGGTGCGAACGACGGACGCGCGCCGCGTTCTTCCGGACCATCTGCAGAACTATGGCCTTCTCTTCTACGTGGGGAGGGTATCGCCCACGGAGCATCTTTACACGCTAAGGGGCAGGGCTAGCTGATGTACAAGGACGACGCGGGTAACGTATATCCGGGCACGCCAAGGACCGACGTAAATCCGGAAACGGGGCGGCCGTGGATTGTCATTCCCGACCAGCCGGACATCACGCCGTCTTTGCAACCGGGGTGGTCGGTCATAGCAAGCCCGGAACCGGGGAACGGGTCCACATACACGCAAGGGTATCAATGGCTGCGAGACCCATTCGGCCAGATTTACATGCCGAATTCGGGCGACCCGAACAACAACTCGCGGGCGCAATTCATCAACGGAACATCCTACGAGCCGTATGCGGATGTTCTGAAGGCTGCGGCTGCGAGCAACAAGGGCTGGTATAACGACGCGCTTCCTGCCTTGACGCTGGGCGGGCTGGCTGGTGGCGTTGGAGCCCTATCCGGCGGCTTTGGCCTCGGCAATGTCCTGAGCAACTTTGGATCCGGTGCAAGTAACGCCCTAAGCGGCGGAGGTAGCAGCATGCTTGACTTGTTCGACCCTTCGACGTTTGTCGATAACTGGGATGTGATGGGGAACTCGTCTGCGTATGGACTAAACGGCGCGGATGCAGCATGGGGCGTCAATCCTCAATCTGACTGGATCAATGGATCAGGGCTTTCTCCTACCCAACTTTATGGGGTGGAAAATCCGGGGGCGGACGGCGGCATATGGGGCGGCCTGAATCCGTCGGCGGTCTCTGTAGGCGCAGACGGCATGCCATATCTGAATATGGCGAATTCCGGTGCGTCACTGCTGTCGAGGCTGTTTGGTGGTGGCGGCGGCGGTGGCGGCGGCTCCGACAACGCCATATCGAGGCTGTTTGGCGGCGGAAGCGGGTCTTCCGGTGGCGGCAGCCTTCTTTCAACCATCCCCGCCCTCGCTGCCATCGCGTATGCCAAGGGACAGGATCCCTACGACCTCACCAAGCTCAACCAGGCTTACAGCAACGTGAGTCCCGACGCGCTGGCCCTTCCCTACGACCTCCAGACGGCCACCGGCAGAACCGCGCTTACCTCCAGCCTCACCGATCGCGGCGTGATGGGCTCGAGCTTCGGTAACTTCGACCTGAATAGCTACAACACGCTACGAGATGTTGGCCGCCAGAACCTTCTCAGCACCGGGGCCAGCACTCAAGCCAATATCGCCAGCCAGATTCTCAACGCCCAGATTGCCCAGCAGAAGAACAAGAATGACCTGTACGGGCGGGCGCTGCTTGCGATGTCAGGCAGCCTCGCTCCCAAAAATAGCATCCTCGATTTGTTAGGAGGCCAGTGATGGCAAGCCTTCTCGGTGATCTTGCGCTGGGATTGAGGCAGGCGGCCGGCGTGCTGAATCCACAGGTGCAGCAGGAGACCTTTCAGGACGATGCGCGGAGCAGGCTGCTGGCGGAGTCGTTTGTTAAAGACAGCGTCCTGCAGCGCCAGCAGTTTGAGCTCCAGCAGGCCACGCCTCAGGCGGCGCTCCAGCGGCAACAATTGGAGAACGAAGTCGGTTTCCGCAGGGCTGTCGCTGACGCGGGGGGGGATCAGGACAAGATCGCTTCCGCTGCCATGCAGTTTGGGAAACCCGAGGTGGCTGTCAGTATCGTCAACGCCAAGGAAAAGCGGCTGGCCGACGCTCAGGCGAAGCGCGACACCCTCGAGCAGCATATGCGGGAATTGCAGATGCGCCTGGAAGACAAGGCGGCCACTCGCGAGCAGCAGGGTCAATATCAGCAAATGATGGTCGCGCTACGGCAACAGGCACTCGCCCTGCAAAGCCAGGTCGCTCAGAGCAATCTCGACCTCAAGTCGTTGAGGCTGGAATTGATGGGCAAGAACGCCACGGACAAGGCTGCGGCGGAGGAAGAGAAGAAGAACGCGAAATCTACACAGCAGCTCGGAGTTGCTCTCGAGCGGGCGAACATCCCGCAGACTGACGCGGTTGTGAAAGACGCGGAACGCGCCGTCGCCAATCCCGACGTGCTGCCGTATCTCAGCGGCCCGAGGTCCGCCATTCCCGACATGCTGGCCTCCAAGGACGTTACCGACGCGCGGCAGGCGATTTCCAAGCTATTCAACATCACGTTGAAGGACCGCTCCGGGGCGGCCGTCACTAGTCAGGAATTGGAGCGGCTCAAAACGGAATTCGGTCAGGGCGTCTTCAAAAGTCCGGAGCAGTTGAAAACGGCGATCGGCAAGGCTCGCGAGATCATAGAGGCGCACGGCAAGGGGATCGCCGCAGGCTATGGGGCCAACGCGCTCAAGTCGTATAACGACAACCTCAAGGAAGTGGGCGGCACGCCGCTTCTGCAGGGCGGGGCCTCGAGCCCGTCAGGCCCCACGCCGCCCCCGGGATTCAAGGTGGATAAATGACCACTGCCACCAACCCGGAAACGGGCGAGCAGCTATTGCTTGTTGGCAAGGACTGGGTGCCCGTGGAGAAGACCGCCACCAACGACAAGGGGGAAAAGGCGTACCTCGTCGGCGGTCAGTGGCGGCAGGACCTCCCTCCGATACCCAAAGAAGCCACCGGGCAGGAACGCTTTCAGGCGCTCATATCCGGCATGAACAAGGGGCTGGCTGGGCTTGCCGGCCTCCCCATGGACACGGTTGAGAACGTCTACAACCTGGTCAAAGCCGGGATAGGCACGGCTGCCGGCGCTGCGGGCCGAACCGATCTCATGCCGGAGCTCACCCGGGGAACGCCGCTATCCTCGGAGTGGTTCTCCGACGTTTTCAACAAGCTCAAGCAGTCCACCGTTCTCCCTCGCCCTGACGACGCTGCCTCGAGGATACTCTATCGGGGCGGAGTAGTAGCAGGAGGCTCCATGGTCCCCGGGGCGCGTCCTGCGAGCACTGCAGCGGCTGCAACGGGTGCTGCCGTGGCTGGCGAGGTATCGGACAACCCGCTGGCCCCTGCTGTCGGGGCGATGATCCCGGGCGCTGCCGCTCAAGCCGGCCGCGAAGTGAAGGCATACCTTGCGAACGGCGCACCGTCTAACGTCGCCGCCTTCGCTCTGGCCGGGGCTAACCCCAGTGTCGGGCAGGCCACCGAAAGCGCGTTTTTCAGAGGGCTCGAGAACCTCGTGTCCAAGTTTCCCGGTGGCGTAGGGGTTATGGAGCGGTTCACCAAGAAGCAGCAGGCGGACCTCGGGGCGGGAACCGATACAGGGACTACGGCCGCGCAGGCTGGCCGGACCATAGAGAAGGGAATAACCGGCGAGGGCGGCTTCCTCGAGCGCACCAAGGCGACGTGGCAGAAACTGGATGCCGACGTAGCGGCCAAGCTCCCGCCCAATTCGCAGTCCGCCCCTACGAATACCATACAGACTCTGGATGCCCTTACGAGCCCCGTACAGGGCGCACAGGCGACGACCGGGGCGCTGGTGAACCCGAAGCTAGCCGAGATGAAGGCGAACTTTGCAGCCGATCTACAGGCGAATAATGGGCAGATTCCTTACGAGGCACTGAGGGCGGTTCGCTCCCGTATCGGATCCATGCTGGACGACGCTCTGGTAACCGGCATCCCGGGCGGGGAGCTTAAGCGCGTCTATGGGGCGCTCTCCAAGGACATGGAAGCCGCTGCCAATGCTGCCGGTGCTGGTAAGGAATTCGCCCGCCAGAACGCCTACTATTCCGCCCGGATGGATCGGATTGAAGGCGTGCTGGATCGGGTGTTGGGGAGCAACCGCCAGCCGGAAGACATCTTCAAACTCGTCAATCCGACCAATCCCGATCAGGCTGGAAAACTCACCGCCGTCATGCGAAGCCTCAAGCCCGAGGAGCGGCAGGTAGTGACGGAGGCAATAGTAAATCGGATGGGCAGGGCGTCACCGGGCAGGCAGGATGCCTCCGGCGATGTCTTCTCCTCCGAGACATTCCTGACCAACTGGAACCGGATGTCGGATAGGGCTAAGGAACAGGTCTTCTCGGACTCAAGCATGCGCGACAGCATGGATGCTCTTGCTAAGGTCTCGGAGAACATCAGGACGGGATCTAAGGTGTTTCAGAATCCGTCGGGGACGGCCGGTTCATTCGCTGCCTACAGCGTGTATTCCTCGCCCCTAACGGCAATCGGCGCGGGCATGGCGGCTGGCCCCGCTGCGGCTGCTGGCGTAGTTGGAGCGGCGGCTGGTAGCGCCCTGTCCGCCTATGGGGCCGCTCGACTGATGACCAGCCCGGAGTTTGTGCGCTGGCTCGCTGACTCATCTAGGATCAACGCGCAAACCTCTGCGGCACATCTTGCAAGACTGGGCGTGATCTACAACGAGGCTAAGGATGAGGGGCTTAAAGGCGCTTTGTCTGACTACCTCAAAGCACTGCCCAGATCAGCGCAATCACAATGACGGCGATCAGGACGTAAATACCGCCCCTGATCGAGTGCTTAATCTCTCGCAGTTCCTTAAGGATTTCCTCGTCCACGGCCGCCTCCGGGCGGTTTTTTCATTTATAGGGTAGCACACACGCATGGGCACCAAATACGTAACGGTCGCAGTCAGCGGGTATAACGCGAGCCCCCCGGCAGATGACGGCTCTCAGTCAGCCTCCAACCAGGTCACATGGGCGAACAACATCAACAAGATTGGAGACCCCATCAAGAATGCCCTGACGACGATGAATTCAGAGCTGGTAACGGCCATGGATAAGTCGGCCCGCCTCATTACATCGTCTGACACTGCCGTTGCTGGCGATCACGACAAGATCATCCAGGTCTCGTCTACGACCTCCCCGGCCATATCCGTAACGCTGTCGGATGCGGCAACGATGGCCGCCGGATACATCGTCACCATCAACAACCAGAGCTCCACCTACGGTGTGACCCTGCTGCGGGCGACTGGAGCGGACACCATAGACGGCGTAGCGGCTACCAATGTAATACCCGTCAATGCGTCATGGAGCTTTGCCGTCAACTCTGCGGCAACGGGATATATAACCCTCGACAAGAAGGGGTTCGGCCAGATCACCAACGCCCTGAGCGGTAACGTCGCCCTCAACAACACGGCCAACTATTTCGACGGGCCGTCCATCGCGCAGGGCACCACCGGAACATGGTTCGTGTCTGGAACCGTTACTGTTCACGACACCGCAGGCGCGGCGACATTTTTTGCAAAGCTATGGGACGGGACGACCGTAATAGCGGCCAGCCAGAACGTGAGCGCGGGCGCGAGTAGCCCGACGACGATAGCCCTCTCAGGCTATCTTGCGTCCCCAGCCGGGAACCTTCGCATTTCAGTAAGAGACGCCAGCAGCACGAGCGGGCTCATCCTGTTCAACAACACGGGCCTATCCAAGGATAGCGTCTTGTCCGCTATCAGGATCGCCTGATGCCATCAAAACTCGCGAGGCGCTGGGTCTGTCGGATCGGGCCGAATGGACTCCAAAAGAAGCCGGGTGGCCTCCAAGGGCACATAGACGATGGCAACCAAGGTAAGAGCCGCAATCGCAAACCACTCCAGCATGACGGTGGCGAGGCGCATTGGGATTCCTCCGAGCCCCCTAGTCTACCAGCATGCTAAAAGCCGCGCTTTCGACATATGGAATGGTCTGACTTCCTGAAACTCTATGGCCCCCTGTCACTGGGCTGGATCGGCTTCGCGTGGCTGGGCAAGTGGGTACTGGACCGCTTCGACAAGCAGACCGAGACCATGGTGAAACTCGCCGTTTCTCTGGAGGCGCTGACCAACGCCATCAAGGAGGACCGCCATGCTTAATCGGCTCAGGTACCTCCTATTTGACCGGCGCAAGGATGGCAACAGGCGGCTGGAGGACAGGCGCAGGACGAGTTGCGAAGAGGCTGCGGCACGGCTGACGGCTGCGGTACATGACTTCAGCGATACGGTGACGCTGAATCCGGAGAAGGTGGAAAGACTCAGAGCGCTACTGGAAAGGGCGAAGAGATGAACAAAGCACGAGACGAGCTTCAAAAGATCGCTGACAAGTACGAGCCGGTGGCGGATTCGCTGTTGGTGAAGCTGGCCGCGTCCGAGCACACCCTGCCGATACTGGCGTTCATCGCGGCGCTGCTTATTGCGGCGGCGATTTGGTGGAAGGTCGTGTGAGCCCCAATCTCAAAGCCTTCCTCGACATGCTGGCGGTCTCGGAGATCGGCAAATCTCTGATGGCCGTATCGGATGATGGCTACAACGTCATCGTCGGCTCGACTCCTGACAGCCCGATTCTCTTCCACGATTACAGCCAGCATCCGAGGCTGCATCAGCCCACGATGAATTCAGACGCGGCGGGGCGCTACCAGTTCATGGGCCGCTATTGGGAGCATTACCGGGACCAACTCCACCTCCCGGACTTCGGCCACACCTCCCAGGACCGCTGGGCGATTCAGTTGATCCGGGAGTGCAGGGCGCTGGAGTTCATCGAGCAGGGGAGGATTCCTGAGGCCGTGCATGCCTGCCGGTCGCGGTGGGCGTCGCTGCCGGGCGCGGGTTATGGGCAACCGGAGCATAAGTTGGGCGACTTGCTTGCCGCCTATGAGGAAGCTGGTGGGGTGGTGGCGTGAACGCTATGGTATCGGGTGCAGGGAATCCTCCTGCCAGTGCACTGTGTCTTGCGGTCGCATCCGTCTATCTAATGCTGTGGGTATGCCACGGCCAGCGCCCCACGCCAGTACGCCCGCTACAACCCGATGCCATAACGCTCGCGTGAGATTCTAACGCATGTTCCCCCTCACCCCCAAGCTCTACGCGCTGGCAGCGGTGGCTCTAATACTCCTTGGCCTCACCGTTGCGCTGAAGGTGCAGACGGCAAGGCTGCACGCCTGCCAAGACGAGTTCAGCGCGTTCGTGACGAAGGTTAAGGCCGAGGGGGAGGCGCAGGAGCAACGCACCAAAGCCGAGAATCTGAAGCACCAGAAGGAGAAGGAAGATGCCGACAAGAAGTTTGCTGCTGCTGACACTGAGCTTAAGCGCCTGCGCGCAACTAACTCCGGTCGCCGCGACTTGCCCGGAACAGGCCCCGATACCAAAGGTGTTGCAACTGCAACAACCTGCTACGCCTCAGCCGAGCTTGATCGAGCGTACGGAGTCCTCGTTCAAGACCTTCGAGGAGTCGCTGATGAAGGCGCTCGTTGTGCCGAAGAACTGAGGGTGGCTAGGGAGTGGGCGCAGGGGCGCTAACCCAATATGGGTACGTTTCTACCCAATATGGGTATGCGTGACCGCCCGCTGCCGTTCGAGCCTGACGAGGAGGACGACGATGAGGATGAGGACGAGTAGGCACATGGCCGATGACCTTCAAGCCCCTAATACCCGATAAGGAGTTCATCGAGCTTTTCCCGCGGTTGGGGCCAGTCGGTATCGCGAAGAAATTGGGCTCCACGGAGCGCGGCGTATTGCTGAGACGCCAGCGCCTTGAGAAGCGATACAACATCGTCCTGAAAGGCCCGGACAATCGCTACCGGAGCAATATGGAGGAGCATCCGGCGCGAATCCATCACGACTTAACCGATGGCGTCATCCTGGTAGGCTCGGACTCCCACTACTGGCCCGGCATTATCTCTGCGGCGCACCGGGCGTTTGTGAAGCTCAACCGGGAGCTGAAGCCCGCGATCGTCATCAAGAACGGGGACGAGCTCGACTTTCCGGGGATCTCTCGGCATGCGCCTATCGGGTGGGAGTCGCGGCCTTCCGTAATCTCCGAGTTGGAGTACGCGCAGGAGCGGCTGGCAGAGGTCGAGGACGGCAACAAGAACGCGGCCTATTACTGGCCTCTGGGGAACCACGATGCGCGCTACGAGACGCGATTAGCCACGGTGGCCCCGGAGTATGCTCGCGTGCGTGGCGTGCATCTAAAGGATCACTTCCCGCGTTGGAAGCCGTGCTGGTCGGTGTGGGTCAACGATGTCGTGATAAAGCACCGTTTCAAGGGAGGTACGCACGCCACCAGGACGAATACGCTGAATGCCGGCCGCTCGATGGTGACGGGGCATCTGCACTCGCTGAAGGTGGCCCCGCTCTCAGACTACAACGGCACTCGCTGGGGCGTGGACTGCGGGACGATGGCGATTCCGTACAGCGCCCCCTTCGTGGACTATACCGAGGATTCCCCCGTGGACTGGCGCTCAGGCTTCGCCGTGCTGACGATCCACCGTGGCAAACTCCTCTGGCCGGAACTCGTTCACGTCATCGACGAGGCCAAGGGCGAGGTGTGCTTTAGGGGGAAGGTGATCGAGGTCTGACATCTCACTCTCCTTCCCGCTCGCCAGTGGGGGCGGGTATGTCTAGTGGCCTCCAGTGCGTCGGCTCCCACAGGTCAACGTTTTCCACACGACCGTGGCACCAGCCGTACAAGGGGACATGTGACGTTTTGCCCCACCAAGTAATGCGCTGTAGTTTGTAGCGCACGCCATAGCGGTCCATGAAATTGCGACCAGTGCCGTAGCGAACACCCTTGGCTGCGAATCGGCTGCCATCCTTCGGCGCAGTCTCAATCGGCTGCCACTTCATCTCGCTCACCTTTCCTCCCGTTCGCGGCGGAGGGGCGGGGAGTCCGGCTCATCCTTGAATCCCATCGCCCGCAGCATATCCAGCGTGTTCCTGCCCTCCGGCGTGCTGGCGTAATGCTCCAGCATGTGCTGACGACGACACAGTGACCAATCGCGAGCATCGCGCAGTTCCTTGCCGCACTGCGAGCAATACGACCTAGTGACAGTAACGGTACGGAAGCCACTCATCTTCGCCCCCATCCCCGCGCGTGGCGGGGTGAAAGTATCGGTTGGACCAATTTTGGTCTCAAGGGGACGGAACCGGGTTGGTTGTCCCTATGGTGAGGCGGAATATCAAGGAAGGAGTCCCCTATAGGCAACGCCGTGTGAAGACAGTGCTCTACCGCTGAGCTAACCGCCCTTTGGTCTATTTTCGGTCTTTTGTCGGTTGCCTGCAAGGCTTATAGGGCGTATTTTAGCAGCCGATTCGGCTAGATGATCGGTCGATAAATGGGAATACCTGACGACCATCGACCAGCTTTTCCACCCGCCGAGTTCCAATAGGTCTCGTAGCGGCACGCCACTCTGAACCGCCCACGAAGCCCAGGTATGCCGCAAGTCATGCCAGCGGACCCCGACAAGCTTTGCGGCCCGAAGCGCCGCGTACCACGCCTTGTTCGATGCCTTGACCAGAGGCTTTCCCGAGTCAGGATGAGCGAACACCCATCGCTTATGCGCGCCCTTGCGCTCCTGAAGAACCGCCATCGCCTCAGCAGTGAGTGGAATCCCATGCGCTGTGCGCCCCTTCATCTGATCGGCGTACCAAAACGCCCTGCAAGCCTTCATATCTACCTGAGACCACTCCAGCTCAAGGACGTTGTTCTCCCTCAGTCCCGTCGCTAGGGCAAATCTCGCGCACTGGCAAAGTAATGGCGACTGGACCGCCAAGGCACGTTCTAGCTTCCGCCATTCCTCCAGACTGAGCCAGCGGATTCTTCCCTGCGGTGGCGTCTTCTTCTCCAGGATTGGAGGGGTAATGCCGGAAAGTTTGTGGATCGTGACTATGAGACCGAATAACCTGTTCAACGAGCCAGAGGAGAGCCCTCGCACGCTCTCTAATATCTTCTCTGAGGGTATCGGCAATAGCGAGGTGGACGGAAATTGCAATCTCCGCAGCCTGTAGCGATCCGGCAGACCCGGCTGTTTCACGTCCATCCATTTTTGCAACGCCTGCGCCCACGTCACTGACGGCTGTTCCCCCAACTGTTCCTGTTTCCATACTTCCCTCTTTACGCGGTCGTGGTACGCCTGCGCTTCCCGGCGGTCGGTAGTTTTAGCACTGCGTCTAATCCGCCCTCGGGTAGTACGAATGTCGATGTACCACGTTTTGCCGATGCGGAAGATGGGCATGGGGATAGTTGCAGCAGGTATTGTTTCAGACCTTCTTCAAGGAACACCCAACGCTTTCCGGGCTTCGCAGCGCCGGGGATAATGCCACGTTTGGCCCGGTCCTGCACCGTGTTGGGATGCAAGTGCAGGTACTGTGCGGCACCTTTCAGATCTAGCGTCACCCCCGCCTCCTCTCCATCGTCAGCGGGGCGAGGGACCACGGCGTATCAGCACTTGCCTGCGATATGCTCCGAACAGGAGTCCATCGGTTTCGTCGGCATAGTGCGCGGCCGTCTGGATGGCGTCGTCGATGATGTTGCCGTGCGCCCAACAGAAGCAGGGAACATGAGCCTTCACGAATTCGCGGAGCGCGATGCAGCGGCAGCATGTCTTGAACGTTGTTACATCGCCTTCCCACTTGCCCACGGCGCGCTCGTATATCTCCCCGACCTGAATGCGGTCCTTGCCACACTCCTCGCAGGAGTGAACCTTGCGCGCCTTCTGCATCGTGGCCGAATAAAACTCGGCCGGATCGTAATCGCATACGCAGTCCATCATTTCCCCTTCGCGGCGGCGGTTACAGGTGGCGCGGAGGCGAGCACGTATTGTGGCTCCAGCCGATACGCTTCAATGCCGTCTATCTCGAATGGGTGGCTCCAATGCCGACTGTCTCCGGACCAGTGCTCAGGCTCCTGAAACGACTCCATGAGAGCATCAATCTCGTCTTGATTCGCGTCCTCCGGCCTACCGAACATCATCGCCGCGAAGGTGCGCCGCACATCATCCAACGTGTTGCAGAACGCGAACACGGACGGCCCCTCGCCGCCAAATGTGCGAACCAGCCAGCAGCCGGACTCCGGCACCACCACCCCGTCCGCCGCAGGGGCGAGTGGGCGGCTGTTCCATTGGTCTGTGTCGAAGTCAGCCATTGACGCCGGGCACTCGGCGTCGGAGCAGTTCACCACATTACCTTCCTTGGATTGTGCGATAACCTCGCCCGGCGCTCCGCAAAACGGGCACGGCAAAAGCTCAGTCATTCTCTCGGTCATGGCTTCCTCGCGGGTCAGGGTCATGGGCTCACCTCGATCCGGATTGCGCGCGGCCTTTGACTAGGCGCGGCGCGGCAGCGGTCGGCGCGAGCAGAGTATCAACTTTAACCGCCTCTGCAGGAATCGGCTTCAGGTGGCTGGCATGTATAACCGCGCCGATTCCGGTCAATAGCGCGTGTTTCTGAGCGGCCGTTAGCATGTCAAGATTGTCCAGCGGAACGCGCACGCTAATATCAAGTTTCATCGCTCCTCCTCTCGGGTGGCGGAAAGGGCGGCGCGGGCCTTTCCCAGAATGTCCTTGAACAGTCCGTCCCTGACGGACCCGTATTCAGCATCTACCGCTATGGACTTCAGAGTTCTCCTCATCCCCTCGCATTGCGCTTCGGCTAGGGCGAGGCGGCGGGAGAGGTCGCGAGCGATGTCGGCGGGGACAGCTTCGTACGCCTCCATAGCGAGATGCCCAAGCGGGAATGGCGTCTCGTCCACGACCATCCGCACTGCAGCGTCTACCTCCGGCGTCCCCTCACCATCCTTGCCAGCAGGGGCGGTCATGGGCGCGGGTCTCCGTTCTTGAAGCCGGGGAGAAACTGGACGCCGACCGTCGCTATGATTGCCGGACGCCAGACGTGGCCGCAGTGCTGGCATGCGTGCGTGTGATGCTCCTTGGTGGCGAACTCGTCTACGTCGATATGACGCTCGCCACACTCAGGGCACCAGAGCAGCATCGGTATTGGAACGTCAAACGGTCTATGGCTCACGCTTCCTCCCCGCGCGCGGCGTCAGCCCATTCGTGTTCGCAAGCCTCGTAGACTCCGGCCGTCCCGCCGTAGCGGCGCTCGTGCTTTTGCAGGCTGTCGATTACCGCCTCGGCATCCTGCTTGCGCGCAAAGCGCACCGCCTTGTCGATTGTTCCCCAGCATTCAAATTGATTGAGCCCGCGCCAGAAATACCCGGTGCCCCAGCGCGCATTTACAGACTCGATAAGCCACGCCTTCTCCACCGCCCCGCGCCCGGCTTGAGCGGCGGCACGGAGCTTGGGGTAGGCGTTGCGGAATTCAGTGATGAACTCGGCATCGTCGATCAGGATTTGCCCGTAGACGAGCATCTGTCGGCCGTCGTCTCCGCGCACGACCACGGCCGTATTACGCTGCTCATGGGAGCCGTCTACCTCAACGGTCCACGGTCCCGGCGTCGCCTTCGCCTCCAGCGCGTCCAGTTCCGCTATTAGTTCCGCCATCCCCGGAACAGGCTGTCGAGCGGCGGCTAGGTGGGAGCGGAGGGTGTCGATGAGACGCGCATCACGATCAAGCTGCTGGATCAAGTCGTAGTATTCTTGCGTGCGGAGATAGTTGGCCCCCGTTGTGCAGTTGTAGAGCGAATGCGCCCATCCGCTGCGGTCATCCTTCAGAATTTCGCCCTCGACATCCCTAACGCCCGGCTCCGCCATCTCGCCGCCCTGCGGGAGAGACAGGACGTGCTCTAGCATTTGCTGGGCCTGAGTAGCCGTCAGCAGATTCGTACCTACAGGCCATTCACCGGTAGATGACGGCTTGAACGTTACCCCGCAATCGGGATGAAACTCTTGCGGGAGCCGCCATGTGAGGAAACGGTCAACCATTTCTTTCGTTACTTTCATTTCAACGCCTCCTCAATCGCCTCCAGCGCCGCTACGTGATCGGCTGGCGGCAGGTTGTAATCCATGGCGCGGGCGACGTGCGCAGTCGTCTCGTTTGACAGGTGCGCATACATCGCCTGCCAGCGGCGCAGGGCTGCGCGAGCGAGGATCAGCGCGGACTGGCAGGGATGCTCCTGCGGTATTTCCCAGACTAGAGACCCATCGTGATTGCACTTCATCCGTGAGTCCTGCCCCGTGGTCGGCGCGCGCGCCGTCACATACCCGGAGTTTCCGCACCATTGACAGGCTGGCTTCGCGCCGCCCTGCGGGAGAGCGGTGAGGGAGGAGAGGTCGAGGGACATGATCGCGGCGGCAAACTGTCGCCCGCTTATCTCAGTGGTCCCCAGCGTCGTCCATGCGCCATCCGGGACAAGCGCATCCTTGGCGGACTGCATGTCCTCGCACACCTTCGCGCACATCTCCCGCACCCGCTCCACCGGTTCTTCATCTCGGCTCATCTCTCTCACCTCTCTGCGGGTTATGGATGCCACACCCTGGCTATATGCTGCGCGAGCGGGAATGGAATCTTGGCGATGGCGGCGGAAGCGGCTTTGCGGGCGGGGGATTTGCTGCCGTACAGCCTCGACATGGACGGCTGCGAATCGTTGAACCGGTCGCCGCCTTGTTTCGTGCCGTTCTCTGCCGGATTGGTCCAATGTCCAGTTGGCTTGTGCGGGATGCCTTTCATCCCATTCACACTCGCCGTCTGAAACGACCGCCCGCTGCCATCGAAGCGGAAGCCGGGGACTTTCTGCCCTTCCTCCCGCAGACGTTGCTCTGCAGTCGTGTTAAAAGCTCGAGCGACGTATCCGGGCTTGTCTGACCCGTTCCAGTCCAGCCCTGGAACCTTGGCCGCGCGTTGCGTCATCGGCATCAACGCCGGCACATCGCCCCACAGGTGAAACGAGCCGAAGTTCCACCGCGAGCGCCCGACCCACGGTTGAGCGCCGCGCACGTTCTCCACCACCAGCGGCATGAAATGCCCCGCAGCCTCTATCGCCTCGCGCTGAATCCGGAAGCAGGCATCGAAGAGCGCGGTGAGCTTCTTCACGTCGCGCACGCCCTCGCGGTATTCCTTCGCAATCGCCTTCGCCCTCGACCACGGCATCGCCATGTAGCTGTATTCCTGGCAGGGCGGGGATGCGACGATCAGCGCCGCGTCCTTGAACTGCTTGCCGTGAATCGTCAGAACGTCTTGCAGGACGAGTTGCGAGGGATACCGCTTGCCGTCGCCGTAGTCGTGCCGCTCGATGTCGAAGCCGATGACGTGATAGCCCTCGGCCATCAAGCCCTCGGTCCAGCCGCCGAGTCCGCAGAAGAGGTCGATAGCCAAGGGCTTCACCTCCTGGCTTTCGTCTTGACGCGGCGGGCGGCGGAGCAGGCGTTCCATAACGCGCGGACAGTCCGATTGCGGACCATGCTTGGCAGCAGAAACCCGTGGGCTACCATTACCGCATGCCACGCCATCGCCGCCTTGAACACGCGCTCCTTCTCCTTGCTCACCGCCGGGCGGCGAGGATGACTAGAACGCATGGCCGGAGATGCCGCGAGCGAGGTTGATGAACGGGATGTCGTCCGGCATGCCTGCGATTGCGCCCTCGGCTGCACGACGCTCCGGTGACGCAACGGGACGCTCCGAGGCTTGCTCCTGCATCAGCGATTGCGGCTGCTGACGCTGCGGTGCTTCGTCTGCCCTGGTGAACGCGAGCGATATCCACGGCGCTCCGCCCTTGGTCGTGCGGTTCCACCCGCTCACACGATAGTCAACGCCGTCGATCTTGGCCGTTCCGCGCACGTCCGGGTGCGTATCCTTTTCCTTCTTGCTGTTCTTGAACAGCGATCCTGAAAGCTCCTTCTGCTGGTAGTCGCTCACAGGAGGCCGCTCCCGCTCGCTACCTTCAGCGGCTTCGCGGGGCCTTCAGGCGCTTTCGGCCGGATGCGGATGCAGGGCACATCGCCGGAGCCGTCGGGGCTGCGGGTCGAGGAGACGAAGAGGGTAATGCGCTTCCCCTTCCACTGCTCCACGATGTTGCCGTAGAGGTTCGCAATGGTCTTGCCGTTCGTCTTGTTGCAGATGAGCGGCTTCACTTCCTCCACGAACTTGACGATGGGCTTTTTCTGCTTGCGCCCGCCTTGGCCGGTCAGCTCACCCCCGGATACGCTGGCAATCGTCAGGTCAATGTCGGCTCCGTCCGGCAGATCGAAGTGGCCGATATAGTCTCTATCGTACATGGATCGGTAATCAGTTGGCATCGATAGTCTCCGTTACTGGATCGTCGTTAAATTCAAAGCCCGCGTCGTCCTCCGGAACATCCAGAGGCATGACGCATTCGGCATAGCTCGGGTAGTAATTGCTTTCTTCGCACTGTTTCAAACGCTCGGACCACAAAATAAGGTTGCGCTCACCCATCTCCAATGCGCGGTCGGTAAAGCGGAAGACCGTCACCGGGTGCGGCTCCGCGTCCTCCACGCACACGACGTGGCAATCCAGCTCGTCTATCGCGGAATGGCAGGCGAGTTGCTGCATCCGCATCTGTGCGTGGTAGGCCATGCGGATGGCCTGATACTGGAACCGCTCCGGGTCGGAGGTTGAGGAACACTTGAGTTCCGTGAGAAAATCTTCCCCACGGATATCCGGGGTCGCCCGGCAATCGAGGCCGTTCCAGCGAAACAGGATCGTCGTTTCGGTGATGCCTCTGATATAGGGCGCAGCGATCTTGCTAGAGAGCACTGCATCGGCCATCCTGCGGGCCTTATCGAATTCCGAGGCCGTCAGGATTTCGCAATCGGGACGCTCGGCTACGAAGCGGTCATACTCCTTCCCGCGCCGCACCGGCCCTGGATATCCGCATACCACCCGGTTCCCGAAGATAAGCGCATGCACAGCAGTCCCGCGCTGCATGGCGTAGTTCGCCTCGGACTCCACGGTGCGGGAGTGCAAGCCGTGCATGGCGCTGCGGCCGTAGGCTTTCAGGTGGCTGAAGCGGACGGGCTGGGTCATGCCTTGCTCCTAATCAGCGGCTTCACCTTCCTCGCCGCCTCCGCCCGGTCCTCGGACTCCCGCTCCTTCTCCTGCACCCGGAGCTTTTGTTCTTCGGCGAGGCGGCGCAGTTCGCGCTTGATCGTCTTGGCGATGTCGGTGGCGTAGCTGGGACGGTAATCCTTGCCGGTGAGGAGGGTGTCCTTCACGTCACAGCCCCTGCGCTTCTAGCCAGTCCACTACCTGCCGAGCGCTCTTGCCACGGTTATGCATGGCTTCGGCTTTTTCGCATATCCGCACGGAATAGCCGAAATTGCGGGCGAAGCGCTCTACGACATACCCGGCCGGATAGGCTGGCGTTATTGCAACATCGTTAAAGTCTTTGCCAGTCAGCCCGCGATATGCCAAGGCAATCGCGCAGCCGCACCAACTCATTTTCTGCTCACGCTGCAGGGCCAGCCCGCGCATAATCGCCTCCGACAGCTTCAACACCTTCGCCGGCTGCTCCAGATGCTTAACTACGCTCTCATCCATCGTTTTCTCCTATGAAGTTATGACCCACCCCACCCCCGCCCCAAAGAGCGCGGAGACCAAGAGCCACGCGCACACCTCCCGGATGCACCGTTGCGTGAGGGTGGGGCCTATCTGCCGGTCTTCTCGGGTGAGGAAGTCGGCGTTTCTGGGGGCGGTTAGGTTCATGATTCCACCTTGCTGAAGCCGGAGCGGCGGGGCTTGCCATCGGTGTAGATGCGGCGCAGTTCGATGCTGGCGACGTGGTAGGCATCAATGGCCTTCACGCGCGTTGCGGTGATCTCCGTTACCTTCAGAACCCGGTTAGGCATCCTCGGGTCGTTGTCTTTGATACGGTCGCCTACCTTTAGCTCGCTCATGACTTGTCACTCCACGAATTTTTCATAGAGGAATACAACGAGGAACAGGAGCGCGAGAACGAGCCCAACTATCAGCGCGAACGCTAGGGCGACCACGAATGGGCCGGCAATGAGTCCACCGATTGCAGCGACCGCGTACCAGAAAACGTCTATAGGGCTCACGCCTTCCTCCTCATCGGCACCACCACATCCCCCTGCGCCCTCTCATCCGCCTGCACCGCAAGCTGGATGACGGAGGCGACGAGGGTGAGCGTCTCCGGGGTGTAGTCGGGCTTGACTGCTTCCAGGATCTTGGCGGCTAGGGCTAATGCGGGACCGCTGCGAATCATGCGAGCTCCTTCAACGCCTTGTCCTTCGCGCCGGCGAGGTAGCCTTGGATGAATACCTCGCGACAAAGCTTGTGAAGCGCCGCATCGTGCGTCTGCTTCGATACGAGCACGCCCATCATCGTCAGCACCCACAGCGTCTCCGCTCGGGCGCGGAGGTCGGAGTCGGTGGTCATGGGCGCACCTTGGCGAGAGCGGCGCGGCCACGTTCGTAGATAATCCGCGTGCCAGAGTCGGGCAGGAGAGTGTCAACGCCAGCCCACGCTCCAAGCTCGTCTGTGACTTGCTTCAACGCCGCATAGAGATCAGGTGCAGCGGCTAGCAGTATGGCTACATCAGCGCCACCGTCCTGCGGAGGCACACGCACGTCCGCCACGACGCGGCCATGACTGTCCTCGATGATTCGCCAATCTGTGGAAGATACTGCCCACGGTGCATACGTCATCATCTCGCTCTCCTTATCTCCACCCCAACCGCCTGCGCTCCCGCTCCTCGCCTTCCCACTCGTCCCTGGTAGCCTCGTAGTACGCCGCGAGGCACGACGGGCAGCGGCCATGGCGCAGCGTGGGGTGGAACTCGGCGCATTCGGAGCAAACGTCGGCGTCGAGCCACGCGTCCACATGCGCCTGGTGCAGTTCCGCCTGCGCGGCGTCTTCGGATTTGAAGCGCTCGAGCTGCGGGGCGATGGAGAGGAGCCATTCGACGGCGGTGGTGAGGTCGTTGGGCATTGGATAGTCCTTTAGAAAGCTGGCGCTTCGTCGTCCCACTCGTCGTCAGGTTCTTCGGTCGCGAGGTCAAAGCAGTCTTCGCACAGGCCGCTAATCTGCGTCTCGCGCCAGCCGTCAGCGGTATGCACGTTCTCTTCAGTGAACGCATTCCCGCAATCGACACACTTGCCGGCGGCTATCGCCTGCTTCGTCTCGTCCAGCATTTGCTGGATGGCGGCTTCTATCCCGCTGCGCTCGTTCTTCACCTTCCGCCCTCCTCGCCGGTGGCGCGGGAAAGGGCGGCGCGGGCACCGTTCAGCGTTGCAAGGCCGGGAACATTCAGCGTGCCATCACGCTCCAGCGGCTCCAGCAGGCGGACTAGGTGCGCGAGTTCGTCATAGAGCAGAGGCGCGCTCGCGATGAGTCGGGCATCGTCTTCATGTCCAATGTCCACCGTGGCGAAATCATCGAACCTGTTGCCGGGCTTCGTAGCGGGGCGCGCGGTTATGTGAAAGCGTGTCCCATCGCCTTGCTTAAAGTACCGCCACGGCCCCTTCGTCCACTTCTCCATATGCGTTCTCCTCGTTCCCTTGGTCAGATGAAAGTGGGGGGGGTCAGGGTTTTTTCGCTTTCAGAAGCGCCGAGCGAGCTTTCTCTAGGGTGTTTTTCCCAAACACACCTATCCCAGCGCACTCAAGGGCGTCATCATCTAGACCTTCCGCCTCTTTGAGCATTTCCGACAGAGCCTCATGGAGTGCCGGGGCCGCCGCGATGAGCCGAGCATCTGCGGCATTCATCTTCACTCGCATCATCACCACGGTCTCGCCATGTGCCCCAGAGATTTGGCCGCGCAACCAATCTTCGGTCCACGGCCCGGGAGTAGGTTTCGCTTGTGTGCTCATGGGTTGCGTCGGAACTTGATGAGGAACAGGCCGACGGAATAAACAATCCATCCGTTCGCCTTGAGTCGCTCGGCCTGCTTCAAGCCCTTGAGCGTGGACGTATCGACCGTTTTATATTGCATCTTCATCGTTTCCCTTTCTCTCACTGCTGCGGGTCTAGGTGGGGTGGGGCGTTAGGGAGATTATGCGCATAGTTTTGAGCACCGTGCAAGCAAAATTTTGAACATAACTGACAAAGTAAGCCCGCTGACGTGTAGTTGGGTAACTACATCAGATACTTAGGTTCCGTACGTGGATTATTAGCGGGCCTTGACCTTGGTGGCGGCAGTGAACCTATCGGCGGCATCGGCCTGCGCCTTGACCCGCGACATGAAGTCGCTCTCGATGGTGCGGTACATATCGCGCTCCCGCAGCGAGCGTTCGATGTCCGGGTGAAGTAGTTCCCACACCTGGATACCAAGTTTTTCCGCTATAGCGCCGAGCTTGTCTAGCGTCGGATAGCCGTCCGGCTTCTCGGTCGTCGTGGTGCGCTTCGTCGGGTCCAGCAGGTTGCGCACCGTGTTGGGCGCGATCTTCGCGGCAACGCCGAGGGCGTTGGGATTTGGATAGGGGCAGTTCTCCCGGCTCATAAAGAACTTCAAATTCCGAGCGATAAGCCAGCGCAAGTCATCGGGTTTCTGCATAGTGGTAACACTACCCCCTTGCAGATGCAAACTTTTGCGTTCATACTGTTCAAACTTTTGAGTATCCCAATGACCGATGAGCTTCTGATTCAGGTGCAGGAAGGGCTGAAGGCGCGCAAGGGCGACTGGCGGCAGATTGCTGAGGATCTGGCCCCAGACGTTTCCTATTCGTTCATCTCCAAGGTAGGGCGCGGCAAGTATCACTCTGATCCGTCGCACCGCAGGCTCTCCAAGGTTGCCGATTATCTGCTGCGCTCGAAGCCGAGGGCGGCATGATTACCCGCCGCGCCTACAAACGCATCCAGCAAATCGCCTATTCCATGGCGCAGTGGACGCTGCTGGGAAAAGAGAAGACCGAAAAATGCACGGCGTGCGGCAGCCAAGCATGGAGAACGGTCTGGGACCATCGGAACTATTGCCACCCGTTCGACGTGGTTGAGGTCTGCGGCGGCTGCAACGCCAAGCTCGGCCCCGGAGCGATAGACTTCTACAATGTCGAGACGCTGGACATGATCCGCATCAAGTTCAAGCGCGTCGTCGGTGGGCGCGGTCATAAGGCCACCGCATGACAACGACTACGAAGCGCGGCGGTCCAGCAATGGACTCCATAACGGCAGCGTGCAAACGGCTTCGCGCCCACGCTGTTCCGGATCGGTGCTCCGGCCCGCGCTTCACCCATCTCTCCCAACGCTCCGACCCTCCTCCCGGAGCGCGCCGTGGTGGAACCGCTCCATCTCCATTCCACCCGGCTTTGCCGAGGGCTCGAAAGGCTCTCGGCGTTTTCTATTGCTGATCGCATGAAAAATTTTTGTGCGGAATCGACCTTCCAGACAACTCAATTGTCATGAGTAACCTTGAATTACCGCTGCATGAGGTTGTCATGGTGGACGAGGGCATCGTCGCCCGGCAGCCGAGTCTGCAGCGCGCCATCGTCACGACGGCGGACATGGCGGGCATGGAAGACAAGCAGGCGGCGGACGCTTGCGGCCTCGATCCTGCAACCTGGAGCAAGGTGAAAAGCGGGCAGGCGAACTTCCCGCCGACGAAGCTGCGCAACTATCAGCAGCGGTGCGGCCTGTGGCTCCCGCTGCAATGGCTAGCCCGCGACTGCGGGTTCGGCATCGTCAAACTGGAGTCCGCATTGGAGCGCGAGAACCGGCTGCTGCGCGAGGAGCGAGACGCCGAGAGGGAAAAGCGCATCTATGCGGAATCGTTGCTTACGAGGTCGCGGTGAAGCCCGTCACCATCGGCGAAGCCACCCTCTATCTCGGCGACTGCCTTGAGATATTGCCCACCCTCGGGCGCGTGGATGCGGTGGTGACTGATCCGCCGTATGGGATTGGCGAGGCGGCAGGCAAGGCCAAGACGCGCACCTCCGGCCTTACGTCGAAGCTGCGTAACGCACAGCTATACCGCAAGGATTACGGCGACGCCCGCTGGGACGACAAGCCCATTTCTCCGGAACTGATGGCGGCTGTCCGGAATGCGGCCCCGCTGCAGGTCATATTCGGCGGCAATTACTACGCCCTGCCGCCAACGTCATGCTGGCTAGTGTGGGACAAGCTGAACGGCGATACGGACTTCGCTGACTGCGAACTTGCATGGACGAACCTAAAGAAAGCCGTGCGCCGCATCCGCTATCTGTGGAATGGCTGCATGCGCGAGGAGCGCGATATCGAGCGCACGCACCCCACGCAAAAGCCGCTGGGGGTCATGAAGTGGTGCATTCAACAGGTGGGCACGGCTGAAACCATCCTCGACCCCTTCATGGGCTCCGGCACCACAGGCGTGGCGTGCGCGCAGTTAGGGAGGAAGTTCATCGGCATCGAGATCGAGCCCAAGTACTTCGCCATCGCCTGCGAGCGGATAGAGAACGCCTACAGGCAGCAGAAGCTATTCCCTGAGCCGGTCAGGGATGTCTACTCCCAGACCACCCTAGATTACCAACAAGGCTAACGACTCCCATGCGCCCCTGCGCCGCTTCCGTTCGCCCCAATTGCTATCCCTTTGGTCTCAATTATCAACTACCTCGCGTAGCCGGGGCGTGACGGCATGAGTTCCGCAAAGCACCGTGATCTCTGGGAAGCCGTGGACGCGATGCAGCCGCTTGAAGTGCTGCCGTGGCGGGTGGACGACCGGAAACGAACGGTCAGGAACGCCGTGCTGCGGCGCTTCAAGGAGACACAGAAGATATTCCGGACGCTGGTGGAGAACGAGATGCTCTACGTCGTAAGGATCAGGTAAATGACCCGCAACGCAGAACCCATGTTCAGCTACCGCGCCGTCATCGCAGCGCCGACGGGAGAGTTGATGTTGTGGACCGAGGCCAATGATGCTCGCGCCGCGAAGCGGAAACTGCTGCGCAAGCTCGCCGGCAAGGACAGTTTCATCCGCTCGCTGATGGAGCCGTGGTGGCGGTATGCCGAGAGCCAAGGTTATCGGCTGAAGTGGACTAAGGATTTTGTGAGGGATAGGAGATGAGCGGGATCTGCCGCGTGACGCTGGATAAGCGGATTAAGGCGCTGGGGCTGGGGGGGTGGGAGTGATCCACTACCACGGCACGCCGATCACGCCGAGGGCGCAGCTCCACAGAATGGCAGGCCGGCACTTCTGCGTGTCCTTCGCGCGCGACCAGGACGTGAAGACGTGCCTGCAGATCGGCCAGTCGGTGATGTTCGACAATGGGGCGTTCTCGGCATTCACCAAGAAGGTGCCCCTTGACGTGAAGGGGTATTACGAATGGCTGGAACCCAAGCTCGTCCACCCGCATTGGGCCGTGGTGCCGGACGCCATCGGCGGTACGCTGGAGGACCAGCACGCGATGATGCTGACTTGGCCGCGAGAGACGCTGGGCTACGACCATGCGGCGGCGGTGTTCCATATGCACGAGCCGCTGGAGCATCTCTACTTCTTGCTGCAGGGCTACGAGAAGGTTTGTCTGGGCTCATCCGGAGAGTACTGGCAGATCGGCACGCCGAAATGGATTCACCGGATGGACACGATCTTCAACGAGATAGCGAAGCGCCACCGCCGCATGCCGTGGATTCACGGGATGCGGATGCTTGGGCAGACCGATGGTGGCTGGCCTTTCGCTTCCTGTGATTCGACCAACGTGGCGCAAAACTTCAAGCGCGATACGGGCTGCGCGGAGTGCAAGGCCGCGCCAATAGACGCGACGCAGGCGGCCGCCAAGTGGTCTGAGCGCGAGCAGATCGGATTGTTTACCTCATGAAAGTTTATCTTTGCGGCCCCATCAACGGGCGCTCGGACGATGAGTGCACGGGATGGCGGGAATACGCCAAACAATCGTTGCCGGACACGCTGGACCCGATGGCGCGTGATTATCGCGGGCGCGAACTGGAGCCCGGTATTGCCGCCGAAATCGTGGCCGGCGATGAAGAAGATATACGCGCCTGCGATGTTCTGCTCGTTTACTACGACAAGCCGAGCGTCGGAACGAGTATGGAAATTCGCATGGCCCGGAAGGAACTGGGCAAGCGCGTTGTGCTCGTCAACAAGTCAGCGGCCCCGCTTTCTCCGTGGCTCCTCTATCACTGCTCTGAGATCTACCCGTCCTTGGATGCCGCCATACGAGCGATCAATGCTTAATACCTATGAGGTAGACATCCGCGCGCAGTGTCCGGTAAACGACGAGGACACCGACTTGTATCACTTCGTGATTGAGTCTCGCGAAATGATCCAGGTTGAGCGCATCAATGGATTCTTCCACGAGCACGCGGGGAAGAAGCGCGTCTTCCAGGAAGAACTGACGCGCCTATGCGCTGTCATGTTCGGGGCCAGGGTCACGAGCACTGGCTGGCATTCCGGCGTCAGGGTCACATGCGTAGCGCCATGACAGACCCCACCCGCCCCATCGCCGCCTTCGTAGCGCAGATGAAGGTGTGCAGGCTGTGGGGTGAGCCGGTGGCGCGCTGCGTCGTGCGCCAGGAACGTCTGGTGCCGTGGCACAAGGTGGACAAGGACGGGCACGTGACAGGCGTTGCCGGGATGTATACGGCTGTGCTGGTGGGGCGGAAATGACGCGCGCACAACAACTCTGGTGGAAACGCGAGCAGGAATATCCCATCGTCAAGCGGCCTGACCGGCGTGGCGGCAGTCCGCGAATTTTGGCGATTGATGCGCCGGTCGGAAGCGCGAAGTACATGCGCGAGTATCGCCGGCTTCGCAAGTTGAGGGGTGGTCCGCTGGTGCGTCGAAAAGAATCCGTCACGTCCCGTTTTTTTTGCGCAGACAACCGCGTATAAGAATAGGGATGAAACGTCCCGCATTTCAGTTTTACCCCGGAGACTGGCAGCGCGATGCGGCGCTCCGGTCATGTTCCGTCGGCGCTCGCGGCCTGTGGATTGAGATGATCTGCATCATGCATCAGGCCGAGCCGTACGGGCACCTCGTCGTGAACGGCCACCCCATCGACTCGCCGACGCTTGCCAGGATGGTTGGGGGGCGTCCACATGAAGTTGCGCGCTGGCTCTCGGAACTCGATACGGCCGGCGTATGCGATATGGATGGCGAGACACGGATATCGCGTCGCATGGTGCGGGACGAGCGCGTGCGAAAGGCTAGGGCCGAGGGCGGCAAACTCGGTGGGAATCCGGCTCTGAAGGATAACCATAAGGTTGAGGATAAGGTTAACCATGATGCCAACCTTCCGCCAACCCCTTCATCTTCTATTTCATCTTCTACTTCTTTAAAACCTAAAACCAAGGTCAACGGCCACGCCGCGTCTGCCGTCGCGGCTCTGACCTTGCCCGATTGGGTGCCGAAAATGCAGTGGGACGCATGGATCGACGCACGGAGAAAGCGGCGCAACCCGCCGACCGACTTCGCCCTGCGGCAGGCGATATCAAAACTCGAAGCTCTGAAAGCGCAAGGTCACGCTCCGGGAGCCGTGCTCGCGCAATCCGCATTTCGCGGCTGGGCTGGACTATTCCCGGTGAAAGATGAGGGCGTATGAATTGCCCGAAGTGTCACGCAAGCATCGTGAATTCAGACTCCTGCACCGAGTGCGGCTGGCACGCCAAAGTCGTTCCGCTCTCAGTCGCACAGGCCGATAAGCCACGCTTTTCCCTGCCGTGCGCCTTCGCCCCCGAATGCCGCGATCCAGCGAAGTACCGCGTGCATCACCAGGGGCGGCTGCTCAACGTGTGTGACAGGCACGACGTGTACCTCGTTACGCATCGCGTGATGGGGCCGTGGGAGACGAAGGCCGGATGATCCTCGAACTCCCCTATCCCCCGTCCACGAACCACAACGCCTACTGGGGCCAGGTGGGGCACCGTCGGTATCTCACGACGAAGGCGAAGGCGTTTCGGGCGGACGTGGCAAAGGCGGTGCGGCTGCGCGAGGGCTTCCAGATCCCAATCGCCATGACGGTTGAGCTCTATCCCGCCGACCGCCGCCGCAGAGACATCGACAACCCGATAAAGGCGCTTCTGGACGCATTACAGCACGCAGGAGCGATTGCGGATGACTCGCTGGTGGCAAAGCTCACGGTGACGCGGCGCGAGGTCGTGAAGGGGGGGAAATGCGTGGTGAGTCTGGAGGCTTTGCCATGACTGAGCCGCAGCGGGAGGGGTGATGACGGAAGATCAGGCCAAGCAGTGCTGGTGCCCGATGGTGCGCGCATCGACCATTGCCCTCATCGAGCGCGAGCGTGATAAGGCTGCAAACGTGGAGCTGACAAACGCCGGATCTCGCTGCATCGGCTCGGCGTGCATGATGTTTCGCAAGGCGGAGCGCGACATGGGGAGCGCGGCCGTTGAGCGCGTATGGTGCGGCCTCGCCGGCAAACCATGACAGCCGCCCCTCCCAACCACCCGCCCTCGCGCTACCAGCTCGCCGTAGACCAGGCGTCAGCGTACCTGGACCCGTCACTGCCGCACACCAACTCCGAGGAGACTAACCGGTGGATGGTGCAGGGGCTGATGGTGTTGGATCCGGGGACGCTGGATACGCTCGTGGCTTGGTTGCTGCATCACGAGGGGGATATTGCCAAGCCCTCGAATTGGGATGACTGGGCGGCGCTGGCTACGGTTTTTGAAAAGCTTGTTGGGAGGGCGGCGAAGTGAAGCGGGAACTCAACGGGGACCATAATCAATGCCCGCGATGCGAGGAGTATTTCAACTCGACCTTTGCTTTCGACAAGCACCGTGTTGGTGAGTACAGCGCGAGGCGCTGCCTGACGGCCGAGGAGATGCAAAGTGTCGGAATGGCTCAAAATGCGGGCGGTTGGTGGGTTGGCAATCCGCGCGTAAATGCCATTTCTAGCCCAACAGTGCCGGCCCAGAATCAATCGGCGGGCTCCGAAGCGACGCCGATAGCCTCCGAGGCCTCGGCAAGCGATTTGGCGATGGAGGAGAAATGACGGAATCGACCGGGACTGATGTCAAGAAAGACTGGCGTAGCGAAGCCGGTAAAAAGGGCGCGCTCGCCAAGAAGAACAACGAGCTTCAATGGGCGGCTCGAAAGAGGGTCGCAATCAACGCGGAGGAACATCGCCAACGCATCAAGGTTGGGATGCTAATTACCAAACTTGAGAAGGTGGCTGCGGGGAAACTCAAGCTTACGCAGTCGCAAGTTACTGCCGCTAAAGCCCTATTGGACAAGGCGCTTCCTACGCTACAGGCGGTGGAGGCTCACGTCATCACAGAACCGGCTGCAACCCGCTCCGAGTCCGACCTATTGGCCGATCTGCGCGCGCTCGTCAGGGCGCACAAGGAGCTGATCCGCGAGATCCTGGCCGACGAGGACAGGACAATCGAGGTGTATGCCTCTGATGCAGCGCAACAACCGGCCATAATGCTCCATAACGCACCGGATGAACACTCGTAACACACTGAATACACACGTATACGGCCAGCGAAGTGCGTATAATGTGCATTGTGTAAAGTGTTATGTAAAGTGCGCGGCGGGCGCTCGGATGGCTGGGCCGGGTGGGGTGCCGGGGGAGGCCCCCATGGCGGGCGGGTGGATATTCATAGTGCCCTCCCCGAATTTTTCGCCCTCATTTGCGAGCCCGTATGACGCTAGGTGAAGAACTCCAACGCTGCCCGTCCTTGCCCGCTCGAAAGAAACGCTCCGACAAGGTAAAGCGGTGGGACCGGTGGAAGTACAACGCTTACATGAGGGAGTATCGGAGGAGGAAGAAGCAGTGACCTTCGACGAGCGTTTCCGAAACTGGCTGCGCTGGTGCAAGCAGAAAGGCTTCAGGCGATCGCAGGCGGGTTCTGTAGAGGGCCTGTACCGGTCGGGGCAGGTTTGGGAGCCGGAGGAGCCCACCGGCGAGCCTGTAGACGTAGTTGACGCTCAGGAGGTCGATCGGGCTTACGTTGCCCTCGATGAGCGCAGCCGCAGAATTATCAAGATCCTTTACTTTCGGGAGCACTGGAAACCGCAGTGGCAGGCGCAAAAGCTCGGATGCCTCGTTGATGACCTGGAGGCTGTGCGCGCGTCGGCTTTGAACGCTGTAAAGGCAAAGCTTTATCCTGCCGCCACGGTAAATCCCGTCCTTTGCGCCCAAGGCGCTACTTTCTCTTGAGCATAGCTGACGATTCCCTCCTTCTCGCGATGGCTAACGACGGTGTGATCGAGATTAGCCGTGAGGAGTACGAGGAAGCTCTGGCTAGGGTTCAGTCTTTCAAGGCGTCTCAGGTGGACCATCTGGAGATGATGGGGCCGGAGGAGATTGCCTGAGTATTGAGTGGTGCCAATCGTGGCTCTCTGAACGCCACGGCGGCACGGTCTTTCTCACTCCCTCCGCAACATCGGCTTTAGAGCTCGCCGTCATGGCCCTCGGGGTGGGACGAGGCGACGAGGTTGCAGTCCCGTCCTTCGGCTTCTCCAGCATCGCCAATGCGGTTCTGCTTAGAGGCGGTGTGCCGGTCTTCGTGGACATCGAGGACACGGACCTTTGCATAGAGCCGTGGGCAATCGTTAATTCGCACGCCCGCTTCTGCATCCCGATTCACTATGCCGGGGTCCATCGCCTGCCCGCCATCGGCGTGAAATGGGTCGAAGACGCCGCCCACTGCGTAGGCTCTTCCTGGCGGCTCCGGGGCGATTTCGGGGCAATTTCTTTCCACCAGACCAAAAACGTCTCCTGCGGGGAGGGCGGGGCTTTGTTCATCCGCGACCCGGAGATGGTCGAGAAGGTGCAGGTGCTGCGCCAGTGCGGGACCACCAAGGCGCTTGTCAAGAACGCCTGGGACTGGGTTTCTATAGGAACACAGGCCCTGATGAGCGAGGTCTGCGCCGAGTATCTGAAGACGCAGTTAGAGCGGTGCGACGAGATTACCAAGCGCCGCCTGGAGGTCTGGCATGTCTACCGTGATCGCATTCAAGCCAAGGAAAGGGCCTGCCACGCCGGCAACGGCCACATTTTCTGGTTTCTCCATGCGGAACGCCAGCGCGTCATTGATTCCCTTCCCGGAATCCGTCTCACGACCCACTACACGCCGCTCCATAGCCGGGCTCCGGGTCGTGAGCATGGCCGGGTTCACGGCAGTTGCGATGTCTCTACCCGGGTGGCCGCGCAAATCTTAAGGCCGCCGATGAACGTGACGCCCGATGAAGCGGAACGCATTTCCAACCTGATAAACGAGGTTTTATGAAGATGAGCCGCCAGAATCCCGGTGGAGAAGAACACTCCAACCGGACAATGAAGGGGTGTGAAAAGTATCAGGCGCAGGGCAAGGGCGATCTCACGCGGAAGGGCTATGAAAATACCCCTTCTCCGATGAAGCACCAGACCCTGACTTCCCCCTCCAAGCTCGAAGGAGCCTCGAAGGGCGGGCACGTCCGCACCTACGGCCACGCCAATACCTCCATGAGCGGCACCATCGGGCCTGTGGGAAAGCAGGTTGGTTGCAAGTGAAAAAGAAGAAGAAGCCGCAACCCAAGAGGCCCCGCTACTAGGGAGCCCCTTAGCTGTCATCGTGGGACAAGGCCCGGCAGAACACGCCCATTCTGCCGATGCGGGAATTGGACTATCGGGCATTGCGGTTGATGTTGGAGAGATCGGCGGGCGGCGCGGTAACGAAAAAGCACCATCTCGCGAAATTCGACAGGGCATGGAAGCGCGGACAGCTTTTTTACTGCAAGGAAGAAACCCAGTTACAAAAGTGGATGCGCTGCGAGGCGCGGTTCACTTTGGGGGATTACTCCGACTGGGGCGGCTGGCAGTACCGGGACCGCTGGGCGGAAAAGATCTGGTGGCACAACCCGTTTCCTGTTCCGGTGTGGACCGGGCAACCTGTGAATCACCTGTACATCGTGGGGGAACAGGGCATTGGGGACGAAGTGTTCTTCTCCCAGTGCGTGCTCGATCTAAAGAAGCGCATACCGAGGATTACCTTTGAGACTCAAGAGCGTCTTCAGGCGGTTTTTGAGCGCAGTTTTGGGATCGAGACGCAAAAGGCGATCGTCGGGGCGGACCTCATCAGAAGGGCGCAGCCGTTCACCGCTGATGCGTGGGTCTCTCTGGGAGAGCTACCTCGAGCGTTGCGGCGATCCCCGGAGCATTTCCACCGTGGTCAGTACATCCGGTGTGATAACAACCGTGTGGCCGAGATGGAACGATACAGGGGCCGCGTGGGCGTTAGCTGGCGCGGCGCGCAAGGCAAGATCGACTGGCGCAAAGTCAAGGCGAAATACCCGGACGCGCTCTCGCTCCAGTACGACCAGGATCCGAAAGAAGAAGAGATAGAGAGGCCGCACATAGATTTGAGGGAAGACATCGAGGGCGTGCTGGCGCTGCTCTCCGTGCTGGGCCGCGTGGTATCGGTCTCGACCACGGTCGCGCACCTCGCGGCGGCCTCCGGGGTGCCGCTAGACCTCTGCATCGCCAATCCCAACACCGGGATCCGCAACAACATCATGCCGTGGCGCTGGCTAAATCTCTCTGACAAGCGGGTGCCGAGGAAGTCAGTCTGGTACGGCGACCATGTGAACGTGTGGCAGAACTGGGGCGAGTATGCCGCTCACCATTGAAGAAATTAAGCAACGCTCGCACTTCGTAAACCCGACTCGGGTCGTTCACACCATCTGCGGACAGATTCTTTTCTGGACCGACGGTGTGCCGAGGGTGAAGGAAGGCGTGTTAAATCCCAACCGCATCATGCTCGCTAACGGCGCGCGACCGAAAGAAGGTGATCCCATCTACTGTGAGGGCTGCGGCTACGGCGTGAGAAAGAACCAGATGTCGTGGGTGATGCTGGATGGCTGAGTATAGAAAACGCTACGGCCACACCATCGTATTTTCCGGTGAGCCGGACGAAGAAACGAAGAAACGAGCGATTGAGGAAATCCTTCGCGACGCAGAAAAGAACGGGATAAAAGCCCCTCAGGTTATATACATGATGGGCTGGGAGGGCGAGACCGAGTGACCAAGCACACCATCGTCACTAGCTGGACCGAAGAAGGCTACCAGAAATACGGCCGGGACTTTATCCGGACCTTTCAGGAGCACTGGCCCGAAGGCACCAAGCTAATCGTCTTCTACGAGGGCACTAACCTTCGGCACGACTGGCGGCCGATAACGGAAGTGCCCAACCTCGCAAACTGGATGCGCGTGATAGCGCCGTTTCAGGTAATGCATGGCGCAGTCTTCAACCAGTACGACATCATGATGGATGCGCGGACCAACCGCGTCATCTTCATGCAGAACGCGGTTCTGCGGCAGAGGAAAGGCAAGGTCTTCTGGATCGACGGTGACGTTATTACCCACTCCAAGGTGCCGCAGACCTTCCTTGACGAGATGCTGCCTGATGACAAGCTCTGCTGCTATCTCGGCCGCGGCGACTGGTACGACTCGGAGACCGGGTTCATCGGGTTTAACTACGACCACCCGGACTGCGAGCATTTCCTGAAGGTGGAGGAAAACTGCCTTTTCTCCGGCGTAGTGTTTGCGTTGCCGCGCTGGTGGGACATGCAAACGTTCGACTGGTCTCGCACGGCTCTGGTGGCAAACAAGCCGCATCTGGCAAGCGCCTTCGTGGACCTCGCTAAAGACCTCCCTCGAGGCTGCATGCACCCATTCATCAATTCCAGAGTTGGTGCCTACATGGACCACCTGAAGGGCGCGAGGAAGGGCGGGACTTCGAGGCGCGAAGACCTGGAGGTGGAAAGAACAGAGCCTTACTGGCAAGCGATCATCAATGGGAGCCCCGAGGCTAAAACCGCATAACCCGCAGGAGTTGGAACGGCTCCTTGATTGGGTGAGCGGCAAATCATCCATCCTGGAAATCGGCTCCCGCTATGGATATACGCTCGTTGATATCGCGCATCGTCTGGTGCCGGGCGCGAAAATACTCTCTGTGGACCTTCCGGATCAGGAGGGATGGAACGACTCACAGGCCATCTGCCACCTCAGACAGAACATTCAACGGCTACAGAACGAGGGCTACGCTGCATCGCTCATTGAGGGCGACTCGCATGCGAGAGACGTAATAGACGAGGTGCATTCCTGCGGCCCGTTCGATGTCGTTTTTATAGACGGCGACCACACCTATGATGGAGTCCTGCGGGACTGGGAAAACTACGGCCATCTCGGGGGCGTGGTGATCTTCCACGACATCCGGGAGCCCCAGCTCGGAGAATGGATGGGGCTGGGTGTCTGGCGACTGTGGGAGGAATTGCGAGCCACGCATCCCTCCGAAGAGTTCCTCGCGCCAGGATCGAAGATGGGGATAGGCAAGATTTGCAAACCCTAGACCCGATCGACTGGAACAAATTCAAGGGCGAGCGGCAGCAGGCGAAAACGCTCTCCGGTATACACCCCGGGCATCTTGAACGCTATTTCTTCGCGGCCGGACAGGTAAGCGGCAGGGTGCTGGACGCGGCATGTGGATGCGGCTACGGATCAAAGATTCTCCACGACTCAGGCTCATTCGTGACCGGAATCGACCTGGAGCGCGAGGCCATAGACTATGCGCGGCAGCACTATCCCGGCCCTGAATACATCCTTGCGGATGTGACGAAGTTCGCGGCGAACTATGACTGCACAGTCTCGCTGGAGACGATTGAGCATCTTACGGAGCCGGAACTGGCGTTGAGGCAGTTCCGCAAGTCGCGCCGACTGATCGTGTCGAGCCCGAATCAAGACAATTATCCGTTCGTGGCGGGAAAGTTCGCTAACGACAGATTCCCGCACCAGCGTCATTACACGCCACTGGAGTTTGAATCATTGCTGCGTGAAAACGGCTGGAGGGTGTGCGGGCGCTTTTGCCAGATAGAAAAGCATACTCCCGTTGTGCCGGGGACGGATGGGAAGTTTCTGGTGTTTGTCTGCGAATGATCCGCTTCTACCGCTCCCAGTATCCGCAGGAAAACGTAGTAATCGAGGCGCTGTATGACGGATGCGACGAACCGAAGTCTATACACCCGCTCGATGAGTATGCGCCGTCAGAGGTTGCTGTCGTTATGGGCGTCTACAAGAAAAACGTCCCGGCTTCGTTCAAGCGCGGCAATGTTATTGCGCGCCAAAAGGAGAGCGGCGGCCGAGTTCTGGTACTGGAGACTGGTTACATTAACCGGGGGTCCGGACCAGAGAACCACTATGCACTAGGCTGGGACGGGCTGAACGGCAGGGCGGATTTCAGGAACGCCGGGTCTCTTCCCGATAGGGCGGATAAGCTGGGCGTTGAATTGAAGTCTCGCATTTCCGGGCACGAAGTCATTCTTTGCGGGCAAGTGCCATGGGATGCGTCGGTCGATTTCAGCGACCATAAGGCGTGGCTCAAGGAATCTGCTGGGGCACTTCTCGACTGGGGATGCAAGGTGGTATTTCGGCCGCATCCTCTGGCGATATTGCCGCCCATACCGGGGTGCGGCTATAGCGTAGGGGGCAAGTTCATCGACGCGCTGCATGATACGCATTGTGTTGTTACGTTCAACTCCAATAGCGCGGTGGAGGCTGTCATTGAGGGCGTTCCGGTGATCGCTACTGACCGAGGCTCAATGGCGTGGGCGGTGGCGAATCATGCGCTCATGGATGTCAAAGCGCCGCTCCTGCCCAACCGGCAGCAATGGCTCAACGATATTGCGTACGCGCAATGGAATGTGGAAGAGCTACGAAGTGGTGAGGCTTGGGCGCACATAGCGAGGAAATAAACGATAAACGATGGAGTCACATCGCGAGGAAGCAGCAAGACTAAAGAAGTTTCTGAAGCACCGCCGCACCGGGACCGACGTAAGGCAGGCGCTTCGCAGGCGGCTTACGATCCAGTGCGAGTCGCCAAAGTCCGACCCCATGATCGAACAGGTCTGGCCGGGCTACAAGAAATTAAGAGGGCTCCTCATGGAGCCTTTTTCCATTCTGGACTGCGGCTGCTATTGCGGCTTTGCATTCCACTTCCTGTCACGCAATTTCCGAGACTTTACATACACCGGGATAGACACGTGGGCCGAGGCAATAGACATAGCGCGGGATGCATTCCCTGCTGCCCGCTTCATCTGCGGTGACTTGCTCGAGCAGAAAGAAACCTATGACTACATCCTGCTCTCCAATCTCGCCGCCTCTGGAGACTGGTACACGATGGCCGGCAAGCATCTCGCGCAGTACGCGCGCCGCGAAGTCATCGTTATCGACCCCGCAGCAGAGGTAACGCGGATTGTCGGAACTGGACAGGAGGGCGCTGGAGTCGTTCTCGGAGCTCAAAAGGACGATGGACCGGCGGCGGGAAATATGCCGCATGGAGTATTACCAACCCTACACCTACCAAAAAGAGTTCCACAACGCGATAGGGTTCCAGACGGGGAGGCCGGCCGTGCAGCGAATGCTGATGGCGGCGAACCAGGTGGGGAAGACCTACAGCGCGGCGATGGAAACGGCCTTTCATCTGACCGGCAAATACCCGGCGTGGTGGAAGGGAACCAAGTTTCTCGGTCCCACTCTCGGGGTCGCTGGCGGCAAAACTAACGAGACCATAACCGCCATCGGGCAGAAGGAGCTCTTTGGCGAGCCGACAGACCCTGCCAAGCTCGGCACCGGCACCGTCCCCCTTGTAGACATCGGGAAGAAGACGGCGAAGCCCGGCGTTCCCAACGCGTTTGACTCCGTGCTGGTTAAGCACGTCTCCGGCAAGTGGTCAAAGATCATGTTTCGCGCCTATGAGCAGGGCAAAGAAAAGCACATGGGCATCAAGATCAATTTCGGCTGGCTCGATGAGGAGCCGCCGGAGGAGATCTGGTCGCAATACCTGCGCGCGACGATTTCCACGAACGGCGTTCTCTATATGACGTTCACCCCGGAAGAGGGGAGAACGGCAGTGGTGAATAGCTTCATGGACAACTTAAAGCGCGGTCAGGCCCTGACCCGCGCCGAGTGGAAGGACGCATCCCATCTCGTCAAAAACGGAGAACTTACGCCGACCGCCCAGCAGCTCTGGGAAGCCTTCCCGAAGCATGAGCGGGAGATGCGGTCCAAGGGTGTGCCGATGATGGGAACAGGGCTGATATTTCCTTTCACCGAAGAACAATTGTCTGTAGAGCCGTTTCAGATACCGAGGCATTGGGCGCAGATCATCGGTCTGGACTTCGGCTTTGACCATCCGTTTGGGGCGGCGAGGCTCGCCTGGGACAGGGATTCAGACATTGTTTACGTAACCGCTGACTATAGCGAAGCCCGCGCCATCCCGGCGATACATGCGGCAGCGATACGTCCGTGGGGTGGCTGGATCCCGGTGGCATGGCCACACGATGGGCTGAATACCGAGAAGTCCACCGGGGACGAGCTACGCAAGCCCTACGTGGAAGAGGGCCTTCTCATGCTCCCCGAGCGCGCGACGAACCCGCCGGACCACGCGCAAGGACAGGAAGAGGGAGACGGCGGTAATTCCGTGGAGGCCGCACTTCTAAACATGTACGAGCGGATGGAGACCGGGCGCTGGAAGGTCTTCTCCACCTGTCGCGAGTGGTTCAAGGAACAGGCCGTCTATCACAGGAAGGACGGCAAGATCGTGAAGATCAGGGACGACGTGCTGTCGGCATCCAGATATGCACACATGATGCTGCGGCACGCGAGGACGGAAACCGTAAGGCGCAGGCAACGAGAGGAATTCATAGGGGCGACCAACTGGTGAGCGAGGCGAAGCAGCGCAAAATCAGGAAGGCGGACTGGGACAAGGTAGAGAAGTACGTCAAGTCCGTCTATGACGAGCGCAGAGAGTCCACCTTTCGCAAGGAGCACGAAGGAAAGTGGAAGGAGGTTGACCGCCAGGTTGAGATGATTCCGCTAAGGAGAGTTAATTCCAGGGGCGCAGAAATAAAGTCGTGGCACAACGCGCTGGAACTGGGGGAGCTTTCCAAGGCTTCCGAAATCATCACCTCCGACGTGATGCGGATTGCCTTCCCTACGGACAAGTCATGGTTCCAGCCGCACGTCATGGTCAACTGGGAGACCAATCCGCAGACGGGCCGCCCTAATGTAATTCCAGAGCAGCAGAAAATCTCGGACGGGCTCATGCGCTCCCTGATGGGCCAGCAGCACGCCGACTTCGGCCTAAAGACCCGGATTCGCCTCTCCATCAAGGAATGCCTACACCACGGCTCATTCGTGGCGGAAGTGGTTTTTGAGAAAAAGCTGATGGCGAAATCCGGCGGTCGCATCAAGACCGTTGGATCGCCCGTATGGCGTCCCTATTCGATGTGGAATGCCTATCCAGACCCGAGTCCGTCAATCAGCGGAACAGATATGTTCTATGACGGCTCGATGGTGCTGGTGGACTACAAATCGCTCGCCAAGCTCAAGAATATGGCGAAGGGCGAGGGATGGATGCAGGACCGTCTCGCCAAGGTGGAGGAGGAAGAGCACAAGACCAAGGCGGGCAAGACCAAGGATGTGGAGCTCGTCAAGTTCTACGGCGATATCGTGATAGACCGGGCGGACGGCGGCGACGTATTCCTGCCCAATTCAAGGGTGATTCTCGCCAACGGGAAAATAGTGTTCTGGGCGGAGAATGAGCTTCCCTACCCCAACATCATCCACGGTGGCTACGAGCGGCAGGACGTGAGGGATCCGTACTACACCTCCCCCATCATCAAGCAGTCCCCGACGCAGAAGGCAGGCTCGATCACGTTCAACAAGTTCCTGGACGCGCTCTCCCTGGAAGTGGAGCCGCCGCTTGAATACGACGGCAACGATCCGGATTACGTCGCGAACGACGGCCCCACTATAGCGCCGGGGGCGAAGACGCCCACGAAGAGCATGGGGAAGGGCATGCAGGTATTGAAGATCGGCGCGTCAGGCCCCGCTTTGGAGGGGCTGCAAGTATTTCTCCGCCAGATGCAGGAAGGCACTGGGGTTTCGGCGCTTCGCTCAGGGACGACCAATTCAGACAGACAAACCGCTTTCGAGGTGAATAAGGTTGCTCAGGGGGCTGAAGTAAGAACAGTGGAGTTCGTCTCCCAGCTCGAGCCCAACTTCCGCACGTTCCTCTACATGCAGCATGAGCTTAACCGCCTCTATATGGAGGACTACGAGTTCATGAACGACGAGATGCACACCCCGGACGTGATGACCGTCAAGAAGGCGAGCATCCAGGGCAATTGCCATTTCGACGTTGTGGGGACGCGCGGGCTTCTCGGGGAAGAACAGCGCACGCAACGCACGACACAGGTTACTGCATTCGCCTCGGATAATCCCCTGTTCGCCCCGCTCCTGAAGCCCGCACAGGTGCTCCTCGACATGTACCGCGATGCCGGCAAGAAGAATCCGGAAGAGTGGGTAAAGGCAGAGGGCGGCCCCACGCCACAGGACGCGATGATGCAGCAGAAGATGCAGGAGCTTCAGCAGATGCTCCAGCAGTGCATTGAAGAGAACAAGGCGCTCAAGTCCAAGCACGACGAGAAAATGGCCGAACTCCAACTCGACGCGAGAAAGCACGCCGAGGAGATTAAGAACGAGCGCCAGCAATTCGCCGTGCAGATGGCAGAGCAGAAGCGGGAGTTTGACAAGGAATGGGCGCTAAAGGTAGCGGAGCTAAAGAACGCGGTCCTGACCGACTCGACGGAGCGGCTCCTGAACGTGCAGGCGGGGGGCGAACTGGGCAAGGTGGTGAAGGAGATCCGGGGCCTGGTGGACCAGCACACGGACGGCCTTCAGAAAGCCTCGGAGACGATTCAGCAGGTAGCGGACAACGTGACTTCAATACAGCAGGCGTCACAAAAGAAGAACCGCAAAAAGATCACCGCGCCGAGCGGCAAACAATACATGGTGGAAGACCTGCCGTCGTGAGCATTAACAGCTTCACGTTCGATCAACTGCGGGCGCATTTCGTGGTGGACGGAAAGGCCCTGACGCATCCCGACATGGATGGATTCATCCTGTATCAGCGCGATCCGATCCGCCCGATTGTAGTCAACGGAGATGAGGGCGTTCCATACGCGCTTTCAGCTCCAGACCTAACCCGAATTGACTGGAGGGTTGTATGAAAAAGTTCTACTGGTCCAAGATCGAGCAAGTAACGGAAGGCGGGATGACCTTTTATCGCCACCGGTTTCAAGCCTACCCGGACATCGAATACAAGGGCGGCGAGATCAAGGTAGATGCCGGCGGGGTTCCCACCGAGAAGGGCCTGCTCATTCTCGTCGCCGCCAAGGACCACACGCCATTCGAGGCGGATGACGGGCTCCTCGCAATCCCGGTCGGTCAGGATGGGCTCAAGGTAAAGCTTGGAGCAATAGACACGCCGACGCGGCTGGACTTCCGTTCCCGTCTGGCGGACTTCGGCCATGACGCCACCGATATCGAGGCGCTTACCGACAACACAAAGTCATTCATGCAGACAGTGAATGACCTCGGCCAGAGGAACAATCCCGCGTTCGATGTCAACAACTTCGATCTGGACGAGTCGTAAGACGTGGCGAATCGCTCTGATAATTTTAACGTGTCTCAATCTCTTGGGACACCATCAGATGGCGGTTCTGCATGGTCGCAGACGAGTGGAACATGGTCGAGCGATGGCACTCAGGCGAAAGAAGGCGGCGGCGGCGCGCAACGGGTCTGTGTGCTGGATGCGGCGTCAGCAGTGGGCGACACTCAGGTAACAGTTCCTAATAGAGGGCTAGATAACGGCATTTGTTGGAGGCTGGCCGATGACAGTAATTATATTCTTGGAGCATACAACGCCGCCGGCACGATGAAGATTTTTAAGAAGGTGGCCGGGTCGTTCACGCAACTGGGAATTACCGCCACCATCACGGCGGCAAATGGCGACGTGCTGAAGGGCTCCGTAGACGCGAGCAACAATCATACGTTCTACCAGAACGGCATGAGCAGGGTAACGGCGACCGATGCGGCGGGCTCCACCAATACCAAGCACGGATTGCGCGCGAACGGTGATACCACTGTTAGATTCGATGATTTCTCATTCACAGATACCAGCGGCGGCGGTGGCGCAACGCCTATCAGGCGTTATTCCAGTCTAAATGGGTTAAGTGCAGTCGGCCCGTTCTTCGCTGACCCGCTGGCCTTCGCTATCGCATGAAGATTAGCCGTGTAACCGGAACGACCGGAGAAGTGCTCCAGGTCTTCATTCAGGACTCGTCCAGCACGACCGGAGCCGGGCTTACCGGCCTCACGAATTCGAGTTCTGGCCTGACCGCGTATTACATGCGTAACGACCAGTCCACGGCGACAGTTATTACGCTTGTTGGGATGACCGCAGGCACCTTCAGTTCCGGGGGCTTCGCGGTGATGGACGGAACGAACATGCCGGGATTCTATAATTTCTGCCCGCCCAACGCGGCATTTACATCTGGGCGCAGCGTAGCGATGCTTCTCAAGGGCGCGACCAACATGGCCCCGCTGCCCATCGAGATTGAACTGACGGCTGTCAACAACCAGGATGCCGCCGCTTTCGGCATGTCGCGGGTGGATACCACGGTAAGTTCGCGCGCCGCGACCGCTGGAACAATATCCGCAGTGGCCGTGGTGAACGACAAGACCGGATACGCGCTGACGAGCGGAGAGCGGGCGAGCATAGCGTCCGCCCTGTGGCAGGATATTACTGCCGGCGATTTCACTGTAGCCAATAGCATTGGCAAGTCGATCATGAACGGCGTCAGCCTCGGCACCGGGCTGACGGTAAACGACCTCACGACGAAGACCGGGTTTGCTCTTACCGCTGCCTACGATCCCGCCAAGACCGCATCTCAGGCGGGAGACGCGATGACGCTGACGGTCGCCTACAACTTCGCCAAGGGCACATCGGCCATGGCGGAGTCGTACGCTGCCAACACGGTAACGCCGACGCCGATACAGGCGATCTACGCTATTCACCAGATCCTGATGTCGTTTGCCATTACGGGCACGGCAAACTCTGTGAAGAAGCTAGACCAATCCACAGAGGCGTTCCAGCAGACACTGACCGACGCCGCCAATCCGACGGGCGGCCTGAGAAGCTAAGTGTCCATCCGGCTGGTAGTAACGCGAGGGTTCGGAAACGGAACCTTCTCGGGGACCATCAAGGATGTTGCGCGCAGGGGATACGGTGCTGCAGTTCAAGTCGCCGTCCCCACCGATCCTTCGCCGCGCATGCCGCCGATTGGGAGCGGGGCACGGCACTTTACTCCGGGCGCTTTATCCGGGCGCAAGAAGAGGCGCATAGACGAGGTTATCTCCAAGGAGACCCGTCTTGTTAAACAGTTCGCGACCTACCAGGAAAATGGCGCGGACGCCGACCTGATAAACGGCCTCCTGCTGGCAATCCGGGAAGTGCAGCTCCTCATCCTGCGCCTCGCGCTGGAGTCGGAGGCTGCTGAACGCTACATCGCCCTCAAGCGTGACGAAGAAGAAATAGAGGACATCAAGTTCATCCTGACCGTCATATGAGCGACCTATTAGAGGCGCTGCGGAAGAACCGAGAGTTCACCGCAGTGCTGGACGAGGCACTGAAGAGAAGGCCGGTAATCCCGGCCTTTTCCATTTGCGAGACCAAGGACCAACAGGAAATGGTCGTGGAGCATATCAAGTACCACACGGCCATGCGTAATGGGTTCGATCTGCTCTGGCAGCACCTGTCTGGCAGGGCACCAAAAGGAGACTAGTAATGGCTGAAGAATCGCAGACGACTAGCACTGAGCAGTCGCCTAGCACGGAGAGCCTTGAGCAGGTTTACAGCAAGTTCAATGTCGAAGCCGAAGCACGGGAGTTCAGGCCCCAGCAGCAACAGCAGGCGCAGCAGCAAGCGCCGTCCGTTGTCGCCCCGGAAGCCATCCCCGACCCGGTTCTGGACGCAACTGGCTACAAGGCATGGGTCGCCAAGCAGTCCGAGTTCACGCAGAAGGCGCTCTCCGGTGTTGACGCCAAATTGAATGCTCTCGTGGAGCATCAGGTGCGAACCCGAGAAGTCGCCGCAATACGGGACGCCGTGACCAAGTTCAAGGCGGTGGTGGGCGACGAAGTAGACGACGACATGGCGGAAGCCATGTTGGCCGTCAAGGCAAAGAAGGACCCCAAGTTCCTTGCGGTCTACAACGGCCGGGAAAAGAACCCGGCGGCATGGAATGCGGCGCTTTCTGCCTACGGAAACGAGATGAAGCAGAAAACCTCGTTTCGCGTCGATCCGCAAATCGCTGAGAACGTGCGAGCGGCGAAAAGCTCAATCGGCTCTCAGACGACCAAGAAGGAGGCGCAACCCTCAGGGGACGACCGCCACTTCATGGACAACAACGGCAACCCGCTCACGGGTTCCGCTTACGACCGCGCCTGGAGAAATTACATAGATCGCGGTTATTAGTTCGTCTGGGGGCCATGACCTAGAGGAATCTCATGGCACAGTTGATGTCGTCTGTCACGTCCAATCTCGCGTTGGGCGTCAATTTCCAGATGATGAAGGGTCTGCTCTCTGCCGCA
>Ga0075426_10000164_pt1 | contig 44068 bp, 31 predicted proteins | sample SoiMethybrSBSTD5_FD_75304 | JGI IMG/M metagenome (GOLD analysis project Ga0075426, IMG submission 75304) | Bulk soil microbial communities from a Populus tree surrounding site in Tennessee, USA - Soil MetaG P. TD hybrid SBSTD5 | ecosystem: Environmental > Terrestrial > Soil > Tree plantation... | reverse complement strand
TGTTTTTCCCCGGCTTGGGCATACCTTTTGTGATTGAGACCCCTGCCAGTGTTGTCGCCTTCTCCAACACCAACACCGACCCCGATTTCAACATTGTGTATTTCGGGTTTGAAAACAACCATGATCTGGCCACGATCGCCAGCACCAGCTTTAATGTTCCTGAACCCTCCTCCCTTGTCCTGCTGTTCACCGGCCTGTTCGGGCTGAGCTTGGGATGGCGTCGGCGCAAGCTGGCGCACGCCCGCTAAGCATCATCCCTCCCCTGCTGGCGCCGGGTTATTCGGCGCCAGCCAATTCCCAAAAATGACTACGATGGGGAGTTGAGACCCCTGTTGTGGCGCTGGCGCTCGTCCGCGAGCCTCCGCGGCATGGAGCGGCGCGAGCCCTTCAGCTAGCTAGGATGTACTTGATGTTGTCCGTTGTCCTAGAAGGGACCGGACAGTGCGCGCGGCGCATCGCCAAAAGGCACATGGTAGCCCCGGGGTGACTCGAACACCCGACCAACGGTTTAGGAAACCGCTGCTCTATCCATCTGAGCTACGGGGCCATTGCGACGTAACCGATTATCTCACGCCAGGTTGCCGGTGTTGGCGCCCAGATAGGCACCGGAGCTAGTGCCCCCCTGAGGTTACCGCTGCGCTTCCAGACTTCCTTGGTGAGGGGCCGCAAACTGCTATTCGCCGATCCTGGCTTTAGTCCTAACGACGTGCCATTCGCTGAAAGGCTGCGGCACTTTGCACCCACCCCCAGTGCGGTTGCCAAGATGTATCTTTTTTCCAGTTGTACTGTGCGCGGGAATCTGCCTGAGCCCCGGCTCTCTCCACAACTGCACCAGCGGCAGGGAGTTGACCATCGCCTCCCAGAGGGTTAGTTTAGGACTCTGGCTTGCCGTCGCGCGCCCCTCGCTATGTCGCCGATGTCTGAGTTCGGCCATCCCCGTCCGGATACTTCCGCCCCCTGGGACCGCGAAATCCCGGAGAAGATGCTGGCCCTGTATCTCGACAGCGTGCGCAGCTTTCCCAACTGGAAATCCATTTGTCCGCACTATATCCATCCCGACGTGAAGGAGGTCCGGGAACTGGGCTATCACTCCACGCTGTTATGCACGGAGCAGGCGGAATACGTGTTCACCTTCGGCACTAAAACCACCTTCATTTATGAAATCGAAGAAGAGGTGAGAACAGGCCAGCTGGAAATTCGTTGCGGTAATCAGATCGTGCTCACGGTGGGTGCTTCCTGCACCGATGAAGGGGAGGGCAAACCCGAATGGGTAGCGCGCAGCGTGGAAGTGTTCTGCGATGGGCCGTGGGTGGCTGACTTGCTGGGCTTGGCCGCCCGGCAGCAGGCTCACGAGCGCCAGCGCCTGCAGATGGAAACCCGTGAGCGTCAGCGCCACTCCCAGGAACTTGCCGCCTTGCGGCAAAGGTTTGGAGTAACGGAGGCCCCTCCCGTGCCGGGTACGGCCCAGAGCAAATCCAGCAAGCCTCCAGGATGGCACCGGCTGCGGTTCTGGAAGAAGCGCAGCGGCTGAGCCTGTTCACCAGCTAAAACAATGCCGGTAGAAACCTCCTCCGCTTCCCCTCTGGCCCAGACTCCCGCCTCTACTCCGGCCGGCGCCGAGCAACTCATCGGCTGGCTCGGAATTGGCTACGCTCGCTGGCTGTGGATCATGACCGCGGCAGGAGCGGCTCTGCGCCTGGAGCAGTATTTCTTCAACCGCTCTCTGTGGCTGGATGAGTCGCTGATGGCGCTTAACCTGCTCCATCGCACCTTTGCCCAGCTCACCAAGCCCCTGGATTACCAACTGGTCGCTCCCCTGGCGTGGCTGTTCGCGGAAAAATCCTGCAGCTTGCTTTTTGGCCCGCGTGAGCTCTCTTTGCGCTTAGTGGCCATTGCCGGTGGCACGCTGGCGATGGTGCTCGTCGCCCTGCTCGCCCGCCGTATACTGGCGCCCCGCGCTGCCCTGGTGGCTGTTGCCTTGTTTGCTCTTTCGCCTCCGCTTATCTATTACTCCTCGGAACTTAAGCCCTATGGCAGCGACCCGGCTGCTTGCGCCTTGCTATGGCTGCTCGGATTCTGGGCCCTGCGCGGCCGCCCCTCTGCCCTGAAGCTTTCCCTTTTGGCGCTGACCGGTGGGGCCTTGTTCTGGTTTTCTCATCCCGTTGTGTTCGTGGCCTGCGGCTTTGCGGCTGCCGTGTTTGTGGCCAGCCGGGCGGATCGCGGTTGGGCGCGCGTGGCGCGTTTCGCCCCGGTATTTGCGGCCTGGGCCGCCAGCTTTGCCGTGGATTACTGGCTGACTCTGCGCAGCAGCAGCCAGAACGTGGGCCTTCCGCACGCCTATCCGTTCTTCACCTTCCCCATCCGGCTTTCTACCCTGGATATGGCCCTGCAGAGCGTCCTTGGCCTGCAGCAGACCGCGGTAACCCTGCTGCTGGGGGTAACCCTGTTTGCCGCCTTCATTGGTGCGCTCTACTTCTGGAGAAAAGATCGCGCCGGCTGCTGTTTCCTGGTGCTGCCATGGTTGTTGGCTTTGGCCGCTTCCAGCCGCCATCTCTACCCTTTGCCGGGACGGTTCTATCTCTTCTTCTCGCCCGCGCTGTTTTTGCTGGTCGGCGCCGGTGTCGAAGAAATATGCCAAACCGCCCGCTCCCGCGCTGTACCGGCGGCTTTATTGCTGCTGCTGTTCTTCCAGCCCGTGGTCACTACCGGTGGGGTCGTCCGGCACCACATGCCGGCAGAAGAATTGCGGCCCGTGCTGCAGTACGTTCAGCAGCATCAGCAGCCCGGCGACACCTGGTACATCTACTACTATGCGCGGACGATGTACCGGTACTACGCCGAAGCCTATGGCTTGAAGGGCGAAAAGGTTATCCTGGGCCGCGCGTTTCGCCGCCCCGCCCGCGGCAAGAACTGGGACGTATTTCAGGAGGACTTTTCCGACCTGCGCGGCCGGCGAGTGTGGGCCATCTTCTCCCATAACTGGTCAAGCAACGGCGTGGACGAACCTGCCTACGCCCTGCATATCCTCGACGGCATGGGCGTGCGAAAGGATGCGCACCTGGAATATGGTGCCGGGGCCTATCTTTACGAATTGCGCACCGCCCCCGCTGCCGGAAAGGCGCCAGCTCCCCCCGCGAATTCGCCTGTCGGCAGATAACGGTGGCGTGGCCGCGTTCCGCTCTCCAGCCGGAACTCCGCTCCTGGCATGCTCGCGGCGGGTTCCCTTCGTGCCTACTATTGTGCCAGTGATGCAAACTCTCGCACCCCGTTAGCCCCGCCATCGCCCCGACCCCGGGTCTTGCCGAAAGCATTTCGCACCTGTACGAGTCGCCGAGTGGTCAGCTAAATGCTTCTTCTCCATCTGTCCGGTTTGAGAGAGTGGAGAGGGCCCGGCGATCTGCATGATGAATAGTTCCGAATCCAGCCGTTCCTGTGCTTCCCAGGTTATGTGGGCGGTTTTCATTGTCCTTGGGGCTGTTTGGGTGGTTGCCTATGCCGCGCATCTGGGCGGCGGACGAATCACCTACCTGCTGCTGATCTCGGCAGCCGTTCTGTTCCTTCGTTCTGCGAGTAATCGCAAGGGCGCCCTGCGGCGCAAAGCAGAAGCAGATCCCCGCAGTGAGGCCGCATAAGTTCTCGGTGCTGCCCCCGCTTCCTTATCAGTTGCCGTTACAGCGGGAGGTGCAACCGCGCTTCGCAGCCCTTGCCTTCTAGGCGGTTGTGGAGTTGTACGGTGCCGCCGTGGGCCTCCGCTATTTGCCGGCTGAGCGCCAACCCGATTCCTGATCCCCCCGGCTTCGTGGTGAAGAACGGAACGAACAGGTTCCCGGGATTGGCGATGCCCAGCCCCTCGTCGCGCACATAGACGTCCAGCGCGCTCCCATTTCTCTGCCAGCCCACGCTCACCCCTCCCTGGGTTTCCAGGGAAGCATCGGCAGCGTTCCGAATCAGATTGATAAGGACCTGCTGCAGCTGGTCAGGATCGCCCTGCAGGGTGATTTGCGGCCCCGGCGCCACCTCCACCGGCAAGCGGGTTTCCACGCTGGCGGCGGCGCGGACCAGGGCACCCAGTTCCAGTTCCTGCAGCTGCGGCTTGGGCAAGCGGGCCAGGCGCGAGTAGTCGCGCATGAACTTGCTGAGCGCGTCGGAGCGTTCCGCAATGATTCTCAGGCCGCGGCGCAGGTCGTCTTCCCAGTCGGCCGAACGCGGCTCGCGCTTGAGCAGCGTCTCCAGGCTTTGCGCGATGGAGGAAATCGGAGCCAGCGAGTTGTTCATCTCGTGGCCCAGTACCCGCACCAGGCGCTGCCAGGCTTGGCGTTCTTCCTCGCGCAAGGCCTGGCTCAAGTCGGAAACTACCAGCAATTGGTGCGGCGCCCCGCCCTGCCGGAAAATGGTGCGGCGCATGCCCCAGCGTCCCGAGCGCGCGGGAAAGCTCTTTTCCAGGGTGCGCGCCATCTCCCCTTCCAGGCAGTCAGCCAGCCCCAGTTCGATGGCGGTTTTGCCCAGCAAGCGCTCGACGTTTTGGCTGAGCAGCCGTTCGCCGGCGCGGTTCACCAGCCGCAGCCGCGATTCCGGGTCAAAGGTGAACACGGCCACGTCAATTTCGCCCATCACCGTACCCAGAAGGGCGCTGGCTTCCATGGCCCCCAGCCGCTGTTCGCGCAGCATTTCGGAAAGCGCGTTGACCTCGCGCATCAACTCGCCCAGCGCATCCTCCGGATTACCCACCCGGGCGCGCATGGAGAAATCGCCCTCGCGCAATGCCGCCTGCATGTTTGCCAGGGTTTGCAGCGGGCGCATGACCATGCCCCTCACCGCGAAGGAAAAAGCCAGCCAGCAGGTAACGATCACTACCGTGAGCGTCCACTGCGTGCTCCCGGAGTAAGGTCCGGTCCACAGCAGCACCATGGCGGGAATCAAGCCCGCCAGACCGGAGGCCAGAGCAAAAAGCAGGATCCGGTTTTCATGCGCCATGCGCCGCCGGCCCCGGTGCTGTGGCCGGGCTATGGCAGCGCGGTTGCGGAAGACCTGGGTTGCGGCCGCTTTGGCCTGGTCAGATTCCATACTTCTGCAGACGCCGATAGAGGGCGCTGCGGCTCAAGCCCAGCGCTTCCGACGCCTGGCTGATATTACCGCTGTAGCGGGCCAGCGCCTTGCGCACCAGCAGCGACTCCACTTCCTCCAGACTCATATCTTCCATCTTTTGCCCGCTATCGCGTGCGCCCCGCAGCCCCAGGTCGCTCACCCGTACCTGCTCCCCCTCGGCTAACAGTACCGCCCGCTCCACCGAGTGATCCAGTTCGCGCACGTTGCCCGGCCAGGCATATTCCAGCATGACGCGCAAGGCCGCGGCGTCAAACCCGTTCAGGCGCTTGCCATAGCGCTCGGAGTAGCGCTTAAGAAAGTGCATGGCCAGCACGGAAGTATCCTGCCGCCGCTCCCGCAAGGGCGGCAGATGCACCTCCACCGTGTTCAGGCGAAACAGCAGGTCCTGGCGAAAGCGCCCGTTGGAGACTTCCTGGTTAAGGTCTGCGTTGGTGGCTGAGATTACGCGCGCGTTCACTCGCCGGGTTTTAGAGGAGCCCACCGGCTCCATCTCCCCTGATTCCAGCACGCGCAAGAGTTTGGCCTGCTGGGAAGCAGGCACATTGGCAATCTCGTCCAGAAAGATCGTGCCGCCGTCGGCTAGTTCGAAGCGGCCCACGCGGTCGGAGCGGGCGTCGGTGAACGCACCTTTTACGTGGCCGAATAGTTCGCTTTCGAACACGCCTTCGGGCAGGCCGCCAGTGTTCACCGCCACAAATGGCCGGTGGGCGCGGTTGGACAATGCATGCAGCGTGCGCGCCACCACTTCTTTACCGCTGCCATGCTCGCCCGTGATGAGCACGTTGGCATCGGAAGGCGCCACCCGCGTAATGAGCTGCAGGATGGGCTTCATGGCATCCGACTCGGCAATGAAGTTTGGCCGGCCCTCCGCCCGCAGCAGCCGGTTTTCCGCCTCCAGCCGCTGGCCCATGCGAAGCGCCCGGCCCAATTCCACCTGCGTGCGCAACACCGAGAGCAGGCGCGCATTTTCCCACGGCTTCTGCACGAAGTCCCGGGCGCCCCGGCGCATGGCTTCCACGGCCAGGTCCACGCTGCCCCACGCCGTCATCACGATGACCGGGAAGGTACTGTCCATGGCCTGTATCTGGGAGAGCAGGTCCAGGCCCTCCTGCCCGGAGGTGGTGTCGCGTGTGTAATTCAGGTCAATCAGCGCGGCGTCGAATTCCTGGTTGTGCAACGCCTCCAGCACTCCCGAGGGCAGGGACACGGCGTTCAAGTCGTAGCCTTCGGGCTTGAGCAGCAAACGGAGGGCTTCGATGACGTCACGCTGGTCATCGGCGATCAGGATGCGCGGTGCGGGCAGGCTTCCAGCGCTCATTTTCAGGGCCTTACCCGAGGATTGTATACGTTCCGCCATGGCCTCCTTCACAAGGAAGGCCCAGGGATGTCGGGCGCAGGAGTCGGCTTCTGGTCGGTTAAGTCGGTGCGCGGCATCACGCCCGGAATCTCCGGCGCCTTCTGCACATGCCCGTTCTCCGCATCGGCAATCTCGATGCCGTTGTGCATCAGCGTCAGCCCGGTCACGCGGTCCAATTCCACGCGTGACTTCTCATAGGCCGCCATAGCTCCCACGCGTGCCGACTCCGATTGCGCCAGGTCGCGCTGTGTTTGCAGCACCTGGTAGCTGGTGGAGGCGCCCAGCGCGTACTTCTTCTGCTCAATCTCGAAGGTGTGCTGCGCCAAGTCGCGCGCCGTGGTGGCCGCTTCCACCCGCGCCCGGTTCTGCTGCAGGGCGAATTGCGCGTTGCGCACCTCGATGCCGATTTCGTTCTGCAATTGCTGCAGCCGCATCTGCGCTTGCCGGTATTCCAGTTCGGAGCGGATCTGGTCCGCCTTGGCCGCCCGGTTGCGGATGGGAATATTGATCTGGAATCCCACTGCATAATCCGGGAAGTCGTTGCGGAACAGCTTGGAAAAAGCGTTGTTGAAACCGGTGCGGGCCACCGTTCCGGCGGGCAGGCACTCCAGGGAATTGGACGGTACCACTCCCGCGGGACAGGTGAAGGCGGGGTTCTGCTGGCCCGCTAACGCCGAAGCCCCATACCACCCCACCAGATCCACCGTGGGCAGCAGGGCGTTTTTGGCGCTCTTGCGGCTGATTTCGCGGTTGGTCAGATCAATGCGCGCCTGCGCCAGCTCAGGGCGATGGGCATAGGCGTCGTCCAGCAGGTCCTGTACGGGCCGCACCGGCTCCTTCTCCGGCACGTACATGGTGTCCGTGGGCACCACCGGCGCGGCGGCAATGAACGGATCACCCAGGTTGCGTGTAATCGCATTTTTCATCAGCAGCTGCTGCAGCTGCAATCCGGTCTGCGCGATGATCAGGTCCTGCTTGCGACTGGCCACCTCGTTCTGCGCCTGCGTCACCTCGATCGCCGGCAAGGCCCCAATCCGCACCTGCTCCTGGTTATCAGAAAGCGTCTTCTCCGCCAGGTTGAGCGAACGCTCCTTCACCTTCTCGTCCTCATACGAGCTGACCAGGTCCCAGTAGATGTTCTGTATCTGCGACACGGTGGCAATCACCTGGTTGCGAAACGCCACATCCGAAATCTCGCGGTTGTTTTTCGCAATTCGCACAAATCGCAGGTTCGGTCCCAGCCCGAAGCCGGAAAGCAGGTGCTGCTTGATTTGTGCCCGGAACTGGGAAAACACCTGCGGCACCAGCAGATCAAACTGGCCATTGTCGGTAGCCCGGAAGTTATTGAATTCCACCTGCAGCAGCGTGCCAGTAGGAAACGCCTGCTGGTAATCAAAGTTTGCATTGGCGATGTTCTGCTGGAAGGCGCTGATTTGGCCGGTGGTGACGGCGTTGTTGACGGGTTGGGCCGCGTGGTTGATGTTCATCTTCGCGATCAGTTGCGGATCGTAAGGCTCCAACTGCGACCCCGTCCCCAGCGTGGACTCCACCAGGCCGGAAGCGCCCGTGCCCGCTCCCCCCGCGCCGCCTGAGGTCCCGCCCGCTCCCGAGCCCTGCGCTCCGGTGCCGAACCCGCCGACTCCTCCGCCCGGCGTGCCTTGCACCAGGCCGGTGGCCACGCCGCGGATCTCCGATCCCGCCTGCGCCCGCAGAATGTCGGTATCCGCGATAGAGAGGTTATAGCGCGCGATAGCGATGTCCAGATTATTCTCCAGCGCCATCGCCACCGCGTCGCTCAGCGACAGCATCAGCTTGCCGTTCCTCATCAGGGTGTCCAGACGCGGCGTGTTGGTCAGCTTGGGCTGCGGCACCTGCACCGGGGAATAGGGGTTGATTAAATTGGGAAACTGCGATCCGGCATTGGGAAAACGGAACACCTGGGCCGAACATGGACTAACGGCCGCGACAATCAGCAGCAGCCCATAAATCGCACCGAAAACACCATTGGTTTTTGTCATATTCACCACACCTTAAAAATAGCGCCGGCTCTCGCCGGGCGCATGTTGCCCTCGCGCAGTACGAAGACGTTCAGTCGGTTGTCTGGTTGACGTGCTTGAGTCCGCTGCCGAAATCCTGAGCGCAGCCAGAACCTGTCGTTCACTCATAGCGCAGCGCCACCATAGGGTCCACTTTGGTCGCTCGCCGCGCCGGCACGAAACTGGCCAGCAGCGCCGCCATGAACAGCACTCCCGCCACCACGAGGAAGGTGAGCGGATCGAGAGGACTCACCTCGAAAAGCAGGCCCCCCAGCAGACGGGTAGCGGCCAAACTGGCGACCAAACCCGCCGCCACACCGATCAGCGCCACTCGAATCCCCTGCCCCACCACCAACCGAAGCAGATCGCGCGCGTTCGCTCCCAGCGCGACGCGCAATCCCATCTCGTGCATGCGCTGGCTCACGGAGTAAGAGAGCACGCCATAGAGTCCAACCGCCGCCATCAGCAGGGCCAATATGGCGAAGGCTCCCAGCAGGGTCATGCTGAAGCGGCGCTGCGCCACCGAGCCCGCCAGCACATCATTCATCGTGGTTACGCCAAACACCGGCAGGTCCTTGTCCACAGCCCAGATGGCGCGCCGTGCGGGGCTCGCCAGGCTGGCCGGATTTCCTGCCGCGCGCACCACGAATACCGCGTGCCGGCTAACCCCGCTCGCTACCTGGAAATTCGACATGTAGATCATGGGCGCGACCTCGGCGTCTAGCGCGGAAAATTTGACGTCGCCGGTCACCCCCACAATGGTGAATGGCGTCCGGTCACCCCACAGCAGCCGTTTCCCAATGGGATCTTGGCCGCGAAAGTAGGTGCGGGCGAGAGTCTCGTTTATGACTGCTACCAGCGGGGTTGATTCCGTGTCTTGCTCCCGGAACCCGCGTCCCCGCAGCAGCGAGATTCCCATCGCTGGGAAGTAGTTTTCGCTCACTAATGCGTTGTCAGCGTTGTGGAACTCATTGGGCGGGTGTCCTTCGATGCGGAAGCCTATTCCCCTGGGATCCGCCAGCGGGAGATTGGTCACGAAAGCCACTGACTGTACTCCCGGCAACTGCCGCAAGCGGGCGAGGATTTCCCGTTCCGCAGCGGCGCATGACGACGCTTTGGGATAGCGGGTGTCGTCGAACTGGGTGCGGGCAATCAGCACTCCGCGGGGGTTGAATCCCGGCGGCACTCTCAACACGCGCACAAAGCTGTTGATCAGCAAGCCCGCCCCCGCCAGCAGGACCAGCGAGCACGCCGTCTCCAGGACTACCAGCCCGTTGCGCAGGCGCAGCCCTTCCCGGCTGGTTCCCGCCCGAGCGCCTTCTTTCAGCGCCGATTGCAATTGGCTTCGCGAAGCACGCCATGCTGGGACAATTCCGAACAGCATTCCCGTGACCAGCGCGAGCGCTGCCGCAAAAGCCAAAACCACCGGGTCAATTGAAACATCCTGCAGCCGCGGCACCTGTTCTGGGCCGAATGCCGCCAGCAGGCGAACCAGCCAGAACGCGGCCGCCAGTCCGAGTACACCGCCACCTAGCGCCAGCAGAACGCTCTCCGTCAGAAGTTGCCGCACCAGGCGCCCCTGGGAGGCTCCCAGCGCCGCCCGCACCGCCATCTCCCGCCTCCGCGCCGTGCTCCGTGCCAGCAGCAGGTTAGCCAGGTTCGCGCAGGCGATCAGCAGCACAAAACCTACCGCTCCCAGCAGCACCAGCAGCATGGGCCGCACTTTGCCCACAATGTCGGCCGCCAGCGGGCTAGCGGTCGGTTTCACATAAACGCTGCCGTTGTAAACTTTAGGGTTCTGCTTCTGGAATTCGGCAGCGACCCGTGTCACATCCTCCTGCGCCTGCGGCTGCGAGACTCCCGGCTTCAGTCGCGCCACCGTGAAGGTGCCGAATTCTCGCACGCGGTCCGCGATTTCATCCGGTGTAAACGCCACCGGAACCCACAGCTCCGCCTGGTCCGAGTAGGGCAGCGTGGAAAATGGGAACTGGAATGATGCCGGCATTACCCCAATCACTGTGTAGGGCTGCCCGTCCAGGCTGATGGCCCGGCCTAAAATGTGGGTATCGCCGCCATAGCGCCGCTTCCACAGGCGGTAGCTAAGGACAGCAACCTTGGCTCCTCCCGGCCGGTCTTCCTCGGCCGTGTAGGTGCGGCCCATCCCGGGCTGAACTCCCAGCACGGAAAACAGGTTGGAACTGGCTCGCGTGATGGGGATGCGCTCCGGCTGGCCGGAGCCGGTCAGGTTCGCCGTGTCATTCTTGTATCCGGCAATACCGCTGAACACCCGGTTGCGATCGCGGTAGTCGAGGTATTCGGCGCTGGAGGTGCCTAATTGGCCGTAGCCGATGCCGGGCAGGCTCTCCCAAATCATCACTAGCCGTCCAGGGTCGTGGTACGGCAGCGGCCGCAGCAGCACCGTGTTGACCACGCTGACGATCGCCACATTGACCCCGATGCCGATCGTCAGCACCAGCAGCGCCACCGTGGTGAACCCCGGACTTTTGCGCAGCATGCGCAGCCCGTAGCGAAGATCATGCCAAAAAGATTCCATGCTTGCCTCAATTTCACTCGTATCGCAGCGCTACCAGGGGGTCCACCTTGGTCGCTCTCCGTGCCGGCAGGTAGCTGGCCAGCAAGGCGACTCCCAACAAGCACAGCACCGACACCACAAACGACACGGCGTCGGTTGCTGTAATCCCAAACAGCAGGCTGGCCGCCAGGCGCGTCAGCCCCAGCGCTGCCGCAACTCCCACCGCCGTTCCAACTGCCACCAGCACAATGCCCTCCCGCATCACCATGGCCAGTACCCGCTCTCTGGGCGCCCCCAGTGCCATGCGAATGCCGATCTCCTGCGTGCGCTGGCTCACGTGATAGCTGAGCAGGGCATAAAGCCCCACGGCGCTCAGCAGCAGCGCCAGCCCGGCAAAGGCGCTCATCAGAATGGCCAGCACGCGCGCGAATGCCACCGAGTCGCTCACCAGTTGCGACATCGGCGCCACGCTCGCCACCGGCTGCTGTGGGTCAACTTCACGAACCGCGCGCGCCAGCGGCAAAGACAACTCCACGGGGCCGCTGGTGCGAATTACCATCGCGGAGAGCAGCCCGAAGCTCTGGTACAGCAAGCTGTCAATCGCATCCGGCACCTGTGCCTGCGGCACGAAGGCCATGGGCGGCGTCGCCTGGTCCAGCGAGTACTCCTTCATGTCGCCGACAATACCCACCACCTGTCGCGGCTGGTCAGTCAGGCCTTCTTTTTCCATGCCTTTGCCGATCCATACCTGCGCCCCCAGCGCATCCTTTCCCGGCCAGCACAGTCGGGCCATTGCCCGGTTGATGATCATTACCGGAGCCGCTCCGGCGCCATCGCCATGGGTGAAACTACGCCCGCGCAGCAGCGGCACCCGCATGGTCGAAAAGTACGACGGGCTCACTGCGCGATATTCCAGTGGATTGTCACTACAGTCCTTGCCGGGTAGCTCGGGCATGGGCAGGTTGAGGCCGAACTCCAGCGGCGCCGAGGAGACGCTCGCCGCGTCCACCACGCCGGGTATTCCGCGCACTTTCTCCAGCAATTTCTGCTGAAACTGTGTAACCGCGCCGGTGTTCTCGAATTTCCGTGAGGCCAGCGAGAGCTGCGCGACCTGCAAATTCTGCGGATCGAAGCCGAGGTCCACACTGCGCATCAGCAGAAAACTGCGCAGCAGCAGCGAGCAGCCCACCAGCAGCATAAGGGAGAGGGCGACCTCGCCCACCAGTAGCAGGTTGCGTCCCCGCCGCTGGGCGCGGCTGCTGCCCACGCTGCGTTCGCCCTGCTTCAAAGCGGCATTGGGGTGCGCTCCCAGGCAGCGTAAAGCCGGCACCGTGCCGGCCAGAATCCCCACCGCGCAGGAAATCACGACCGTATAAATCAGAACCGGTCCATTCAGGGCCAGTCCCGTCAAGTCCAGTTGGACCGGCATGTGCAGCGCCACTTCCGCCGGAAAAATCGCCTTCAGCCCGCCGTTCAGATACCACGCCAGCAGCACGCCCGCCGCGCCTCCCAGCAGGCTGAGCAGGACGGCCTCGGTGATCAGTTGGCCAACGATCCGAGCGCGGGTGGCGCCCAGTGCGGCGCGCACCGCAATCTCCCGGGCTCGCGCCGTCGTGCGCGCCAGCATCAGCCCGGCAACATTGGCCACGGCGATCAGCAGCACCAGGGCAACCGCCCCCAGCAGAAACAGCAGCGATGGGCGCACATCGCGCGCCAGCCAGCGCTGGTAGGGTATGAAGTTGAACCCTTCGGTGTTGCGAACGTACCAGGCGCTGCCATGCTCGCGCGCCAATTGCGCCCACATCCGCCGGCCGTCCTCCCGTGCTTGGGCCAGGCTCACCCCCGGCCGCAAGCGTGCGATCAGGTCATAATTCAGGCCGCTATCCTGCAGGTGAGGGGACAGGCGATCAGGCAGCCATACGTCCGCGCGGCGCTCGTAACGAAAGTTTCGCGGCAGCACGCCCACCACGGTGTACGTCTCTCCATTGCAGGTAATCTGCTGTCCCAGGATGTTCCGATCGGCACCAAAGCGGTTTTGCCATAGTCCGTAACTGAGCACGGCGCTGTGCCCGCCCGCCGCTTCTGACTCCAGAAATTCGCGTCCCAGCGCCGGCGCCACGCCCAAGGTGCCGAAAAAACCGGCCGACACTCGCTTCGCCGGCACGTACTCCGGGGCGCCGCCTCCGGCCAGATTGCAGCCCGTCGCGGGAAACTCCATGGCGGACGACTGGAATACACGGTTGTTTTCCAGCACCGCACTGGCCAGCACCGGCGTGACGCTGTTGGCGATTCCGCCATGCTTCCACTGCAGCGTGACCTTTACCAGGCGGTCCGGCTGCGCGTACGGCAACGGCCGGAACATCACCTCGTAAACCACGCTGAAGATCGCCGTGTTCGCGCCAATTCCCAGCGCCAGCGTGATCACCGCCAGCAGCGTGAACCCCGGGCTCTTGCGCAGCATGCGCAGCCCGTAGCGAACATCCTGCAGCAGAGTTTCCATGAGCGCCTCGCAGGATTGCTTCTATCTCGTTCCTCCGGATGCCGCCGGCTCCGACTGCCCTTCCCCTTTCGGCGCCTTGGGATCATTCACCACCCATCCATCGAACAGCTGAATGGTGCGGTTGCCGTAAGAGGCGTTCATCTCGGAATGCGTCACCTGGATGATGGTGGTGCCCTGGTCGTTCAGCTTCTTGAACAGCTCCATGATTTCTTTGGCTTGGCTGGAGTGCAGGTTGCCAGTGGGCTCATCGGCCAGAATCAGTTTGGGATTTCCCACCACCGCCCTTGCCACCCCTACCAACTGCTGCTGTCCGCCGGAAAGCTGGCTGGGATACAGATCCTTTTTGCCCACGATCTGGAACCGGTCCAGCGCTTCCGCCACCATGGAAGCGCGCTGGTGCCGCGAGATGTTGCGGTAGGAGAGCGGCACGTCCAGATTTTCATACACCGTCAGGTTGTCCAGCAGGTGATAACTCTGGAAGACGAAGCCGATATATTGCCGGTTCAACTCCGCCCGCTTTTTCCGGTCCATTTTGTGCACGGGATAGTCCAGGAAGTAGTACTCGCCCGTCCAGGAATCGTCCAGCATTCCGATAATGCTGAGCAGCGTGGTCTTCCCCGCTCCCGACGGCCCCATGATGGTGACAAACTCTCCCGCCGGGATGTCCACGTTGACGCGCCGCAGCACATACGTCACTCCCGGTCCGGTTTTGTAGGTACGTTCCACATTCCGCAACTGAATCATGTATCAGCTCCTAAAGATTGTATGGGGCGTCCACCTTTGCGATTTGTGCAAAGCGTGCTAGCGCTCACTCGTATCTCAATGCCACCATCGGATCGACCCTACTGGCCCTCCGCGCCGGCACATAGCCGGCCAGCAGTCCGACTCCGAGTAGAACCACAGACACACCCGCGTAAGTCGGCCAGTCCAGCGGATGCACCGCAAACAACATGCCCGCCAGGAAGCGCGTCACTCCCATCCCGATCACAATGCCAAGGCCCAGCCCCGCGGCCACCAACACAATTGTCCGTCGCAGCACCATGCGCAGCAGGTCAGCCGGATCGGCCCCCAGCGCCATGCGAATGCCGATTTCATGTGTCTTCTGCACTACCGAGTAAGCCATCACGCCATAGAGCCCGACCGCGGTGAGCAGCAGCGCGATAGCGGCAAACAGCGAGAGCAGGAAAGTATCGAAGCGCGGCTGGTTGGCCGAAGTGGACATCATCTCGTCCATAGTGTGCACGCCATACACCGCCAGTTCCTTGTCCATGCCATGAATTGCATTGCTCACGGCGTCCAACTGTGCCACGGGATTTCCGGCGGAGCGGACCACAATGCTTAACGGGGGGCCAAACATTCCCTGCGAATAGGGCAGATAGTAGCGGGGCGTGAAGTCATCGCTTAGGCTGCCGTGCTTGATGTCGGCCACCACGCCTATGATTTCGCGCATGGGAGGTTCCTTATCACTCTTGGAAACTCCCGGCTGCATGTGTTGGCCTACTGGATCCTGATTGGGAAAATACTGGCGGGCAAAGCTCTGGCTGATGATAACCACGGGCGCTGAGGTGGCTTCGTCATGCGCGCTGAAGTCACGGCCCTTCAGCAAACTAATTCCCATGGTGTGGAAGTAGCCGGGACTGACGACCGCCAGATCGGCCAACGGATGCTGGCCGGGAGGCGAAGGACGTCCTTGAATGTCGAAGGAGATAATTGCGTCATCTCCGCTGAAAGGCAGCGGCCAGGCCGCACCAACCTCCTCCGCCCCAGGCAGCGCCCGCAACCTGGGCAGCAACTGGTCATAGAAGTTGATGGTTTTTGCATCGTTGTAGCGTGAGCTTGGCAGGTTGAAACTGAGGGCTAGCACATGATGAGGGTTGAAGTGAGGGTCCACCCGAATCAACTGAATGAAGCTGCGCAGCAGCAGGCCTGCGCCCACCAGCAGCACCACGCCAATTGCCGTTTCGGCAATCACCAGGCCGGCGCGCAGCCGGTTGGAGCCGGCGCTGCCCGCCGCACCGCGGCCGCCCTCTTTTAAGGTCTCTGCCAGGTCTGTGCGCGCAGTATGCCAGGCGGGAGCCATCCCGAACAGCAGGCTGGCGGCGATCGATACCAGGGCTGTAAAGCCCAGCACCGGGAAGTTCAGCCCCACCTGCTCCAGGCGGGGGATGTTCCCGGCTTCAAAGTGAACAATGGCGATAAGGATCCAGCTGGCCAGTCCTAAGCCAAGTCCACCACCCACCACCCCCAGCACTAGGCTTTCGGTCAGTAACTGCCTCACCAGTCGCCGCCGGGGAGCGCCTAAGGCGGCGCGCACCGTAATCTCGCGATGCCGCTTGCTGGCATGCGCCAAGAGCAAATTGGCGACATTGGCGCACGCGATCAGCAGCACGAATCCCACTGCCGCGAGCAGCACAAGCAAAGCGGGACGCACATCTCCCACCAGCCTCTGCAATTCTGGGATAAGCATACTGACGCTGCGGCGCGAGTTGCTGTCCGCGTAGTGGCGCGCCAGGCGCTGGGCGATGATATTGGTGTCGGCCTGCGCGCTGGCTAGAGTCACGCCCGGTTTTAGGCGGCCAATCACGCTCACGAAATGAGCACCCCGGTTGGTTGGCGCGGTGGCGGGCGTGCCACCGCTGGGATCGGCGTCCCGCGCCAGGCTGCCCCACAGCTGCGGAGCAGGATATTGAACGGGAAACTCAAAACCCGCCGGGGCAATGCCGATGACGGTATAGGCGCGGTTATCCAGCGTGATGGTGCGTCCGATAATGCCGGGATCGGAGCCAAATTGCGATTGCCAAAGTTGATGGCTCAGCACCACCACCCACCGGCCCGCCTGTTCTTCTTCACGGCGGAACCCTCGCCCTAGAGCCGGCTTTATTCCCAAAACGGAAAAGAAATCGGAGGAGACTACTTCCCCTTCCAGATGCTGTGGTTGGCCCACGCCCGTCAGATTGAAAGAGGCGTCGCGATATGTGGCCATGCCTTCAAACGTGTGGTTTTGCGCGCGGTAGTCAAAGAAATCGGCGTAAGAAAATGTGTCCGGTTTGCCTGGACGCCGCGAATCCGTCTCATTGACCGAGATCAAGCGGTCGGAGTGAGGAAATGCCAAAGGCTTGAGCAGCACGGCATCAACCACGCTGAACATGGCGGTGTTGCCGCCGATGCCCAACGCCAGCGTGATCACCGCCACCGCGGTGAAGCCGGGCGCCTTCAGCAGCATGCGCAAACCATAGCGGATGTCCTGCAGCAGAGTTTCCATAAGTTCCTCAATCATGTGGGGCGCCTCGCCTGTGCGGGTGCCCCACCCTTTGTGCAAAGGCTGGGCGGGCTCACTCGTACCGTAGCGCCTCCATGGGATCCACCCTGCTTGCCCGTCGGGCGGGAATGTAGCTTGCCAGCAGCGCCACGAAAACCAGCAGCAGTGCTACTCCGGCAAATGTCAAAGGATCGTTAGCACTTAATCCGAAGAGCAGCGAGCCCATCGTGCGGGTTAACGCCAGTGAGACAACCAGCCCTAGGCCGACTCCCGCGCCCGCGGTCAGCAGCCCCTGCCCCAGCACCAGGCGGAGCACGCTCATCCGGCTGGCGCCCAGCGCCATGCGCACTCCGATTTCATTGGTGCGGCGGCTAACCGAATAGGCCATCACCCCGTACATCCCGGCCAAGGCCAGCAACAGCGCGCTCGCCGCAAACGCCCCTACCAGGATCAAATTAAAGCGGCGCGACTGCTGCGAACCTGAGACCACCTCTGCCAGAGTGGCGAATCTGGGTGGAACGTTGGGGTCGAGGTCGCGCACGATCCGCCGCGCTGCCTGGGTCACGGCAGCGGGATCCGCATTCGTGCGCGCGACAATTGTGAAATCAGAAGTTGCTTCCGGACGTTGCCGGCAATCCACATAGATCGTCGGCCCGGCTTGGCTTTCCAGGTTGTTTTCGCGCACGTCGCCGACCACTCCTACCACGGTAAGCAGGCGCAGGTCGCCATCCATGTTTCCGAATTCAATCTGGTGGCCCAGCGGATCCTGGTTTGGCCACTTCTCCCGCGCCAGCGATTCGCTGATCAGGGCCACGTGCGGGGAATCCATGGTGTCGCTCGCGCTAAACAGCCGTCCGCGCAGCAAGGGAATCCCGAGGACTCGAAAGTAGCCGGCCGTCACCGCACTGTAATCAGCATCCCCGGTGCGGCCGCGGTCATGAAACATCTGCTGCAGACCCTGCATGTCCCTGGGGGCCGCCTCCCCTGGACTCATTAACGCGTACGTGCCGTCCGCAGCTGAGTTGGTGACCGGAAGAACATTGGTGCCACCCACCTCCTGAACCCCGGGAATGTTGCGAACCTGGGCCAGCAATTCATCGAGGAACTGTGCCCGTCTCTGTTTCGCTGCATCCTGATTGGCCAGAGGGCCCGGCGCCGCCCAGTCCACGACCGTTGGAAGCGCCAGATTCATGGTGATTATGTGTTCGGTTTGAAAACCGGTATTCACCGACAGGACCCGCAGCAGGCTTCGGCCCAGTAGCGCCGCTCCGGCCAGCAGCGCCAGCGTGATGGCTAATTGCCCGGCTACGATGGCGCGGCTCAGACGCAGCGAAATCAGCGCGCCGGTTTGGGAACGCCCGCCTGCTACGAGGGCGTGCTGCACACCCCCCGTGCTGCACCGCAAACCGCTGAAGGCCCCCAGCGCTACGGCGACCAACACAGCCAGTCCCACAGAAAACGCAAGCACCGGAGCGCTGATCGTAACTTCCGCCATGCGTGGCAGAACGCCGGGTGATAATGCCAGCAGCGCCTGCACCCCCCAGACGGCGGCCACCACTCCTGCGGCACAGCCGCCAAGTGACAGCAAAAGCGCCTCAGCCAGCAACTGCCGGACGATGCGGCTCCGGTTCGCGCCAACAGCCACGCGGATCGCGAGTTCCCTTTGCCGCGCCGCCGATTGCACCAGCAGCAGGTTGGCTACGTTGGCGCACGCTATCAGCAGAAGAAATCCCACCGCCCCCAGCAGGATCCACAGCGCCGGACGTACCGGCCTGGTCATCGCTTCGCGCAGCGGCGCGATAGCGACGCCAGTCATCATCGTGTCCCGGCCGTACTGCCGCTTCAACCGCGTGGCAAGGGTCTGCAGTTCGGCGTGCGCCTTGGACACGGAGGCGCCGTCGCGCAAGCGGCCTATCACCTGCCAGTTGTGGGCAGTGCGGCTGGGAAGGCGCTCATAGAGCTCCCGTGGGACCCAGATTTCAGCCTGGAGAGGAAAGCTGAATTGCGGCGGCAGCACGCCCACAATCGAAAACGAGCGATTGTCAACCGTCAGCTTCTTCGACGAGAGGTCGGTCGCCCCGCCGAGAAACTGCTTCCAGTAGCCATAGCCGATCAGGGCGACTGGAACGGCGCCAAACCGCTGGTCCTGGGGCGAAAAACCGCGCCCTAAAAATGGCTGCACGCGCAGCACGGGAAAGAAGTCGCGCGAAACCGGGGCGATCATCGTGCGCGTCGGCTCCGTGCCGCCCGACACTGACTCGGTCCAGGCGCCGTATTCCGCTAAGTCCTGCAGAGACCGGGCCTGCGACCGGATATCTTCAAAATTAGGATCGGCGAAGTGCATTTCGCCGCCCTGGGCGTTGACCTCGTGCAGTTCGACAATCTGCTCGGGATGGTCGTAGGCAAGCGGACGCAGCAGCACGCCATACACGACGCTGAAGATCGCGGTGCTCGCCCCGATGCCCAGCGCCAGCGTCATCACCGCCACCGCGGTGAAGCCCGGGCTCTTCCTCAGAGTTCGCACCGCATAGCGCATGTCCTGCAGCAAAGTGTCCATATCTTCCTTGCCTCGGGGTGTCCCACCCTTTGCGGTTGTGCAAGGGTGCGCTCGTTCACTCGTAGCGCAGCGCCACCATCGGATCCACCTTGGCCGCCCGCCGCGCCGGAACGTAACTGGCAAGTCCGGCAGCCAGCGTCAGAACAGCCGTGCAACCCATGAATACAGCCACGTCCACGCTCACCACGCCAAAAAGGGAACCCGAGAGCAGGCGCGCCAGGGCCAGCGCGACCAGAATGCCAATTGCCAGCCCCAACGTGGCCAGTACTGCGGCATTGGTTAGAATCAGCCGCAGCACATCCCGCGGGCGCGCCCCCAGCGCCAGGCGCACCCCGATCTCGTGCGTGCGTTGCGCCACCAGGTAAGCCAAGACCCCGTAAATGCCCGCCGCCGCCAGCGCCAGGGCAATGAGCCCGAATATCACCATCAGGCTCTCGGAGGAGTGCACGCCGCTGACGTTATCGGAAAGAATCTGCGCCAACGTGCGCACGTCGTACACCGGCTGATTGCGATCCAGGGCTTGTACCTGCGCCCGGACGGCCGCGGCTAACGCCAGCGGATCGCCAGTAGCGCGTATCGCCACCGCCATCGTCGCCAGCGGCGCCTGCGCCAAGGGGACATAAGCCGTGGGATCGGGCTGGCTGTCGAACGGCGACCTCAGGATGTCGCCCACCACTCCTACCACCATGCGCCACGGCTCTCCGGGGTCATCGCCCAGGCGCAGCCGCTTTCCCAGCGCCTTCCCGCTCCCGAAGTAGTGGCGCGCGAAGCTTTGGCTGATGATGACGACAGCCGGCGTATTCCCTCCGTCCTGCGAAGTGAACGCGCGCCCCTGCTGCAGCGGAACGCGCAGCGTGCGGAAGAAATCAGGCGAGATTACCTGCGAGCTGGCCAGCCGCATTTCCCCGGGCGCTGGCGGAGCTTGGCCTTCAATCGTGACCCTGGTCCAATTCCAGCTCCAGTCGGAAGGTAGGCTGCTCGCCGCCGCCGCCGATTCCACTCCCGGCAGCGCCTGGGTGCGCTCCATCAGGCGGCGATAGAAATCCTGAACCTGCGCCGAACTGCTGTATTTCGCCGCCGGCAGATTGACGTGGAAAGTCAAAATACCCTGCCGGTCGAATCCCTGGTCGCGCTCCATGAGCGCGCGAAAGCCTTTTACCATCAGCCCGGCGCCCGCCAGCAACACCATGGCCAGGGCGACCTCAGAAACCACCAGCAGGGCGCGCAGCCGATGCCGCCCGGGCGCAACGCTGCCGCCTCGCGCGCCTTCTTTCAAAGCCTCGTTCAGGTCGGGCCGCGATACCTGCAGCGTGGGCGCCAATCCGGCGAGCACGCCTGCCAGCCCGCTCAGCAGCAGGGTGAAGGCCAGAACGCGGTAGTCCAGCTGGATGTGCTTCAGCCCGGGTATGTGCTCGACAATGAAAGGAGGCACGCTGCGCATTAGCAGCGGCAGCCACCAGCTTGCAATCAGCAATCCGGCGGCCGCGCCCAGCGCCGCCAGCAGCAGGCTTTCCACCAGCAGTTGCTGCGCGATGCGGCCGCGGCTGGCGCCCAGCGCGCTGCGCAAAGCCACTTCCCTGGCGCGTCCTGTTGCCCGCGCCAGTTGCAGGTTGGCCACGTTGGCGCAGGCCAGCAGCAACACAAAGGCAGCCGCCCCGATCAGCAGCAGCAGGAACTGGCGCGAGCCCTGGGTCAGGTCTTCCACCATCCCGATTACGCGCACGCTATGGCCGGCGTTGGTCTGCGGGTATTCCCCGCCTTCGCGAGCCGCGATCGCGGCCAGATCAGCTTCGGCCTGGGTCTGCGAAACACCCGGCTTGAGCCGTCCAATAACCTTCAAATAATGATTGCTGCGATCCGCCGCTGCCGTTCCAGTTAGGATTAGCGGGGCCCACGCCTGCGCCCCGCTGGGGAAATCGAAATCTCGCGGCATGATGCCCACCACCGTGCGCGCTTCGCCATCGAACTCGAGCGTGCTCCCCACCAGCCGGCGGTTCGCGCCCAGTCGCTGCTCCCAGAAACCGTGGCTGAGCACGACCACGGGAACACGCCCGGGCTTGAAATCGTCTTGCGACAACGCCCGCCCGTATTCGGCCGGCATTCCCAGCAGACGGAAAAAGTCAGCTGTGACCCGACTACCCTCCACGCGCTCGGGCGTGCCCGCCCCGGTCACAGTCGCGTCCCAGCCGTGCATAGCGGCCAGGTATTCGAAACTGTGGTTTTGCTCCCCCCAGTCGCGGAAATTCGCGGCCGCCGCGCTCGCCCGCTCGATGTTCTGCTGGGAAGCAGTTTCCCAGATGGCCATCACGCGGCTGAGTTGCGGAAAAAGGAACGGCCGCAAAAGCATCCCATTCACGCTGCTGAAGGTGACCGTATTGGCGCCAATCCCCAGCGCGAGCGTGATCACCGCCACCGCGGTGAAGCCCGGCGACTTGCGCAGCACGCGCAGGCCATAGCGGATGTCCTGGATCAACGTCTCCATCCTGCTTGCTCCTTAGAGACAAAACGGGCCCCGGTGTTCGCGTAACAGGACGAGATTGGCGGGCAGCGGAGGCTTAGTTCACTTCGACAGTTTCCTCCACCACGCGTCCATCGAACAGGTGGATCGTGCGCTCCGCGTGACGGGCGAAGCGCGGGTCGTGCGTGACCATGCAGATGGTGGAACCTTCGCGGTGCAATTCGCGCAGCAGCTCCATGATGTTTTCGGCGTTGCGCGAATCCAGGTTGCCGGTGGGCTCGTCCGCCAGCATGATGGAGGGGCTTCCTCCCAGGGCGCGCGCCACCGCCACGCGCTGCTGCTGGCCGCCGGAGAGCTGCGAGGGATAGTGCTTCAGCCGGTGACTCATGCCCACCCGCTCCAGCGCCTCCAGCACCCGCTTCTTACGCTCCACTCCCGACATCCCGCGGTAAGTGAGCGGCAACTCCACGTTCTCGTACACCGTGAGGTCGCCGATCAGATTGAAGTTCTGAAATATGAACCCGATCTCACGGTTGCGGATACGCGAGCGTTCGTTGATGTTGAGGTTGGCTACCTGGCTCCCGTTCAGCCAGTACTCGCCCTCCGAGGGCGAATCCAGCAGCCCGATGATGGACAACAGGGTGGATTTCCCCGAACCCGAAGGCCCAGCGATGGCCACGTACTCGCCTTTGCGCACTTCCAGCTGGATGCCGGAAAGCGCGTGCGTCTCCACCTCATCGGTGTAGAAGACTTTGTTGATGGTGTCCATGCGGATCAGTTGCTGTCCAGGGGTAGGTGCGGTTGCATTCATGCGTGTTTCCTCGCTATTCCAAGCGGATGCGGTCGAAATTGTCCCAGCGTGACATATCGGAAAGAATGACCTCGTTTCCTTCTCGCAGGCCACCCAGGATTTCTACTGTATTGACCGAACTGCGTCCCAGTTTCACCTGCGAACGTACCGCCGTTTTGCCGTCGGGCTGCAGTACGAACATTCCCACCGTGCTGTTTTCCTGGCCGAAAGCGGGCCGGCCCACGTAGAGCACATTGGCCAGCCGCTCCAGATCAATGGTGCCGTCCACGCTCAGGTCTGGCCGCGCGCCGGGCGGAAGCTTGTCGTCCAGCATCACATCCACGGTCACCGTGCCGTTGTAAACAGCAGGATCAATTCTCATCACGTGGCCGGCGATCACCCCATTGTGCGTGTCTACTGAGGCCGGCAGGTTCAGCTGAATGTCCTTGGCCTGGGTCTCAGGAATTTTCAGCTCCGCCTTCAGATGGTCCGGCTGTACCACTTTGGCCAGCGTGGTGCCCGGCGTGACCCACTGCCCCACTTTCAGGGCCTGCTCCTGCAGCACTCCCCTTATGCCGGCGCGAACGGTCAGGTTCTGCACCTGGGTTTGCTTCAACTGGACCAGCGCGCGATCCTGGTCGATTTCCGCCTCCTTGGCCAGCAACTGCGCCTGCAGCACCTTGCTGCTGTTGGTCAGGCGCTCCTGCTCAATCTGGTCGCGCGTCTTTAGCTGCGCCGCCTTCCCATCGGCAATTTTGCGGTTCAGGTCGGAAATCACCCCCAGCTTGTTCAGTTGCTGGTCAGTCTCGGCCTGCATGCGCGCCTCGTTGTATTCCGCGCTGGCCTGCGCCACCAGCGACTTCTGCGTCAACACCTGGCTTTCCAACTGCGCTTCCAGGTTCTTGTAGTCGGCTTGCGCGGCTTTCAGCTTCAAGGTGGCGTCCAGGGTTTCCTGCACCAGTTGCGGGTTCGTCAATATCAGTAATACGGTGTTGGGCTGCACCGCGGTTCCCGGCAAAACCGGGATTTTTTCCACGCGACCGTCAGTAGCTGCCGGGATCCATTGAATGTCCACCGGGGTCAGCGTGCCCAGACCGCGCACCTGCCGCAGCATGGGGCCGCGCTTCACCGTGTCAATCCACACCGTCGAGCGGTCCACGCCCGGCGCCGCTGGCTTCAGCCGTGACAGCCCCATCGTCACCAGAGCCACCACAACAATTCCTACTGCTGCATAGACGATCCTGCGCCGTTTTCGTTGGCGAGCTACCGTTGCTGGTCGGACAATATCCATTACCTACCTGCAGGGCACGCCGTATGCCAACAACTGTGGCTCTAAGTGGTTGATTTACAGGTGGAAGTCCTGCGTCACTCCGAAACGGGTGTCCGTTTCCGAACAGCGGTGTGCGGGCGCGAACAGTAAGAGCCTGTCGTCTTTACTGGCCACCAGCCATTGACCATGGGCCACTGGCTTTGCGATATCCGAAGTACACGTCGTTTTCCTGGCTGCGGTGGCTGAAAAAGAACAAAACTTTGGCCTGCGATTTCATGGAAAAATGCGCCGGTTCCCACACGCCGTCGCCTACAGGCGCCTTTTCCAGCTCAAAATGAGTCCCCGGCTCCACCGTTGCCAGAAAACCTTGGATGGAAACCGGTTGTATCACTTTGGCCTGCACCTTTACCCACTGGAAGGTGTTGGTGTCGATCCACAGTTTGCCCTGCATTCCGGTGAGCACCTGGGCTTGCATGTTGGGCGGCTTGTAGCCAAGGCGAGGCGTGGCTCTTAGCGTGTACACCTGATACGGTCCCAGCTTTTGCTGTCCTAACAACTTGAAATCAAACGCCGCCGTGAGTTGTTCCATCAGCAAGTGGTCGCGCTTGCGGTCCTTCTGCCACTTGGCGATCCGTTCCGCGCGCTGTTGCGGCGTTTCCGCCTGCCTCTTTGCGATCTCCTGCTGCATCTTGTGCTGCTCGGAGCCTTGTTGTTCCGCCGATAGCGTGCTGCCGTTCACCGCGACCAGCCGCTTGTAGGGTGAGCCCAGAATCATGCGTACTTCATAGGTTTGCGGCGGGTTGCCGTCTTCCTGGTCGGTTTCGTAATGGTCATATTGGGGGTCCGCCTGCCAGTCCTTCTCATTGGCTTGGACGGAGCGCTGAATGATGGTCTGCACATCTTGTGCAAGGCTAGGTAAGCCTAGGCAGAGGAAGGAGAACAGAACAATGGCACGCCCCATCGCAGGGCCAAGTGTACGCCAAAGAGTGGCTGTCATATCGCTCGAAGCGGGGCTCAGCTTCCCCGCCGGGTGCTCGCAACTTCTGCAGTTAGATGCGCAAACCATGGCCCTAAGGGCGTCTGCCGCCCGGCCAACTTCCCCCTATTTTCCGGCACCTGACGCGATATGCGTACAGCGTTCTGGATTATCCGCATTCCCGACGATATTTGGGCCCCCTTTTGGGAAGGTGCCCTTATCTTGGTGGTTGGGATAGCTGCGTGGGCCTCCGGCCATCCATGGCTCTTCAGCAGTCTGGGACCCACAGCTTATGAGCAGGCCGAAAAGCCACACCTGAAGAGCGCTCGACTTTACAACGTTATCGTCGGGCATTTTGTGGGTCTGGGATGCGGATTTCTCGGTGTTGCCATTATGAACGCGTGGGGCACACCCAAAGTGAACGAAATCACCTCGGTGAGCATGGCCCGTTTAGGAGCGGCGGTAATCGCGGTGGTGGCCACAACTTTCCTCAACCTGAAATTGGATTCCGGTCAGCCCGCCGCCCTCGCCACCGCTCTTCTGATTTCTTTGGGCACCTACGACACGGCCATGGGTGCGCTCTGGATTGTAATCGGCGTGCTAATCCTGGCTGCCATTGGCGAGCCCGTTCGCCGCCTCCGCCTCCCCAAACCGCAAGCACAGTAGCGCAAAGCTCCTGGCGGCAATGCACGAGAGCCTTTTGGCTCGAAGCACCGCACGTGCACTCGCCGACCCGCCGCCCCGGGCAAGCCACGGCGCTTGCGTATAACATATCCGTTTGCAATGTATGCAAAGGAGTACGCAATGCAATTGGGAATGATCGGCTTGGGCCGCATGGGGTCCAACATGGTGCGCCGCCTGATGAAGGGCGGTCACGAGTGCGTGGTTTTCGACATGAATCCCGCGAGCATCAAGCAGATGGCGGGCGAGGGTGCCACCGGCGCCAGTTCATTGGACGACTTGGCTCGTAAGCTGAAGAAGCCGCGCGCCGTGTGGCTCATGGTTCCTGCCGCGGTGGTGGACAACACGCTTGCAGAGCTGGCGCCGCGCCTCGAGCCCGGAGACGCCATCATTGACGGCGGCAATTCTTATTACGTTGACGACATTCGCCGCGCCAAAGAACTGCGCGAGAAGAAGCTCTCCTACCTGGACGTGGGGACCAGCGGCGGCGTCTGGGGCCTGGAGCGCGGCTATTGCCAGATGATTGGCGGCGATCGCGACGTAGTCCAGCGCCTCGATCCCCTTTTTAAAACACTCGCGCCCGGCCCTGGCGATGCGCCTCGTACGCCCGGACGCGAAAAAGCTTCCGGCACGGCCGAGCAAGGATACCTGCACTGCGGTCCCAACGGCGCCGGCCACTTTGTCAAGATGGTGCATAACGGCATCGAGTACGGCTTGATGGCCGCTTATGCCGAGGGCTTTAACATCCTGAAGCACGCCAACGTCGGCAAGCGCGGACGGGTGGTGGACGCCGAGACCACTCCCCTGCGCGACCCCGAGCACTACCAGTACGATTTCAACCTGGCGGATGTAGCCGAGGTCTGGCGCCGGGGCAGCGTGGTCGCCTCCTGGCTGCTTGACCTCACCGCTATCGCCCTGCTGCAAGCACCCGATCTGGCCGGCTTCTCCGGGCACGTCTCCGATTCCGGCGAAGGGCGATGGACGATTATGGCTGCCATTGAGGAGTCTGCGCCCGCCCCCGTGCTCAGCACCGCGCTCTATGAGCGATTCACTTCCCGCGGCGAGGGCGATTTCGCCGCCAAGCTGCTCTCCGCTATGCGCTACCAGTTCGGCGGCCACGTGGAGCGCAAGGCAGGATAAGCCTCTCATGATCGTGGTGGTGATGGGTGTGGCCGGTTCCGGCAAGACCACTATCGGCCGGCTGCTGGCCGACGCGCTGGGGTGCCCGTTTCTCGAAGGCGATGCGCTTCATCCCGCCGTGAACGTCGAGAAGATGAGCCGCGGCATCCCGCTCACCGACCACGACCGTGCCCCCTGGCTGGCCGCCATCCGCGACCATATTCTGGCCGCCATTGGGCAAAAGCAATGCCTGGTGGTCGCCTGCTCCGCCCTCAAGCAGCAGTACCGCGACTTTCTCGCGCGCGGCGCCGATATTAGCTGGGTGTACCTGAAGGGCTCACCAGAGCTGATCGCCTCGCGTGTCCAGCACCGCCGCGAGCACTACATGAAAGCCGGCATGTTGCCCAGCCAGTTCGCCGACCTGGAGGAACCCCGCGATGCCCTGGTAGTGGATATTTCCCCTGCTCCCGAAGTTATCCTGGAACGCCTCTTGCCCCTGCTCCGTTCCCGCAACAACAGCAATTGAACTTTCCTGCCACCCCTCCCGTACAATTCCCCGAGGAGTTCTGCCATGGCTTCGCAGACTGTCGCTGCTACTGCGACCATACAGCCGACTTCGCACTGGTCCAGCGGCCCCGCCCTGGCGGCTTACGTCGCCGGCGCCCTGCTGCTTCTGCACCTGCTCACGGCTTCTCGCTTCGGCTATTTCGGAGACGAGATGTATCACCTGGCCTGCGGCCAGCATCTGGCTTGGGGCTACGTGGACCAACCGCCGCTCATTGCGCTTGTAGCTTGGCTGGTCCGCCACACGCTGGGAACGTCCCTGCTTGCCATTCGCTTTTTGCCGGCGCTGGCTGGCGCCGCCACGGTTCTGCTCACGGGCGCCATCGCCCGCGAAATGGGCGGCGGCCGCTTCGCCCAATTCCTCTCTGCTCTGTGCGTCGCCTGCTCCAGCGTCTACCTGGTATTGAATTACCTGTTCACCATGAACGCATGGGAGCCGCTGCTGTGGATGGCCTGCGTTTATGTCGTGATCCGAATCATCAAGACCGGCAACCAGAAGCTCTGGCTCTGGTTCGGGCTGCTCAGCGGCATCGGGCTGGAGAACAAGTATTCCATGGCCGTATTCGGTTTCGGAGTAGTGGTGGGCCTGCTGCTCACACCCGAGCGCAAGGCACTGGCTCATAAATGGATCTGGATTGCGGGCGCGCTGGCCGTCGCCATTTTCCTGCCCAATGTGGTGTGGAACATCCGCCACCAGTGGCCGTTCCTCCAGTTGATGCACAACATCCATGCCAGCGGCCGCGATGTCGTGCTGGGCCCGGCGCAATACCTCCTGCAGCAGATCATGATCATGAATCCGCTGACTTTCCCGCTGTGGCTGGCGGGCGCCCTCTACCTGTTCTTCGCTCGGAACGCCCGGCCCTACCGCCTGCTGGGCTGGGCTTTCCTGGCCATCTTTGCAACGTTTTTTGTCTTGCACGGAAAGGATTACTACACCGCGCCGGTGTATCCCATCGCGCTGGCTGCCGGCGCTGTGGCACTGGAAGCCGTAACGCCTAACCGCCCCGGCAGGTGGGCCCGGGCCGCTTTTGTCGTCCTGCTCTTGGCCGCCACCGCAGCCATGCTGCCCATCAATTTGCCGGTGCTCTCGCCGGAACGACTAGTTGGGTATGTGGAGAAATTCCCGCTCAAGCCGCAGGCCAGCGAGAAAGCGCATGCCAGGGCCGAGCTGCCACATTACTTTGCCTGGCAGTTCGGCTGGCCGGAAATGGTGCAGGCGGTGGCTCGCGCGTATCACAGCCTGCCTCCCGATCAGCAGGCGAAAACCGCGATCATCGGCAATAACTTTGCCGAATCAGGCGCCATTGACCTGCTCGGCCCCCACTACGGCTTGCCAAAATCCATTGGCGTTCACCAGAGTTACTGGCTGTGGGGACCACGGAACTACACGGGTGAGATCATGATTGTGCTGGGCGACCGGCCGGAGAAGTTAAAGCAGTGGTGCAACAGCGTGGAGGTGGTGGCCCAACCTGAGCTGCCGCCCTACGGCGCTATATTCGAGCGTAATCCCGTGCTGCTCTGCCGCGGCATGAAAGGGAATTTGCAGCAAGTGTGGCCACAGCTGAAGGATTGGGACTGAAAGGCAGCTGGCTAGCTGATTGGCTTTCTGGCTGTTCTATGTAGTCGGTCAGGTGTCCCGCCGTGGTCTGCCGGCCGGCTCACCGCCATTTACAACCAACCCGAGCTAGACAGTCCGTCAGCTAATCCGCTCCCACTTCCTCGCCGCGCTCCTGCGTCACCTGCTCGTAGCCGGCGGCGGCGTAATACATGGCGCGGTCAAAAAACTGGTCCAGCAGCATGATCAGCTCCAGTTCGCCAAAAAGCTCCACCGGCCGGTCAATCAGCGCTTCCCGTTGCAGGAATCCCCACAAGTGCTCCTTGGTCATGGCCAGGGCCCACAACAACTGGCTAAAGGGCAAGCCTTCGGTAGCGCGCCGCATGCCGGTTTCGGTGAAGCGGAGTTCCACGTCGCTTTCCGTCTTGGTCAGCAGCCAGTCGCTGATGTGGTGGTAAATTTCGCGCACTGAGCGTTCCAGCTCTTCCCGGGGAACCGCCTTCTGGTACTCCACCGTGCGCAGCGAAGTGCAGATCTTGTGTACCAGGCCCTGGGCAAGCTGGTCCGCATGGGCTTCAATCAGCCTTGCCAATTTGAGTGCAATCATATCTACCTTATTTAGATGTCAGGAAACAAAGAAAGGTTCCGCGGTTATACCAAGGGCCGATAAACATGTCGTCTAACGATGCTTAAACGTCAAGAGATTACGAGACATATCGTTGCACGACATATATGGCAGGGTCAAGCGGAAAAGCCAAGGATGGAGCTCACGCGCCGGCGCCGCAACACTTCTTGTACTTCTTGCCCGACCCGCAGGGACACGGATCGTTGCGCCCGATCTTGGCCGCGCCGCGCACCACCTGCTGCACCGGCTGGTAGTCGCCCGCTCCCGCCATGCGCGCCTGCTCCAGCTCGCGCTTCTTCTTGCGCTGGAACTCTTGTTCCAGTTCGTCCACCGAGGTGGCGGCGCGGCGTGGCCGCCGCCCATCCCCGCTCGTGCCGCTCGGCACCAGTACCGGCTGCTCGCCTTCCGGCCCCAGTCCCGGCTCCGGCCCGCCTGGCGGTATTTGTGGCCCTTCACCCCGTTCGCCCGCTTCCCCCACCACCTGCATCAGGTACAGGTAGCGCACCGTGTCTTCCTGGAAGCGGTTCATCATGGCTTCGAACATGTCGAAGGACTCGCGTTTGTACTCCACCAGCGGATCGTGCTGCCCGTACCCGCGCAGCCCGATTCCTTCCTTCAGGTGGTCCATGCTCAGCAGGTGATCCTTCCACTGCGAGTCCAGCACGCTGAGCATGATCATGCGCTCGTGGTAGCGCATGGCGTCGCCGCCGATCAGCTTTTCCTTGCCCTCGTAACGCTCTTTCAGCTTGTCGAAAATGGCGTCGCCCAGCTCCTGCCGGCTCATCTGCGCCGGCTTCACGCCCTCCTTCTCGATGTCCACCCCAAAACGCGTGAAAATCTCGTTCTTCAGCGCCTTGGTATCCCAGTCTGAGGGATGGGTTTCTTTGGCCGCATACTTGTCCATCAACTCGCTCAGGATGCCGGCCACGTAGTCTTCCAGGATGAGTTCCTTCTGATCCAGGCCTTTCAGCAGCTGGTGGCGCAGCCCGTAAACCGCCTCGCGCTGCTTGTTCATCACGTCGTCGTATTCCAGCAGGTGCTTGCGGGCTTCGAAGTTCTGCGCTTCCACCGCCTTCTGCGCTGCCTCGATGCGCCGGCTGATCAGCCGCGACTCGATAGGCACGCCTTCTTCCATGCCCAGCTTCTGCAGCAGGTTCGACACCCACTCTTTGGCGAAGATGCGCATCAGGTCGTCTTCCAGCGACAGATAGAAGCGTGAAGAGCCGGGATCGCCCTGGCGGCCGGCACGCCCGCGCAACTGGTTATCAATGCGCCGCGCCTCATGCCGCTCCGTGCCGAGAATGTGCAGCCCGCCCGCCGCGATTACCTCTTCGTGCTCGGCGTCGGTCTCCGCCTTGTAGCGGTTAAGGATCTCGTTCCACTGCGCCGTCGGGACTTCAAACTCCTTGCCTTCGTAGTACCAGCGGGTGAACTCGGGATTCTCCGCCGTCGCCTCGATGACGCCCTCGGCCGTCTTCACCGGCCGCGCAATCCCCTTCTTCATGCATTCTTTCTTGCCCATGAATTCCGGGTTGCCGCCCAGCAGAATGTCGGTGCCGCGGCCGGCCATGTTGGTGGCGATGGTCACCATGCCCTTCCGCCCCGCCTGAGCCACGATTTCCGCTTCCTTTTCGTGGTACTTGGCGTTGAGCACCACGTGTTTCACGTTCTTCTTCTTCAGCAGCTCAGAAAGCCGCTCCGATTTCTCGATCGAGGTGGTGCCCACGAGGATGGGCTGGCCGTTGACGTTCAGTTTCTGGATTTCATCGGCGGCGGCGAAATACTTTTCCCGCGTGGTACGGTACACCACGTCCGCGTTCTCAACGCGCCGCAACACCCGGTTGGTGGGAATCACGATGACGTTCAGCCCGTAAATTTTCTCGAATTCTTCCGCCTCGGTTTCCGCCGTGCCCGTCATGCCCGCCAGCTTCTTGTACATGCGGAAGTAGTTCTGGAAAGTGATGGTGGCAAGCGTCTGGTTCTCGCGCTCCACCTTCACGCCTTCTTTGGCCTCGATGGCCTGGTGCAGCCCGTCCGACCAGCGCCTTCCCGGCATCAGGCGTCCGGTGAACTCGTCCACAATAATCACTTCCCCATCTTTCACCACGTACTCCACGTCCCGCCGGTAGAGAGCGTGCGCCTTCACGGCCGTCTCCACGTGGTGCTTCAGGTCCCAGTTCTCCGGGTCGGCGATGTTGCCGATGCCCAGCAGCTTCTCCACCTTCTCCCAGCCTTCGTCGGTCACCGTGATGGTCTTGTGCTTCTCGTCCACCACGTAGTCGCCGGTCAGGATCTTTTCCTCGATTGATTTCTCGATCTCTTCGCCTTTTTCCAGCTTGGGGACGATCCGGTTCACCTTGAAGTATTTGTCTGTGGATTCGTCGCTGGAACCGCTGATAATCAGCGGGGTGCGGGCCTCGTCCACCAGGATCGAGTCCACTTCGTCCACGATGGAGAAGAAGTGACCGCGCTGCACGCAATCCTTCAGATCGAACTTCATGTTGTCGCGCAGGTAGTCGAAGCCGAACTCGTTGTTGGTCCCGTAGGTGATGTCAGCGCCGTAGGCTTCGCGCCGCTCCTCGTCGTCCAGGTCATGCACGATCACGCCCACCGTCAGGCCTAGCGCCCGGTAGATCTTCCCCATCCACTCGGCGTCGCGTTTGGCCAGGTAGTCGTTGATGGTCACCAGGTGCACGCCCCGCCCCGCCAGCGCGTTCAGGTAGATGGGAAGGGTGGCAACCAGGGTCTTTCCTTCACCGGTCTTCATTTCGGCGATGGAACCGGAGTGCAGCACCATGCCGCCGATCAACTGCACGTCGAAGTGCCGCATGTTCAGCGTGCGCCGGCCGGCCTCGCGCACCAGCGCAAAAGCCTCCGGCAGTATTTCCTGGAGGACATCCTTCAGCGTCTGGTTGCGCTCTTTCTCGACTTCCTTGGCCCGGTCGGGATCGTCCTCGGAATCTTCCTTGATCGCGCTGAGCCGCTCCTGGATGCGGGCGCGGAATTCCACCGTCTTTGCCCGCATCTCCTCGTCACTGAGAGCCTTCATCTGCGGCTCCAGGGCGTTAATCTCCTCCACTGTGGGCTGCAGGCGCTTGATCACCCGCTCGCTCTTGGTCCCGAAGACCTTTCCGATAGCTTTATCTACGATCAAAGTCTCTGTTCCTGGTTGATGATGGCTTGCGCCGGCGAAGCTCGGTAGAGACGCACTTTCTGAGGTCTCGGACAGCAGACACTTCACCGCTTCCGTATGAGCCTAACACAGTTAGATGCCACAGCTTGCGATTCGGACCAGGCCAGTTATTCATGTCGTGGTGACAAGCGCCCTCGCCCGTCCGGCGGAGCATTAGCCGCCTCTTTGGCGGCGAGCCGAGCCCGAAGGGTGGCAGCGACAATAAAAACGCCGGCCCCGTTTGAGCCGGCGTGGGGATGGAATTTCCAAAAGTTCTACGCCGCCCGGCGGCTGCGACGACGACTCCCCGCCCGCGTCCCCCGCCCGGGTGCTTCTTCCGCTTCTACGCCCAGCTGTTCCGGTTTGAGCTTCTTGCTGAAAGCGGCCATCTTCTTCTCCGTCTGCTGTTCCTCGCGCAAAGTCTTGGTCAGCAGCTGCGCGATCTTCTTCTCTCCTAATTCCCCGGCCAGCCGGATCAGACTTTCATAGGAGCTCATCTCGTACCGTTCCACCTTTACGGCCGCGCCCACGTTGAAAATGTCCATCAGGTCCTCAGCCGGGCTCTCCTCCTTGAAAGCTTCGTGCTCCTGGATGAGCCCGCGGATACCATGGCATTCGCTCTCTTCCTGCTCCTCACCCAACTCCTGGAACGCCTGCTGAAGCCGTTCCACGTGCCCCTCAGTTTGCGCCTGGTGACTCTCGAATGCCTTTTTCAGCTCCGGACGGCTCGACTCCTCCGCCTGCTTGCCTAGAGCTTCCACCAGCTGTTGTTCAGCATCCAGCATGTCTTTCAATTCGTGCAGCAGCAATTCCCGTGCGGTCTCCATGTCTTCTTCTCCCCTCATGATGCCAAACGAGCTTTCCACTCGTCGTCTGATCGATATTGGTGTATATCTCGGCCTCGAATGTGGACAGCAAAATCCAGCCTCGACCACAGTTGGACTTGCGGTGATGGAGGGCGGTTGCCCTGAGCAGCATTCCGGTGCTGGATTAATGAGCGGGAAACAATTGTGATCAGAAGGCGCTGCTTTTTCGCGCGCCGGAAGCAGGAGCCTTTTGTCGTCCGGTGCTTTGGAACACAGCCCCCACCATGCTGGTCACAATGAAATTAATCACGTGATCCAGCAGCGGCGGCAGGTTGGGACGGTTCAGCCAGTCCACCCAGGAAAACGGGAAGGACGGCAGCACCCGGCCCAGCACGATGCCCACAATCATCCCGATTCCGCAGTAGAGCAGCACCAGGCTGATGCATGCGCCCACCACGAATCGCAATATCTTGGTAAGAGCGTACATAGGGCACGGACAGGCGGCAAACCTGCAGGAGAGCAGCTTAGGATTCTCCGCTCTGCTTGTCAACGCCAGACTGCCATTCCACGTACCGGGTGCAAAGAGTTGCACCTCGAAAAGCCGCCATTGGGCGCGATTTCCGCTATATTCCAGGACAGCGAATGCGCACCTTCTACAGCCGGTTTCTGGAAGCAGCCGAGCGCTGGCCACAGGCGGCAGCCTTGGAAATGCAGGGCCGCGACCAGGTGGATCGCGTCAGCTATGGCGAATTGCGGCAGGCCGCCACCACCCTTGCTGCCTGGCTGCGCGCGTCCGGCTATGCCTCGGGCTCCCGGATCGCCTTTGTGGCCGCCAACAGTCCCCGGTGGGTCGCCGCGTATCTCGGCACCCTGGCCGCGGGCTGCGTGGCTGTTCCCCTGGACACCGCCTTTCGCCCTGATCAGATAGCCAAGTTGCTGCGCGACAGCGGCTCTACTCTGCTCTTCACCGATTCCGAGCACCTGCCCGCCGCACGTCAAGCTACCCAGGATTTGCCGGCTCAGCTGGCGCTATTGGAAGCCTCAGCCGTCGCGTCGGCTGTAGGCGCCCAGGCCGCGCAGGCGGTTGCTGTGGTAGACGAAATCCTGGCCTCCAAGCCGGACGAATTCACCCCGCCTGAGGCAGACCCGGGCAGCATCGCCGCCATCCTCTACACTTCCGGCACTACCGCTGACCCCAAGGGCGTTGTGCTCACCCAGGCCAACCTGGCCGGCGAGATCGAGGCCGCCCTCGGCATGTTTAAGGTTGGTCCCGGCGACGCGATCCTGGGCGTGCTGCCCCTGTTCCATGCCCTGGCCCAAATGGCCAACCTGCTCGTCCCCTTGGCGGTCGGCGCCCGCATCGTTTACCTGGAGTCGTTGAACACCACCGAACTGCTGCGCGCCTTGCGCGAGCGCGATATTACCCTGTTCTGCTGCGTGCCCCAGTTCTTTTACCTGATTCACGAGCGCATGCTGAAAGAGGTGGGCCAGCGTGGCGCTGCTGCCCGCCTCGCCTTCCGCGTCCTGCTTAAGCTTTGCCGCGGCGCCCGCGCCCTGGGCGCGAATCCCGGCAAGCTCATCTTCCGCCGCGTTCACCAGATGCTGGGCAGGCGCATGCGTTATCTCATTACGGGCGGCTCGCGCTTCGACCCGCAGGTTGGCCGCGATCTCTATGCTCTCGGCTTTGAAATTCTGCAAGCCTACGGCCTCACCGAAACCACCGGCGGGGCCACCTGCACGCCGCCCGGCAGCCGCGCTATCGGCTCGGTTGGGCCACCCCTGCCCGGTATCGAAGTCAAGCTCCTCGATCCACAGCCGCCGGAAGACGGCGCCGGCCCCGCCATCGGAGAAGTCGCCATTCGAGGCCCCATCGTCATGCCGGGCTACTACAACCGGCCGGACGCTACCGCCGCCGTCCTGCGCGAAGAGTGGCTGCTCACCGGCGACCTCGGCTATCTCGACTCCCATGGCAACCTCTTCATCACTGGACGCAAAAAGGAAATCATCGTCCTCAGCTCCGGCAAGAACATCTATCCCGAAGAAATCGAACATCACTATCTGAAATCGCCGTTCATTAAGGAAATCTGCGTTATGGGCCTGGAGAGTCGCCCGGGCGAACCCTACGCGGAAAAGCTGCATGCCGTGCTCGTTCCCAACTTCGATGCCCTGCGCGAGCGCAAGATCGCCAACACCAGAGAGGTTATCCGCTTCGATATTGAAACCCTCTCGGCGCAGCTGCCCGCCACCAAGCGCATCCTCAGCTACGAAATCTGGCAACACGAATTGCCACGCACCACTACCCGCAAGGTGAAGCGCTTTGAAATCGAGCAGCGCGTCCGCCAGGAACAGAAGTCCGGTCACCTCGAGGAGGAAGGGGGCCCATCCCCAGAAACCCGGCCGCTCAGCGAAGAAGACCAGCTCTGGCTGGAGCGCCCCGAAGTGCAGCGGGCACTCGAAATCGTGCGCCAGGAGGCGCGCTCCGGCTCCGGCCCCATCCGTCCCGCCGACAACCTCGAACTCGACCTTGGCCTCGACTCCATCCAGCGGGTTGAGCTGCTTATGTCTTTGCAGCAGGAATTCGGCGCCACCTTGCCCGAATCCGTGATGTCGGAGGTTTACACCGTGCGCGAGCTGGTGGAACGCGTGCTCGCCGCCTCTGGTTCCGCCGGCACTGAGGCTAAATCCGGCGTGGACTGGGCTTCGGTGCTCCAGGCCGACGCCCCCGACGAATTCGTGCGCGCCGCCATCCGCCGCCGCCCCTTTACTACCGCCGTGGGGTTCTGCATTGCCAAGATCGTGCAGATGATCTCCCGCGATCGTTTTGATCTGCGGGTCAGCGGCCTGGAGAAGCTACCCGAGCACGGCCCCTGCCTCCTTTGCCCCAATCATCAGAGTTTTCTTGATCCCATCGTGCTCGCCTCGGTAGTGCCCTGGCGGATCTTCCGCGATGCCTTCTCGCTCGGCACCACGGAAATTTTTGGCGCCATTCTGCCCAAGCGGGTCGCCCGCCTCCTCAAAGTGATTCCCGTGGACCCAGACTCCGCGCTGGTCTCCGCCATGCGCGCCGGAGCTTATGGCCTGCGCCGCGGCAAGGTGCTGGTGCTCTTTCCGGAAGGGGAACGCAGCATTGACGGCGTTCCTCGCAATTTCAAGAAAGGCGCTGCCATCCTGGCCACGCACCTGCGCGTGCCCATTGTGCCCGTGGCGCTGGACGGCTTCTTCGAAGTGTGGCCACGCGGCAAGAAATACCGGGGCCCGCATCCTCTGCGCGTCGCTTTTGGTGATCCCATTTTCCCGGCCGACGGCGTTCCGCCCGGCGAAGCCGCGTACACCGCCCTCACCGCCGAGCTCAAATCACGAGTGATGCAGATGTGGGAGAACCTGCATGAGAAGCCAATACCCAGCCCCTAACCCCCGTTCCCATTTTTTAATGCAAGTTGTGGCGCTGCTGCTCCGCACATAAGCCCCGCCGCCCGCGTCAAAAATAAAATTGTCATCCTGAGAGAGCGCGACTGAGCTTGCGAAGAAGCGCGAGCAAAGGATCTACGCATTTACAGCCGAGGCCATCGCGCGAATCTCCATGCGATTCCGGTACCGTCATTCTCTAAAAACTCAGCCCTTAGCGGCTAAACCCGGAACAAACACAGACTCCTTACAGCGCGGCTGAAGCCGCCGCCCTTCGAAAAAATGTGCCCGCGGGTCTAGGAACTGGGAACCAGGTATTGGCACTCGTTCACTTCGCCCTGGGATGCGTCTTCCCATACACCTGCATCACGTGCTGCATGGAGAGCTGCGTGTAGCGCTGGGTGGTGGAAAGCCGCTCGTGCCCCAGCAGTTCCTGGATGGCGCGCAGGTCGGCGCCCTCCTGCAGCATGTGCGTGCCGAAAGCATGCCGCAGCGTGTGCGGGTGCACATCAGGCGAGAGCCCCTTGGCCACTGCGATGGCCTTCACGATCCGCCCCACGCTGCGAGTCGTAAGCCGCCCGCCGCGCCGGTTCACCAGCAAGGCTGGCGTGCTCTTTCCCGCCTTCAGCACAACCAGGCGGCGGGCAGGAAGGTAAGTTTGTAGTGCCGTCGCTACTGCCGGGTTGAACGGCACGTAGCGCTCCTTTTTTCCTTTGCCGCGCACCAGGATAGCCTCGGTCTGCGGGTGCACATCGTCCAAATTGATCCCCACCAGCTCGGAGTTGCGAATTCCGCACCCGTAGAGCAATTCCAGCAACAGCCGGTCGCGTTCAGGAAACGTAACTGTTTCCGGCAAATCTCCGTCCAGCACCGTATTCATTTCTTCGATAGTGGGCACGCGCGGCAGTTTTTGCGGCAGCCGCGGAGTGGCGACCAGCTTGGCCGGGTTCTGCTCCACCATGCCCTCACGCGCCATCCAGCGGTAAATCGAGCGCACCGCCGCCAGCGAGCGCGCCACCGAAGTTTTGCTCAGCCCGCGCTCGTACAGCCGCGAGAGGAATCCACGAATCTCCACATGGTCAATTTCCTCCCAGCGCGCCTCTCCCATATGCGCGGCAAATCCGGCGAGATCCTTGCGATACGCATTGATGGTGTGCGGCGAAGCATTGCGCGCCCGCAGCACGCGCAGAAACTGCGTAATAGTCTTTTCGACGGTCGTCTGCGGCTCGGGTTGTCGCGTCGGAGTAGCCATCGATCGTGCTGAACAACGTTAGCAATTAGCACTTAGCATTTGGCCGGCCGGCTCTTCATCGGAACTGGTAAAAACGCTCAATGGCTAAATGCCAAGGGCTAAATGCTAAGTGCTGCTCTTCTTCGCCCTGGGATGGTGCTGCTTATAAACATTTCTCAGCCGGTCCAGGGCCACATGGGTGTAGATCTGTGTGGTCGCAATATCGGCGTGCCCCAGGATGGTCTGCACGGTGCGCAGGTCGGCGCCATTCTCCACCATGTGGGTGGCGCAACTGTGGCGCAGCATGTGCGGGCTGGCGTGCCGCCCGGCCGCAGCCGAAGCCGCGCTCACCATCTGCCATACCCGCTGCCGCGTCAGGTGCTTTGCTCCGCGGCCAAGGAACAACAATGGCGACGATCGCTTGCCCGCCAGAACCCCGCGTGCGCTTTGCAGGTAGTCGCGCAGCACGCGCTGGGCGCTCTGCCCAAGGGGAACAATTCGCTCCTTGTCCCCTTTGCCGCGCACCAGCACGCAGCCCAGGTCGAGCTTCAAATCATCCAGCTTTACGCCCACCAGTTCGGAAACGCGCAACGCCCCGGCGTAGAACATCTCGAGCATCGCGCGATCGCGCAGCGCGATCGCCTCTGCCTCGGGGGTGGAACGCGCCGCCCGTGGACTTGCGAGCAGATTCTCCAGTTCCTCGCGCGCCAACGACTTGGGCAGCACCTTCCATTGCCGCGGCGATTCGATGTTGAGCGTGGGATCGCTTTCTGCCAACCGGTCAAGCAGTAGATAACGGTAGAACTGGCGAAGTGCCGAAAGCTTCCGCCCCACCGAGCGCGCGTCCATCGCGTTGGCCTGCAATTCCTCGAGGAACTCGCGCACCTGGCGCTGCCCTGCGGAGGCCAGCCCGCGCTTGCGCCGCTCCAGGAATTCCGTGAACTGCTGCAGGTCCCGGCCGTAAGCAGCAATGCTCAGCGGCGCCAGTCCCTTCTCCACCTTCAGGTAGTCGAGAAAGGAGGCGAGCAGGCCCGCGTTCTCACCAATGGGAGGAGGCACTGTTTAAGTATGCGCGTTATCGGACGTGGCGGGAATTACAGGCCTGATGCCCGGCGCGCCGGCTCGGCGGCCGCCCGGCTCTGCTCCAGCAGCTCCGCCGCGTACAGCGCCCCTTCCGGAGTGTCTTCATGTTTGAAGAAGACGAAAGCGTCGCGTCCTTCCGCCATATGCTGGCGCATTTTGCCGGCGATCTGCTGCCGTTCGGCGGGGCTGTACTCCGGCTTGCGCAGCCGGTAATAGCAGAAGTTTGCCGTGCACACGTCGGGCACGGTCATGTCCTCGCTTTCGGCCACGCACAATGCGGCATTGTGCCGCCGCAAGGTGTCATACACCGCATCGGTGAACCAGCTCTGGTGACGAAACTCAAAGGCACAGCACAGCCCTCGTGGTAGACCGCCCAGGAATTCCCCCAGCAGGGCAGGATCGGCTTTGAAGTTGGGCGGCAACTGGAACAGCGCCGGGCCCAGCTTCCCTGCCCGCAGCAGCGGTTCCAGCGACGCGAGGAAGCGCTTCACCAGTTCCTCGGTTTCCTTTAGCCGCTTGATATGGGTGATGGCCTGATGCGCTTTCAGGCAGAAACGGAACTCAGCCGGCGTTTCCCCAATCCAGTTCTGCAGGCTCTTTTCACTGGCCATGTGCCGGAAGGTGTAGTTCACCTCCACCGCGTTGAGCCGGGTGGCGTAGTAATTCAGGAAGCTTTTCTGCGGCAGCTTGGCGGGATAAAAGGCTGGCTTCCAGCTCGAATACGCCCATCCCGAGGTGCCGGTGTGCAGTGTGGCCATGGCTTCACTCCTGCCTTGGTCCTGAGATTATATGCGGCAGAAATGCTTCGCCACTAGCTGTGCGGCTCGAAAACCGTGCTATAACTCGCATTATGGGCAGTATTCGCAAGGGCTCAATCCACCTGTTCCGCTTTGCCGGAATTGACGTGTTCCTGCATTGGTCCTGGTTTCTGGTGGCGATTTTCGAAATCAACACCCGCTCCACCAGATATTCCTCGGTCGTCTGGAATGCGATTGAGTACCTGGCGCTGTTTGCCATCGTCCTGCTCCACGAGTATGGCCACGCGCTAGCCTGCCGCCAAGTTGGGGGCAGGTCGGATCACATCGTGCTCTGGCCGTTGGGCGGAGTCGCCTATGTGGACCCGCCGCCGCGCCCCGGCGCCACCCTGTGGAGCATTGCCGCCGGACCTCTGGTCAACGTGGTCCTGCTGGTCATCGTCAGCATCATCGGCATGTTCGGCCGCTCCGCCGGACTGTGGACCGCAATGCCTAACGTGCACGCCCTTTTGCGTGCCCTGTGGTACATCAACTTCGGGCTGCTGATCTTCAATATGCTGCCCATCTATCCCCTTGATGGCGGCCAGATTCTGCGCTCTCTGCTGTGGTTTCCTTTAGGGCGCGCCCGCAGCCTGATGGCGGCCACGGTGATCGGATTTGTCGGCGTCGCCGGTCTCATCGCTTTCGCCGCCTGGATTCACTCCGGCTGGTTCGCCATTATTTCGGTTTTTATTCTGCTGAATTGCTGGTCAGGACTGCGACAGGCGCAAGCTCTCTCCCGGCTGGCGAAGCTGCCGCGGCACCTTGGATTTGCTTGCCCAACCTGTAAAGCAGCGCCGCCCATCGGGAACTTCTGGAAGTGTGCTGCCTGCGGCCAGGGCTTTGACACTTTCGCCAGTCGCGCCAGCTGTCCCCACTGCTCGGCCCGCTTTCCCGTTACCATGTGCCTGGACTGCCGGCGCCCGCATGCCATCGAAGAGTGGATGGTCGGTTCTGCCGTCTCTGTCGCGAAACTGTAAAAATTTCCCTTGCGGCGAGCGCACGCCAGAATTCAGCGCCTGTATGCCGCCAGCGCCCCGCACGCAAACTGGAGTTGGGGCTGCAATCTTCTCGAAATTATCCTGACGAGCGTTTGCGAGAGCCTGCCCTGAGCTTGCCGGAGCGCGTGCGCGAGCCACGGACCGGTGCATTCTTCGCAGCTGCGCGCTTGGCAGGCGCAGGCTTCACCGCCTCTGCCTCCCTGCCCTCCACCGCTCCCAGCGCGGGCAGCTTCTGCTTCAGGTTCAGCACTGGCTCGAAAAGGTCGCCCTTCGACTCCACTCGCTTCAGCACATCGTTGCTGTCGAACACCAGCAGCTTCGGATCCTTCTTCTTCAGGCAGCGCTCCACCTCTGCCCACTCCACCGGGGTGGAAACCGTGGGCCGCTCTTTGGCCCGCAGCGAATATACGCAGATCGTGGTTTTGTGATCGTCGTTCTGGCTCCAGTCCACCAGCACCTTATTCACGCGCAGCGCCTTCTTCATGTCGGAAACCACCAGCTGGGGATGTTCGCGCTCCAGGTGCCGCGCAATGGCGTGCGCCACCGGCTTGGTCTGGTCGTAGCTGGTCGGAGTGTTCAGCGGGATATACACCTGCAGGCCCTTCGAGCCCGATGTTTTGGCGAAACATTCCAGCCCGAAATGCTGAAAGATTTCCTTCACCCAGAGCCCCACCTGGCAGCACTGCACGATGTTGGCGGGCGCCCCAGGATCCAGGTCGAACACCAGCATGGTGGGCCGCTGAATATCCTTCCCCAGAGACAGCGACGTGTGCAGTTCGATATCGGCTAAGTTGGCCGCCCACACCAGCGTGGGCAGATCCTGCACCAGGCAATAGTCCATATAGCGGTTGTTGCCTTCGCTCCACACGGAAGCGGTCTGCACCCATTCCGGCCGGTGGGAGGGACAGTTCTTCTCGTAGAAAAACTGCCCGCTCACCCCGTTGGGATAACGTTTCATGGTCAGCGGCCGGTCGCGCAGATGGGGCAACAGCACGGGTGCAATCCGCACGCAATAATCAATGACTTGCCCCTTGGTGAAGCCCGCCTCGGGGTACAGCACTTTGTCGAGATTCGAGAGCTGCAGCTGCCGGCCTTGGATGTCCACCGTCTGTGTCTTTCGGCTCACGTGAACTCCGGTAGAGACGTTCTATTACTTCTGCGACAGGTAACTGACCTTAGATGGGGGTGGCAGTTTGGCTAACCCCGCGGTCAATCTACCACTGTCCAACTACCCGCTACCAACTACCCCTTTTCGATGCAGCCATTCCAACTGCCGGGCCAGGAACAACATCCAAGCACCTGTGCCAAAGGCGGACGAAAAACCGCTGCCGGTCAGCTCCTCCACTGCCCCGGACTTCCCCCCTGAGCAGGAGCTCCTGTTTCGCGAGGTCCTGCAAGTCCTGAACCAGGGCGGCATTCCCTACGTCGTCTCCGGCGCCTTCGCCCTGCAGAAGCACACCGGCATTTGGCGCGATACCAAGGACCTCGATGTCTTCCTGGCCGCTCAGCATGTGCCCCAGGCCCTGGAATGCCTGATTAACGACGGCTTTGAGTGCAGCGTGGTGGACCCGGTTTGGCTGGCCAAGGCCCATCGCGGCGATTTCTATGTGGACCTGATTTGTGGCATGAGCAACGCCGTCATCATCGTCGAAGACAGCTGGATCGAACGCGGCATGCCCACCGAAATCGTCGGCGTTCCCGTGCGCGTGCTCGCTCCTGAGGAACTGATCGCCTCCAAGCTGTTTGTCACCCGCCGCGAACGCTTTGACGGCGCCGATATCGCTCACGTCATCTACGGCACCCGCGGCCGGCTCGACTGGGAACGCCTGCTGCACCTCGCCGGATCCCATTGGGAGATGCTGCTTTGGTCTTTCATTCTGTTCCACTACATCTATCCGGCGCGCAGTTCGTATGTGCCCCGCCACCTTTGGCAGGCGTTGCTGCAGCGTCTGCAGGATGAGCTGGCTAATCCGGACCCGCACGCCAAGTTCCGTGGCAGCCTGGTGGACGAGAACATGTTCGCCATTGATGTTCACGAATGGGGCTTGGACAACCTGGTGGACGCCTGCCGGGACCAGCGCCAGCCAAAGCTGGTGGCGCCGGCGAACCCCTCCTGCCCCATTGCGCCTGCCAAGGTGCGCAAGGTGTCATAACACTTTTGACCATGAGAATCGCTGCCACCGCGGACCTGCACTTTACCCCACAGAACTACGATCGCATTCGCGAACAGATGTCGCGCGTGCGCGACCAGGCTGACTTGTTGGTGTTGGCCGGCGACCTCACCAATTACGGCAAGCCCCAGGAGATGGAATCCCTGCTTAATGCCCTGGTGCGCATCCGCCTTCCCATCGTGGCCGTACTCGGCAATCACGACTACGAAAGCGGGCAGGAAAACGAACTCATGCAGATGATGACCGCCGAGGGCATCAAGGTGCTCGATGGCACCGCCTACGAGCGCGACGGTGTGGGGTTCGCCGGCACCAAGGGCTTTGCCGGCGGCTTTGGCCGCGGCGTGCTCACCGCCTTCGGCGAGGCTCCTATCAAAGCCTTCGTGCAGGCCGGTATTGACGAGGCGCTCAAATTGGAGCGCGCCATGGCCCAGTTGCGCACGGAAAAGCGCATCGTCGTCATCCACTATGCCCCTGTCGGCTCAACCGTGCAGGGCGAAGCGGCAGAAATATATCCCTACCTAGGCACTTCCCGTCTGTCCGAAGTGGCCGACCGCCATGGCGCTAACCTGGTCCTCCACGGCCATGCCCACCATGGCTGCATCGAAGGCAAAACTACCGCTGGTATCCCGGTTTACAACGTCGCCTTGCCCCTGCTGCAGCTGCAAAACCCTCCCACCGCCTATCGCATCTTCGACGTCTGATCTGATTGTCTGGACACAGGCGGCTCCGCTGTGCGGCGATCGCAGCTCACCTGGCGGTAGTGGGTCAGTTTGACCCACTACCCACCTGGCTTCCGAATTGACAAGCCTCCATCCCGGCGGTATCCTGCGATGGCGAACAAAAAGCGAAGTTGCTGGCCTATGGCTTCCCTCCCCCTGCTCCCGGACGATACTGCCAAGCCCCTGGTTGGCATTGCCCTTTTGGCCGCGCAGGGCGAGTTTCTCCAGCCCGGCCATGACATTGAATTCTTCACCTTGCCTGTTCGCTCCCTGCTCAACCGCTGCGATGTCCCTCGCATG
>Ga0075426_10000163_pt1 | contig 44210 bp, 47 predicted proteins | sample SoiMethybrSBSTD5_FD_75304 | JGI IMG/M metagenome (GOLD analysis project Ga0075426, IMG submission 75304) | Bulk soil microbial communities from a Populus tree surrounding site in Tennessee, USA - Soil MetaG P. TD hybrid SBSTD5 | ecosystem: Environmental > Terrestrial > Soil > Tree plantation... | reverse complement strand
TCGTCAGTTGGTTTCAGGCTCTTTTCACCTCCCTTCCGAGGTACTTTTCAGCGTTCGCTCGCGCTACTAATGCGCTATCGGTCTCGGGACGTATTTAGGATCGGAAGTCTGTACCTCCCAGCTTCCCGCGTGATATCCAACACACGGTACTCGGGATACCTCCAATCTCGCCTCTTCCTTTCGCCTACGGGACTTTCACCCGCTGCGGTCCGCCGTTCCAGGCACGTTCGGCTTGAGAAGCTGGCGAGTACGGAGGTCCACTACTCCACATCTCCCCACCCTCGTCGGGCGGGGATTCGGTTTGTCCTATGCCGTGTTCGATCGCCTTTACTAGCGGCATCTCGTTTGATTTCTTGTCCTCCCCCTACTAGAATGCTTTACTTCGGGGGGTTCCCTTTCCTTGCGGAATGTCCCTTACGGGACCGGAGTTCCGATTCGGTGATCGGTGGATCAAAGGTTCCTTGCGCCTACCCACCGCTTATCGCAGCTTGGCACGACCTTCATCGGCGCCCGAGCCCAGCCATTCCCCAACTGACAGGAGTCAGCTACACTAATGACATTTGACAAGCGTCCAGAACGCGTGTGATCGGCGTCATCGGTCCCCCCATCCAGGGACGAGGGGTCCCTCGCCCTTCCCCGACGAGGCCCTGAGCCTCGGCGGGTGCATGCGCTGCGCCGTGCGGTGATGCCGAACGTTCGCGGCCGCCTTGGGACCCTAGGGCCATATTTAACCCCAGCGAGCGGCGGGCGGACCGACGGAGCGCGGGGGCCGATCAGGCGCCCTTACGGGGAGGATCCGGGCGCCGCCGGGGCCCGAGGAGCTGCTCGAGGCTACCGGACGGGCCCGGGTCGACCTCCCAGCCTCGCCAGCGCGACGCCTCGGTCCCGAGCTTCAGGTGGAGCGGGTTGCGCAGGCTCATCGAGTCCGGCAGGTCGAGCGGCTCGAACTTTTGGGTCATCTCGAAGTCGGCCGTTAGCGCTCGAGGCTCCCAGCCGTTCGCGACGGCCGCGTCGAGCTCTTGTTGGAGGGCCTCCGGCGTCGCGCGCCCTAGCGCATCGAGCGTGTCCCTGAGCTCCCGCCGAAGCCCGAGGTGGAGCCCCGGCTCGAGCGGCGCGACGCGCACGACGTAGTACGGTCGACGATCGTCCCCGTCGAGCCGCTCGACGCTGCAATCGAACGGGCCGTTCCTCGCCGCGGCGAACCGGACTCCGACCAGGTTGCCCACGACCTCGGCCAGCCGGTCGGCGTCGCGGTCGGCGATGTGATCGTCGAACCGGAAACCGATCGATGCCCCGACGCTCAAGGCCTCCTCCGACCCGGACGGCGTCGCTGACCGTTAGGTTGCGCCCCTCGGTCGGTCACTCGAGAAGCTACGAGCGCTGGCCCGAAGGGCGCGATCCCGATCGACCGCGCGTCGACCCGCCGGACCGCGTAGCTCAGCGAAACGTCGGGTGGAACCCCTCGGCCCGGTGCGGACCCTCGTACCGAGCGGCGGCGTAGCGGCAGAGCCCGTCCCGGTTCGCCTCGCATCCCGAGCAGTTCCGTTCGGCGGGAACGGGCGGCCGGGTCCGGTCCGATCGGATCTGCACCAACGCAGCTCTCAGCCAGTGCTCCTCGCTCGGACCGTACGGGACCTCGACCCATCCCTCGTGCGCGCCGTCCCCCGCGACGTCCCCGTAGAGGACGACGCCGTGGGTAGGACGGACGCCGGTCGCGGCGTGGACGAGGCGGCACTCCGCGATCGCCTGGATCGCGTCGAAGGCCCGCCCGTGGGACTCGTGGTACCCGGTGAACAGGTGCGTCGCCTTGTACTCGATCGGGTAGAGGCTCCCGTCCGCGCGCCGGACGACGTAATCGGGTCGGCCGCTCAGCCCGAGCTCGTCGTCGATCAGGTTCCCCGCGTGGCCGTGCAGCCGCGGGTCCGGGCGGATCTGCTCGGGAGCGAAGAGCACCGGTAGGTCCTCCTCCCCCTCGTCCTCGTAGACCAATGTGTCGTGGGGGAGCAGGTCGAGCCGCCCGTCGTTCGCGACGAGGTGGACGAGCGGGGGCGAGAACAGCGGCGAATGGCGCTCGGGTACTACGTCCAACGGCGTGCACGCGGGGACCGGTGCCGCCGAGTGCAGCGACGCCCTACGGGCGCGCAGCACCTCCATCTCGAACGGACACCGCGAGTAGGTCACGAGGTCATGGGGGGTGAGGTGCTCGGTCCGAAGGGCGAGGGATCCGCTGTCCATCGGCCCCGCTTCGCGCTCGGATGGGCTATGAACCTGCGCTTCGACCGGACGCGCGACCCGTTCACGCGCCGACGAGCGACCGGGTCTCGGCCCGCTGCGGCGCGCTCAACGAGCTGTGCTCGAGCAGTTCGTGGAGGAGCGGTGCGTTCACGCCGTGCGCTCGGACCGCATGGGCGGTCGCCTTGAGACCGATCGCGTCACGTCGGCCGGCCAGCCGAACCAGGTGGTACTCGAGCGGGGCAACCGGGACGGCGTAGCCTTCCCACGGTGCCACGACGGTCTCGCCGTTCGATAGGACCCTCGCCCACTCGGAGTACGGTTCGGCGTCCGCGGTCCCGGGGTTCGGGACGCCCCACTCGACGCGAACGCCGGCCACGAGGGTGCCGACGAACGCGCGCGCCCCGAAGATGCTACGGCCGGCGGGCCAGACGGTCGTCGCGGGTGGCTCGATCAAGTACTCGGGAAGGGCGCGAGCGATCGCGAGCACCCCGTCGCGGTCGGTCCCGAGGTCGATGTCGCGGGGCCGCGTCGGGACCCCCTGGAGGAACGCCGACGCCGAACCCCCCACGAACCACGGTCGCTCGGCCCGCTCCATCGCCGGGCCGAGCCGGCCGACTAGCTCGCCGAGAGCGGTCTCGACCGGGACCTCGACCTGCGCGTAGCGTTGCTCCATCATCGGTCCGAAGACGAACCGCAGCCGGTTGTAGGCGAGGCGCGCCCGCGGGATCTCCTCCTCGGGGAGCCGGTACTCGAGGTGGTAGCAATCGCGGCCCCCCAGCGGGCAGCCGCCGTTGGCGAGGGCGAACCCGAAGGGCGCGGGCGAGCCCTTGGGCGGGCCGCTCGCGTCCATCCCGCCCTCCTGGGCGTGGACGACGAGGTGCGGCGGGTGGGCGGAGCGGTCGACGCTCAGCTGGAAGAGGAAGCCGCCGCCGAGGTCCGGGCCCGAGAGCATCTCCAGGGTCATCGGAGCGACCCCGGGCCCGCCCGCCCGTCTAGGCCGCGGGCGACGCGACGCTCACCGAGTGGATCCCCGGGAAGTGGTAGGGGACCTGGCCCCAGCTCTTCGCCGCGTCGTTCGAGAAGAACAGCTCCCCGGTCGTCGTGCCGAGGTAGAGCCCCGCCGGGTCGAGGGCGTCGGCGGCGAGCCCCTCGCGGTGGGTCCCGATGTCGCCCCGCCACGGCTGCCCCTTCACCATAGGTGTCCACTTCCGGTCCTTCTCGGTCCACCGGTAGACCTGGACCCCGCCTTTCATCGTGCGCGACTCCCCCTGGAGGGGGACGAAGAACGCGGTCCCTGGCAACGCCGGCGCGGTCGCGACGACGAAGCCGAAGTCGGTATCGAGCGGCTTGCCGATCCGCGTCCAGCTCTCCATCGCGTCGCGGCTGATGTAGATCCCGTCGTGGTCTTGGCGGTACACCGTCTCCGGCCGCAGCGGGTCCAGCGCGACCTTGTGGACGCACTGCCCGAACGGCGGGTCCGGGTCTGGAAGGAACGAGACCTTGACGCCCCGGTTGGCGGGCCGCCAGTGCTCGCCGCCGTCGTCGCTCTTGAACGTGCCGGCGGCGGAGATCCCGACGTACCGGCGGCTCGGCTTCGAGGGGTCGATGAGGACCGTGTGGAGGCAGAGCCCGCCCGCGCCGGGGTTCCACTTGGGCCGCGTCTCGTGCTCGTTGAGGCCGGTGACGCTCTCCCAGCTGTTGCCGCGGTCGTCGCTGCGGTAGAGCGACGCGGGGTCGACGCCGAGGTAGAGGCTCTTCGGCTCGTTGGCGGGGCCCGGCTCCAGGTGCCACAAGTTGACGATCGGGTGCGACGGCGGCGTGCCGTCCGGGTTCGGCTTCGGACGCTTCGCCATCACCGTCATCATCGGTGGCGGGATCTCCGACCACTTGCTCCCCCAGTCCGTCGAACGGAGGAGCATCGGGCCGAAGAAACCGGAGTTGACGGCCGCGTAGACGGCGCCCTCCTGGCGCGGGTCCGCCGCGATGTGGAAGACGTCGCGGCCGGGCTGGAACGGGCCCTTCACGCTCCACTTCGTCCGACGCCGGTCGCCTTCAACCACGTAGCCGCCCTTCCGCGTTCCGACAAAGACCCGCACCGCGCCGTTCTTCACCATCGGTTTCAGCCTCCCTGGATCGAATGCAGGATGTCGATGGAGTCCGACGCCCCGAGGGGCGTCGCGAGGCCGGCGAGGTCGCCGATCTCCTCGCCGTTCACGAAGACACGCACGAACGGCCGGACGCGCCCGGTCTCGTCGCGCAGGCGGAACCGAAGCCGTGGGTAGCGGGACTCGAGGTCGTCGAGGAGGCCCTCGACCGTGGCCGCCTCCGTCGAGAGCTTGAGCTTCGGAGCGAACTCCTTGAGCATGGCATCGAGCCGAACGGACGCCGTTGAGGTCGCCCCCGCGCCCGCGAGCGCCCGCTCGGATATATCGGTCTAGCCGTCGCCGGCCGCCGCTTAGGGCGCCGGACGCGCGACGGGCACCGGCGCCAGGTTCGGAATCGGCCCGGTCTTCGCGGCGACGAGGCCGTGGGCCGCGTGGGCGGAGAGGTACGTCCCGTTCCCGATCGGCCGCCACTCGACGCCGGTGGTGTCGAACGGCTCGCTCCCGACGACCACGTGCTTCGCGTCGCCCGTGTACGCCATCTCGTAGTACGGGCGCTTCGTGTCGAGGAGACCGCCGCCATGTTCGCCCCGCCAGTGGCAGAACGCCCACAGTTCGTTCGGGCCCCTCGAGAAGACGACGTTCAGCCCCGTGAACGGGCCCTCCGGCGGCCGGCCGACGTCGGTCCAGACCTGGAGGAGGTCGGCGACGGTCCGCTCGTACGCCACGAGCGGCTCCCCCAACGTCTCGACGTGCTTCACGAACAGCCAGAAGAGGACCTCGCTGTCGTTGACGCCCTCGAGCCGCGATTCGAACTTACCGAGGTACGGCCGGGTCTCTGCCGGGAAGCGGATCTCGCCGTTGTGCGCGAACAGGTAGCTACCGTGCGAGAACGGCTGGCAGTTCTCGAGGCCGATCAACCGCGCTTTCGGCAGGCGCATCGGGTTGCTGGCGTGGCGGAGGTGGCCCATGACGACGGGCCCCGTCGCGCGCTTCGCCGTCGCGACGAACCGCTCCTTCTCGCCCGGCTCGTAGGCACCTCCGACGCCTTTCACGACCCTCGGCGTCCGGGTCTCGGGGTACCAGGCGATCCCCCAACCGTCCGGTTGCGCCGTCTCTTGCGTCGCGTGCGACTGGGCGAGCAGGGACGCGTCGGTCGCGATCAGCCACGGCTCGGCGGGGGTCAACGGACCGCCGAGGAGACCGAACAGTCGACACATCGGCCGCGCGACGCTCGCTCGGGGGATAAACCTCGCTGAGTGGTGGCGTTAGGGCTACCGTCCTCAACGCAACTGTTTTACGGTGCGCGCCGCTAGTACGGGGTGAGCGTGGTCCCGATGGTCTCGATCGACGTCACTCCCTCCGCCCGCGAGCAGGTGCTCAAGATCCTCCACAAGGAGGGGAAGAACGACGCCGCCCTGCGGCTTTTCGTCCAGGGGGGCGGATGCTCGGGCCTCTCCTACGGCATGACGTTCGACAAGGCGGAGTCGGGCGACGAGGTCGCTTACGACCGCGAGGGGCTCAAGGTCGTCGTCGACCGGGCGAGCGCCCCCCTGCTGGAGGGGCTCAAGGTTGACTACCTTCTGGGCCTCGAGGCGTCCGGGTTCAAGATCACCAACCCGAACGCGAAAGAGACGTGCTCGTGCGGGAAGTCGTTCTCGGCGTAGCGCCCGCGCCGACACGCCCGTTAAATAATCCCGACCGCCATCGTGGTTGGGGTGCGCTAGGAGGGCCCCGACAATGACGTTGAAAATTGAAGTAACCCAGCAGGCCCAAATGCAGGTCCGGGAGCTCATCCGATCCCAACAGCCCGGGACCGCGGTCCGCGTCTACCTCCAGGCCGGAGGCGGAGGCGGCTGCGGGGGCGGTGGGTGCGGGAGCGGCGGCGGTGGTGGCTGCGGGTGCGGGTCCGGCGGATCGGGGGGCGTCTCGTTCGGGATGTCGTTCGACAAGGCCCGCAACGGCGACGAGGTCCTCCAGGTCGACGGATTCTCGGTCGTCGTCGACCCGAGCACCGCGCCCGAGCTCGACGGGGCGAAGATCGACTTCGTCCAGAGCTTGGACCAGTCCGGGTTCCAGATCATCCCCCCGAACCAGCCGGCGGCCGAAGCCCCCCGCGAGGGCGGCGGCGGCTGCGGGTGCGGCTCGGGCGGGTGCTGCTGAGCCCCCCGGGAACCTCTTCCCTTCTTTCCCCGGTCGGCCCGTCGCGCTATCGATAGGCGTAGCTGTAGCTCGGGCTGACGACCTTGCCGCCCTCGACGATGAGGTACTCGCGCTCTATCGGGCGGCCGTCAAAGAACCGCTCGAGGCAGTCGCGGATCCCTTCGGCGTACCGTCGCTGCGCCTCGAGCGTCGTCCCCGAGACGTGGGGCGTCATCGCGTGGTGGGGCATCCTCCGCCACGGGTGGTCGGGCGGCGCCGGCTGCGGGTACCATACGTCCCCAGCGTAGCCGGCGAGGCGGCCCGACGCAACGGCGTCCACGAGGGCGTCGGTCTCGACTATCCGGCCGCGGGCCGTGTTCACGAGGTACGCGCCCGGCTTCATCCGGCCCAGCCGCTCGCGGTTGAACAGGCGGTCCGTGGCGGGGGTCAGCGGGGCGTTGATGCTGATGACGTCGCAGATCGGTAGGAGGGCGTCGAGGGGCAGGTAGCGCGCCCCGAGCACCTGCTCCTCCGCCGCCGTGAGACGGTGATTGTCGTAGTAGTGCAACCGCACATCGAACGGTTTCAGGCGGGCGGCGACGCGCTGGCCGATCCGGCCCATGCCGACGATCCCAACGACCTTGTCCTCGAGGTCGTGCGACCGCGCCGCGAGCGGTCCGATGTTCCAGCCCCCCGCGACGACGTCCTGGTACGACGGAAGGTAGTTCCGGACGAGGGCGAGGATCTGCATGACGACGTGCTCGGCGACGCTCACGACGTTGCTCCCCGTCACCTCCGCGACGTCGATCCCGCGCTCGGCCGCCGCCGCGAGGTCAAAGTGGTCCGAGCCGACGCCGGCGGTGAGGAGCAGACGGAGATTCGGGGCGCTCTGGATCCGCTCGCGCGTGATGTAGGCGGGCCAGAACGGCGTCGCGATCAGGACGTGCGCGGTTGGGAGCTCGAGGTCGAGGCCCGCGCCGGTGTCCGAGGTCGCGACGAGCTCGTGCCCGCGCGACGCGACGAACTCCTTGAGCCCGAGGGCGTTCTCGACGCACCCGAGGAGCTCGGGCGTCGCTTTGGCGTCCGGACCTCCCGGGTAGAGCACCGCGACGACCTTCATCGCCGGATTCCCTCACCGAGTCGCCGCACCGGGCCCCACGTTTCGTCGCGGAGCCTGGGTCGGCGGACGGGCGGGCACGGCGTCCGAGCGGAAAAAGAGAACGCGCCGGACGACGCCTTCGCAACTTTCAAAAGAGCCCTGTCGATTCGGGTCCTATGGCGGGCGTCGGTCAGCTCCCGTTGGGCGTCGCCGTCCTCTCGGTCCTGATCGGGATCTTTGGATTCTTCATCCTCATCCTGGGTCTCCTCGTTGTGTTCCTCGGAATTGGGGTGGGCCTCGCCGGGAGCTCGACGGTTTTCGGCGTCACCGGATTGATCGCGGGACTGATCCTGCTGATCGTCGGCGCGGTGATCTTGGCCGTGGCGGTCGGACTCTGGAACCAAGAGTTGTGGGCGCTCGTCCTAGCGATCATCGTGCTCCTCTTCTACGCCGTGGTCGAGTTCCTGTCCGCGTCGTGGCTCGGTCTCCTCATCGTGGTCCTGCTCCTTGTGTATCTCGTGGCCGTGGCGCGCCACTTCGATTGATCCTTGGGCGCGGCGGCCGATCGGACCGGGGTCATCGGGCGTAACGGAAGCGGTTGAAACCCACCCGGCCGGGCCGAGCGGGCGAATCGGATCGTCGTTCGTCACCGCTCGGCGGTTCGTCCCGACGAGAAAAGGTTCCGATTCCCCCGCCGCCAAGCCGGCACCCGCGTTCAGACCCGGACGTTGGCGCGACCGCCAGGGCCGAAGGCCCACCAGAAGAGGGCGCCGGCGAGAATCAGCAGGAGCAGACCGACCGGCCCGATCACGAGCAGAAGAAGGAACGCGAGGATCAGCAACACGACGGCTCCGAACAGCGAGATGGTGTGAACGCCCATTCTAGGCGACCGACCCGCGGAGGGGGGATAAGGCGCTCCTCAAGTCTGGTTCACCCCTCGGCGGTCCGTTTCCGCCGCGCGGCGGCGGGTGCTCGCCTGATTCGGTCGGGCTTGGGCTCCGAGGACCAGCGTGGCACTCGGTTCGCGGAGGCGGATTTGGGCGGCGCACAGCAGGTCGTTGGGCCGACGATGGTCGCGGGAAGTGGGCCCGGACGGATTTGAACCGTCGACCGACCGGTTATGAGCCGGACGCTCTAAGCCGGGCTAAGCTACGGGCCCAACCGAGGAGGACGAGGGGACCGGAGGCGCCGCCGAGCGGACTTTCGGCCGGGCGCCCTAGGGGCGCCCGGGCCTTCGAACCGCTGACCTTTCGGTTAACAGCCGATCGCTCTACCGCTGAGCTACGGCGGCACCGGGGCCGCCGACCTCGCGCGTGGCTAATAGCCTTTCCGGCCGCCGGCGGCACGTCCCTTGTACTCCGCCGCGCGTTCCTTCAAATGCTGGATCAGCGCGTTCATCCGGTCGAGCGATTCGTCGAGCGTGGACCAGAACTCCTTCGACCGGTCGGTCACGACCGCCCCATCGGCCGACGGCTGGATCACGCCCTCCCTTTCGAGGAGGTGAAGCGAGTAGCGGACCTTGTGGATCGGCAGGTGGAGCGCCTCCGAAAGGCGGATGATCCCCATCGGGGGGTTGCCCGAGAGCCGCTCGAGGATGTCGACGTTCCGCGCGAGAAGGTCGAGCTCGCTCGAGATGCGATCGACGAGGTGGGTTCCCTCCGACGACGGGCCGCCCGACTCCGGGTCGTCGCCGGGCTCGGCGTCCTTCCCGGGCGGCATGCGGTTCACGGTCCGGAGAGCGGGGTCGGTTACTTGAGCGTTGTCCGGCCCGGTGCCGCCCGGTCGACGGAGCCCAGCCCGCCGGGCCCGACAGAGCGGGGAGGGTCGCTGCCGGCGTTGCCAGCAACCCAACGACCTCGGCGACCACGTTGCCCCGGCGTGGGTGCGCGCGAGTTCCGTCCATCGACTCGTCCTCGACGCTCGGTGGTGCAACGGCGTGCACGGAACCCCTATGAAGGGAGGCGGGGTGGGCGACCGCGAAATCGCCCGGCTCGGGCCCGGGGCGAGTCGAGCGACCGGAACCGGTGGAATGAGAACCTCGCTACGACGACCGGATGCGGCGACTCGGCGCCCCGACGCTTGGGTCGCACAGGGGTACCCCTCCGGCGACGCGTCGGAAGTAGTTCCCAACGGTTGGAAACGACGGTGAGAGAGTAGTCTCGGGTCGGGATGATTCCGTTGGATGCGAACGTCGCCCCACCACTCCCCCCGAAGGACCGCAAGGAGCGGATCCTCGACGCGCTCGGCGACGACGCTGCGCGCGGCATCCTCCTCATGATCAGCGACACGGCCCACTCCGCCCAGGAGCTGCTCGCGGCGAACCGCATCCCCCAGTCGACCCTCTACCGCAAGTTGCACGACCTCCAGCAGCTCGGCCTCGTCGGCATCCAGCGGACCGCGATCACCGCCGAGGGAAAGCGGGTCGACCTCTACCGCAGCCTGCTCGAGGAGCTCCGCGTCGAGCTCCAAGGCGCCCAGCTCCGGATCCAGGTCCGGTTCCGCGACCTCGCGGCCGAACGTCTCAAGACCCTGTGGCACGACGTACGCCGGGAGGCCGGTCGATGAGCGAACTCGAGGAGCTCGCGCCCATGATCGCGCTCTGGGCGATCGTGGTGGTCCTCGGGGTCGTTGTAAGCTACTACGGCTTCCGTAACTACGTCCGCACCCGCGAGCGCTCGATGGCGTTCCTCGCGACGGGCTTCGTCCTGATCTCCGGGGCGGCCGCGCTCACCTGGTTCGGGCTGTACTTCGCGGGCATGAACCTGTTCCAGTGCGAGCTCGGGTCGACGGGGCTTACCGCGACGGGGTTCGGCGCCATCCTCTACTCCCTGCGCACGAAAGCGGGCTGAGCGGACCCAGCGCGCTCCGAGAGCGCTGCGGGGGCGTCGCGGGAATCTCTTCTTTCGGAGGCTTCGATAACCTGCCGGCGATCGACGGGATGCCTGAGCCGTACGAGGGTCGCCTGCCGTGGACGGCGGAAAAATGCTGCGGGGGCCGGCCCAATGCGGGCGGCCCCCGGACGAGGCCTACTTCGCGTCGGCGAACTCGCCGTGCGCCTCGCCCTTCGCGAGGTCCGCGGTCCCCGAGGACTTGAACTTCGCGTTGTTGAGCCAGCTCAGACCGGGCGACTGGCTCATCGCCTGCGCCTCCCCTTCCCAGGAGGTCATGCCGGGCGACGTCATCTTGCCGGTGCCCTTGCCCCACGCCACGAACATGTCGCCCTTCTCGGTCATCCCGATGAGCTTGTCCTCCCAGGTGGACGATCCGTCGAGCTTCGAGACGATCGTGGTCGTCCCCGTCGTCATCCCCGCGAACTTGCCGGAGACCTTGCCCTGGTAGTTGATCTCCATCTTCACGCCCTCGGGCGTGATGTCGCGGATCGTCGTCGACACGGTCTTCGAGTGCTGCTCCCAAGCGGCGTGGTGCGTCATTTGTGGGCCTCGGCGCGCCGACACAACGATGGGATTTGACTTCGCTGCTTACGACCGTGCCTCGCGAACGGGTCGAACGTCGACGGGATTGTGCCCCGAGCACGGCGCTGGCCCACTCGGCCCGATGCGACGGCCGTCGGGGGGTTCCGCGGGGATCCGGGAGGCGCACGACCTGGGCGGAGCGACACGACTACTGCCGCCGCTCCTTGATCCACGGCACCATCCAGAGGAGGAACCCCTCCTTGTACGCCTCCGGGGGCGCGTCGCCCGAGCGGAGGGAGCGCAGCTCGTCGTGGATCCGCTGACGTTCGCTGATGTCCTGGACCGGCCCGGCGATACGGGTCGCCTGTCCGGCCTGGCCGACGGCCTCATCCTCGCCACCGCGCGACAGACCGGTTCCCGATTGCTCCCCGGGGGGCCCTCATTTTCGCGGGTGTGCGGAGACGGCCTGGCTCGGCTAGGTTCCCACCCGAGCCCAGTACGCACGTCGCTTGCGGGCGCCCAGCGGCGAGCGGTGGCGGAGGTAACGGGCCCGCCGGGATTCGAACCCGGGTCCGAGGCTCCGGAGGCCTCTGTGATGTCCAAGCTATACTACGGGCCCGCGTCGGCGGCCGGACGGGCTGGGGTAGTACCTCGGAAGATAGGCGTTGCGGCCGGTCGGTGTGGGCCCGTCGGGTCGACGGTCCCGTGCGAGCCGAGGTTGGTGCGGCCCGAGGACGTTGCGATCGGAGCGGGCGAGAGGTGGGTTGGAGAGCGTCGCGTGGGCGGCCGCTCGCCGTGCCAGCGCCCACCAGCGATCGCGCCGCCTCGAACGACGTTAAGCGGAGTCCTTCGCTAGTTCTCGGTTTACTCGCGGCGCCACCTTCGAACCGAGGATCTCGATGGCCCGCAGGGTCTTCGCTTGGGGCAGCGCGGAGACGCCCATCTGGAAGGTCAGGCGGGAGATGCCCCCGAGGGCCTCGTTCACGCGCAGGACCTTCTTCGCCACGGTCTCCGCGTCGCCGATCAGGAGGGCGCCGGCGGGGCCCCGCGACGCATCGAACTGCGACCGCGTCGTGGGCGGCCATCCGCGCTCCTTGCCGATCTCGTTGAAGGTGTGGGCGTACCCCGGGAAGAAGTCGTCGGCGGCCTGTTCGGTCGTGTCCGCCAGGAATCCGATCATGTGGAGGCCCACCCGGAGCTGCTCGACCGGGTGCCCCGCGGCCCGGCCGGTCCTCCGGTAGAGATCGATGAGGGGGCGGAACATCTCGGGCCGACCGCCGATGATGGCGACCATGAGCGGGAGGCCGAGTCGGCCCGCGCGCTCGAACGAGCTCGGGGTTCCCCCGACGCCGACCCAGATGGGTAGCGGGTCCTGGAGCGGGCGAGGGTAGACGCCCTGGCCCGTCAGCGGGGCGCGGTGCTTCCCCGACCAGTGGACTTCCGTGTTCGCGCGAAGGGCGAGCAGTAGGTCGAGCTTCTCCGCGTAGAGCTCGTCGTAGTCCTCGAGCCGGAGGCCGAAGAGCGGGAACGACTCGACGAACGAACCGCGGCCCGCCACGATCTCGGCGCGTCCGCGCGAGATGAGGTCGAGGGTCGCGAACTCCTGGAACACGCGGACGGGGTCCGACGCGCTGAGCACCGTGACCGCGCTCGTGAGCCGGATCCGCTCGGTGCGGGCGGCCGCCGCCGCGAGGATCACCGCCGGAGCAGAGTCCAGGAACTCGGCCCGGTGATGCTCGCCGATCCCGAAGACATCGAGCCCGACCTGGTCGGCACGCTCGATCTGCTCGAGGTAGTCGCGCATCCGGTCGACGGGGGCCAGGTGGACGCCGGTGACGGGGTCCGTGATCGCGGCGGCAAAGCTGTCGACACCGAACTCCATCGGGACGCCCCGAGGTCCTGTCGCCTTGGAGGAAGAAGAGGTTTCACGGTCGTCGCCGCCACTGCGTAGGACCGGATCGTTCCCGCCCTCGACGGCCCGAACACGGAGGCCGGGCGGGTCCCGTTTCGCCCGGACGCGTGCCGGGCCGGCGCGACGTCCCGACGCGGTCTTGGGCCCCTCCACCGAAATCCCGAGCCCGCGCCGAGAACGTCCGCGGACCGCTGACCGAGGGGAAAAGGATAGAAGCCATGGCGCGGTCGCTCGCCCATGGACCCTGGGACCTCCGTCGACGCGTTGATCCAACGACGGCACCTCTTGAAGCACCCGTTCTACGTCGCCTGGTCGAAGGGGGAGATCCCGCTGCGGACCCTCCAGCAGTACGCGGGCCAGTACTACCATTTCGAGTCGAACTTTCCGCGGTACGTGGCGGGGGTCTACGCGAAGGAGACGGACCCGGCCAAGCGCCGCATCCTGCTGCAGAACCTGGTCGACGAGGAGGGACGCTCCCCGACGCACCCCGAGCTGTGGAGCCGGTTCGCGACGGCGATCGGCGCGCCCGACCCCGCCTCCGAGCCCCACCGTCGGATGGGGGGCACGCGGGCGCTCACCGACGCGTACGAGTCGCTCACGGTCGACGGACCGATCAACGGCGGCCTCGGGGCGCTGTACGCGTACGAATCGATCTTCCCCGAGGTCGCTCGGGAGAAGGCGCGCGGGCTGCGCGCCCACTACGGGATCAAGTCACGGAAGGCGCTCGAGTTCTTCTCCGTCCACGAGGAGGCCGACAAGGCCCACTCCGCCGCCGAACGCGAGCTCCTCGCCGCCCACATCGCCGATTCGCCCGGGGCGCGGCGGCAAGCCGAGGAAGGGGCGCGGCGCTCGCTCGCCGCGTGGTGGACGTTCCTCGACGGCTTCATGCCGTAGGGTGAGACCGGGCTTCGGGCCCGAGGATCACGCGGGTTTCGGCGCCTTGGCCTTGGGCGACGCCACCGGCGCCTTGGGGGCCGCGGCCGCCGTCGGAGCCTTCGATTCGGAGTACCCGCAGTGGCCGCACGACCGCCGGTTCGCGTGCTCGGCGAGGAACGTGCCCGCGCCGCACTTGGGGCACGCCTTGTGCGTTCGGGTGAGGGTCTCCCCCTTCACCTGGTAGAGCCCAACGCGCGCCTTCGCCACGGTACCTACGCTTCCTTCGCCGGTGGAGCGGCGGGCGGGGCCGGCGTCTCGGCGGGCGCCGCGCCGGGGGCGGCCTTGACGACCTTCTCCTTGAGCCCGTTGCGGACGAGGATGTGGGTGCGGACGACCGCCTCGGCGGCCTCCTTCGACTGGTAGGCGGCGGCGGCCCCGACGGTCTTCGGGGTGCCGAACTTCGCATGCATCCGCTCGACGATGATCCGGTCCTTGGGGACCTTGAGCGCCTTCGCGAGCTCGGCCCGGACGCTGTCCCGGTTCGGCGTGGCGGCCTCGGCGTGACCGACCTCGAAGCGGTACTCGGTGCGTTTGAGGAGCAGGTTCGGCCGCTCCTCCACGATCTTAAGGTCCAAGGTCGAGCCTCCTCAGTTCCATCCGGCCGATGAGCTGTCTGACGTGGTCCTGCGCGGCGGCGTCGACCGGCACGAAGGAGACCCCCTCACCCGGGATACCGTATATAACCGTCGCCCCGAGCGGGAGCGACTCGACGAGCGCGAGCGCGCCCAGGTCCTCTTCGCCGTCGACCTCGATGAGCCCGCCGCCGGATCCGACCATCGTCCGGACGGCGTCGCGCAGGCGCGCGGTGAGCATCCCGGCGGGGTTCGGAACGCGGACCCGACGACGCGCCGCGAGCGGCGCGAACGCGGACGGGTCGACCGGCTCGCTGCGCCGCGTCTTGAAATCGACGATCCCGACGAGCGGCAGGTGGCCCGACGCGATCGCGCTCGCCGTCACGCGGTCGCCGCAGGCGCCGAAGAGCCCCAGCGACCGGATGCGGTCCTCAACCTCGGGCCCGGCGTAGACCGGCCCGTACCGCTCGGCGAACGTCGCGCGGAGCGCTTCGGGGACGACCCAGACGCGGTCGTCACTTGACGCGGAGGGCGTACCGGCCACTGGCGTGGATCCCCAACTTCCGCGCGATCTCCGACTTCTCCGGGTCCATCACGAGCAGGTATCCCTGCCACTCGCGGGAGACCTCGCCGCCGCACCGCGGGCACTTGTTCTGGTCGGTGATCGACTTGCAGTTCTTACACGCCTTGAGGGAGATCATGCGGCCTTCTCCGCCGGCTTGGCCGCCGCGGGCGGTTTCGCGGCCAACGGCTTCGACATCACGGTCTTGCCGAGGGCCTCCTTCTTCACCGGCTTCTTGCCGGTCTTGTCCTCGGCCTTCTTGTGGGCCTCGGCGATCCACTCGAGGCGGCCGAGCCCCGGCTGGCGCATCGTGAGGCCGATCCGGCTGTCGCGGGGGGAGATCTCGGAGAGCGAGAGCGACACGACGCGCGCTCGGACCTTGTAGCCGACCTTGAGGTCCTTCTTCGTCTCGACGCCGACGAGACGCTGGTTGTGCTCGTCGATGTTCACGCGGTCGTCCATGATCTGGGAGACGTGGAGGAGACCGTCCAAGGGTCCGAACCGGACGAACGCGCCGAACTTGCGGATCTCGACGACGGCCCCCTCGACGACCTCCTGGATCTCGGGTCGGAAGAGGAGCGCCTGGTACTCGACCTCCTGGTAGACCCCGCCGTCGCCGTGGATGATGTGCCCCTCGCCGACGGGCTTGACGTCCTGGATCGTCACCGTCAGGTTCTGCCCGTCGACGAGCTTGCCCTCGAACTGCTGCTGAGCGAGCTCGGTCAGGACGCCTTCGAGCTGCGGGCCCAGGCGCTCCGGTGGGATCCGGACGACGTCGTGCCGGTGATCGAGGTAGTACATTCGGGCCGCGCGAGCGGGGCGTATTATAAGAAAATTGCGTTGGCGGGGCGCGCGTTTCGGCGAAGGTGGCCCCGATCGGACCAGTGGGAGCTCACCCGCGGCCGATCCCGAGGGTCTTGTCGGTGATCGCCATCGAGGCAGCCCCGTCCGGCGCGAGCTCCAACATCGCGCGGATCGCGTCGATGTTCTCCGGGACGACGATCGACTCCTGGTGGTTCCCCTGGAAGAAGTAGGCGTCGTTCCCCTCCGACTTCACGCCGTGCTCCCAGACGACGTTCTCCATCATGTCGCCCCGCGGGCTCCCCCGGTCGCGCGCGAACTCCATGATCTGCGGGGTGCCCTCGACGCGCTCCCAGTCCTCGAAGACGTGGAACCGGTGCGTCGTGCGGAACGCCTCCAGGAGCTCCTTCGAGTCGCGCGGGGCGCGGGTGAGTCGAACGTGGTTCACGTGGACGTGCATGAGGGTCGTCGGGACGACGACGGCCGTCGTCGTGATCGCGAGGTCGGGGAAGATCGACTTCACGTCGACGCCGTGGTGTGACGGCAGCTTGAACGTCGGCAGGATCCCGTTGATCGGCCCGCGGGCCGTGTCGCTCGGGTCGGCCGCGCGGCGGACCACCGTCGCCTCCCACTGGTCGACGCCGAATTTCCGCGTGAGGACCGCCGCGGCGCGCGCGAGCCCGGTCGTGTTGCACGAAACGACGCGCACCCGGCGCTTGCCCTTCGCCGCCGCGTAGTTGCCGAGGGCGTTGAACGACACTTCGACGAGGTCGGACCGCTCGCCGCCCTGGAACACGACCGGGACCTTCGCCGCGTCGTAGAGGCCCGCGTTCTCGCGACCGCGCTTGTCGGGGGTCGCGTCGACGACGATGTCGGCGATCTCGAGCATTTCGGCGACGGTGCCGGCGACGGGGAGGCTCGCGGCGCCGAAATCGGCCATGCGGCCGTCGCCGCCGACGAACAGCGGGAAGCCTCGGTCGATCGCGGCCCGCGCCTCGAAGCTCGGCCGCGTCTTCGCGACGCCGACGACCTTCATGTCGGGTTGCTTCGCCACCGCATCGGCGACGCGCTTCCCGATGGTCCCGTAGCCGTTGATCGCGACGCGAACGACCACAATAACCCCGGTACGCTCGGAGCGGGGCCGGAATATAGGAGTTGGGGCGGAACGCCGTTCGCGGGAGTCACTCTTTAAGGCCGCCGACCCGTCCTTCGCCGACGAGCGATGGACTTCTCCCTGAGCGACGAAGAACAGGCGTTCCAGACCGCGGTGCGTCAGTTCGGCGACCGGGTGCTGCGGCCGAACGAGCGGGCGATCGACCGGGACGGGCGCATTCCCCCCGCGGTCCTCGCGGAGATGGCGCGCTTGGGCCTCCTCGCCATGCCGGTCCCGACGGAGTACGGCGGGATGGGCGCGTCGGCGGTCCTCACCGAGATCGCCGCCGAGGAGATCGGGCGCGGCGACTTCTCGATGGCGACGGCCGTCTTCTTCCTGCTCGAGGCAGGGTGGGGCCACGTCCTCAGCCGGCACGGGACCGAGGAGGCGAAGCGGGAGATCCTACCACCGGTCTGCAGCGGTCGGGCGTTCCTCGGGATCGCCACGACGGAACCGACCGGCGGCAGCGACCTCGCGGGCATGCGAACGCGCTCGCGTAGGGACGGTGACGAGTTCGTCCTTCGGGGCGAGAAGGCGTTCGTCTCGGGCGTCGAAGAGGCGAAGGCGCTGGGCGGCGGCCACCTCACCCTGACCAAGGACGGCGACGGGTTCAACTTCCTCTACGTGCCGACGCGATCGCGCGGGATCTCGACCCAGAAGTTCGACAACATGGGGCGGATGGGGATCTCGACCGGCGCGCTCTCGTACGACGACGCCCGGGTTCCCGCGCGCTACCTCATCGGGGCGCCCGGGGACGGCTTTCGGTGCGCGATCGAGGGGTTCACCGTCGCGCGGACGTTCGTGTCGGCGGCGTGCATCGGCGCGGCCGAGCGGGCGCTCGAGGTCGGCATGGCCTACATCAAGGAGCGGACGGCGTTCGGCCAACCGCTCGGCAAGTTCGAGGGGATCCAGTTCGAGCTCGCGGACCTCTGGTGCCAGGTCGAGGCCGTGAAGTGGCAGTGCCGGCGCGCCGCGTGGCTGCTCGACGCGTACACGCTCAAGGGGGATGCGAGCCACCGGAGCGAGGTCGAGAAGGCCGTCGCGTCGGTGAAGCTCACGGCGCCGCCGATCGCGTTCGAGGCGGTGAAGCGCGTAATGATGTGGTTCGGCGCCGCCGGCTACACCAAAGACGTCGGCCTCGAGCTCGGCCTGCGCGGCGTCATGTCGTACCTCGTCGGGGCCGAGGGCGGCCTCAACATCATGCGGATCATCCTTGGCCGCGAGCTCCTTGGGAAGGAGTTCGTTCCCTACAAGTGAGCCGTCGATGCCCCGCGGACGCTCGCGTTCGGACGGACCGGCGTTGCGCGAGCGCCCGTTCCACCGCTGGCTCGCGACCACCCTGACCGGAGCCGGCCGTGGCGTGCTCCCGCTAGGCGATGACACCGCCGCGCTGCCGATCGGCGGGGGCCGGGTCGCCCTCCTCACGACCGACGCGCTCGTCGAGGGGACCCACTTCCTGCGCGCGTCGCCCCCGCGCTCGATCGGCCACGCCGTCGCGACCGTCAGCCTGAGCGACATCGCGGCGAAGGGCGGGCGGCCCGTCGGGTTTCTCCTCGACCTCCTCGTTCCGCCGGGAACGCCGGAGCGGTGGGCGCGCGAGGTCGCCCTCGGAGCCGAGGAGCAGCTCGAGCGGTTCGGCGCGCACCTCGTGGGCGGGGACACGAAGCCGGCGGGCCGTCGCGCGGCGATCGGGTCGTTGTTCGGTCTCGGCCGGTCCGATCGGCTCGCCCCGCGCGCCGGGGCGCGGGCGGGCGACGTCGTCGTCGTGACCGGCGCCGTCGGGCGCGGTGGCTACGACGCCCTCTCCGCCGCGGGACGGGGCCGCGCGACCCGCGCCCGGCTCGCCCACTGGCTCGAGATCGCCCCCCGGGTGGCCGAAGGCCCGGCGCTCGTCGCGTTCGCCCACGCGATGACGGACACGTCCGACGGGGTCGCGGAATCGGCCCATCTCATCGCGGAGGCGAGCCGATGCCGCCTCGTCGTGACCGCTGACGACCTTCCGATCTATCCGGCGCTCACGCGACGGTTCCCGGACGCGGCCCATCGACTTCGCGCCGCGTTCTTTGGCGGCGACTACGAGCTGTTCGCCGCGCTGCGTCCCTCGGACCTCGGGCGCGCCCGTCGGGCCCTGCTCCGATTCGGCTGCCCGCTCACCGTGGTGGGTCGCGTCGAGCGAGGGCACGGTGCCTGGTTGGAGGTCGGGGGCCGCGTACGGCCCATGCCCCGCGCCGGCTGGCGGTCGTTCGAGGGCCGTCATCGCCCGCGGCCCTGACGGCCGACACGGCTTTCTCCCGAGCCGGCTCGACGGGCGAGATGGAGGCGCTCGTCGCCCGCGGCCTGTCGAAGACGTACCGCGGGCGGGACCGCCCCGTCGCGGCGCTCGACGGCGTAGATCTCGTCGTGGAACGCGGCCGGCTCTTCGGCCTCTTGGGCCGCAACGGCGCTGGCAAGACGACGTTCATCAAGATCGCCGCGACCCTCCTACTGCCGACCGCCGGCACGGTCCACCTGTTCGGCCACGACGTGGTCCGGGCCCCGGAGCGGGTCCGACCGGACGTCGCCCTCGTCCCGCAGGAAGGGCGGCCGTTCTACCACATGACGCCGCGCGAGCACATCTACGAGTACCTGCGCGTCCGCGGGGCCTCGTCCGAGACGGCCACCGCGCGGACCGAGGAGCTCCTCGACGCGATGGGGCTGCGCGCCGTCGAGCGAGAGCCTTCGTACCGCCTGAGCGGCGGATTCCAGCAGCGCACGCTCGTCGCGATGATCCTCGCGACGGAGGCGCCGTTCCTCTTCCTGGACGAGCCGACCCTCGGCATGGACCCGTTCGCGCGCCGCCAGGTCTGGGAGGTGATCCGCGCGGCCGCCCGCAAGGGCTCGACGGTCCTCCTGACCACCCACTACCTCGACGAGGCGGAGCAGCTCTCGGAGGAGCTCGCGGTCATCGAGGGCGGTCGCGTCCTCTATCGGGGGACGGCGGACTCGCTGCGGTCGACGATCCGGCGCGAGGTCCGCCTCCAGTTCTCCGGCGGGTTCACCACGGCGGAGCTCGAGCCGTTCGGCAAGGTCCTCGTCGACCGCCAGCGCCTCGTCCTCCTGACCGCGCGCGCGTCGGTCCGCGAGCTGACCGAGCTCGCCCTCCAGCGCGGGAGCGAGGTGACCGTCGGACCGGTGACGCTCGAGGAGGCGTTCCTCGAGCTCGTCGGGCGCGGCATCGAGGAGGACCTATGACGTGGGTCGACCAGGGACGGGCCGTCCTGCGGCTCTGCTACTTCAACGGGATCATCCCGCTCTGGCGCTCGCCGCTGCTCATCGCGGCGGTGTTCCTCACGCCGTTCAGCTTCCTCTTCTTCCTCAAGGTCGTGGCGCCGGCCGCGGCGTTCCCGTACGGCGTCGTCGGGGGGATCCTGTTCACCGTCCTCTTCTCCGGCAACGGGATGCTCAACGACTGCGCCTACCTCCGCCTCGAGCGCCAGCTCCAGCAGGTGTTCGTCGCGAGCCCGGTACGCTCCTTCTCCTACGTCCTCGGCATGGCGCTGAGCGAGCTCGCCTTCACGCTCCCCGCGCTGGTCCTCTTTCTCGGGATCCTCGCCGCGATCCTCCCGATCTCCGTGGGCGGGTTCCTCCTGCTCTTGGGCGTCGTCCTCCTCACGTGGCTCATGGCGACGACGCTCGGGTTTCTGATCTCGACGATGTTCCGCCAGCTCCGAGAGATATGGCCGATCGGCACGCTGATCTTCTCGGGGCTCGCGATCCTGCCGCCGATCTTCTACCCCGCGAACGTCGTGCCGAGCGACGTGCAGTGGGTCGCGTTCCTCGCGCCGTCGACGTACGCCGCGCAGCTCGCCGAACGCGCCGCCGGTCTCTCGACCGGATCCCTCGCGCCGGCGTTCCTGGGGTCGCCGGTCTTCGACCTCATCGGCCTCGTCGGCGGGACGGTCCTCTTTGCGCTCGCGGCGGCGTACCTCGCACGGTGGCGCGAGCCGTAATCGTCGCGACGGCGCGCCGGGGGTGACGCACCCTCGCACCCCCGGGTTAGCCTCAAGTAGCCTAGCCCTAGTGCGCGCTCCACCGCGGTGGACCCGATGGCGAACGAGACAGTACCGGCCAATCCGTACGAGACGGCGAAGCGGCAGATCGACATCGTGGCCGACCTGCTCGGGCTCGACCCGGGGACGCGGGCGATCCTCAAGCACCCGAAGCGGGAGCTGACGGTCAACTTCCCCGTCCGGATGGACGACGGGGGCTACCGCGTCTACACGGGCTACCGCGTCCAGTACAACATGGCCCGCGGGCCGACCAAGGGGGGGATCCGCTACCACCCGAACGTCTCGCTCGACGAGGTCCGGGCGCTCGCCGCGTGGATGACGTGGAAGTGCGCCGTCGTCAACCTGCCGTACGGTGGGGCGAAGGGCGGGATCATCTGCGACCCGAAGCACATGAGCCGGGGCGAGCTCGAGCGGATGACGCGCCGTTACGCGAGCGAGATCTCGTCGTTCATCGGCCCGGAGATCGACATCCCGGCGCCGGACGTCTACACCGACTCGCAGACGATGGCGTGGATCATGGACACCTACTCGATGCAGAAGGGCTACTCCGTCCCCGGCGTCGTGACGGGCAAACCGATCGCCCTCGGCGGCAGCGAGGGCCGCGGCGAGGCGACCGGTCGGGGCTGCGCCTACGTCATCCGCGAGGCCGCCGAGACCGCGGGGGTCCGCGTCAAGGACGGCGCCGTCGCGATCCAGGGGTTCGGGAACGCGGGGAGCGTCGCCGCGAACATCCTCCACGACGAGCAGGGCGCCCGCATCGTCGCGGTCTCCGACTCGCGCGGCGGCATCTGGAAGACCGAGGGGATGAACCCGCACGCGATCGAGGAGCACAAGCAGAAGACCGGCTCCGTCGTCGGGTTCCCCGGTTCGACCCCCATGTCGAACGAGGAGCTCCTCGAGGCGAAGGTCGACATCCTGATCCCGGCCGCGCTCGAGAACCAGATCACGCGCACGAACGCCGGCAAGATCCAGGCGAAGCTCGTCGCCGAGGCGGCGAACGGGCCCACGCTGCCCGAGGCCGACCAGGTCCTCTTCGAGAAGAAGGTCACGGTGCTCCCGGACGTCCTCGCGAACGCGGGCGGCGTCACGGTGAGCTACTTCGAGTGGGCGCAGGACATCCAGGGGTACTTCTGGGACCTGGAGGACGTCAACCGCCGGCTCGAGCACACGATGACGCGCTCCTACGCCGAGGTCCACGCGGCGGCGCAGAAGCACGGCGTCCACAACCGGACCGCGGCATACGTGGTCGCGATCCAGCGCGTCGCCGAGGCGATGCGGATCCGCGGGATCTACCCGTAGACCGCCCGACCGTTTCCGTCGCGGGGCGCCGTGGTCGACTTTCCCGCCTGCCGCGTGACGACCTGGGCCGAGGCGGACGGTTGGGCCGACGCGATCGCCGAGCGCGTTCGCGCCGCCGACCGAACGCCGGGGACGATCGTCGCCTTGACCCGCGGCGGTTGGGTCCCGGCGCGCCTGGTCGCGGACCGGCTCAAGGTCAAGCGGTTGGTGAGCCTCCGCGCCCAGCACTGGGGCGTCACGGCGACGCCGAGCGGCGCTGCCGAGATCACCGAAGGACTGAGCGGCCCGGTCGACGGCCACGACGTGCTGATCGTCGACGACATCACCGACACCGGCCAGAGCCTCTCGCTCGCGCTCGACCACGTGCGCGCGGCCCGGGCGCGGCGCGTCGAGACCGCCACGTGCCTCCACCTGACCCACTCGACGTTCGTTCCCACGTACACCGCCGAGGAGATCCCCCGCGACGCGTGGGTCTGGGTCGTGTTCCCCTGGAACTACTGGGAGGACCTCGGGACGCTCGCGGGACGGGCGTTCGAGGAGACGCAGGACATCGCGGCGGCGGCGGCCCTCCTGGCCGAGCGGTGCGGGCTCAACGTCCCGTTCGCCGACGTGAAGGCCGCGCTGCGTCGCGTCGACGCACCGACGTGACCCGCCGGGCCGCCGTCACCCCGGGGTCGAGCCGCCCGGGTCGGGGAGCGACGCGCGGTTCTTCAGGTACTGCGAGAGGACGCCGGCGCCCACGATGAGCGCGACGCCGACGGCGAGCCCGGCGACGATCGCGGGAAGCTGGGCCGGCGTGGCGTACGACTCGATGTACTGGACGAGGAAGACGATCCCGTAGCCGACGAAACCCATCCCGATGATCGACGTCGTCGCGATCGGGTACGACCGCGGGAGTCGGCCGCGGGCGAGGTACCAACGGATCGCGCGGCCGGTCTCCCAGATCTCGGCCGCCGCGAGCCACCAGATCAGGGCGAACTCGAGGAAGAGGAGGATCCGGACGAGCGGGATCTCCTGCGGGTAGTTCTGGTAGGAGTTGTACCCCTGCAGGAAGCCGACGCCGACGAACGCGACGGCGAGGGTCCCGAGGCCGAACGCGACCGAACCGGTCCGAGCGTCGCGCGACGCCGAGCGGATCGACTCGATGATCGCCTCGTCGATGTCGAACGTCCAGAAGATCAGGTAGACGCCCAAGAGGATCGCGAGGCCGATCACGCCCCACCAGATCACGCCGCTCGCGGCCGCGATCCCGAGGATCAGCAGGACCAACGCGAACGGCAGGACGGTCTTCGCCCGGAGCTTCGGGTCCTTGAGCGCGCGGACGATCGTGTAGTACGTCGACTCGATCGTGGGGCTCTGGCGGATGAAGACGCGGTGGACCCCGTCGACGCGGATCCGCGACATCAGGATCGGGAAGAGGTACTCGTCCTCCGCGCCGTCGGAGACGAGGTGCGCCGCCTTCGCGGGATGGTCCGCGAGGACGCGGTCGAACTGCTCGGCGACCTTCCGGTCGGAGAGGACGCCGACCTTCGGGGACCCCGTGAGCACGACGACCTCGCACCGCTCGCCCGACGCCTCGATCTCGTCGTGGAGCTTCACCGCGGCGAACATCGCGTTCGTGTCGGCGTCCTCGGGGTCCGCCGTCCCGAGCTTGAGCGCGGCGTCGAGGACGTTCGACCGGCCGACGACCGGCCCCTCGACGCCGGCCTTGCGGCCGAGGTCATCGTCCCGGTCGACACAGACGACGAGCCGCATGGGGTCCGTAATATGCCTCCCCCGGACCATAACACCTTGCGTCAACGCGGCCGCGCGCGCCCCGAACGACGCCCTCGGCGTGGGCGTCCGGGGGCACCGTTATACCTCTCGGACCCACCGCTCCGCCGCCATGCCGGAGCTCCCCGACAAGTCGTCGGCGTTCATGGACTGGTACCTCGCCGTCGTGGAGGCCGCGAACCTCACCGACAAGCGCTACGACGTCAAGGGGATGAACATCTGGACGCCGTACGGGTTCCTCGCCCGTCGGAATCTCGACGACGTGCTGATCCGGGGGATCGAGCGGACCGGGTCGGTCCCGGTCGAGTTCCCCGCCCTGATCCCGCAGACGGAGTTCCAGAAGGAGAAGGACCACATCAAGGGGTTCGACGCCCAGGTCTACTGGGTCACGCGCGGCGGCGACTCGACCCTCGACGTGCCCCTCGTCCTTCGCCCCACGAGCGAGACCGCGATGTACCCGACGTTCGCCCGGTGGGTCCGGTCCCACCGCGACCTTCCGCTCAACGTCTACCAGATCGTGAACACCTTCCGCTACGAGACCAAGACGACCCGACCGTTCCTGCGGGTCCGCGAGATCCACTTCTTCGAGGAACACACGTGCCAGGTGGACGAGGAGGCGGCGTCCGGCCGCGTGCGGTCGAACCTCGACGCGTTCGCCGAGATGGCCCGCTCCCTTGCCCTCCCCTACGTCGCGGTCCGACGGCCGGACTGGGACAAGTTCCCCGGCGCGCACTTCTCGATCGCGCTCGACATCCCGGTCGGGGGCGCGCGGACGCTGCAGATCGGGAGCATCCACCACTACCGGGAGAACTTCTCGAAGCCGTTCGGGATCTACTACGAGGCGGCCGACGGGAGCCAGCGGTTGGTCCATCAGACGACGTTCGGCCTCTCCGAGCGGCTCCTCGGTGCGGTCGTCGCGGTCCACGGCGACCAGAAGGGCGTTGTCTTCCCGCCCTCGCTCGCCCCGTACCAGGTCGTCGTGATCCCGATCGTCAGCGCCAAGGCGTCGGCGGACCCTCGACCCGCTGCCACGCAGCTCGTCGAGTCGCTGCGGTCGCACGGTCTCCGGGTCCACCTCGACGACGGGGACGAGCGGCCGGGCGCGAAGTACTACCACTGGGAGCTCCTCGGCGCGCCCCTGCGGCTTGAGGTCGGGGCGCGGGAGGCCGAGCACGGCACCGCGACCTCCGTTGACCGGCTGGGGACCAAGCGGACCCTGGGTCCGGGCGACCTGGTCTCGGCCGTTCGCGAAGCGCTCCGCGCGTACGAGCTCGCGCTCTACGACCGCGCGCGGGTCGCGTTCCGCGCCTCGTTCACGAAGGCCGAGCGCCTCGAGGAGCTCGCCGGATCGACGACGGTCCGCGTCGTCCCGTGGTGCGGGGAAGAGACGTGCGGCCACCGGATCGAGACGGCGATCGATGGATCCCTTCTCGGGACCCCCGAAGGCGAGCTGCCGGTGGACCTCGGAACCCCGGGGCCGTGCATCGCGTGCGGTACGACCCCGTCGACCCGCTGGGGACTCGCGGCGCAGCCGCTCTAGCGCGCGCTAGGCGCGCGGCGGCGCTGGGGCCGGCGGGTTGGGGGTCGTGAGCCAGATCCCGGCGAGACCGAACAGGAGCAGCACGATCGTCACCGCGTAGACGCCATTGTCGAGCCAACCGCCGTAGGAGAAGCCCCAGCTGAGGTAGAACACGGCGGCGAGGACGATCAGCCCGGCGCAACCCCAGAACTGGAGGCGGCGCGTCAGCGGTAGCGCGCCCGACCGCGTCGTATCGCCCGAGGGAAGGTCGTCGCCGTCGTCCCCGACCATGGAGGCGCGTTCACCTTGGGCCGGCCACATAACCGTTACGGCCGATGAAGGTCGTCGAGGCGCGGCGGTCGAGGTCGGGGGATTAAAGAGCCACCTCCGACCCAGTCTAACCGTACAGGACCACCGTGGCCGAATCGGACCGGACCCAGTCGGGTGAGGGTCCCCTCCCGCCGCTCTCCGCAGAGGAGATGCGCACGCTCGCCTACGCGAGCGCGATCGGACGGGAGTTCGACTTCCCCCTCCTCGTCGCCGCGATGGGGGCGCCGGACGAGGCGCTCGCGGAGCAGTTGGAGCGGCTCACCCACGCCGGCGTCCTGCGCGAACGGCCCGGCGGCGACCGGTTCGCGTTCGTCCAGGACGACGTTCGCGCCCGCGTCTACCAGTCGCTCACCGCGAGCCGGTTACGGGTGCTCCACCGCAAGATCGCCGAGGCGATGGAGCGGATGTACCCGGACCCACCCAGCGAGGTCGTGCCGGAGCTCGGCCGCCACTTCTTCCTCGGGAAGGTACCGGAACGATCGTACCGGTACAATCGCCGCGCGGCGGAGGTGGCGCGGGAGAACGACCAGCCCGAGGAGGCCGCCCACCACCTGGAACGGGCGCGGATCGACCTGAAGGCGCTCCCCGGGGACCACGCAGCCGACGAAGCGGAGATCGCCGAGGCCTTGGGGGACCTGTACTACGCGACCGGGGACATCCGGTCGGCGGACCGCCTCTACGAGGAGGGGCTCGCGCGCGTCGGCACCGGCAATCGGCGCCAGCGGGCCCGGCTCCTGCTCGCCCGCGCGGAGGTCGCGCGCGACTCGTTGAACGGGGGCAACGCGCGCGCCCAGGCGCAGATGGCCAACGAGCTGTTCAGCCTCGAGGGCGACCTCGTCGGCGTCGCGTCGGTCCACCGGATCCTCGGCCGGATCGCCTTCCACAAGGGGGCCTACCGGGAGGCGCTCGACGAGGCGATGGAGGCGCTCGACCTCCTCCAGCAGTCGAACGACGCGCGGACCCTCGGCCGGCTCTGCATCGACATCGGCAACGCGTTCAGCATGCTCGGCCCCGACGTCCAGGAGGAGGCTGCCGGCTGGTACCAGCGCGCGATCGACCGGCTCGGGGAGGTCGACGACTGGGCCGAGGTCGCCCGCGCCTACCTCAACCTCGCGTCGCTGGTCGGCCAGACGCGGCCGGTCGACGGGATCGAGTACCTCGCGAAGGGGCGGGAGATCGCCGAGCGGGCCCACGAGCCGCGCTGGGCCGGATGGGGGCTCGCGATGGCCGTCGAGATGCGCCTCCAGCTGGGCCAGGTCGAGGAGGCCGAACGGGACAACCAGCAGGCGCGTCGATTGCTCGAACGCAGCCACGACGCCCTCGGCCTCCAGCAGGTCCTCGCGAACGCCGGCCTCATCAGCGAGAAGCGCGGCCAGTGGGAGGACGCGGAGCTCTCCTACCGCGCGGCGATCGGCCGGGCCGACGAGCTGCTCCTCTCCGCCGAGTCGGCGCAGGCGAACTTCTACCTCGCCCGGCTCCTCTACAAGACCCGCAACCTCGCCGGGGCCCGGACGGCGTACCGGCGCGCCGTCGAGGCGGACTTGCCGACGCTCAACCCGCCCCTCGCGAAGGCGTTCCGCGACCTGGGCCAGCAGATCGACGAGGGCGAACGCGAGGACGGGGGGGGCGGCGCGTCGCCCGAGCACTCCGCGGCGTCCTCGTAGAGTCTTTCTACCCCTCCCGCGCAGTAACGGCACGTGCTCGGCGCCGCGACCCCGACCGTCGGCGCGCCCCAGCCCCTGTTCGGCCGGGCCGAGGTCTACGAAGAGACGCTGCGGCGCCTCCACGAGACCCTCGACGCCCACCGCCCCCAGCTGCTGATGGTCACGGGCGAGGGCGGGGTCGGGAAGACGGTCCTCCTGCGCGCCGTCACGACGGCGGCGGCGTCCTCGGGCTTCCAGATCCTCGTCGGCCGGACCCTACCGACGGAGGTGCCGCCGCCGTTCGGTCTCGTCGAGGAGCTCATCCGCGCCGCCCAGAAGGAGCACCGCGTCCGCGAGACGGAGGGCCCCGCCGGTTCGGCCGCGGTCCCGCTGTTCGCGGCGCCGTTCGACCCCGCCCCCTCCGCCGCGATCGCCCGCGCGACGGGGCTCGCCGACGACGACCCCGGCATGCGCGAGGCCGACCGGCTCCTCGCCCACATCGCGAACCCGACCGAGCGCGTCGACGCCGACCGCTCGAGCTTCTACGGGCGCCTGACCGACTTCTTCCTCGACCTCGCGCGGGACCAACCGCTCTTCCTCGCGCTCGACGACCTCCAGTTCGCCGACGACTCCTCCCTCGAGTTCCTCCGGCGGTTCGTGGCCGTGATGAAGGAGTCGCGGATCTTCATCCTCGCGGTCGCGCTCCCGACGTCGGAGTCGCCGGGTCGCTCCCTCGCGGCCGTCGAGCGGCTCGCGCAGGCTCCCAACTGCGCCTCGATCCAATTGCGGCCGATGACCGAGGGCGAGCTCGCGGAGTACGTCCGCTTCCTCCTCGATGGGCGCGAGCCCGGCCGGGACGCCGTGATGCGATGGTTCAGCCAGACCGAGGGGAACCCGCTCTTCGCGGAGTACCTGGTCCGGTCGACGACGGGCTTGGGCGGCCTACCGCCGGACTCCGACAGCCCCGACCTCCGCGAGCTCCTCAAGGCGCGGGTCCGGAGGATGAGCGACGCGGAGCAGCGGGTCCTCGTCCACGCGTCGGTCCTTGGGAAGGAGTTCGACTTCGGCACCCTCGACATCGCGTGCGGGCAGGAGGAGGAGCGGCTCTCGGAGCACCTCGACCGGCTCGTCCACGAGGGGCTGCTGCGGGAGAAGACCGGCGAGGTCTACGAGTTCGTGAGCGAGCGGGTCCGCGTCGACGTCTACGCCCAGCTCACCGAGACGCGACGGCGCCTCCTCCACCGGAAGGTCGCTCAAGCGCTCCTCGAGCGGGACGGGGTGACGTCGTCGAACCTCTACGAGCTCGCGCGCCAGTTCTACCTCGGGCGCGACGACGTCCGCGGCGTCGACCTGAACCGCCGCGCCGCCGAGTCGGCCGCGCGCGCGTTCGCGTTCGACACGGCGGCCGTGCACCTCGAGCGGGCCCTCGAGGGCCAGAGGCGGATCGTGCCGCGGGACGTTTCGGCGGAGATCCGCACGCTCATCGAGCTCGGTCGCTACTACGACGAGCTCGGCGACCTCCACCGCTCGGAGGAGACGCTCCTCGACGCCGTCGCGCGATCGCGGGCCGTCCCGGCGCTCGAGGTCGACCTCGCCCTCGCGCTCCTCGGGCTCGCCCAGACCCGCTCCGACCTCAGCCAGTACCTCTCGTCGCGCGACCTCGCGATCGAGGCGTTCCAGATCCTCGAGCGTCTCGGGCACCGCCGCGGGCTCCTCGCGGCCCACCGCGTCCTCGGCCACACGTGCTGGCGTCTCGGGGACCTCGAGGCCGCCGAGCAGCACCAGCGGGACGCGATCGCGATCGCGGAGACCGACGGAACGACCGCCGAACGGGGTCACGCGTTGATCGACCTCGCGAACACCTACACGATCCTCGGGCCCGACCGCCTGCGCGAGGCCCTCGCCCTGTACCGCAAGGCGGCCGAGCTGTTCGCCGACATCCACGACCCGAGCGCCGAGGCGCGCGTCCTGATGAACCAGGCGCTCTTGCACCACTACGCCGGGCAGGCCGACGAGGCGCTGCGGGTCATGAACAGCGCCCTCGGCGCCGCGGAGCGCTCGCGGTCGCCGATCTGGATCGGCTACGTCAGCCTCAACATCGCCCAGTTCTACATCGAGCGGTCGAACGCCGCGAAGGCGAAGCCCGCCGTCGAGCGGTCCGCCGCGCTCCTCGAGCCCCTGGGCGACCAGCTCGCCCACCAGCAGCTGATGATGATCCGCGGTATGGTCGCCGAGGTCGAGCAGCGGTACGAGGACGCCCAGCAGCTGTTCGACGACGCGCTCCGCCTCGCGCGCGACCTCGCGCTCGCGACGGAGCTCGCGGAGATGCAGTTCCGCCTCGCCGGTCTCGCGTTCCGTCGCGGCGACACGACCACCGCCCGAGCGCTCCTCACGGAGTCGCGTCGCGGCGGGATCGTCTACAAGCGGGCCGACCTCGCCCCGCGCGTCGCCGAGCTCGCGCGCGAGCTCGGTCTCCCCGAGGAACCACCGCAGGGTTAAACGCGGCCCCCGGCTCGACGCGCCGTGTCGGCGGGCGCGATCGCGGGCCGGACCGCGCGCGACGGCTCACCGTACCCCGAGCACGGCCGGCCCGGGTTCGAGCGCGACGTCCGCGCGATGTTCACCCACATCGCCCACGGCTACGATTGGTTCGACCACGTCGCGTCGCTGGGTCAGGACCTCCTCTGGAGGCCCCGCGCGCTCTGGGACCTCGACCGGTTCCGCGACGGCCGGCCGGTCCGACGGGTCCTCGACGTCGGGTGCGGGCCGGGCAGCCTCACGTTCCTCGCTGCCCAGCACTACTCCGACGCCGAGCTGGTCGGCGCGGACTTCACGCGGGCGATGCTCGCCGAGGCGACCGGTCGCGCCCTGATGCGACCGGCGCCGCGCCGCCCCCGGTTCGCGCGTGCGAGCGTCACGTCGCTCCCGTTCCGCGACGCCAGTTTCGACGTAGCGATGTCCGCGTACGTGGCGCGGAGCCTGCCGCGGCTCGGGGACGCGTTCCGCGAACTCCGCCGGGTCCTCGCGCCCGGCGGGACGCTCCTGACCCTCGAGATCACCGAGCCGACGCACCCGATGGTCCGCTTCGGGTTCCACACCTACTTCGACCACGTCGTGCCGTTCCTCGGGCGCCTCGTCGGGAGCGAAGGGCCGTACACGTACCTGCCGGAGTCGCTCCGCCACCTGCCGGACCGCTCCGGCGTGCTCGACCTCCTCCGCTCGGCCGGGTTCGCGCGCGCCGTCGCCGCCCCCCAATCGTTCGGCGTCGTCACGAGCTACCTTGCGGAATCGCCCGGAGCCGCCGCGCCCCCGGCGCAGGGGTTAAGCGCGTCCGGGGCGAACCGGTAGCGAGGCGGAATGACCGAGGCCCCGTTCGACGCGTTCCGCTACGCCCACGACCACCGGACGGAGGTGGCGTGGATGAGCCAGAACACGAACCACCTCGTACCCCCCGCGGTCGTCCACGACGCGATCGAGGGGGCGATCGCCGACCGGCGCTACGAGGGATACCCATACGCCCCCGGTTCGCCGGAATTGAAGCAGCTCGTCCTCGCCGACCTCGGGTTCGACCCGTCGGCCGGGTGCCTCGTCACGGCGGGCGGCACCGAGGCGCTCTACATGCTCACCCGAGCGCTCCTCGCGCCGGGGGACGAGGTCGTCGCGTCGGATCCCAGCTACCTCATCATCCACAAGTTCGTCGAGCTGTGCGACGCCCGCGTGCTCACCCCCGAGATCTACGAGCCCCCGTACCGGCTGACCTCGGAGCGCGTGCAGGAATCGGTCGGGCCGAAGACCCGCATGATCCTCCTGATCGACCCGCTCAACCCGCTGGGGTCGGGCTACCCGAAGGAAGAGGTCCGCGCGATCGCCGAGATCGCGCACGACCGCCACCTCCTCCTCCTCAACGACGTGACGTACCGGGACTTCGCCGATGCGCCCACGCTCGCGGCGTCGTTCAGCCCCGAGGAGACCCTCACCGTCTGGTCGGCGTCCAAGAACTGCGGCCTCGCCGGCCTCCGGCTCGGGGGCGTCGCGGGACCGGCGGCGCTCGTGCAGAAGGTCAACCGCTACAACACGAACGACCTCGGCGTGAACGTCCTCGCGCAGGTCGCCGCGACCGCGGCGTTGCGGACCAAGTCGACCTGGTTCCCGGCCGTGAAGGCCCAGACGCGCGCCAACCAGGAGCAGATCCGCACGTGCGTCGCGACCGTTCCGGGGACTTCCCTGCCCGTGTTCCCGTCCCAGGCCAACATGTTCGCCATCGACATCGCGAAGACCGAGATCGCTCCCGAGGCGCTCCAGAAGGAGCTGCTCCTCGCGCACGGCGTGTTCGTCCGCGCGGGGAACTACCTCTCGCCCCGGTTCGGCGGACGCTTCGTCCGGGCCTCCTTCTCGAATCCCCCCCGCGATATCGAGCGGTTCGTCGCGGCGTTTCCCCGCGCGATCGAGGCGCTCCGCCCGCGCCGACCGGTGCCGGGCGCGGCGTAGCCCGCGGAACGCGCGGGGGCGCGGCGGATCGGCCGAGCCGTCGGACGCCCGACGTTACGATGCGGCCGCCGCGAACGGCGGTCGGACCCGACCCTCGACGACGACGTGGGCCTTCCCCGGTCCGTACGGTTTGACCTCGCGCCCGTGGACCGATAGGACCTGACCCCCGGCGCGCTCGATGGCGGAGCGCACCTCGGTCTCGGCCGCCGTGACCGCGGCTCGGCTACCGGTCACGAGGTGCGCGTGGATCCAACCCCCGTCGGGCCGTAGCAGGTCGAGCGCCCGGCCGATGTACCCGATCGACGACGGCAGCAGGCCCAGGAAGACGCGATCGACCGAGCCGGTCGGGATCGGGGCCGCGCGGTTGTCGCCGAAGAGCGGCGTGACGCGGTCCGCGACGCGGTTGATCCGTGCGTTCTCCACGAGGTACTCGAACGACACCGGATTCGCCTCGCACGCATAGACCCGCGCGGCCCGGCCGACGACCGCGGCGGGCAACGTGAAGTAGCCGATCCCGGCGAACAGGTCGGCGACGGTCTCGCCCGCGCGCGTCGCGGCGCCGGCCCGCCGCCGCTCCTCGCGGTTCCCTTCCGCGAACATCAGCCGGGCGGCGTCGAGCCGGTACCGTATCCCGTGCTCGCGGACCTCCGTCCTCGTCCCGTCGCCGGCGATGACCTCGAGGTCGGGGGTCCGCCAGGCGCCGACGATAGGACCCCGCCGCCGCAGGACCGTCCGGACGCCGATCTCGGCCTGGTAGGCGGCCCCGATCGACCCGAACGCCCCGCGGGCGGCTTCGGGCAGCTTCACGACGACGACCGCGCCCAGTCGCTGGTACCCCTCGGGGACCCAATCGGCCGCCGCCGCGCCCGCGCTCCGCTCGACGCGGGCCCGGACGCGGTCGACGGGGGACGGGCGCGTCACGCCGGCGGCGCGGACCCCTTCTCGAGGATCACGTCCAGGAACTGCTTGAGGTGCGACGTGAGGATCGGGTTGTCGGTGAAACCGGCGGCGTCGAGCCCGGGCGCCGCGAGGAGGGCGTGGGCGCCGTCGGACAGCACCTCCGTCGCGAGGAGGTTCTCGCGCGTGACGTGCTGGACCCCCTCGGGGACCCGCTGCAACGGCTGGGTGATGAACGTGACCTGGACCCCGCGCTTCACCGCGTGGGCGACCTTCTTCCCGAGCTCCTCGCGGAGGTCCGCGACCTGGGGCGTCGTGAGGATGAAGCTCTGGGTCGCCTGGTCGAGCAGCTCGACGATCTTGCCGACGACCTTCTCCCGACCGCTGAGCAGGTAGACCAGCTGCGGTTCGCCGTGGTCGCCGACGATCCGGTGGAGGGTCGCGAGCTTCTCGAAGACCTCCTGGATGGCGGTCTTGAGCGACTCCGCGACCTCGAGGGGGGGCTTCGGGCGGAAGAGGATCGGCTTGCCGCCGGTCGGGGCGGCGTACCCCTTCTCGGAGAGCGATTCGAGGACCTTGTAGGCGGACGTGCGGGGGATCCCCGCGGTCTGCGCGATCGTCGCCGCGTCGCCGACCCCGCGCGCGACGAGCGCGATGTAGGCGCGCGCCTCGTAGAGGGTGAGCCCGACCTTCCCGAGGACGTCGACGGCGCGCCGGTACTCCTGGGAGATCTCGTTGCCCAGCGAGACCGCGACCTCCTCGATCGTGGCCATCGGGGTAGGAGGGCCGACCCGTCTCTTAAGGTTGGGCGGAGGGCGCGGCCGTCATCGGACCGGTTGCGTCAGCTTGAGGAGCGCCGCCGGCCCGAGCGTCGCCTCGACCTCGTCGGGCGTCAGGAGCTTCTGGGCGACGAGGAGCTCCTTCACCGACCGGCCCGACCGCGCGGACTCGTGGATCAGCTCGGCGACCTTGAGGTAGCCCAACCGGGGGGTCAGAACCGTCGCGACCGCGGTCGAGGAGAGCAGGTAGCGCTCGAGCGCCTCCGGGTGGGCGCCGATCCCGTCAACGCAGGTCTGGGCGAAGACCGGTAGGTAGCGCGTGAGGATCTCCGTCGAGAAGAGGAGCTCGTAGGTTGCGAGGGGCATCATGACGTTGATCTCGAGCTGGCCGGCCTGAACGGCGAGCGACGTCGCGAGGTCCGCGCCGATCACGTGGAACGCGACCATGTCGAGGCACTCGGCGGCCGACGGGTTCACCTTGGCCGGCATGATCGACGAGCCGGGCTGGATCTCCGGCAGCCGGATCTCGTCGAACCCCGTCGCGGGTCCGCTCGACATCAGCCGCAGGTCGTTCGCAACCCGCACGAGCTCGCCGGCCAGGTTCCTCAGCCACGCCGACGCCGCCGCCATCGGCCAGCGGCTCTGCATCGTCTCGAACGGGTCCCGCGCGGAACGGAGGGGCAGGCCGGTGAGCCGCGCGTACTCCTCCACCGCTCGGGCGCGGAAGCCCGGCACGGTGTTCACGCCGGAGCCGACGGCGCTTCCCCCCAACGGGATCTCGGCGAGGGCCGCCTCGACCGTGGCGAGCCCCTCGGTGAGGTGCTCGAGCGTGGACGCGTACGCGTGGAACTCCGCGCCGAGCGTGACCGGCATCGCGTCCTTGAGGTGCGTCCGGCCGGCCTTCGGGAGCTGGGCGAACTCCTTCGCCTTGCGAGCGAGGCTCGCCATCAGCGTGCCCAGAGCCCCCCGAAGGTCGCGCAGGGCCAACAGGACGGCCACCTGCGCCGCCGACGGATAGGTGTCGTTCGTCGACTGGCCGCGGTTGACGTGGTCGTTCGGGCTCACCTCGTCGTACTGGCCCTTGGGGCGTCCGAGGATCTCGAGCGCGCGGTTCGCGAGCACCTCGTTGACGTTCATGTGGAACGAGGTCCCCGCGCCCGCCTGGAAGACGTCGACGACGAACTCGCTGCGCAGCGCCCCCTCGGCGACCTCGTGGGCGGCCTGCTCGATCGCCTTCGCGCGACGGTCGTCGACCGCGCCGAGCTCGCGGTTCGCCGTCGCGCACGCGAGCTTCAGGAGCGCGTAGGACCGGACGAGCAACGGCGACGACGTGAGCCCGCTCACCGGGAAGTTCTCCACGGCGCGCAGCGTCTGGATACCGTAGTAGACGGAATCTGGGACCTCGCGGGAGCCCAAGGAATCGCTCTCGGTCCGGTGGGCCCCCATCGGAGGTCGGGGAGCCGTGCCGGTGGGAAAACCCTTTAGGTGCGCCGCCCCCCTCGAGGGTTCGTCCCGCCTCCGGCGCCGTCGGCCGGGCCGGACGGACGGACGTTGGTCGACCCGTTCCATCTGGCGAGCGATATCGTCGAGACGACGGTGTACCTCGCGACGCCGCCATTGCTGTGGCTCTTCCTATTCCTCTTCGCCTGGGAGGACGAGCCGCGGGCTCGAGCCGCCGGGTTCGGTCGTCGCACGTTCTGGCTCCTCGTTCCCGGGGGCCTCCTCGGCCTCTTCGCCGACCTCCCGATCTTCGGCTGGAACGGCGATGTCCTCGCCGTGAACCTGGCGGGCGGGTTGATCCCGGTCGTCCTTTCGATGCTGCTCATCGTGCGGCGGATCCCCGACGCCGAGCGGTTCACCGTGCTGTTCCTGGTGAGCTTCATCGCTGTGAGCGGGAGCCTCCTGGTGGCTCTCTTCCTCCCCCTCTCGTCGCTCCAGCTCGACCTCGTCTACCTCCTGATCGCGGCCCTCGGCCCGTCGATCGTCTACGGGGTGGGCCTCGCCCGGCCCGCCGAGGACCGCCTGACGTTCCGGCGCGCGTCGGCGTTCCTCGCCCTCGCCTCGGGCGTGCTGATCGCTACCTTCTTCACGACGGCGACGCTTCCCGGCCTCGGCATCGTCTCCGCCTTCCCGTGGTACCTGGTCGCCCCGCTCGCGGCCGGCGCCGTCATCGGAGCGCTGGCGCGTCCGGTCTTCCGGTTGCCCGGCATCCTCGCCCTGCCGATCGCCTACGCGTCGACGACGTTCGGGGTCCTCGTCGGCGCCGATCTCCTCCGCGAGCCCCCGCTCTACGGAGGGGCGAACGCCACGATCTACGCGATCGGTGGCGCCGGCACCGGCGACCTCCTCTACCTGAGCGGGCTCCTCGCCCTGGTCGCCGCGTTCGTCGTCGTGCGGCTGCTCCGCCGGGACGGGACCGACGACCTCCGCTACGAGGAAGGGGCGCCGACGTCGGACCAGTGGCTGCGACGCGCGCTCACAGGGGCGGTCGATGGGCGGATCCGCGCCTCAGTGGCGGCGTCGGACGACGCCGTCACCACCGCGGTCGCCCAGTCCCGACGCCTCCTCGACCTCCCCCCGGCCCCGGCTCCGGATCCCTCGCTCGCCGGGTTACCCGCGCCCCCCTGGGTCGTCGCGGACCGGCGCAACCTTGCGTCGCTGGCCCGTTCCGCGACCGACGACCCCGGGGACGCGACGCGCGCGTGGATGACCGGGCGATGGTTGGTCCGGTTCGCGCGGGAGGTCGGCCGCCGCCGTTTCGCCTCGCGGACGTCGCGCGGCAGCGCCTTCGCGATCGACCTCCTCCTGCTGACCGCCCCGGCGGTGCTCGTCTGGTACGGGCTCGCCACCTCGACGCCCGGCACGTCGGTGCAGCTGCTGCAGTCGGTCCCGCTCAACGTCGCGGCGCTCGGCTACGCGTCGTTCGGGCTGTTCTACTTCGTCCTCGCGGAGCAGCTCTTCGGCGTCACGCTCGGCAAGCGGGTCCTCGGGCTCCGCGTCACCGGCCGCGACCTGCGGCCGCCCGGGCCGCTCGCCGCGTTCGTGCGGAACCTCCCGAAGACGGTGACCTTGATCCTCGTCGGCTACGTCGGCGTCGTGGCGGTCGTCCTCGCCGTCCGCGGATCGACGTACACGGTCGCGGCGGGCGGGTTCGTGAACGCGGCGGTCTCGCTCGTGCCGCTCGCGGCCCTCCTGCTCCTCTCGGTCGGTCTGCCGTCCGCCGTCGCGGCCGTCGTGATCGGGGCGACGCCCGAGCGCCAGCGCCTCGGCGACCTCTGGGCGGGGACGTGGGTCGTTCGGACCGACGTCACGCCGGTCCGACCGGTCCCGGTGCCGCCGGCGGCGCGCCCGTCCGCGTGATCGGGATCGCGATCGAGGAGACGTTCGCCTCGCGGCCCTCGCGGTTCACGAGCCGCTCGGTGTCGACGGTGATCGGTCCGATCGTCACGAGCCCCTCGAGGAACCGTCGCCGGACCACCTCGATGACGTCGACCGCCTTGCCGATGGCGTTCCCTCGCGCCTTGACGACGACCGGGCCTGCCCCGCTGTTGAGCTGGGCGACGACAAGAAACACGTACGTCATCGTCGGCTTCGTCCCGATGTAGATGGTCGCCCCGACCGCCGACGACGCGGCGGAGGGCGTACGCGGGTCCATCGCGGGTTTCACCCGCCGCCCGTACTAGTCGTTTTCTCCGGCGGGGGCCGGCGCGTCGCTCGGGTCCGCCGCGCGCGCGGCGGCGCGGCGCCGCCGCAGGACCAACGCCGCCGCGACGGCGGCCGCGACGACGATCCCGACGACGAGGAGGATCCCGACGGTCGTCCACGGGGTTGGGACGGGGTGGACCGTCAGCACGACCGAGGCGTTCGCCGACGCACCGTTGAGGTCGGTGACCTTCACCGTCACGTGGTACGTACCGGGGCCCGGTGGGGCGCAGCTGACGTTCGCCTGCTGCGTCGCGCCGCAGCCGCCCGGCAGGTTCTGCCAGGCGAAAAGCGCGCCGCCCGCTCCACCGGTGACGACGGTCGTGAACGTGACGCCACTGCCCGCGGTCACGGACGACGGCGCGACGTCGGCGGTGAGCGTCGGGAGGGCGTAGACGGTGAGGTCGAGCGAGTCGGAGAAGACGAACCCGTTCGCGTCGGTGACGATCGCGGTGATGTTGGCGTACGATCCGGTCGCGTTCGGCCGGCACGCGACCTGGGTGACGTCCCCCGCCGAGCAGCCGGCGGGGAGGCCGACGAACTCGTAGTGGTAGCCCGGAGCGCCGCCGTCGACCGCCGTCGCGAGGATCGTGCTCTGTCCGAGGTCGAGCGACGCGGGGGCGGCGGTCAGGTGGACCGTCGCCTCCGGGGAGATGACGAGGTACGTCTTGACCGGCAGGGTCGTGTACCCGCCGGCGTCGCGCGCCTCGACGCTCACGTAGTAGCCCCCGGCGGTCTCGAAGGAACAGAGCGTCCGGTTCCCCGTCGCGGAGCAGCCGGTCGGCAGGTACGTCCAGACGTAGGTGAACCCGCCGAGGCCGCCCGTGGCGGAAGCGTTGACCCAGAGCGGTTGGTGGACGTCGGCGGTGAGCGTCGACGCCGCGACGGTGAGGAGCGGCGACGGGATGACGAGGACGGAGACCCCCCCGGAGGTCACCGAGAAGCCGGCGGAGTCGGTGACCCGCACCGACGCGTTGTACGTGCCGGCCGCGTGGACGACGCACGTGGCGATGCCCGTCGTCGCCGTGCATCCCGGAGGCAGGCCGGTCCAGACGTACGTGTACCCGCCGGAACCCTGCGTGACGCCGGCGAACCACTGCACGGTCTGCTCCGTATCGAGCTGGAGCGGGCTCGCGAGGAGCGTGACGACGGGGTCCGGATAGACGAGGAGCAGGAACGTCGGCGAGACCCCGGTGTCGCCGCCCACGTCGTGGGCGCGGGCGACGATCGGGTACGTGCCCGCATTCGACGGGACGCACGGGAACGACGTCCCGGAACCGGTACACCCGGACGGCACGCCCGACCACGAGTAGATCAGGCCGCCGATCCCGCCGCCCGCGGCGACGGCGATCGTGATCGATTGGCCCACGTCGGCGAACGGGTGCGGGGTGACGACGACGCGCAGCGAGATGCCGGGCACGATCTCGACGAAGACCGTGACCTGGTTCCACGCGCCGGCGGGGTCACCCCCCGCGACCCCGACGGAGTAGTTGCCGATCGAGCTGTTCCCGGGCACCGTGAACGTCACGAGGGTCGTGAACGGGGGCGTCCCCGATCCGACGGAGAGCGAGGCGATCCAGCCGTTCGGGAGCGTGTAGAGCCACAGCCCGATCGACCCGTTCGGGACGAGCCCGACGGCGGCGACGGTGGCGTTGAACGTCCGGGCCGAGGTGTTGACGACCATGAGCACCGACGAGGGCGACGAGACGACCTGGAGGTCGAACGCGGTGTTGGCGATCGTCGTGTCAGCGCCCGCGACGAGCACGGTGATCCCGGGAGGGAACGGGAACGACTCCCAGCCCGACCAGCCCGCGAAGGTCGACCCGTCGGCGGTGTTGGCGCTGAAGTAGAAGACGTACGGAGGGACCGAGTTGTTGGTCTGGTAGACCTCCTCGTAGTCGGTGAGGTCGTAGTAGCTCGTGCCGTTGCAGTCGTAGAACCCCGCGTTGACGAAGTGGTGGCCTCCCGTGTACTGCTGGTAGGTGAAGACGACGGACCCGGTGGGATCGGTCCCGTTGAACGTCACCGAGCCCGAGGCGATCTCCATCGAGAAGGTGTAGGTGACACCCGGGGTGAGCGCGTACGCGTCCGGGCTGAAGTAGTAGTTGCTCGCGCAGTAGTCCGTCGAGGAGTAGGTGAACCCCCAGACCCCGTTCGCGTTCGCGTAGCCGACCTGGTCGTACGAGCTCGCGTCGTCCCACACCGAGAGGAGGACGTAGTAGAAATCGGTCCCTTGGGGCAGGTCCAAGGGAACGTGGATCTTCGCAGAGAGCTGCGTCGAGTTGAACGGGGTCGCGTTGTAGACCGAGCCCGCGTAGTAGTGGCCGACGTAGGAGGGGGTCGGGCCGGAGGCGGGGATCGGGCCGGGGTGGGGGAACCGAGATTGGGAGGGGCCGGCCGAGGCGCCCGCGTGGAGGGTCGGCACCGTGGCCGTGGCGGGCTCGACAATCGGCGGCGGCGTGGACGCAGGGGTCGCCTCCCGGAGCGCGTGGAGGCCCGCGGTCGGTGCGCGCGTCGTGTCGGCCTCGTGCGATCGCGCCGGGACGACCGACGCGGCCAGCAGCAACGAGATCAGCAGTGCGACGACGAGGGCCGTGGACGTGCGCATTGGGCCCGTAACACCGACACGAGAGGACTTGAAAGTATGTCCTTGATTCCCACGCTCTCGGCGGCCGGTCGGCTGCCGCGCCGACCAAAGCCTTTTCCTCGCGCCGCCCCATCCTCGAGGTGAGCGGAGTGGGCCGGGACCCTCGCCGGGGCAAAGGTTATGGCCGAACAGCCGTACGATCGCCCGGTTCACGCAGGGGTGGCCCAGCTTGGTCAAAGGCGCCAGGTTGAGGTCCTGGTCTCGTAGGAGTTCGTGAGTTCAAATCTCACCCCCTGCATACTCGCTCCCCGACCACGAGGGCCCCGTGAGCACTGAACCGGTCGAGTGCGCCGTCTGCCACGCCACGGTCCCGGCCGGGCAGGACGAGTGCCCGCAGTGCGGCACGCCCGTCGCCGCGACGGCCCCGCACGCCGCCGCGGCCGCCCCGGTCTCGGCCGCCGTCGGCGTCTCCGAGCTCACCCGCCGCGTCGCCCGGCTCCAGCAGTGGGCCGAGGCCGCCGAGCCGCTCGACGTCACCCTCCCGAGCCTCCCCGCGTGGGCGGAGGAGGCCGGGCGCAGCAGCCCCAACCCGGACCCGTGGCTCGACGTCCTGCGCGGGGTCGAGCGGATCGCCCAGCGCAAGATCGTCACCGCCCTCGAGGCGTGGGAGAAGCAGACCCGGTTGCGCCTCGCCCGGTTGGAGGCATACTCCGTCGACGGGCGGCTCGAGCGGGACCAGATCGACGACGTGCTCCACACCGCGCGCGGCGGCGACATCACCCAGGCGCTCGCGACCTTCCACCAGGTCGATCGCGTCGTCGCGCTCAAGGAGCGCCACCTCGACCAAGCGCGCGAGGAGCTCGAGAAGCTCGTCTCGCTCCTGCGGGACATGCAGGCGCTGGGTCTCCCGACGTCCCTCGACCCGGCCCAGGCCTCCGAGGAGCTCGAACGCGAGCTGCGCGCCGGCCGCCTCGCCTCGCTCAAGCAGCAGCTGCGGGCCCTCCGGCTCCAGGCGATGAACCGGCTGCGCGTCGGCGTCCCCGAGTACGTCACGCGCTACGGCGAGGTCCTCGTCCGCGAGCGGAACGACGGGACCCCCGTCGAGCTCGAGGCCGCCGAGCTCGCCCGAGCGGCCCGCGAGTTCGCCCGCGGCCACCCCGAGGAGGCCCTGCGACGCTTGCGCGTGCTCGTGCAGGTGCACGGCATCGGGCTCGCGCCGTCGGGCGGTCGCTCCGACGCCGCGTCTACAGCGTCTTCTCGAAGAACCTGACGTCCTCGTTCCACCGGTGCCGGTGGAGGACGCCGCTCTCGGCGAACCCCAAGCGCTGGAAGAGCGTCGCCGCGTCCGTGAACCGCGCGAGGGCGTCGACCCAGACGTTGTTCGCGGTGCTGTGCCGCGCCCACTCCGTCGCGGCGGTGATCAACGCCGTCGCGACGCCCTGGCGGCGCGCCTCGCCGTCGACGACGAGGTGGACCAGTCGGCAGCTGCCGTCGCGCATCTCGCACCCGACGGCGCCGACCATGCGGCCCTCGCGGCGCGCGGCGAAGTACGTCACGCCCTCCATCCAGCTCGTGAACTCGAGCGGCGTCGGCTCCCACGCCTTGACGAGCTCGGCGGGCAGCTCGGGGCGGAAGCTGTCCCAGACGCGCTTGTAGAGGGCGCAGATGTCGTTGATGTCCTGGTGGGACAGTCGCTCGACGACGAGCGGCCGGATGGCCCCGCCCGCCTTCACGACCGCGGAGGCGGCCCGCTCGTCCCCCCGGTCGGGTCCCCCTTGTGCCGCCACTAACTGGTGCTCCGCGCGCGGAGTACGGCGGCGTAACCCCCACGCGTTAGATGAATCTTGCCCCGCCCGACGCGGTCACGGCGTGTGGCGCGACGGCGTGCGCGGGAACGGCGTCGTCTCGCGGATGTGCTCGCGCCGCAGCAGCCATCGGAGGACGCGCTCGATGCCGACCCCGAACCCGGCGTGGGGCACGCTCCCGTGACGGCGCAGGTCGAGGTACCACTCGTACTCCGCGGGGTTCGCGCCGGCCGCCGTGAGGCGTTCCACGAGGCGCGCCACGTCCGTTTCGCGCGCGCTCGCACCCACGATCTCGTGGTAGCCTTCGGGCGCGAGCAGGTCGGCGGCCTCGACGGCGTCGGGGTCGTCGGTCGAGCGGAGCATGTAGAACGCCTTCAGCGCCGCCGGGAAGTGGGTCACAAAGAGCGGCAACTTCGACTCGAGCGTGAGCGCTCGCTCCTCGGCGGTCCCGAGGTCGCTCCCGTAGTGGACCGGGAATCCCTGGGACTTCAGCCGGTCGATCGCCTGCCGGTAGGTCATCCGGGGGAACGGGCCGGCGAGCTCGAGGAGCTCCGAGGCGGGTCGGCCGAGCAACGCGAGCTCCTTGGGGCGACGTTGGGCGACGCGGTGGACCGTGTCCACCATCATCCGCTCGATGAAGTCGAGGAGGTCGGGCAGGTCGCACCACGCGAGCTCGACCTCGAGGTGGAGGTACTCGGTGAGGTGCCGCGGGGTCCGGGACTTCTCGGCCCGGAACGACGGCGTGATCGCGTAGACCCGTTCGTTCGGGAAGAGGAGCGCCTCGAGGTACAGCTGGACCGACTGCGAGAGGTAGCCGGGCCGGCCGAAGTAGTCAATCTGGAACGCCTCGGCGCCGCCCTCCGCCGGGTTCCCCGTGAGGATCGGCGGCGTCATCTCGAGCACGTCCTCCTCGTCGAGGAACTGGCGGACCGCGCGGAGGAACTCCGCTTTCACGCGGAACGTCGCGACGTGCTCCTGCGACCGGATGACGAGGTGGCGCTGGTCGAGCCGGAACTCCTCGGTCTGGTCGGCGAAGATCGGGAACGGGTCCCCCTGGTGAACGACCTCGATGCGCTCCGCGCGGACCTCGCGGCCGCCCGGCGCCCTCGGGTCCGCGGCGACGGTGCCGGCGAGACGGACGGAGGCCTCGAGCTGGACGTGCTCGACCGACGCGAAGCGGTCCGCGCCGAGGACGTCCTTGCGGGCCGTGACCTGCACCGAGCCCGTCCGGTCGCGGATCACGAGGAACAGGATGCCCCCCGACGACCGCGCCCGAAGCACCCAGCCGCGGAGCCGGACGGGCCTACCGACGGCGTCGTCGGCGAACGCGGCGTCGACCCGGTCGAACGGCGGGTCCGACGCTACTGGTACTCCCGCCATTTGTGCCCGCACTTGGTGCACTCGAAGATCCGCGTCTCCGGCTCGTCGGCCCCGCGCGTCTGACGGAGGACCCAGTACGCCTCGGGGTTGCCGCACTTCGGGCACTCCTCCGCCGCCGTCGGCAGGGTCGCGACGCGCTCCTCCATCACCTCGACCTCGCGGCCGGTGGGCGCCGAGCGGCCGACCTCGCGCCCGCTCCCGAGCGGGACCTTCGTACCGCACGAGGGGCACCGCCAGACATTGGCCCCTTTGTCGGGGCGCATCAGGCGCTTGCAGTTGGGACAGAACATGACGGCGTCCGGAGCCGGAGCAGCGTATTTGACCGTTGGGGCGAAGGCAGTTCAGGTCGAGATGACCTGGTCCGGTTCGGCCGCGCTCGACGGCGCGCTCCCCGCCGGCAGGACGCTCAACGGGAGCGGCGACGGCTTCGCACCGGGGACGGCCAACGTCCGCAGGTGCTCGACCCGTAGCGCCAGGTCCTCCTTCGTCCCGATGTCGTGGCGCACCTCGTACTCGCCGGTCACGTACGCGAGCGCCGCCTCGACGCGCGTGGCCGCCTCGTGGATCGCGCTCGCCTCCCCGACCAGCGCGACGCCCCGGCTCGTCATCAGGGCGAACTGGCCGGGACCGCGGGCCTCGACGGCGCCGAAGCGGACGTGGACCCCGAGCCGCTCGATCGCCGGCTCGTCGATCGTGATCACCGCGCCCGACTGGGGCGCGTCGGGGTAGCCGGCGGGCACGACGTACCGGACGACCGTCGCGCGCAGGCGGAACTGCACGAGCGTCGGGTCGACGCGTCCGACCGCGACGCCGTGCAACAGCTCCGCGAAGTCACCGGGCTCGTAGAGGGAGAGCACGTTGATCGATTCCGGGTCGCCGAACCGGGCGTTGAACTCGAGGAGCACCGGCCCTCTGGCGGTCTGCATGAACCCTCCGTAGAGGACGCCGCGGTAGTCGACCCCCTCGGACCGCAGGGCCGCGACCGTCGCCGTCAGGACCTCGAGCGCCCGGTCCCGCGCCGACGAGGAGAGG
>Ga0075426_10000162_pt1 | contig 44229 bp, 38 predicted proteins | sample SoiMethybrSBSTD5_FD_75304 | JGI IMG/M metagenome (GOLD analysis project Ga0075426, IMG submission 75304) | Bulk soil microbial communities from a Populus tree surrounding site in Tennessee, USA - Soil MetaG P. TD hybrid SBSTD5 | ecosystem: Environmental > Terrestrial > Soil > Tree plantation... | reverse complement strand
ACCGTTTCGAAGACCTTCTCGCCAAAAACCTGCCTGATCTGCTCGTGAATGTCCTTTGCCAGAGTTGTTCTCTTGTCTAACAGAGTTATCAGCACACCCAACACCTGGAGATTGGGATTTGGTCTTGCCCTGACTTTTTCAACCGTGTCGAGCAAATCATCGGTGCCCTCGAGCGCAAAGTACGACGGCTGAATCGGCACGATCAAATAGTCCGACGCAACCAGAGCGTTGACCGTAATCAGTCCAAGCGTCGGGGGCGTGTCGATGATGACGAAGTCATAAGACTTCACCAGCCCGTCCATCTTGTCCTTGAGCCTGAACGGAGCGTCGAACTCGCCGATCAATTTGCTCTCGAATTTCGCGAGGCTGATTCGCGACGGCAAAATGTCGAGAGCCGGCACTGAAGTGTGTTTGATAACTTCCTTGCTGTTTATGAGTCCGTCGGTGAGCAGCTCGTAAATCGATAACTCGATTGCATCGTGAGGAAGAAAGGTGAGCGAGCTGTTGGCTTGCGGGTCGAGATCGACCAGTAGAACTTTATTTCCCGCACGCGCCAGGGCGGCGGCGAGGTTAATTGCTGTTGTCGTTTTACCTACGCCACCTTTTTGGTTTGCGATTGCGATAACCATTGCCTGCAATCCGGGCCTGTCAAAACGCTTGCATCCTAATGCCGCCTATTGGCCTTGTCAAGCACAGGCTAGAACGCGCATTGATGCTGCTATTATGTCGAAGTGATTGGATATAGGCTCACGTAGACTTTCTTTTTCTCATGTGATTTAATCGCATAGCGTCGAGCAAGGGACGCGAATTAAAGGTTCCAGGTCAGGAGTAAAATGGAAATTGAAATGAAGATCCGGGGATTAATGATGGACCCGGACGCCAACACTCCAATTGTAATTCTAAAAGACGTCAACGGCGATTCGATGCTTCCGATTTGGGTTGGTCCATTCGAGGCCAACGCAATCGCCGTCGAGATTGAAAAGCTGGCGACGCAGCGCCCGATGACTCATGACCTCCTGAAAAATATCATTTGGGAGTTCGGCGCCTCGGTTCGAAGAATAGTCATTACCGATTTGATCGATAATACTTTTCTTGCTGTGATCGAACTGACAAGAGCGGAAGAAGTTCTGGTTATCGATTCCAGACCCAGCGACGCAATCGCGCTGGCGTTGCGCGCGGACTGTCCCATCTACGTCAACGAGGAGGTGATTAGGAATTCAAGCTCCGCAATCACCGAAGAGACAGCTCCTCAAACTGATGACTGGCCCGAGAGCCTCGTTGATGATGCCAGCGATTACAAAATGTAACCGTTGATTCGTCATCGCGCTTCTCACAAGCGAGTCCGTTAACCGCATTTAGTTTGTCTAAGCATTCAACACAAAACTATTTGACGTGCGCTTAGGCGCGAGGAGGAAAAATCATGGCATCGTTTAACAGAATCACAATCGTGGGTTATCTCGGCCGAGATCCGGACCTGCGTTACACTCCGCAGGGTACCGCCGTTTGCAATTTCTCTGTAGCAACAACTGAGCGTCGAAAAGACAAATCAGGTGAATTCCAGGATGTAACGACGTGGTTCAATGTAAGTGTTTGGGGTAATCGAGCGGAAACGAGCAGTCAATACCTTGCAAAAGGCAAGCTCGTGTACCTTGAAGGACGACTGACTCAAAGGGAATACCAGGATAGGGACGGAAACACGCGAACGAGCCTCGATGTTAATGCCTCCGACCTTCAATTTATCGGCCCGCGTGGTGAAGATGCTCCGCCGATGAGGGATGAAGGACGCGCAAAGGCTCAGCCCGCTGAAGCTTCGCCCGCTCAAGTCACCGAAGACGACATACCGTTTTGAGAGTCACTGACGGTCAATCGCCTGAAACAAACTTCTTGCTAAGACCGAGTTCCTTGATTTTGTGTTGAAGACTCTGGCGGTGCATCCCAAGAGCCGCGGCCGCCTTCGTTACGTTGCCACCTGCTCGATCGAGGGAGCTTTCAATATACTTTCGTTCGAAATGTTTTTTGGCAGTTCGAAAGTCCAGGCCCTCTCGTACGTCAGCATCACCAGACTCGACAGAAGTCCACTCAGCTGCGTTTCGACGCTCTCGAATATCGTCGGGAAAGGTCTGCAGCGTGATCTCATCACCTTCCGACAGCACCACCGAACGCTCGATAGTATTTCTCAACTGGCGAACATTGCCCGGCCAGTCATGCTCGAGTAAGCGTTGAAGCACGCCGTTCGAAATGCGCAACGACTTGTTTTTGTAAGCGAGCGAGAACCGATTGCAAAAATCCTGAGCAAGCGCCGGGATATCAGACCGTCTTTCACGAAGCGTCGGCAAGTTGATCTTCACCACGCAAAGACGGTAGTACAAATCTTCTCTGAACCTGCCCGATTCAACTTCTTTCTCCAGGGGCTTGTTGCTTGCGCTGATCAAACGGGCATCCGAAGACAGCGTTTCACCGCTGCCCAGCCGCTGAAACTGTTTATCCTCGATCACCCGCAGGACCTTCGCTTGAGTCGATGCGCTCATGTCTGCGACCTCATCGAGGAAGAGCGATCCACGGTTCGCCGCTTCGAACTTTCCGATTCTTCTGTTTGACGCGCCGGTGAATGCACCTTTCTCGTGGCCGAACAGTTCGGACTCGATCAACTCCTCAGGCATTGCAGCACAGTTCAAAGTCACGTACGGCCCTTGAGAACGCCCGCTCCTCGAGTGAATTTCTCTCGCGACCATTTCCTTGCCGGTTCCGGATTCGCCCGTCAGCAATACAATTGCATCGGTCGGCGCCACCTTCTCTATCAGCGAATAGATTTTTTCCATCGCAGGCGACGAGCCGATCAGTCTACCGAAGGTACCGATCGCAGTCAGTTCGCGACGCAATCGTTCGTTATCAGTGCGCAGCGAATACGCCTCGACCGCATTGCGAACAAGAATTCGAAGCTCATCGACGTCGAAGGGCTTTGCAAGATAGTCGTATGCGCCGAGCTTGATCGCTTGCACGGCCATTTTTTCGGACCCGTGCGCGGTGACTATTATGACGACAGGAGGGAAATCCTTCGACGCGAGCGTGGGTAGGTAATCGAGGCCCGATTCTGATGCGAGTCTTACATCAAGCAGGACGACGGCGGGCGAGTCATCCTGTATCGCGCGTTCCGCCTCTCCGACACTGCCGGCCTCCAGTATCGAGTAGCCTTCTTTTTCCAACGCCCGTTTCATCCCATAGCGGGATGCCCGTTCGTCATCTACGATAAGAACAGCCGACTTCATCTCTGCAGCAGAAGACTCTTCCGAGCTTGTGCGGCTCGGAACTCCGCGCTTACAGAGCGCGGATAGAAAAGCGTTACTTCTTTCCTTTCTTAGGAGGCGGCGCTCCCTCAGCACTGTAGAAGCCAGGCGCGTTGTCTTTTTCGAAGGGATAGAGCTTGTTCGCGTCGGCATTGTATTCCCACTCAGCAGCAAGCAGTTGCTTGTTCCAGTCCTGGTAGTCGAACACTACCTTCCAACGGCCTGATTTTTCACCGGGAAGGAGTTTTTTCTTGGTTGCTTCCCATCCAATCGGTGTGATGTTGTAAGCGCCCTTGTTCTTCGCATACTCATCAACCATCTCACTCAGCGTCTTGGTTGAGAGTTGCTCATTCACCTCGGGTTTCATCGCTTGAACCTTTCCGATGATTTGTTTTGCTTCGGGCGTGGTTTTGGATACGCGTTCTTCAACAGCCGCCACCTTGGAGTCTTTGTCCGACTTGGCCTTTACCGCGGGCGGCTTTTGAGCGCACCCTGCCAAAAGAATAAGAGCTGCAACCAGCACAATGAATTTAGTCATTTCAGTTCTCCGTCTGCCGTTCAATCAGCGACCAGAATTCTAAGGTCCCGGACGTTGTTGCCTGTTGGTCCGGTCACAACGAGCCCACCCATCTTCTCGAAGAATGAATGAGAGTCGTTGTTGTTGATGTAGCTTGAGGGGAGCTCGCCCCGTTGCAAAGCTCCGATTACTGACTCCGCGTCGGCGACTGCTCCGGCCGCAGTGCTGTTTCCGTCGATGCCGTCTGTACCGCACGAGAGCACTGCCGTTCGTTCGATCCCCGAGTCAGCCAACCGCGTGGCGCAGTATAGCACGAATTCCTGGTTGCGCCCACCAACGCCGTCGCCTTGAACAGGGCACGAAACCTCGCCACCCGAAATCAAACAAACCCGCTCACCGGGGAAGGATTTCTTCAACTCAACTACACGATCGATAGATCGATCGGCAATCAATTTGTAATGCCCTTCGGTCGCTTCAGCGTCGACTTCAACTCTAAGTCCTTCTTGCCTCGCGAAATCGGCTCCGGCTCGAACCGCGTCGGAATTATCAAGCACCACCAGCGCAACAACATTCTCACAACCGAAGGTCGAATCACGGGACGCTACGTGACCTTCGTCAATTGCATCAGTCACCGATTTTGGAAACTTGTCGCGCAAGTGAAACTTATCGATGATGGCGAAGAACTGATCCGCTCGAGAGGCTTCGCGCAACACCGGGTTCGAAGCGATTGAAAGAATGTCTCCGGGATTCACGTCTGAAATATAGAGCGCGGCGCATTTCGAACGTCTCGCAAGCTCGCCGAGCCGCCCGCCTTTTATTCGAGACAACGCTTTCCTGACGATGTTTATCTCTCGAATGCTTGAGCCTGACGTGATCAAGGCTTGGTTGGTTGCTTGAAGATCCTCGATCGATATGGACGGTGATATAGGCAGCTCGACAAGCGAAGACCCCCCGCCCGAGATCAAAAAAAGAATCAGCGATCTATCGTCGCACGACTTGACCATCTCTATTATTTTTTCTGCTGCCTTCAGACTATTACGATCGGGCAATGGATGACCCGCCACGATGACCTCAGATCGCAAGGCGTCTTTCGAACGATAGTTGGTAACGATAATTCCGCGCGTGATCCGGTCGCCCAGCAATCGCTCAAGCGCGGCCGCCATCTTTTGGCTTGCCTTCCCGAGCCCAACGATCACAACGTCGGAATAGTCATCGAGTGATATCTGATCGGTGCCGACAAAGAGGCTGCTGTCTTCAACTCGCAGCTTGCGGTTGATTGCCGCTTCGGGATCGATAGCGGCGAGAGTCTTCAGGAATAGACTCCTGGCAGTGTCTTTGAGATCAGTCACGTTGGATTAGCGGCTCTTCTGGCGACAATAACAAACTGAGGAGCAGCCGCAAAGGATGCGAGTTTCGATGCCACGCGCGACTAGTTCTCGATCTCCGCAGTGCTGATGCTGTAGGTTTGCATGAGTTTCAGAACATCTTGTCGCAGCAAGTCCCATTTCGGTGCAAGCGAATCCGCGCCTCGGCTCGTTGAAGTCGAAATCACGCGATCAGTTCGTCTTGCTTGCCGCGCCAAAGCCAGCGTCGCTCCGCGCAGGCTCTGCCGGTCGCGCAGCGAACTTGCGAGCCTCGTGTAGAGCTGAGCTGAATTTGCGAAACTATCAATCGCGAAAAGTAACTCGATCTCAGGCTCTCGATATTGAGATGAACTGTCGACTTCAAATCCGCTACCGGTCATCCTTACGCCATAGACGCGCTGGTATTCGGCAAGCAAATCCTCTGCTCTGCGTTGAAGGCTGATCGCAGAAGAAGCAGACACCGAAGAGCCGGAGCTCGAACCGCTTGATCCGCGATCGCTCGCCGCGTCCTCTCTACCCGCAAGCGAAATCACTTGATCGCCGCCTGCTGAATGAACCACGACTCGACGAACGTATTGAACACCGTCTCTCGATCTTACTTCGATTCGCCCTCTTGTCAGCACCTGCGCGGTCATGCCCGACGGAGCTACAGCTCTTGCATACACTTCGAGCGTGTCTCCGTTCACGGCCTGATCGCCGTACCAGCGCCAACCGGCCGTGTTAGCCTGTGTGTCGATCATTACATAGATTGTTCCGTCTGCGGCTTTGTTGGCTCTTGCTGACAGCACCGTTGCCAGAACGGCTTCCGAAGGCTGCGCACTCTCTCTACGCGTTTCCCTCGGTCGATCAGATGATCGATCTGCGGGCGCTGGAGCGTTTAGGATTCCGAGGCTCTTTGCGGTTTGCGGATCAAGGTCGCCCGTTTCGGGAAGCTTGTGTTCACGTTGATAGACGCGCAACGCCGCTGAGGTTCGCGGATTCATCAACCCGTCGGGGTCGCCTTCGTAGTAACCCTGATCCCTGAGCGCAGCCTGGGCCCTTCGAACCATCTCCGGCGACGACAGTGGTGGCGGCGGTTCATTGGCCGCGGGTCGATCCGCGTCGGACCGATCGTCGGGTTGTGAACGACTGTCGGGTTGCGACCGATCGACTGCAGGACGATCAGGAACGTCCGGTTGATCGCTCGACGGTTCCGTTCTGTCTCGACGATCCATTGAAGGTTGATCAGGAGGGCGATCACCCGAAGGGGCCGACTCAAGCAAAAAGCTTTCGCGAATTATTAACGACTGTTTTAGCTGAACTCCAAAGGGCGTTCCCGACGGAACCTGAGCCTCTTCACCTTTCGCGAGCAGGACGGCAGCTCCGCCTGCGGCTGCGCCGGTAATGCCTCCCAGCACCGCGCCCTTACCGCCGCCGGCAATGCCTCCCAGCACAGCGCCGATCGCTCCGCCGCCGCCGATGAACACTGGAGTTCGACTATTGCCTTCAGCAGAGACTCGTCCCTCATCATCGATTCGCCTTCGAGTTCGTGGGTCAGACGAAGTCAGACCCCCAACCAGATCGACGCGAGTGCCATTCGGAAAAACGACATCATCAAAGTCGATCGCGATCATGCCCGAGCGGCTCATTCTCTTAGCCGGAGTGACTTGGGTGATGCGGCCTTCGATCACCGAGCCGGCCGGAATAACGGTTTGACCATTAACATAAACGGGCACAGTGACTGTTGCGACGAACTTGTCTCCGACGCGCGAGGTCCGCGAGCTCAACGTTGTGTTCATCTGAACGCCGATCACCGTGTCTGCGGGCAATGTCCAGCTTCGTTCACCATACTGCGGAGAGGTGTAGCGCGGCCGGCTATCCTGAGCTGCCGCTACCGCAGTCAGTGAAACTAACATGACGATTGCAAGCGCGGCGCTCGCGATATGTGGAAATTTTCGGATCGGGTTCATCGCACTACCTCCCTCGAATCTGGACTTTTAACTGGATTGGTTCATCTGCTAAGACGATGAACAGCCTCGAGTTTGTTGTCCGCTTCTACAAACTTTGTGAGGGGTAACCTCAATGTAGCAGTCGTGCCGACGCCGACCTGGCTCACGACCGTAAGGTCACCCCTATGCAACTCTGCTATCTGTTTTGAAATGGCCATGCCGAGGCCGGTTCCCTTCTCTTTTGTCGTATAGAATGGCTCGAACAATCGACTGAGCGTCTCGCCGTCCATGCCGCTGCCGTGATCAACTATATCGACCAAAATCTCCGCGTGACCGTTGAGACTGGTTTTCAACTCGAGCGATCTGTTTGGCTCGCTTGCTTCCACGGCATTAATTATCAGATTGAGGAAGAGCTTCCTCAACTCAGTAACGTCATACTGTCCGGAAGGAATGTGCGGATCGTATTGTCTGATCACTTGCATTTGCTTCGAGTTCAACCGGTCGGCCACCATCGGCAGCAGATCATCAAGCAGCGCATTCAAGTTTATTTCGGTGCGATTTAGTTTCTTGGGCCGCGCGAACTCCGAAAGCTCGGCGACAATCGAAGCCAAATGGTCGACGCTTCGCTCGATCACTTCAATCGTGGAAAGATCGGTTGACGCTTCTGCAGCGGCTTGTCTCTTCAGGAGCTCGGCAGCAAAGCGGATGCTTCCCAGCGGGTTCTTGATTTCGTGGGCGATCTGCGCGGTCATTTGTCCGACGGCCGTCAGCGCTCGATTGCGTCGCAACTCAACCTGCGCTCTGGCAGTATCAGTCACGTCAACAAATACGAGGATGGTTCCATTCCTAACGCCTGCGACGATGAGCGGAGAGGTAAACACATCAAACAATCTCACGCCCAGATCGACCCTGCCGTAATAGCGATTGTTGGAGGCCGTCTGAGAAAGTTCCTCGGAAACTGCGGCCAGCAGCGGGAGACTTCCCCGGAAGAGATCGGTGTAGTTTTGACCACTTTGAGCTTGAGCCCCGACGACGGGCAGCTGGCGAAAGGACTCGCTGATTGTTTGCACGGTTCCGTCCTGTCCGATCACCGCTACGCCGGAAACCAGACTGTCGAGCAGCGACTGAAGATAGTCTCTGGACTCCGCGTTCGACGCATAAGCCTTGGCCATTTGTGTCAGGTTTCTTCGAATCTCGAAGCCAGCGAGCGCAGCGACGATGACTCCAACAACCAGCACGGCGCTTGTAGCTATCGCCATTCGGCGGCGCGCGGCAAGACTCATCTGATGGGCGTTCTCATTGGCCTGCTCACGTTCCTTGTCCACGGCAGTGTCAAGATTCTTAAGCGCTTCTAGCAGTTTGCCGCGATGCTCGTGCCAGCCGTCGGAATTCGTGTTGGTCTCACTGATTGAAATCCAGAAGTCCTTGTAATCGTCTACAAAATCTCTCCACTCCTGCAGCTCAGCAAGCGAGCTCGCCTTGCCTTGTTCGACCTCGTCGTCCATCTCTCGCTTCAGGTCGTTGAGCCGACCCCTCGCCGGAATTTCAAGCAACAGGTTTGATTTGTTTGCCACCACCTCACGAGCTTCCGGAATTATTTTGCCCACGGTTTCGGAAAGATTGAGCACCAAACGGAAATGGCGTTCCGCAACATCGCTTATCAATACGCTCTCTTTTTCTAATTGCTCGATGCTCTGAATTCCACTGTAACCAACGCCCACTACCAACAGAAGCAGCACAAAAAATCCAAGGAACAGGACGTTGCGAACAAGCGATTCCACCGGTCTGGGCGGGCCAACCAATTGATCGCCAAGCTTACGGAGAATCTTCATCATAAGGCGAGTTACGCTGCCGATCGTTTATCGGCTTCCATAAAATTCATCCCGTCAGTCTTTCAACAGTAGAGAATACTATCACGCAATAAACACGCTTCGAAAATAAACCGTGACGGCGAATGGCGAGCATTCATGACGCTGCCCAGGGAGCGTCTTTCAATGCCAGTTGATATTGATTTCCCCACTAACGCTGTATAAGATACTTCGCGAGAACCCCACCAAGAAAACCGCGCAGCCGGGTTATCCGCCCGGCGCTAACTATGTCGGCTTCAACCGCAAACATATCTTAGTCAGGTAGCACGAAATGGCAATCGTCTTAGTTATTCTTGCCGCAGTATTCGTTGGCGTGCTGGTCGTGCATGCGTACAGGCAATTCAAGATTCGACAGCTTCGACGCATGAGCGAAAACGAATATCACACTGCGGTAGTGGTCTGGGAATACGGACGACTAGTCAAACAGCAAGTCGAGTCTGCAGTCCGTCGCGGCACTGGTGTCTTGGACTTCTCGAAGATCACAGTTCCACATAGCCCCGGTTACCGCATTTCTCTCGAACTGATCGGCGGTTACTTTCGCGTTTACGCTGTGCCTTCAAGATACAAAAGGACCGGCAGGCTTTCCTTCCTTACAGATAACACTCTCAGCGTGAGGGCTTCGGACCGCGCGGGTCAGCAAGCCACAAGCGAAGACGCCGAATACAAGGGCGACGAGAGTTAGCCAGGAGCGCGGCAATCTGTCATGAAACTCGGCGCAGTTGAAAACAAAGCCCGCCTCACTATCCTCATACTCATTCTCGCTTTGGTTTCTCTTATTGCGCTGAGCCTGGCGCTTTTCTCACGAACAAGCAGTCAGCTCAAGCCGTCGCCAATCACGATCTACCTTTTTAGCTTTCAGATCGTTGCATTGATATTCGTAATCGGACTCGTCTTCCTGTTGATCCGATGGCTGCTCAGGCCCTATCGAAGGATGGTTGAAGCGGCGAAGGTGAGCCCCGTGCACGCGTCGTCTGCAATGACCGAAGGCGAGTTCGTCGCTCAAACATTTCAGGCGCTCGTCGAAAGACTTCAGGCTAAGGAAAAAGAACTCGCTCAGCTACACGCCCTCGAGCGGCGGCGCGCCGAAAGATCGGAACGATTCAGTGAGCGCCTCGTCGCGAATATTCCGAGTGGGTTGATAACAATCGACTCGCGAGGGCTGGTTACCTCAGTGAATGCGCACGCGATGAAGATATTCAAAATCGCTGGGACATTCGACTCAAACGCCAGACCGCTTCAAACCGGTGAGCTGGTCTCACCCAATGCAGACTATCAAACATTCTTCGCGACTTGTCCGGAGATGACTGCGATGATTTCCGGATGCCTCGAGCACGCCACATCGTTTCGCCGCGAGGAGGTCAACGTGATACTCGCGGACGGACTGACGCGAAGAGTCGGTTTGAGCATCTCGCCCATATGCGACGCCTCGCAGAACGTCGAAGGCGCGTTGTGCCTGATGACTGATATCACGGAAGTCATCGAGCTTCGCGAACGAATGAAGCTCAAAGAAAATCTCGCCAATCTCGGAGAGATGGCCGCGGGACTGGCGCATGAATTCAAGAACTCGCTCGCGGCGATTCACGGATACGTTCAGCTTCTTGAGGCTCAGACTGGAGCGCCATCCGGTCGCGATAGACAAGTCACCTACGATGCCGCGCTCAACGAAGTTAGATTGCTCAGCAGACTGGTGACCGAGTTCCTTAATTTCGCGCGCCCTCAAGACCTCAACCTGATGAGCATAGACTTGCGCGCGGTCATCGACGCTTGCATTCGCGAAGTCGAATCACTGCTGTCGGAGAATTCAATCGAACTTAAGATCGAAGGCGAATATCCGGTGCTCGCTGGAGACGAGACGCTGCTGAGGCGAGCGATCGGTAATCTCCTTCGCAACGCAATCGAAGCAATCGATTCCAGCTCTCTCGATAAACTTGTGGTTATTACAGGCTCGATGGATGGCTCGGAGGATCGCCGCTACGCGCACGTGAGGATCAGCGACACCGGAAGCGGCATCCCTCCAGAAGACCTCAATCGAATTTTCATTCCGTTCTTCACCACCAAGTCGCGCGGCTACGGCATTGGTCTCGCGCTGGTTCAAAAAATTGTAGTCGCGCACGGCGGAGACGTAACGGTCGAGAAAAGCGATTCTTCGGGAACAGTCTTTCATTGTCGGCTGCCGCTTATTTCAACTGTGGAACGCAAGTAGATTCACGTGAAGTAAAGTTACAGCGCATAGACTTGTTCGATATTCTTTGCACAGTCTTTGCGCTAAACCTTCAATCTAAAAGAAAGCTCCCGCCCGCTGAGTTTGGAAGCTCAATTGCAATCGAAGGTTATCGTTTTTTGAGATCTTTCATTATCTATTGAGTTAGTCTGTCGCGAAGCTGCTATTTGACGGGTTGCTTCCGTCATCGCGGACGAGTCGCTGTCGCGTCTCGTCCGCTTTTTTTCTTTGCGGTCATTTAGACTTTGTAGTCGTTATGGATGGACCGCGGAATTGTAGTGGAACATCGCCCTTCGCAAACCTTCGAAACTTTCTTTGCATATCTCTTCACTCAGTCTCTGTAATCTCCTCATGCGCCTAGCCAAGTAGTTCGTCTCTTTCCAAGTGACCTTGTCCTTCTGATTGCATCGGGCGTTACGTATGCCTTTTGATCAATCGCCCTTCTCATGGCGCTCAACGGGGAAAGACTGAGGACCGTGAATCCGGAGGGTCTACGGACTTCTTAATCATTTGTGATTTATATTATCGCGCTGCTGTGATAGCCATCACTGACAGCATCAATTCTCCATGATAAAAGACCCGCAATATGCATTACTAAACTACAGCTGAAGGAGATAAGGATCATGAACAGGAACCTGAAGAAGCTCGTTCTCCCACTTTTGGCCTTTTGCTTGCTCGTAATTGGGCTTACTTGGGCAGGCAAGAGCGCAAGAGTCCACAGTGAATCACAAGCACAGCCAGAGATTCAGACTAAATCTGGCGTACAACGCATCAACGACAAGGCAAAGGCGGTGAAAGGGCCCGACAAAGCGGCAATCCGTGGTCTGACTGACGAGATAATGAGCCAATACGGATGGGACGATGCGCCCGCAGCGGTTACCGAATCTGTTAAGGATAGACTCGTGAGCGCTGAAGCGAAATTCCATAACGGAAACCACAAGGGTATCTCAGAAACTGACGTCTCCCGAGCCGTTAATGGGTTCGTAGCGAAATTCAATACCCCCGACTATTCACGGACCAGTCCTAGCGAAGTTAAAGAAGTACGGGGACGTTTACTTACTCTACTGCCAGATTTCGTTGGCAGGGGACGTGTTGAGAACGGCAAGGGCCAGGCCAAAAAGGCGGGGTCACAGATCGCAGAGATGTCACCGGTAGAGGCTGCGTACACGACTATGGCCGTAGTTTATCAGAAGCTGAACAACCCGGATTTCCAAAAGACTCAAGCCGAGCGTAGGGCTTCATGGATTGAGAAGCACAGCAAGACACCGGCTTTCCCCAACAAACCGGATTCTGAACCATCTGCAAGCCAAACAGCCCGGCAACAGGAGATGGACGGAGTATTGAAGCGTGTAGCTAGTACTGCGTCTATACAGGATCTCTTCACCCTGCCAGATAAAGTACTGGATGTGCTTGGAATCGAACGGCAGAAAAAGGAGGATAAATAACCATGAATGCAATCCTAAAACTGACGCTAGTCGTTGCACTCGGGTTCTTTGCTTCAGGGTGCTGGATCATTGATCTTCTGGATCCATCAGGGTTCACAATAAAAACAACGTTCACGACTCCCCCTTCGCCTACACAACGCGGGGTAACAAGTCCCGATCCTAACGTTGTTGTGATAGGGTCCTTCGCAAGTCCCTATTTTAGCTGCGGAAGCCAGGGAACTCTCAGCATAACTACCGACGGTGAAGGTAAGCTGAAGAGTAGAGACTGGTTGGCTAACGGGTACTGGAATTTTCAAAGGATTGGCGGTCACACCGGATGCGGGCTTAGACAAGCTTTTGGTTACGCCTCTTGTGGAGGAACGGTCCCACTTGATTGCTCGCCCGCCCTTACGTTTGGAATGACGCCGGAATCGATCGATGTTAATGCGCCTCCAGCGACGGCAACATTCACAGGTGAAGGTCTAGACGCAACATACGGGATGCCGACAATTGAGTTCTACGATGAGTATGGAACATTCTTTAACCAGACAACAGCAAGCTACGTTTCTGCCGATGGCACATGGTTGCAAGCGGCTGTGCCAAGCCTTGCAGGTCTCTATTCCGGCACATACACCGTTGTAATCGTCAACGCGACGGCTGATGGAAGTAGAAACGCAGTTGGTACCGCATCCGTCTGGGTTTATGGTAACGACATGCTTCCGCCTCCGCCGGATCCTGATCCAGACCCAGGACCTTGTGTCGGTGGCATTTGCCAAGTCTACTGAGCCGGGGCATTGGTATGATCAAGCCGACCAACTCAGCAAGACTCGGCGTTGAACTCTTACCGTTAAGAGGTTGGCCGTACCTTCGACCGCGAACGGTCTAACATGCCTTTGGGTACGACCATACCCAAAGGCACGTCGCCGGTTACTCGGAGTACTTGGTGCACTGCACCAAGAAGCTACGTGAAAGGCTGATCAAAGCTGATCTCAGCTGCCTCGACGGATTGATTCACATAAAGAGAGTAATCCATGTATCCCTACATTCGAATCGGCCATATTGTATTGTGGACCTATGGACTCACTATTGGATTCGCGGTTGTATGCGCCTGGAAACTTTTCGAAATCAGTCTGAGACGGCATAATTTTCCAGACCGTCTCGCGCAGCCAATAGTTCTCCTGCTTGTAATAAGTGGAATCGCCGGCGCGAAATTGTACGCTGTATTGCAGACTCCAGCTCAACTACTGGCGCATCCATTTAGCACTGTTTTTAGCTTGAATGGATATACCTGGTTCGGCGGGTTTCTTGCAGGCATAACAGCGTTATGGTTCCTTGCAAAACACTATAATATTCCGACACTAGTATTGCTGGACATCGTCAGCCCCTGTGCTGCGCTGGGTTATGGCATTGCTCGCTTAGGATGTCTCTTTGCGGGCGATGGCGATTACGGTACCGCTACCTCATTGCCATGGGGAATGAGCTTTCCCAACGGCTTGGTTCCAACTGCGGAACATGTCCATCCGACACCGATCTACGAATGTCTGGCTGGTCTTCTGATTTTTTATTATCTATGGCGCGCGGCGGGGAAAGAATTGCCTCGCGGAAGTATCTTCGCCCGGTACCTTGTGCTGACAGGCACCGCCAGATTCCTGGTCGAGTTCATTCGCCTCAATCCACGAACCATCCTCGGCCTAAGCGATGCTCAGATTTTAAGCTTACTTTGCATGATGTCAGGCCTCATGCTACTTGGATATAACTCTCTAGTTTTCCATTGGAGGACTGTCCTAACAGCTAAACCTCGACCACAACCGGAATAATCATTGGACGGCGGCCAGTCGCCTTCTGAATATAACGCTTCAAGGCCAAACGAATCTTCTCTTTGATCACCCCGTAGTCCGTGCGCTCCTCCAGAGAGGCGGCCGTAACGGTTTCTTCGACCAGATTCTTCAGTTCAGTAAGCGTCTCGCTCGAGTCCTCTTCGTGAATGAATCCTCTCGTCACGACTTCCGGTTCGGACTCCAGCTCGCCTGAGGTCGGATTGATCGTCACGATCGCCAGCACGATTCCGTCATACGAGAGATGCTTGCGGTCTCTCACGACCATGTCTTCGACCTTTTCGTAGCTCGCATCTATGAATGTTCGGCCCACGTATTCAGTCGCCGTTATTTCAGCGCTGTCTTCGTCAAGCTCCAACACGTCGCCGTTCTCAATGATGATGATGTCATCACGGTCGAATATTCCCAACTCGGCAGCCCAGTCGCGATGCCGGTAAAGCTGACGATGCTCGCCGTGAATCGGAACCAGGAACCTTGGCCGAATAGCCTCGATCAGTATTTTCAAATCTTCCTGACTGCCGTGTCCTGAAACATGAACTCTCGCAATGCTGCTGTCGATCACGCGAGCGCCGCGCTTGTAGCAGTGCGAGATCAGCCTCGAGATGGCAGGTTCATTGCCCGGAATCTGCCGGGCCGATAACACGACGGTGTCGCCTTCCGCGACAAAAAGGTTTTTATGTTGATCGGTCGCGAGCCTGGTCATCGCCGACATCGGATCGCCCTGACATCCTGCCACCAGCAGCAACAACTGATCGCCATCCATTTGGCGAGCCTCAGCCGCGCTCACGAATATTCCATCGGGCACTCGCAACTGGCGAAGGCTGTCGGCCGTCTCTACGTTTCTCAGCATGCTTCTTCCGAGCAATCCCACGCGGCGATCGTACTCGCGAGCGAGATCGAGCACGATTTGAATTCGGTGAACCGATGTTGTGAAACAACTCAGAACGATCCTGCCTTCGGCTTCTTCGAATACTCGCTCGAGCGCCGGGATCACCGCACGTTCAGATTGAGTACGACCGGGCCGCTCGGCATTTGTGGAATCCGCTAGAAGCGCAAGCACTCCACGGTCGCCGTATTCGCTGAGCCGTTCAAGATCAGTCCGAGGCCCAACCACCGGTGAATCGTCGATCTTGAAATCTCCCGAATGAATCACGACCCCAACCGGCGTACTCACCGCCACCGCCGTGCAAGAGGTGAGACTGTGCGAGACGTGGATCCATTCGACCTCGAAGTTGGCGCCGAGCTGAACTCGCTCACGCGGTTCGACGGCATGAACTTCAGCCTTCAGTCCGTGTTCATCGAACTTGTTCTCGAGAAGCGCGAGCGTGAAATGGGTTCCGTAGACCGGCACGTCCACTTCTTTCAAGAGAAATGGAACGGCGCCGATGTGATCTTCGTGTCCGTGAGTTAGCACGACGGCTATGATCTCATCGCGGTACTGATCGATGAACGAGAAGTCAGGGATCATTATGTCGATGCCCGGAGCATCTTCTTCCGGAAATCCCATCCCCGCATCGACGATAATGGTTTCGCCTCCACAGCGCATCGCCATCATGTTCATCCCGAACACTCCGACGCCGCCAAGTGGAATTATTTCCAAACGATTATCCGTCATAGTTTTTCAACAAGTTATCATAGCAACCGACGCGCATTACCAGAATCGACCATAGGTACCTTCATCGATAAAGACCGTTATAGAGCGATGCGAACTCCTCAAGCGATAGAGTCTCCGCGCGTCGTTGCGATGCCACAGAAGCTGCTCCCAGAGCCGATTCCACGTCTCTTGTGAACCCGCCGGAGCCGGCAGCCGCTTTCAAATTATTGAGAATCGTTTTTCGGCGCTGAGCGAAACACATTTGAACTAACCTGAAGAATCTGCGCTCATTGGCAACTTCAACCGAAGGCTCTGAACGCATCTTCAGCTTGATCACAGCCGATTGAACCTTCGGCGCGGGAGTGAACGCGGAAGGCGCGACTTCGAAGAGCCTGGTCGCAATTGAATGATACTGAACCAGCACCGAGAGATAGCCGTACTCCCGCCCGCCTGGTCCACTCGTGATGCGATCCGCAACCTCCTTTTGGAGCATCAACGTCATATCGAACAGATGGTCGCCAATCGAAAGAAGTCGCTCGATTATCGGAGTCGAAATGTAATACGGGAGATTTGCTACAACTCGCACTCTATTCAAATTTGAATCGTGACGCGACAAAGCGAGTGACTTCGATCGTGCCTCGTTGATAAGCTTCTTCCAATCCAGGCTCAGTGCGTCGGCCTTCACAATCGACAAGTTGTCGGCTCTTATTTCACGCTCGAGCAATTCGGTCAGACGCGAGTCAATTTCGACGGCGACAACAAAGAAAGCTCTGTTGACGAGCAATCGAGTCAGCGCGCCGGTGCCCGGACCGATCTCGATGATCACGTCCCCGTGAGAAGGTGAAACGGTATCGACGATGCGATGCGCGATGTTCGCATCGCTGAGGAAATTCTGTCCGAGAGTCTTCTTTGCTCTGATCAAATTATGCTAGGCAACGCCGCGAAAGCTGGGATAACCAGTGAACTCGGTGTAGTCACCAGCGTTTACGACCGTCATCTCCTCGAGATCGAACTCCAAATCACCAATTGCAAGCCGGCTCGTCGACAGCCCACTGTCACGCGCCCCGGGCACGGCTAGCGTCAGCTTGTCGAATTGCTCAAAGTTCTTCGCGTCGCCCGGATCAAAAATCTCGGGCAACAGAATAGCGCTGGTGATTCCGCTTCGAGCGAGTGACGCTAGCGTTGAATCGAGTTCAAATTCTCTGGCATGCGAATCCTTCGACTCTGATTGCAGTTCGGCCGCGTCTCGAAGAATCTCGGAGCCAGGTGCTGGAAGCTTGATAAGAATTGGGTCGTCGTCGCTTCGGGTTGACGATTCGTATTCTTCGAGATCGCGCGGCGGCCCAACGATCGAGAGCGGGCGATGACGCTTTTGACTCAGGCGGCTTTTTATTATCAAGCTGTTCAGCTCTCTCCGCGAACCCAAAATGACCGCATCGTATTCGGTTGCAGAGTCGATGAACTTTTGCGAGGGCTGCCAGCGGGTTTTGGTTTCCGATTCGATTGGGGGGTATTCAATCACTCCGTGGAGAAATGGAGCGTTGCGGGTGACAAACTTGAAATAGGTTTCATTAAGCCTGAGCGCGTCGGCTTCGTAGAGGCCAACCGCTACGTCGATGTTTGCCGCGCGGAGTTGCTCTATTCCACGGCCGTTGATTTGGGCAAACGGATCTGTAGTTGCGATCACTGCGCGAGCGATGGCTGCTTTGATCAATGAATCGGTGCACGGCGGAGTCCTGCCGTGATGACAGCAAGGTTCGAGGTTGCAGTAGAGAGTCGCGCCGCGCGCTCCGTCGCCGGCCATCTCTATCGCGTGAATCTCGCCATGCTTGAGCAGATCGTACCGATGATAGCCTTCGCCTACGATCCTGCCGTCCTTTACCAGCACGGCTCCAACAAGCGGGTTGGGACTGACAAGCCCCGCGCCTTTGCGGGCCAGCTCGAAGACGCGCTTCATGAAAAGATTGTCTGACTCTACCATCGTTATCGTTGCTGCCGTTTCGGGTGGCGTGCGAACCGAAGCTACACTTTGTATCTTACTTTGCCTGGAACCTCATAGCCTTCAAGAAAAATATTTTGCAGTTTCATCGAAGTCGAAGCGGTGAACTCGAGCCCGTGATTCTCTCCGCGCGCGAGTTTCGGAAAACCCGCGGCCGCTATCATTGCTGCATTGTCGGTAGTCAGAATCGCACTCGGATAATAGACCGGCGCTCCAAAGTCTTCACCGTCGATCGCGGCTCTGAGCGCGCTGTTGCAAGCGACTCCGCCCGCGAGAATGACTGTTCGCGGATGATGTCTGCGCACCGCTGCGCGTAATCGCGCAAGCAACGACCGAATAACCTTGTCTTGAAAGCTCGCAACCAAATCGATCGTTCTTTGATCGGGCTGCTCTCCTCGATTGACCGGCTCGATCTTCTGTTCTCGAACGTAACGAAGCACGGCAGTCTTGAGTCCGCTGAAGCTGAAATCAAGATTTGGCGAATCCATTCTTGGGATGGTGAAAACGAGCTCTGCCGACTTCGGGTTGCCCGACTTCGCGAGACGATCGATTACCGGCCCGCCCGGATAACCCAGACCCAACAGCTTCGCGACTTTATCATAAGCCTCGCCAGCCGCATCGTCGCGAGTCCGGCCCAGCACGGCGTAGCGGCCTTCTTCGGGTATCAAAAATAATGTCGTGTGTCCGCCCGACACTATCAGTGCAAGCGCGGGATATTCGATCGCCGGATTGTCGAAGACAACAGAATAAACGTGACCTTCGATGTGATTGACTCCGACGATTGGCTTGCGCCAAACCATAGCAAGCGATTTCGCGAAGCTGATCCCGACAAGCAACGAGCCAATCAGCCCCGGCCCCTGGGTCACCGCGATGCCGTCGATTTCATTTGCTGAAACTCCCGCTGTCGAGAGCGCTTCGTCAACGACGGTTGTGATCCGGTCCAGATGTTCCCGCGATGCAAGCTCGGGCACAACACCGCCGAAAGGCGCATGCGTTTCAATCTGAGATGCGATGATGTTCGATTTAATGACGCGGCCGTCGTCGATCACCGCCGCCGCTGTTTCATCGCACGAACTCTCTATTCCAAGCACGAGCATAGCAAGTAATTCTACACGACGGTCTGAAAGCAACGGAACGTGAAACGTGATTCGTGAAACGTGATTCGTGAATCGTGATGGGCGCTATCGAAGCTGGGTTGTCGTAGCCCTGTGTTCTGATACTATCAGTTTCACGCATCACGTTTCACGCTTCACGTTTCACGCATCACGCATCCCGTTTCACTTATCACGTTTCACTCATCACGCTTCACGTATCGTCGCTCTCGTAGTAGCATAACGCGGTTCGCCGCCGGAGAACTCAGGAGAACTCAAATGAAAGCCGCAGTCATCCGAGAGCACAAACAGCCGCTCACAATTGAAGACGCCGAAATGCCGGCGACAGCTCGCGATGAAGTCTTGATTAAAGTCGAAGCGTGCGGAGTGTGCCATTCCGATTTACATATTGCCGAGGGTGATTGGCCTCACCTTCAACGAATCATCAAGCGGCCCTTGATTCCCGGACACGAAGTCGTGGGCCGCATCGTTGAGAAGGGTGATGCGGTCAATAACCTCAACATTGGAGACCGTGTCGGATTGGCATGGACTCACTGGACCTGCGGCGAATGTGAGCTTTGCAAAGAAGGCCGCGAGAATCTTTGTCCGAACCAGATGATCACCGGAGCGACGGTTGACGGCGGCTACGCTGAATTTGTCAAAGGGAAAGCCTCGCACTCATTGAAAGTGCCCGAAGCTCTCACTTCCGAAGAGGCTGCTCCGCTCTTTTGCGCGGGCGTCACGGTTTATCACGCGATAAAGAGCTCGGGTCTAAAGCCCGGTCAACGAGTCGCAATTTTCGGAGTCGGCGGGCTCGGACACCTCGCGGTTCAAATCGCGAAATGCTTCGGCGCTCAAGTAATCGCGATCGACATTTCAGATGACAAGCTCGAGTTTGCCGGACGGCTCGGCGCGGATGTGACTCTGAATGCGGCGGATGATGCGGTGAAAAAGATTCGCAAGATGGGCGGCGCTCATGTAGTGGTGGTTACATCTGCAGCGAAGGCGGCTTATGATTTGGCCTTCTTTTCAGTGCGATCCGGCGGCACCTTGATGGTCGTTGGAATGCCCGCTGAAGACTTGTCATTTCCCGCGATTATGATGCGCGAGATGAGGATTATGTCCGCGGCAACCGGCACGCGAGAAGACTTGCGCGAGGTGTTGGAGCTGGCGGCCGCCGGGCGAGTCAGATGTCAGGTAGAAACACGCTCGCTCGAAGAGATCAACAAAGTTTTCGATGATATGCGCCGCGCACAAATCACAGGACGCGTTGTATTGACGTTGTAGCCGACCAGTGGATTTTAGAAGCGTCGAACGCCATACAGAAAAATTAGCCCCGCGGAAGGCATGAATACTAGCGCCCCAACTTCGCCTGAACACCTGGCTGAGGTGATTCCGATTAGCTTGTGTTTTGATGTCGAGCCAGACGAGCGTGGTATCAATCCCAACAAGCGGACGCCGTGGAGCGGATTCGAAGATCTCTACGGACAATTCAGACTAAGGCGAAAGGTGCTCGAGGAAGCAGTAGGATCACCGGCGCGCTTTTGCTGGACGCTTCGTTTGGATCCGCAGATCGAACTTACCTACGGTTCCGCAGACTGGGTCGTTAAAAAGTATCGCTCGATTCTCGACCAACTCATTGCGGAAGGCGATGAGATCGGCATTCATACACACGCGTGGCGTTGGGATACTTACTCTGAGAAATGGATTGGCGAGCATGAGAACGACTCCTGGCTCGAGCACTGTGTCCGCTTATCTTGTCGAACCTACGAAAAAAGCTTTGGGCAATCGGCACGAGTTTTCAGGTTTGGAGATCGCTTTATGAGCAACAAAGTGATGCGCATTCTCGAAGAGCTTGGGATCGTGTGTGACCTAACACCTGAGCCTGGACATATCGCTGTACGTAGACTTGCCGCAGAAGAGCTGACAACGGGCTGGATTCCGGATTACCGTAGAGTTCCCCGGTCACCTTATCAGCCCTCGCGCTTCAACTTTTGCAAGCCGGGTCGCTTCATTCCGCGGAAGATTTGGATTCTGCCTCTGAGCACTGGTCACGTTGAAGATGGGAACACTGGTTCAGAGAATCTAACAATGGTAATGGGATTTCCGTTTGGAGCCGTGCGCCAACTGCTCGAGCAGAATCTCATGAGCGACGGCCGGCCTTACATCGTTGCAGTTGCTCGCACGGACGTCACGCTTGATCCTTTCACTCGCAGCCAATTCGATTTATTTCTCGATCACTTGGCAAATCATCCTCTTCGTCAACGGTTTCGGTTCACGACGCCGCTCGAGACCTTGCGCCTGCTGAGCAAGCGATTCAAGGGTTAGGCTGCAAGTTGGCGAAGATCAATCGACCAATGTGATCTTGTCCATCACGTCTCCCGCGCGCAGTTGCTTGACCGCATCCATACCGTCGACAACTCTACCAAACACTGCATAATTCATATCCAAGAAAGCTGCCGGTCCGAGAGTGATGTAGAACTGACACGAAGCGCTGTTCGGATCCTGCGATCGTGCCATCGCGACGCCGCCGGCTTCACCGTGTTTGAGCTCAGGACTTACTTCGAGCTTGATTCTTCGCTCGCGTTTGGTTTGAGGATCAATGAAGCCTCCGCTGCCGTTTCCTCGCGGATCGCCGCCTTGAATCACGAAGCCCGGCTCGTAGCGATGAAACTTCAAACCATCATAGAAACCGCGCTCTACCAGATCAATAAAATTGCCCGCGGTGATCGGGGCCTTGTCTTCGAACAGCTCGAATGTGATTGAGCCCTTATTTGTGTCGATGATTGCTTTTCGATTTGCCATTTCTCTCCTCTTCTCTTGTTTGAAGGTCAAAACTCTAGCACCCGCGCGCGATCTTTCACAAGAATGTTGAATCGATTGCTCTGACTGCTCTTGCTGCTTATACTCGTGAGCTTCACACTGTCGAAAGAGGTAATCAATGAACGTCACTCATCTTTATTGCTCATCGTGTGGCAGGAAATACGAAGCTCGAAAACTGATCAATCTTTGCGAGTGCGGAAAACCCCTGATGGTCGCTTACGATCTCGAGCGTGCTGCTGCAACGTTGACTCGCGAAACGCTTGCGGGCCGCGAGCCGACGCTTTGGCGCTATCGCGAGGTGCTTCCCGTCGACAATGAAGAGAACGTTTTGTCGCTCGGCGAAGGAATGACGCCGCTGATCAAAGCCGCACGATTAGGTAGCGAGCTCGGGATGAACAACTTGTTCATCAAGGACGAATCTCTCAATCCGACGGGTTCATTCAAGGCGCGTGGAATGGCAGTGGCGATTTCGATGGCGAAAGAGCTCGGCGTCAAGAAGCTTGCTGTACCTTCGGCTGGGAATGCGGCGGGGGCGTTGGCGGCTTACGCGGCGAAAGCTGGAATTCCGTCATTCATCTTTATGCCGAAAGACACGCCCACGGCTAACATCGTCGAGTGCCGGCAGACTGGCGCACACGTGACGCTCATCGAGGGGCTGATCACTGACTGCGGAAAGATTGTCGCTGAACGCAAACAGGCAGAAGGATGGTTCGATGTATCGACGCTCAAAGAACCCTATCGAGTCGAAGGCAAGAAGACGATGGGCTACGAAATAGCCGAACAAATGAATTGGGAATTGCCCGATGTGATTCTCTATCCGACTGGCGGCGGAACGGGTCTCATCGGAATGTGGAAGGCTTTTGAGGAGATGGAGCAAATGGGTTGGATTGGAAGCCGGCGACCGCGAATGGTTACTGTGCAGGCCGAAGGCTGCGCGCCTATCGTGAAAGCCTTTGCTGCCGGCTCAAGTTCCGGCGCCGATGTTCCCAATGCTCACACTGTAGCTTCGGGATTGCGCGTTCCGAAGGCCGTCGGCGATTTCATGATGTTGAATATCTTGCGCAACAGTGGAGGCACCGCGGTTTCGGTGACCGATGAAGATCTACTTGCTGCCGTAAAGGAGATTGGTTCGGCTGAAGGCATCTTTGCCGCCCCCGAGGGAGCGGCTTGTCTACCAGCGTTGAAGAAGCTCCTCGCTCGCGGCGACGTGAGTCGTCACGAAAGAGTCGTGCTGTTCAACACCGGCGCCGGCGTCAAATACCTCGATGCTTTCACCGAATGAGGAGCGCTACTTCTCTTCCGGAAACTTGAAGCCGATGTAAGTCCCTGAGCTGATGCCCATCAAGCCGAGCAGCGTCGCGCTGAACTCGGGCATCGTCAATTCGTTGTAAACCGACGAGATGAAAATCACTCCGAGCACCAAAGTCCACGCGAAAATCTGAAAGCGGTGAAAGCTATATCCGCTTGCATCGCTGAGAACGTCTCGCAAAAAACCCGAGCTTATGTCGTCAGACGCTGACGGAGTCAGCTCTTGAATTTGTTGGTTCACTTGCCCGAGCCGTGTTCGCGAATCCTGGATTTGCTTGTTCAAACTGTCGCGATTGCTCACGTCCTCGGGCGCCAATGTCGCTTTCGCGTTGACGGCGGAGATCTGCGATTGAAGTTCCGGAATGCTCTGCTCGAGTGATTGCTTCTCGGCGGTGAGATCCTGAAGCTGACCTGTCTTCAAGCTGTCCTTACCGGAATCGATCATCGCCTCGCTCAAGGCGGTGCCCGCGCTGATTCCTATCAGTCCAAGCAGCGAAGCCGTGATCGTGTCGAGCGCGTTTGTGATCAGCCAGATCGCAACATAAGACGCGTACACAAGAAAAAACCAGAAGGCCATTTGAGTGCGGCCCAGGTTGTAAGGCCTCAGTTTTCCTCCAGCCGGTTTAGGGCCTGGCTCGCGAATGAGGTTCGTCGTTCGCGCCAGCCACACGAGCAGGATTAGAGTTGCAAGCACCAGAACGAGCGCGATGATTCCATAAACCGGTGAAATGACTGTGAGCGGAACTTCCTTGTCCTTTGCGTGAAAAACAGAATCGAACGGCGACTGTCCCTGAAGGCCGACGCTAAAGGTCACCGGGTGCCGAAGACCCGTGGGCGCACCCAGCAAATCCGTCCACACTTTCTTATTCTCAGAAGTAATCCGCAGATGATAATGCAAATGGTTCTCGGAGGTATGGATCTCCTCCGGATAGTTGCCCAGAAGCGCCAGGCCGTTCAGAAACGGAACGAGCTTCGCGGGATCATTTGTTGGCGTGGCTGCCCATTTATCCAAATCTTTGACCTCAACCCTGATGAGATCATCCGCCTCGAGATTTCCATCGAGGGCGATAACTTTGGGCTGGACGATCGCGACGGTTTGTGGGTTGGTCGTCTGCGCGGTGGTTTGAGGGTTTGTCGCCGGAGTGGCGCTTTGAGGATTATTAGTCTGCGGCGGCACCTGCTGACTGGTCGTTTGAGCCGGAACACTCTGAGTAGTCGCTGCTACAAAAATCAGGGAGAAAAGGGCGAGGCCCGCCAACTTGATCGCATTCATCTGAGGGCGCTCCTTTGTTGTGTTTTATACAGAAGCTTGGCGGGGATTATAAGGGATTCGGCGAAAGATGCACGCCTTTTTTTCGCAACAACAATTATCGCCCGGTTATCAGGCGATTGACGGCCGAGCTAACCGTGGTTTGGATCTCTTCAAGGTGTTGCGGATTGTCGGCTTCAAACCTCATCACGATCACCGGCTGCGTGTTCGAGGCCCGAAGCAAACCCCATCCGTGCTCGAACAGTATTCGCGCCCCGTCGATGTCGATCACTTCGTTTGTCTTCTTGAAGTCGTTGGTCAATGCGCGAACTACTTCGAATTTTTTGTCATCGGGGCACTCGACTCGAATTTCGGGAGTGTTGAACATCTTCGGCACATCGGCCAGCAAGCTCGAAACTGGACCGCTGGTGTTGCTGAGTATCTCGAGCAGCCGCGCTCCGGCGTAGATTCCGTCATCGTAGCCGAAGTATCGATCGGCGAAGAACAAGTGACCGCTCATTTCGCCAGCCATGGCCGCGTGAGTCTCCTTCATCTTCGATTTGATGAGCGAGTGGCCCACCTTCCACATTATCGCGGTGCCGCCGTGACGACGAATGTCATCGAACAAAGTCTGAGAGCATTTCACTTCGCCGATGAACGTGGCGCCCGGTCGCTCCTTCAAAATCTCTCGAGAGAAAATCAACATCAACTGATCGCCCCAGATGATTTCACCCTTTTCGTCGATCACTCCAATGCGATCGGCGTCTCCGTCAAAGGCGATAGCAAGGTCGGCGTTGTGTTCGCGCACGGCGTTGATCGCAAATGCCATGTTTTCGACAACAGTGGGATCGGGATGATGATTGGGAAAGCGGCTGTCGGGCTCGCAAAAAAGCTCGATCACTTCGCAGCCGAGCTCCTTGTACAGCGGCGCGCCGATGAAACCGCCCATTCCGTTGCCGGCATCGACGACGACCTTCAGCTTCTGCGAACCCATTCGAATATTCGATCGAATGTAGCCGCCGTAAGCATGCGCTACGTCGCGTTCTTCTTTGATACCCTTTCCGCTTGCGAAGTTTCGAGACAACGCGATTCGTTTGATCTCCGAGATATGCTCGCCGAAGATCGTGCTCTTTCCGAGACACACCTTGAAGCCGTTGTTGTCGGCCGGATTGTGACTGCCGGTTATCATTACTCCGCAATCGACTGGCTCGGTGAAAAGTGTGAAGTAAAGAGCAGGAGTCGGCACCATTCCAACATCCAGCACGTCGCAGCCTGCTTCGGTCAGGCCTTTTATCATCAAGTCGCGAAAGATCGGCGAGCTTTCTCGCGCATCACGGCCAAGACTCGCGTGGCTCGCGCCGTTCGCTCTGAAAAACGTTCCTATCGCGCGGGCGAGATCGTAAACAGTTTCCTCGGTCAGGTCTTTGCCAACAACGCCTCGAATGTCGTATTCGCGAAATATGTGCTCGTTCATTCGTTCTCCCGTTTCGCGTCCTTCAACGATTTTTGCGCAATAACATCGAAAGAGCAAAGCGCGGAACTCAACTGCACTTGCTTGCTGTTCGATAATGGATAAGCGGTTCCCACTATCGAAGAGGAGGCTGAGTCGGTTAGATTCGCAATTGAGACTTAGCTGTGGCACAGCACTTGGCTAGCTGAAGAAGCGGACGCCCTTGGTATCGTTTGGTACTCTCGTCGATTCGTGTATCATCATCTGCCAATCGGGCCTTGCGGTGTTGAAGCGCATTTTTACAAAGAGGAGTTCAAGCAATGATCGCCATTCGCAACGTCGAGAAGTTTTTTGAGTCAGGCGTCGGAAAAACATTTGTGCTCCGGCGCGTGAATATCGACATAAAGCCTGGAGAGTTCGTGTCGATTATGGGTCCTTCGGGCGCGGGTAAATCCACGCTCCTGCACATTCTGGGAATGCACGACAGCGCCTGGACTGGCGAATACTATTTTTTGGACCAACCGGTTCATAAGATCGGCAAGAAGGAACGCGCCGAATTGAGAAACAAAAATATCGGTTTCGTTTTCCAGAGCTATCACTTGCTGGACAACATGACCGTTTACGAGAACATCGAGGTTCCACTGTCATATCGAGACGTAAAGAAAGCGGAACGCGAGAGCATTGTGTGCGATGTGCTGGATCGCTTTCAGATTGTCGGTAAACGGAACCTCTATCCGACTCAGCTATCAGGAGGACAGCAGCAACTGGTTGGCGTAGCGCGAGCGGTCGTTGCAAGCCCGAAGGTTATTCTCGCCGATGAGCCGACAGGCAATCTGCACTCCGATCAGGGCAAAGAGATTATGGAGTTGTTCAAGCGCCTCAACGAAGCGGGAACGACGATAATTCAGGTCACGCACTCAGAAGTGAACGCCTCTTACGGGCATAGAATCATCAAGCTAAGAGATGGTTGGGTTGTGAACGACTGAAGAAAGCAAAAGGAAAAAGGAAAAAGGCAAGAGTGAAGATGAGAATCCATCTGTGGCGGCATTTTACTTTTGCCGTTTGCCCTTTACTTTTGCCTTTATCCTTGTCCGCTTGTGAACACGAGGTTCCCAGAATTGAAAAGCAAAGTGGCTTACCGTGCAGTTCGAATTTGTGCTAAGATGAGACACGCAATCAGTTAAGCATAAGAGCCTCGATGGCACGAAGCTTCCATTAAGGTTGCTGGAGGAAGTATGGACATACCGCGCAAATCCGGAGCAAAGAAACGTAAGATCAAGAGAATTGTATATGCGCTAATCCTCGTTCTTATTGTCGGCGCGATAACGCTCGGCGTGTCGCGACTGAAGCCGGCTGCGCCAAGCGTTGACGATAACACAACGCTTAAAGACACGGTGAAACGCGGGAATATGATTGTCAACGTGCACGGGTTGGGAACTCTCGTTCCAGAGGAGATTCGATACGTTCCGGCCATCAGCCTGGGGCGAATTGAAAAGAGGCTCGCGCAGCCGGGCGCGCAAGTAAAAGCCGACACGATCATCCTGGAGTTAAGCAATCCGGAAATCCAACAGGCATTTATCGACGCCGAGTCCCAGCTTCGCGCGGCAGATGCAAACCTCACAACCTTAAAAGTCCAAAACCAAAAGCAGATACTCGATCAGGAAGCGACTCTCGCTCAGGCGAAATCCGATTTCAATAAAGCGAAGATGCAGTTTGAAGTAAACGACTCGCTGGGCAAACAAGGATTGAAGTCACAGTTGGAAGTGCAGCTTTCCAAAATAGCAGCGGACGATCTCGAGAGCCGGGTCGCGCTTGAGACGAAACGATTGGTAAGCAATCGCGAGGAAGGCAAAGCAAAACTTGCCGCCGAAGACGAGAAGGTGCGCCAACTCAAAGACGCCGTGCAGCTGAAGCGCAAGCAGCTTGACGCGTTGAAGGTCCGCGCGGGAATCGATGGAGAATTGCAAACGGTTGAGGTTCAAGTTGGGCAACAGGTCACTCTTGGACAGAACCTCGCCCGAGTCGCAAATCCAAAACGCTTAAAGGCCGAGCTCAAGATCTCAGAGACCCAAACTGCAAATGTTCAGATCGGTCAGCATGTTTCCATAGACACGCGCAACGGAATCGTCCAGGGCAAAGTGATCCGGATCGATCCGCACGTGGACAGTGGTACTCGCACCGTTGATTCATCGATTGAAGGGGATTTGCCAAAAGGCGCGGTCGCCGACGCGAGCGTTGACGGAACGATCGAGTTGGCAAGACTGGAAAACATCCTGTACATCGGTCGTCCCGTGCACGGACAGGAAAACAGCACGGTGGGCCTCTTCAAAATTGATCCAGACGGTACGGGTGCGGCTCGAGTCCAGGTCAAGCTCGGACGCAGTTCAGTAACAACAATCGAAGTGCTCGACGGACTAAAAGAGGGAGACCGGGTGATTCTCTCAGACACTTCGCAGTGGGACAACTCAGATCGAATTCGTTTGAATTGAAGTTCAAAACTTTTTGGAGGATCGAAATCACATGAGCGCTAGCGATCAACCGCTTCTTCGGCTCGAGGGTGTAACGAAAGTCTTTCTCACCGACGAGGTCGAGACACACGCCCTGTCCGGAATTCACATGGAAATCAAGAAGGGCGAATACATTTCGATAGCCGGGCCGTCGGGCTGCGGTAAGTCAACTCTGTTATCGATCCTCGGCTTGCTCGACTCGCCTACTGACGGAGACTACTGGCTCGCAGGCAAGCCGGTTGCTGATCTGCCGTTGTCAGAACGCGCGCGAGTTCGCAATCGCGAAGTCGGGTTCATCTTCCAGAGTTTTAACCTGATCGGCGACCTGAATGTTTTTGAGAACGTCGAGCTGCCGCTCACCTATCGCGGAATCAAAGCCGCCGAGCGCAAAAAGCGCGTGATGGATGCACTCGAGCGAGTTGGTATGGCACATCGCGCGAAGCACCTGCCGAGCCAGCTCTCCGGGGGTCAACAACAGCGCGTCGCCGTAGCGCGAGCCGTTGCAGGTGATCCACTGATACTGCTCGCGGATGAGCCGACAGGAAACCTGGATTCAACCAACGGCGAGGCGGTGATGGAGCTTCTGCGCGAGCTGCACCAACAAGGCGCAACCGTTTGCATGGTCACGCATGACCCTCGCTACGCTCGGCATGCTGATCGTCAGGTTCACTTGTTCGACGGGCGTGTTGTCGATGAAGAGCACGAGCCTAAGGCCGAGCACGAGCTACAGGACGCAGGGTTTGAAAAGGTCTAGCTTTGAGCGGCCTTGCGCCGCTCATCGACGCTAGCATCACGACGATTGATCTTAGCAAGGGGCGGCGCGCAGGCCGCCCCTAAATGTTTTCGGCTGCTGCCAACCGACCTGCAGAACCACTCGCGAGACATGCTAAGATTGAGCTTCATCATCTTCCGAATCTGACTTATGAAGACTCACGAATCATTCACCCCGAGAGTGTTGATTGCGGATGATCAAGCCGATGTGTTGGAAGCTCTCCGGCTGCTGCTGAAATCCGAACGATACCAGATCGAAACCGTGAAGAGTCCCGGTGATGTCATCAGGGCAATTGAAGAACGCGACTTCGATGTCCTGTTGATGGACCTGAATTACACTCGCGACACAACATCAGGCGAGGAGGGCCTTGATCTGCTCGCGCGATTGCAGAAACTCGACAGCACGCTTCCGGTAGTGGTGATGACTGCCTGGGGCAGCGTCGATCTCGCGGTTCAAGCAATGCGGCGCGGGGCAAGCGATTTCATTCAGAAGCCGTGGGAAAACGATCGCCTCACTACCATTCTTCGCACTCAAGCGGAGCTTGGGCGCGCACTCAGAAGAGGCCAACGACTCGAGGCGGAAAACAAAGTTCTCCGCGACGAAGGCAAACCCAAGCTTATCGCGGAGTCGCCTAAGATGCAGCCCGTTCTTCAAGTGATCGATCGAGTCGGCGCGTCCGATGCCAACGTCTTAATCACCGGAGAGAATGGAACCGGCAAGGGAGTGGTCGCTCAAACTCTTCATTCGATCTCGATCCGCGCTTCAAGGCCGATGATCACCGTCAATCTCGGCGGCCTCTCGGAAGGCGTTTTCGAGAGCGAAATGTTCGGCCACGTGAAAGGCGCGTTCACCGACGCGAAGGCTGACCGCGTCGGGCGCTTTGAAATGGCCGAGGGCGGCACTCTGTTGCTTGACGAGATAGCCAACCTGCCAGTCAAACACCAACCCAAGCTTCTGCGCGTGCTCGAGACTGGAGAGTTCGAGCGAGTTGGGTCTTCGAAGACACGTCGCTCCGATGTAAGGATCATCTCAGCTACCAATGCTGATCTGGCGGAAGAAGTGTCTGCCGGACGCTTTCGTCAGGACCTTCTCTTCCGGCTCAACACGGTCGAGATTCACATGCCGCCGCTGCGCGATCGCGCTGAAGACATTCCGGAGCTTGCAAATCATTTTCTTCGCCAGCACGCGCGCCGGTACCGCAAGAACATTGAAGGTTTCTCGGCCGCGGCAATGCAACTCTTATTGAAGCATCCATGGCCCGGCAACGTGCGCGAACTGGATCACGCGATCGAACGTGCCGTACTAATGGCTCTGGGAGCCACTTTGGAGCCTCGTGATCTCGGGCTGGTCTCCGGTCGCGAGGTATCGCGTCGCCTGGAAGACATGAGTCTCGAGGAGGTCGAAGCGTTCTTGATCCAGCGAACGCTCTCGCAATGCGAGGGCAACGTCAGCCGCGCTGCTGATAAACTCGGCCTCAGCCGCAGCGCGCTGTATCGACGGCTTCAGCGATTCGGGCTATGAAAAATATCGAAGCACAAGCCCATTTGTTGACTACTGCAGCGACCGCGGGTCGTGCGAGCGACTCGCAATCGCGCGACGATATCAATTCAAAGTCGCGCAATCCTGAAAAGTCGAACACAACGCAGCCGGGGTTATCCCATCGAGCGCGCGCGTCGAGCAAGCACGCGAAGTCAACTGCTCGATCGACGATCGAATACTTCACCGCTAAACACGATCGCCGAATTCTTTTCATGGCGCTGGCCGCAGGTTTTCCCGCGGTGTTGGTTTCTCTCCTTCTCCTGTGGTACGGCGCTTATCCACCGCGAGTGCAATGGACGCTAACGGTAGCGATTGTCGGCTTCTGGTTTGGGTTCTCGCACGCAGTCCGCGAGCGCGTTGTCTTTCCGCTTCAGACGTTATCGAATCTTCTGGCCGCATTGCGTGAAGGCGATTTTTCAATTCGGGCACGAGGAGCAGCTCGCGACGATCCACTGGGTGAAGCGATGCTCGAGGTCAATTTCCTCGGACAGATCTTGCGTGAGCAAAGGCTCGGCGCGCTCGAGGCTACCGCTCTGCTTCGAACGGTGATGGCCGAGATTGAAGTAGCCATCTTCGCGTTCGATAGCGAACAAAAACTCAAACTTGTGAATCGCGCGGGCGAACGGCTTCTCGCTCAGCCGGCAGAGCGGTTGATGGGAAACAAAGCCAGCGAGCTTGGGCTCGCCGATTGTCTGGAAGGTGAAGCTTCAGCCACGCTACAGATGTCTTTTCCGGGAGGCGGGGGAAAATGGGAAGTGCACAGAAGCACCTTTCGCGAGCGCGGCGCGCCTCATCAATTGCTCGTGCTCTCTGACCTGAGCCGCGCACTGCGAGAGGAAGAACGGCAAGCGTGGCAGCGCCTGGTGCGCGTGCTCGGTCATGAGCTCAACAATTCGCTTGCGCCGATCAAGTCGATAGCTGGGAGTCTCGAGGGTCTGGTGACACGCGAACCGCGTTCTTCGGATTGGCAAGAAGATATGAGCCGCGGTTTGCGGGTCATCGCTTCAAGAGCCGCCTCACTCAATCGATTCATGGAGGCTTATTCGAGGCTTGCGCGGCTTCCTCTTCCGCGATTTCAAGCGATCAGTGTCAGTGATCTGGTGAAACGAGTTGTGAGCCTCGAGCCTCGAATGAAAATCGAACTTCGAGGCGGCCCGGATTTGACAATTCTCGCCGACGGCGATCAGCTCGAACAACTTCTTATCAATCTGGTGAGGAATGCCGTCGACGCATCGCTCGAAACTAAAGGAGCAGTGCGAGTGAGCTGGCGAAGAATCCTCGGTGGCCGCATTGAACTGTGCATCGAGGACGAAGGTCCCGGGCTTTCGAACACCAGCAACTTGTTCGTGCCGTTTTTTACCACCAAGCCGGCCGGATCTGGCATCGGTTTAGTGCTGAGCCGTCAAATTGCCGAAGCTCACGGGGGCACTCTCACACTTGAAAATCGCTCGGACGTCCGCGGTTGTGAAGCTCGACTTCTCCTTCCGATCTAGCCGTATGATCCTTGCGACAGTATATTCGATTACCGGCGTCTCCGTCCGCCTGACCGAGGAGCGATGGGAGCACATCCTCACTAACCATTGGGAACTCTCCGGTAGTGACGTGGACTTGATTCTTGATGCCGTCAAAGACCCGGAGTATATTCTGTCCGGATATACGGGAGCTTAATTGCGGCAGTCGTTCTCGGAAGATCCAGATACTTGCACGTTGTCTATAGAGAAGTGAATCGCGATGATGGCTTCATAATCACGGCGGGCATAAGGCCCAAAATGCGCAAGGGGAACATCCTATGGAGAAGGTAGTTGGAAAAGGCCAAGAAAGAATCCCCAGACCAAGCGGCAGAGACCTCTTGGACCTGGCTCGCGAGCGAGTTCACTTGCCTGATGTTGATATCGAGTTCGATTATCAAGACGACGTCGACACGCTGATTATTAAATTCAAGAAACCGGTTAGCGAAAGGCTGCTTGAAGGCTTGGACGATGAAGCCGGAGTATTGCCGATTTACAACCCCGCGCTGACAGAGCTCATTGGCATTGAGATATTAGATATCTGCGGTCAACTCAATATGCCGACCCGACATAGACTCATTGCGCCCGAGCGCGGGACCGCATGCTTTTCAACTAACTCTATCAAGGCGAGGCTTGAATGCTGTTCGTCCGCGCACGGTGAATTCGATCGTTAGTGGAGGCTCTGACCTTCAGTAGTGGTTTCAAGCAGGCAGGCTTCACAATCTTGATGGAGCAAGCGTAATTCTCCGTGCTCCACTCCCGTTAGTTCCAAACAACTGATGAAAATCTTCGCGATTGGCGACTTGCACCTTGCCGGCGGGACCGGCAAAACCATGGACCGGTTCGGCGAGCAGTGGCGCGATCACGATAAAAAAATATTCGATGCGTGGGAGCAGACGGTGAATGAAGACGACGTGGTGATCATCGCCGGTGATACTAGCTGGGCGATGCGACTCGAAGACGCGTTGCCCGATCTCGATCGCATCGGACGGATGAAAGGTCGCAAGCTGCTGATCAAAGGCAATCACGACTATTGGTGGGAATCGAGATCGAAGATGGCCCGCCTGCTTCATCAGTCGATCACCACCGTCAATGCGAACGCGGTGATCTTGAATCGTATCGCGGTAGCGGGAACTCGAGGATGGACTTGCCCGAACGACATCAGCTTCGACGAGCAGGACGCTAAGATCTACGAGCGCGAAGCCGGTCGGTTGCGGTCGGCGCTTGACGCTCTTGCGGGACGCGCAACGGAGTTCGATAACTTGATCGTCGCGCTTCATTACCCTCCGACCAATTCGAGACACGAGCCTTCGTGCTTCACCAACTTGATCGATGAACGCGCAGCAAACTTTTGCGTCTACGGACATCTGCACGGAGTTGACATAACCACCGGTATCGAAGGTTTGCGCGGCGGGACCATTTACAAGCTCGTAAGCGCGGACGCGATTGACTTCCGCCCTGCAGTAATAATGACTCGGTGACAGCCAAGATCATTGCAGAATCATCTTTGACTTTAGCCACCACAATCGTTGTTGTATTATTTGTGAGGACGAATTCAAGCAAAAATGATAGGTCCAGAGCTGTGCGAATCCGTTCACGCGCAGCCTGCGTAGACTTAAACGAAGGGAAACGGCATTGGGGTCACCCCGCGATTCCAGAGAGGTAAGCTCAAGAGATCAGGACTGGGCGGCGCTCATCGACAAGATCGCCGACGGGGACCAGTCTGCCCTCACGACGCTTTACGATTCAACGAGCCGGCTTGTGTTCGGCCTGATTCTGCGAGTAGTGAGCGATCGCGCTACCGCTGAAGAAGTGCTTCTGGATGTCTACACTCAGATTTGGCGGCAAGCGGGGAGCTACGATCGCAAACGTGGCGCGCCGCTGGCGTGGATGATGACGATTGCTCGCACGCGAGGAATCGACCGGCTTCGCTCGAGCAAGGCTGACCTGACTCGCGAGCCTCTCGAAACATCGACTGAGGTTACGGCAACCACTCCGAACCCTGAGGACGCGAGCGTTGCATCAGAACGTGGACGATTGGTTCGATCAGCTCTCGATACGTTGTCGGCAGAGCAACGCGAGGTAATCGAGCTCGCCTATTACTCAGGCTTGAGCCACAGCGAGATTGCGCTTCGATTGAATCAACCGCTGGGCACGGTCAAGACGAGAACGCGTCTCGGAATGATGAAACTGCGAGACACGTTGCGTCCGATTTTGGGGGCCCAGCCATGAGTGATCAGCATGCAGAACACGACATGAAGGAGCTGGCAGCTCTTCACGCGTTGAGCGCGCTATCGCAGGCCGAGGCACACGCGTTTGAACGGCACGTGGCTGAAGGCTGTGAAGTGTGCGGAAGAGAGCTTGAAACGTTCGAGCGGACCGTTGGGGCTCTGGCGTTTGCTTCGCCGCCAATTGAACCGCCTTCCAGCGTACGAGAAGAATTGATCACCCGCACGGCGCAGTTCGATCAACTCTCAAAGAGCCAATCGAGCGACAGGGCTCAGTTCATCTCGATCTTGTCGACTGAGGGAGACTGGCTGGATGTCGGTGAAGGCGTGCGATTGAAAAAAATGTATGTAGATCGGGCAACCGGCATCGCCACATCGCTGGTTAGAATGCTCCCGGGCGCTTCTTTGCCGCCGCATCAGCATTTGGGCGTCGAGCAGTTCTTTGTGATTGAAGGGGACTGCAACGTGGCCGGGCAAAGGCTCGAGCCCGGCGACTATCATCGCGCGAAAGAGGGCAGCACGCACGAGACAACTTATACAACGGGTGGGACTATGTTTTTACTGATTGCTCCCGAGCGCTATGCGGTGCTGGAAGCTCGCTGAACGCTTGATGAACCGTAATAAGGATAGTTGACGTTGAAGCACGACAGCATAACCAAGGATGGTCAGGAGATGGCAGCGTTATACGCTCTGGGAGCGTTGTCGCAGCTCGAGGCGCGGGCCTTTGAAGTTCATCTCCGCGACGGTTGTCCAGCGTGCGAGCTTGAGCTAAAACAGTTCGAAGAGGTAGCCGGATTGATAGGAAGCACGGTTGAGCCCGTTGCGCCTCCCGCCTATCTGCGAGACTTGTTGTCGGTGCGGCTTCAAAGAGAGAACTCGTCAGCTATTACAACGATTCGAAATGCCTCAGTGGTCACTTCGGCGCCTGTCGATACCAGCTCTACGAAGAAAACTGCTTCTGCCGAGGTCCTTCCATTTCGCGAACAGAAGCAAATGAAGTCGACTTCGGCAGTCTCCGCACGTCGAGTGGAATCACCTGCTGTGCGACCGCGCTTCGCCACCGCGTGGCTACCGTGGGCCGTAGCTGCAGCGTTGCTCGTAGCTTTTTTGTACAGCTTCAGCGCATGGCGATCGGCTTTGAATCAAACCAACGAGTCAACCTCGGCGATACTCAAAGAGAACAAAGAACTGAAAGACCAACTCGCGAAAGAAGCCGCGATATCCACCGAAACGGCGCAAATCAATTCGGTGTTGAGCTCTCCTCAGGCTCAAACAATCGAGCTCGCCGGCCAGGAGCCCGCCCCGAACTCCTCAGCGAAGATTTATTGGGACGTGCAGGGTGCTCGCTGGGTTGTGACGGCGAACCTTCCCGCGGCGCCCGCAGGAAAGGTATATCAACTCTGGTTCGTCACTCCCGACTCGAAGATAAGTGCGGGGTTGATAAGCACCGATCAGAACGGCCACGGCTTTGCGGTAGTTCCGTTCCCGTCAAGCATTAGCCAACTGGATGCTGCTGCGATCACACTTGAGCCCGAAGGCGGCTCCGAACAACCGACCATGCCGATTTATCTTCTGGGCAAACCTTCCTGATCCTCTTGTCGGCGCAGCCCGCTAATCTAAAACAACCCAGTACGACTCCATTACAGCTCAGAATGTAATCAATACATCGGACCTCGCAAAGAGCGATGTTCTTTGAGAACTGGTGGGCGACCAGCCGGTACGACTTTTTTCCTTTTTGCTGACTCCCGTAACCCGACAAGGTAATCTTACCTACTTCGGCTGTAATGCCGTACTAGCTCTCGCAATTATAAGTGTCCATCGATCGATAAGACATCGCGAACTGGAACAGCGCTTGCCACGGTCGGCGCGGAACATATCTCACAAGTGTTCTGAGCACGTCGAACGAAACGCCCTTGAAACCTTCTGGTGCGATCAGTTGATGTGTCTCTAAGACATAGGCTGCGCAAAAGAACTCTCCAGACCGCGGTCAACCAATGACTCCGAAGCACAATGGTCGCGACTCATGCGGCTCATGTGGGAGGTTAGAGATGAAAACGATTAGAAACTTAATTCTTTTTTTGACTTCCATCTTTCTGCTAGCGAATCCTGTTTTCTCGCTTGCTCAAGCTCAAAATTCAGTTGGTGGTACAGCAAACGGGGCGAGCGCCAACACGACGGCAAACGTTGCGGGTATTGATGCCAGCATGACCGTGCTTCCGGTAGCACCTGTGACGCTTCCCGCCCAAGGAGGGTCAGACACAAATCAAGTGGCCAGTGTTTTTGTCGAGCTAGGCGTTAAAGGTGTGGTGACAGTGTTGTCTACGGACCTTGTGGCCAATTCAACGTCGGGATCCTTGACTCAAACTTCCGCGCATTCTGCGAGCGTGTCGACCATCAATAACTTGAATATTCTTAACGGACTTGTGACAGCTACGACTATTCAATCAAAGTCGAGCAGCAATGCCGACGGCTCTTCGGCGACGAGCAGTTCTGCAGGATCATTTGCAAATCGATTGAGAATAGCCGGCGTTCTCTACGAGCAGTCTGAGTTTGCCCCCAACACAAGAGTCTCCGCCAATGCCACTATTCAGGTATCAGTTGGTGGGTTACCGGTGCTCGTTCCGATGACCGGAACAGTGACCATCAACGAGCAAACGGGCAGCAGTAATGGGACGACGAGCTCATCCCTCACAGTCAACTTCCTGCATGTGAGCGTGAGCGGCTCGGTGGCCGGCTCAATTTCACTGAGCGCCGACATCATAGTCGCGACTGCCGTGAGCAGTGTTGACTTCGCTGCGACTTCGCCTCCCTCGAATCACCCGCCGATACTGAACGTTCCAGGCCCGCAGACGGTCCAGGCAGGGAAAACGTTGCAGTTTGCAGTCTCAGCTACCGACCCCGATGCCGGAGACAACGTGGCACTCGCCGCTTCGAACCTGCCTCAGCATGCAAGCTTCAATCAAACGAGTGGAAATCCAGCAACCGGGCAGTTCAGTTTAGCCGCTTCCTCTTCAGACGTAGGAACTGTGGCTGTAAGCTTCATCGCGACTGACAATCACGGTGCATCAACTTCCGCGTCGGTGCAAATAACGGTGACGAACTCATCACCGGCCAATCACCCGCCGATAATAAGCGTGCCAGGGCCGCAGACAATTGGCGTCGGAAAAACTTTGACCTTTACGGTGACAGCCACCGACCCTGACGGCGATAGCGTGACTCTAAGCTCAGACAGTTTACCGACCAATGCCTCGTTCAATGCAACGACGGGCATGTTCAGCTTCACTCCCTCAAGCTCGCAAGCTGGCCTTGTCTTAATGGCATCGTTCACGGCAACGGACACCGCAGGAGCGTCGTCAAGCGCGTCGGTGCAAATAACCGTGACTAATTCAGGCGAACCCGAAAACATTGGCCCACCCATCATCAGTGTTCCGCCGAGCCCGATTATTGCTCCGACAGATACAACACTGGTTTTCACCGTGACGGCCACATCGCCGAGACCGAATTGCGCGGCGCCGATCTCGGCTTCGGGTCTACCGGATCACTCGAGCTTTGATCCTGTGCAGAATCGATTCTCCTTCACTCCAAACGAGGACCAGAAGGACCGCTCCTTCGTGATAACATTCACCGCAACCGACTGTGCCGGGAAAACGGCAACCGCTACGGTAACCATAATCGTGATTTCTACAAATCTCGGCGGCGTTCTTGCGCCCGGACACATCTGTGTTCCCGTTACGAAAATTTTCTTCGACACCGCACCCGCAAATGGCAGTTGCGGATTCGTCACTGTTTCACTCACTAATGCCGGCGCCGGAATGTTGAGGATTACTTCAATGGCGTTTCTCGACGGAATACACTTTCGCCTTGAAGGCCCTGCAACATTCCCTCTCGCACTGCAGTCCGCTTCAGTAGTGGAGCTGAAGATAATGTTTCAACCCAAGACCGGGGGAACACTGCATGATACGCTGACGATCACCAGTGACGACCCAGTCCAGCCTGCCATAACAATCGAATTGAAGGGCAAAGGCAGCAAGTAACCAGGTAGACCGAAGAAGTTACGAAGTTACGATCAGTGTCTCCGAGAGTTAGCCTCGAGTCGAACAACTGGAGGCTAACTTTCCACATTCCCGAGACTTTCACTTCGACCCGAAGCAGTACGACAGAACATACGCAAGTCAAGTTCTCGTTTACCCAAATCGAGACACACCCGAATCGATCCGACTGGTGATCGCTCTCACGTCGACGGCGCTTTTCCACTTGAAGCAGTTATATCAAAATGCAATCGCGCTACTAATGGTTTTGTTCTATGATTAAGTTTTCATCGTGCAATGCAGACACACTTGTAGTAGAATGCCAGCGGTCTGGAGACAAAGATCACCTTCGGCGCGAGCATCCGGCGGCCCTTGGGGATTCTTAATGTTGGTTAGGCAACGGCGGAGAGTTAAGCTCGCAGCCTGCTCCACACGAATAGCGCGAGGAGCAATGCGACGGCCCCTATTCTCAGATCAAACCCGGGCCTCGAGGTTGTTCGCGAAGCTCGATTCGCAGCCTTGTTCGATCGGGCACGGTTCGAGCGCCGTAACCAATATCACCCGGGTGGCGAGTGCAGCCGGGGCCACCACAATCGCACCAATTGCCAGTAACGGTGTGGCCGGCTAAGGCGACAGTGGCGAACGGAGTCGACTGAATGCGCCGCTTCCCATCCGAAGACGAAAAGAACATCGGTAGCACAAACGCACGCACCGCTGCTAATAAGAGTTTAATCCTCACAGATCTTTCCTCTTTTGATTCGGCAGAAGTTGAGAATTTCCTCAGCCACGCGGCATTGTATCAGCGGATCACGTTCAGGTTAATTAGAACTTTAAATACAAAGAAAAACCTTGGTGATCTTGTAACAAAGCTCGCTTTACTCGCCGATCACGCCTACGCATTTCGACGTTTTGAAGCGATCGGTTGGATTGGTGAAGTCTTGTTAAGCTTGGCCCGGTCGAACCAAATGGCTAGCTTGGGACAATACTACACGGCCTTGAGTCTAAACCGGGGCGCACGCGGTAATCCCAGGGAAGCAACGCCATTGTTTGAACAGGTGGCGGAGAATGGTCCGTTGCATTATCGAGCAAGAGCACTGCTAGCATTGGGCTCCAATAGTCTCGCACAGCACGATAGTAAAGCGGCAGCAGGCTTGTACCGTGAATTGATGCGTCTTCTCTCCAACAATCGCGAGTACGTAACCCGATCGGATGTGATGCGAGTGACTGCAGTCATCAGGGGAATTGAGGGCGATCATCACGGCGCCTTAGAAGATCTGGAACGTCAGTTTCCGCTGGTTCGAGTCGCTAGCCGCGAGCGGCCTGACGTCTTTTATGATTATCAAAACAGTCTGGCGGTGGAACTCGCCTGTGTCGGTAGATTTGAGGAAGCTAGACACGCATCGGAAATCGCGCTTGCCTCTCCTTTTGCTAACGCATATCCTGAGTGGCGAGAGACACGCCGGGAAATTGAACTCGGTGAACGACGGCCGTCGCGTGCAGCCGTGTCGTTTAGCCGCGACATTGCATCGGCTGCCAATCTGCTCTATCTACCTTCTTCGGACCAGGCTGGCGACTCCGAACCTGCGGCGGAACCGATGACTCCTTCCGCGCGCGTACTCGACTTGATGAGCTGGAAGAAAAAGATGAGCGAAGCCAAGGACGCCACACCTCAGGACAAAAAGAACTACAAAGATATGGATGGTAGAGAGCTCCTGCTCAGGATTATGGAGCTCACTGCCGCAACCGATTTGACTGACGAGGAATTGCGGGAAATCGTAGAAACAATCGAACGCATTCTTTCGCGTCCGAAAGACTTGAATCAACAATAACCGAACCGTTTCCCTTCAAGCCCTTTCCCGATTAGCAACTACCAGACTTAAGGTAGTCGGCGGCACATTCTTGATGGGAACTCCATACTCGGAGACAGAACTCGGCTACAAATCAGAGAGTGGTAAAGGCTACTTGTGCGTTTTTACCTGTCGGTCTCACGCCGTTGTGGTTGTCTCTTAGTGAATCGTCGCCTTCTGATTGGATAACAAGCATCCGCATTTGTCAGCCGTCTGTCGGATGCAATACCATATGCTGGCGTCGAAGATCATTCATCGCTGCAACGTGTGAAACCAAATTGTGCTTTCCGCCAGAAATCCAGGGACCGTCCGCGTGGTATGGCCCCGATTTATCCCGACGCCCGCATTGGATCGAATATTTGTCTCCGACTGAAGTCGCGGAAGTCGAGCGGGCGGTGAAAAGTCTGACCTCAGAATCGTGTGACATTGTTAACATCCGCAGCGAAGATTTCCCACTGCCTGCGCTTGCGGCGCGCCTTCGCCGACTGCTTGACGAAGTGCTGAACGGGCGAGGGTTTGTCTTACTTCGGGCCTTGCCAGTGAGGACCTGGACAAAACGAGCGTCTGCAATAGCCTTTTTCGGAATCGGCACTCATATGGGAAGCGCTCGCCCGCAAAACGCTCAAGGCCACGTACTCGGTCACGTAAAGGACCTGGGGAGCTCCAGCCGTGATCCAGCCGTTCGAATCTATCAAACGCGTGAACGCCAGACCTATCATACCGACTCTTCAGACGTGGTCTGTCTCATGTGTTTGAGACCAGCAAAATCCGGAGGTCTCTCTAGCCTGGTAAGCTCCGTAACTATCTTTAACGAGATCCGGCGCCGTCGGCCCGATCTCTTAAAGGTTTTGTTCGAGCCGATCGAGACTGACCGGCGCGGCGAAGCGATTGAAGGACAAAAGCCATACTTCAAGATCCCGGTTTTCTCCTGGCACAAAGGATTCCTGTCGGCGATTTATCAGCGGCAATACATTGAATCCGCCCGCCGATTTGAGGACGTGCCGCCTTTGACTCCCATACAAATCGAGGCGCTTGATTTCTTCGATTCATTGGCTAATGACCCATCGCTTAGTCTGTCGATGGAACTTCAGCAGGGCGACATACAGATAGTGCACAATCATACAATCTTACATGACCGCACCGCATTCGAGGACTGGCCTGATGCTGAGCGCAAAAGGCATTTGTTACGTCTGTGGCTCGCGCCGCCCAATGCTCGCCCGCTGCCTTCAGTGTATGCGGAGCGCTATGGCTCGGTTGTACCCGGTGACCGAGGTGGAGTGGTACTAAGGGAAATGTCACCGACCGCACCGTTGGATGCTGAATAACAATTTGCCGGCGGCGCCCTGTTCGACTCTCACCTCTAAGGGGCACGGGCTAATTCGACTGTGAGGCATTTGTAATCTGAAGCTCAATTCAGATCAGTCAGAGGCCTGAAGAGAACCAATCGGCGTGCCTGGCCGAACTATGGAGCAGACAACACAAGAGAGGTTGTTTCGCGGGATCAGACGATGGGACCTGGTGGCGTTGACCATCAATATAATAGTGGGCGCGGGGATCTTCGGCCTCCCATCCAGAATCTACGCATTAACGGGAGCGTGGAGCGTGCTCGCGTACGTGGTCTGCGCCGTACTCACGTCGCTCATTGCCCTATGTTTTGCTGAGGTGGCCAGCCGCTTTGATGAGACTGGCGGGCCGTACCTGTACGCGCGAGTAGCCTTCGGTTCCTTTATTGGTTTTGAGGTCGGATGGCTGCTCTGGCTTGCGCGATTGACGGGGTTTGCGGCCCTTTGCAATCTGCTGCTCGGCTATCTCAGTTTCTTCTGGCCGGCCGCCGGCTCCGGCGGGACGCGCGCCCTGGTTATCACGGTAGTTGTCATCGCGCTGACGACTGTCAACGTCATCGGCGTGCGTGAGGCCGCACTAGTAAGCAATCTTTTCACTATCGGTAAGCTTGCGCCGCTTTTGCTCTTTATCATAACCGGATTGCTCTTCCTCAACCCGAAGTCATTCGGGGAGCCGTTGGCTCCCAATTTCGCCGATTTTTCCAGAGCGGTACTCCTGCTAGTCTTCGCCTTCAGCGGGTTCGAGATGGCTGTAATCCCGGCTGGCGAGATCCGGGATCCAGGGCGTAACATCGCTTTCGCACTGCTGACTGCAACGGGCTTCGTTGCTCTGTTGTATATCATGATTCAAGTCGTCTGCATCGGTACATTGCCGGGTTTGGCAAACTCCGAGAGACCGCTCGTGGATGCAGGCAGCCGATTCCTTGGCGTCTCAGGTGCTTCGATTGTTTCGGTCGGCGCGCTGATTTCCGTTACAGGCACACTCAACTCGATTATGCTGTCCGGGCCTCGTGTCTTATTTGGGATGGCGGAACGAGGACAGCTTCCACAGCTTCTGTCCGCAACTCATCGACGGTTTCGCACGCCGCATATTGCGATTCTGATCTCGGCGGCCGTCATCCTTGTGTTCACGATGCAGGGCACCTTCATGTCTGCGCTTACGATCAGTACGGTGATTCGCCTTGTTGCTTATATCGCTACTTGCATTTCCCTGCCCGTGCTGCGGTTCAGAAACGACGTGCCGTTGCCCCGATTCTGTGCGCCCGCTGGCGTAGCCGTAGCGGTCGCAGCGACAACATTGTCAGTTTGGCTGCTCTCAAACAGTTTGTCGAATGACGCGGGTGAAGCCGGTCTGGCTGCGGCGCTGGGAATACCAATCTTCTTTCTCCTTCGAAAACCCGAGAAGACCGATCCGAATCGGGCGCTGTCGCTAGGCAAGGACAAATCAAAAGAATAATTCAAGCGCTGGTTAGCCCAATCAGGTTCACGCCATCGGGCAAATAAACCGCGAGAGCCGCGAAGTTAGATTCTTGATTTCGCCAATCCTGAGAGTTCGGTCCCGAACGTGGCCCCGTTCCTCCCTGGGCAGAGTTTCTCTGACAACTCCTAACCTCTCGAAACTGTCGAAGGGCAAAGGACGCAACAGCACCGCATTGACCACACTGAAAATTGCGGCTGTGGCGCCGATCCCAAGCGTGAGCGTGATCACTGTGATCGTCGTAAGCCCGGACGCTTGAGGAGGCCGCTGTGGCCATAGCGATGTCTCGCCAAAGTGTCTTCATTTAGTCACTTCATTCTGAAACGAACGAACGCGAAATGATGAGCAATGAATAAAAAGGGCCAGCTTCTTAAACACGCTTCGCTCGTGGTTCCGCATTCGAATTCATTGCCCTTCATTTATCGTTTATCACTCATATCGCAACGCTACCAGCGGATCGACTTTCGTGGCACGCCGCGCGGGAATGTAACTCGCCGCCAGCGCCACTGCTGCGAGTAATACTGGAACCGCCGCGAACGTGAGCGGATCCAGCGGAGCAGTTCCAAAAAGCAACTTCGTGATCAGTCGCACCAGCAAGACAGACCCCACTAGGCCCAAACACGTACCCGCTCCGATCAACGTCGCCGCCCGCCCAAGTACCAGCCGCAGCACATCGGTGGGGGTTGCTCCCAGGCTCAGCCGGATTCCGAACTCACGCGTTCGCTGAATCACCAGGTAGTTCATCACCCCGTAAATTCCAATTGATGCCATCACCAGTGCCAGCAGCGAGAAAGCCGCGAGGATCATGGTTCGAAAACGCGGCTGCGCCACCGATCCTGATACCAGTTCCTGCATCGTCTCGATCCGGTCCACGGCTATAGCGGGATCGATGGCGGACACCGCTTCGCGTAACTCACCGGCCGCGGCGCCGGCAGGGATTTCTGCTCGCACCACAATGGTTGGGTCGCTCTCTATGTTCAGCGACTGCTCAACCGGAAGATACATCTCTGCCTTCGCCGCACGGT
>Ga0075426_10000161_pt1 | contig 44368 bp, 41 predicted proteins | sample SoiMethybrSBSTD5_FD_75304 | JGI IMG/M metagenome (GOLD analysis project Ga0075426, IMG submission 75304) | Bulk soil microbial communities from a Populus tree surrounding site in Tennessee, USA - Soil MetaG P. TD hybrid SBSTD5 | ecosystem: Environmental > Terrestrial > Soil > Tree plantation... | reverse complement strand
AGAGACGTCGGGCGTTCTCGCCGAGGATCGCGACCTTGTCCTGGGCGGGGATGTCGAGACCGGTCACCAGGCCGACCGCCGTTGCGATCGAGAGGAGGGGCCAGTCCGACCCGTAGAGCACGCGTTCGGCGCTCCCCAGGAACGCGAGCGCGTCGGCGAGCCGCTCGCGGCTCCGCCGGACCATCGCGTCGAAGTACGGCAGCCGGGGCGGGCCTAGCAGACCCGACGTGTCGGTCCACGCGTTCGGGTTCTTGTAGACGACCTCGCACGTCTCCTCGATCCAGGGGTTGCCGAGGTGGCAGAGGACGAACTGCACGTCCCGGTACCGGACCGCGACCTCGTCGACCTCGATCGGCCGCGCGAATTTGACGAGACCCTCGGGATACAGCGTGTCCCCCTGATGGATCATGACCGGGATCCGCCGCCGGTGGGCGAACTCGTAGACCGGGTCGAGCCGCCGGTCGTGGGGGTAGAAGTGGAGGTAGCCCGGGTAGAGCTTGATCGCGGCGAGGTCTGCCTCGCGCTCCCAGAGGTCGACGGCGTGGGCGACCTCCGCCTCGCCGCGCGTCGGGTCCACGGTCGACGTCCGCAGCAGCCGTCCGCCGCTCTCCGCCCCGAGCGCCTTCCCCTCGCGCAGGGTCTCTTCGACGGTCGGGGACGTCTCGAGCTGCAGGAGGACGCCCGGGCCGATCGACTCGGCGTCGAGCTCCCTCAAGAGGGAGGGGACCGTGAACTCGAGGTCGGGCCGATAGGAGTACGTCGGGAGGTCGACCCAGTACCGGCTCAGATGAAGGTGAACGTCGACGCGTCGCCCCGCTCCCCCCGACATTCGAGTCCGTGAGCAAGCCCCGGGAGAAATAGTCAATAGCCCGGCGCCGCTCGCCCCAGATCGAGGCCCGGCGAGCGACAACGACGCCGGGGTGCAGGCCGATGACCGCCCCGAAAGACTGGCTCAGCTTTCCCGACGCCCCGAGGATCGTCGTCCCTCCGCCCGGCCCCGAGTCGCTCCGCCTATTGGCCGCCCAGAGCCGCCTCGAGTCCGAGGCCGTCGTCTACCCGAAGCACTTCCCGATCGCCGTCCGCGAAGCTCGGGGCGCGACGATCGAGGACGTCGACGGGAACCGGTTCATCGACTGGGTCTCGGGGATCTCGGTCCTGAACCTCGGTCACCGCCACCCGAGGCTCGTCGCGGCTCTCGAAGCGCAGTCGCGGAAGGTCTGGCACGCCCTCGAGCTTCCCACCGAGGCCCGCATCGCGTTCATGGAGACGCTGCAGGGCGTCCTGCCCGGCCGGTTGCGCCACCACGCGAAGTTCCTCTTCACCGTCACCGGCGGCGACGCCGTCGAGACGGCCGTGAACGTCGCCGAGTTCGTGAAGGGTCGCAAGGGGGTCGCCGCGTTCACCGGCGCCTACCACGGCGTGCACGGCGGCGCCGCGAACCTGACGAGCGGACGACGGTTCCACCAGACCACGGCGTTCCACGGTGGCCGGGTCGTTCGCGTCCCGTACCCGAACCCGTACCGACCGCTTCTCGACCCGGAGGGGTCGAGCGGCGCGACGATCGCCTACCTCGAGTCGCTCTTGAACGACCCGTACTCGGGGGTCGACGAGCTCTCCGCGGTCCTCGTCGAGCCGATCCTCGGCGAGGGCGGGTACGTCGTACCGCCCGACGACTTCCTGCCGATGCTGCGCGAGTTCTGCGACCGGCACGACCTCCTGCTCATCGCTGACGAGATCCAGACCGGCCTCGGTCGGACCGGGAAGTTCTGGGCCGTCGAGCACGCGAACGTGACCCCCGACATCCTCTGCATCGCGAAGACGATCGGCGGCGGGATCCCGATCTCGCTCATCGCGTACCGCGACGACCTGGGGAAGGAGCTCCCGGCCGGGTTCCACCTCGGGACCTACCGCGGCAACCCGCTCGCCCTCGCCGTCGGGACCGAGGTCCTCCGGGTCCTTCGCGACGAGGAGTGGCCGGCCAAGGCCGCGCGCCGGGGCCAGCGGCTGCTCGGTCAGTTCCGCGACCTCGCCGACCGGTTCCCCGCGATAGGCGACGTGCGCGGCAAGGGGTTCATGATCGGTCTCGAGTTCGTGAGCGACCGAAGGGCCCGCACACCGTGGGGCGACCGGGCGAAGCAGATGCGCCGTCACCTCCTCGCGAGCGGCGTGCTGATGCACACGTGCGGTCCGTTCGACCAGGTCCTCCGCTTCATGGCCCCCCTCGTGATCGAGGACGAACTGCTCGACCGCGGCGTGGCGGTCTTCGAAGACGCGCTCCACTCCGTCGACGGGCTACCGCCGGGTCCGCTGGCCGGGGTCCCCGGCACCGTGCGCCCCCGGCCCGAGCCCGTGCCCGCGGCGCACCTCGCGCCGCCGGTCCACTACCCCTCGCCGCCCCAGCCTCCCGGCCGAAGCCTCCCCTAGCCTCGCGGGAGTCGGGGGGGGCCGGCAGCGATGAGGGCCCGTCGACCGCGCCGGTCGAAGGCCCCGGCGCCGCACCGTGCCCTGCCCCACGGGGACCCGCACGCGAGGATCCACATCGCCCCCGTCGGGTTCGAGGTCGAGCGGATCACCCACCCGATCCTCTCCGAGCGCGCGGACCGCGTGTACCTTCTCACGCGCACCGGGGACGATGCCGCCGAGCCGTTCCTCGCGGAGGTGCTCCGTCGGCTGCGCTCGGCCCCGTACCCAATCGACGTGCGGGTCGAGCGGACGGAGATCTGGAACGTCTTCGAGGCGTTGGGGCTCCTGCGGCGCATCTTCGAATCCGAGCGTCGGACCGATCGGCGCGCGCCCGGAGTCGTCCCGATCCGCGTGAACGTCTCGACCGGGACGAAGATCACGGCGATCGCGGGGACGCTCGCGTGCATGCTCTGGCGGGGCGAGGCGTACTATGTCCAGGTCGCGCGGGCCTGGTACTCCGGGCTCCAGCCGAAGATCCGCCCGGTGAACGACGTGATCCGGGCGGTCGACCCCGTCTCCGTCTACGAGCTTCGGGCCCCCGGGCCCGAGCTGGTCGAGCTGCTCGACGCGCTCGCCCGCCGTGGCGGGACCCTGCGCAAGCGGGAGCTGATCCGCGAGCTCGGCCTCGACCGTCCGAGCCCGCACGACGGGCGCGCGCCCTCCCCCCAGGCTCAACACAGCCGGCTGAGGACCCGCTTGACGCCCCTCGAGATGCGCTGGGGGTTCGTCGCGAGCGACCCCGGCGGCGCCCGGGGGCGCGTGCGGCTCACCGACCAGGGTCGCCTCGCGCTGCTGATGTTCGGGCGCGCGAGCGCCCCACCGCTTGAGCGCAGTTAACGGATTTAACACTTAATAGACTAAGTATCGGGTCCGCCTTCGTTCCCTTGGGATGTCAGGGATGCGACGGGCGTGGGCGGTTGATCCGACCGTCGACGTCACCTACCGGGCGCAGCAGGTGCACCAGGCGGCCTACGGGCCGCGGCCGAAGCGCGCTCGGCTCCCGCTCCCGACCCGGCCCGTCGGGCCCGCGCCCGGCCCCCGACAGCCGCGCTGAGCGTTGGGTCACGCCTTCGGGTCGTAGTTCACCGAGATCAGCTTGACCTCGGTCATCTCCTGCATCGCGTAGCGCACGCCCTCCCGTCCGAGGCCGCTCTCGCGGACCCCACCGAACGGCAGCGCGTCCCATCGGAGGTTCGTCGGGTCGTTGATGTGCACGCCGCCGGCCCGGATCCGTCGGGCGATCGAGAACGCGCGCCTAAGGTCGTTCGTATAGACCGCGGCCTGCAGACCGTAGCTCGTGCCGTTCGCGATCCGGATCGCGTCGTCCTCGTCCCGGAACCTCAGGATCGGCGAGACGGGGCCGAACGGCTCCTCCTGCGCGACGCGCGCCTCCGGCGGCACCTGGTCGAGGACCGTCGGCCGGTAGAAGGTCCCGGCCGAGCGTTCGACGCGTCCCCCGCCCGTGAGGACGTGGGCGTGGCGCTCCGTCGCGTCGCGGACGAGCCCGTCGAGGCGGTCCAGGGCCGCGGCGTCGATGACAGGGCCGACCTGCGTCGACTCGTCGAGGGCCGGCCCGACCTTCAGCGCCGCGACGCGGGCCCCGAACTGCTTCGCGAAGTCGGCCGCGATCGGGTCGGCCACGAGGATCCGCTTCGAGGCGGTGCAGACCTGGCCCGCGTACGAGAACGCGCCCCGCACCGCGTTCGCGACCGCGACGTCGATCGGCGCGTCCTCCAGCACGATGAACGGGTCGAGCCCCCCCATCTCGAGGATGATCCGCTTGGCGTGGCGCACCGCGCGTTCCGCGATCCCCTTGCCGACCTCCGTCGAGCCGGTGAACGTCACCAGCCGCGTCGCCGGGTGCTCGACGAGCGTGTTGCCGACCGCGGCGCCCGGGCCGAGCACGATGTTGAGCACGCCCCGGGGCAACCCGACCGCGCGGGCGTGCTCGGCGAGCTTGAGGGCGGTGAACGGGGCCGAGCTCGTCGGCTTCGCGACGACCGGGTTCCCGGCCGCGAGCGCCGGGGCGACCTTGTGGGTGAGCAGGTTCAACGGAAAGTTGAACGGACCGATCGCGACGACGACCCCGATCGGGTCGCGCACCGTGAACAGGAACCGGTGCTCGTTCCCCGAGGGCAGGGCGTAGGCATCGGCCGGGAAGCTCTCCCCGCCGAGGTGGCGCACCTCGTCCGCCGCCAGGTCGAAGACCCCGGCCGCCCGGTCGACCTCGACGCGCGCGTCGACGATCGGCTTGCCCACCTCCGTCGCGATGATCCGCGCGATCGCCTCGCGGTCGGCGCGCACGCGGGCCGCGAGGGCGCGCAAGAGGCGCGCCCGCTCGTGACCGGGGGTCTCGGCCCACGCGGGCGCGGCCCGGTCGGCGGCCTCGACCGCGCGCGCCGCGTCGTCCGCGCCGCCGATCGCGACGCGGCCGACCGGCGTACCCGTCGAGGGGTCCGTGACCGTGCCGTACCGACCGCTCGACGGCGGGACCGACTCGCCGTCGACGAACAGGTCCGCCCGGGCGTCCTCCGGGAGCGCGTCGGCCGACGTCGTCCCACCCTACGCGGGGTCGCCGTAGACGGTGTAGTGCCAGCCCTTGCGGGCCAGGCCCGTCAGGTCGACGTAGATGTTCTTCACGACGGTGAAGTCGTAAAGGGAGTCGGTCCCGAGGTCCTTGCCGAACCCGGACTGCTTGAACCCGCCGTGGGGCGTCTCCGAACCGAGGGGGAGGTGGTCGTTGACCCACACGTCCCCGAAGCGCAGCGCGTTCGTCGCGCGCATCGCGGTGCGCAGGTCCCGGGTCCAGACGCTCCCAGCGAGGCCGTAGGCGACCCCGTTCGCGATCTCGACCGCCTGGTCGAACGCGTCGAACTCGATCACGTCGAGCACGGGTCCGAAGATCTCGCTCTGCGCCACGACCATGTCGGGTTCGACCTCGGAGAGCACCGTCGGCTGGACGAACGCGCCTTTCGCGAGCTTCGGTCCGCCCGACGTCCCGCCCGTCTCGAGCTTCGCCCCCTCGTCGACCCCCTTGTGGACGAAGTCGAGGACCCGCTTCTGGTGGCTGCGGTGGACGAGCGGACCGAGGTCCGTCGTCCGGCGGAGCGGGTTCCCCACGCGGATCGTCTCCGTGCGCTCGAGGAGCCGGTGGACGAACTTCGCGCGGATGTCCTTGTGGAGGATCAGGCGCGTCGCCGCGGTGCAGTCCTGGCCGCCGTTGACGAACCCGCCGACGATCGCCCCCTCGACGGCGGCCGCCACGTCCGCGTCGGCGAAGACGACGAACGGGGCCTTCCCTCCGAGCTCGAGCTGGAGCCGCTTCACGGTCCCGCTCGCGGCCTCCATCACCTTCTTCCCGGTCGCGGTGTCGCCGGTGAGCGAGACCATGTCGACCTTCGCGTTGCGCGTGAGCTCGTCGCCGACGGTCTCGCCCGGCCCCGTGACGACGTTGAGGACGCCGGCGGGGAGGCCCGCGTCCTGGAACGCGCGGCCCAGCTCGAGCGTCGTGAGGGGGGTCCAGCTCGCCGGCTTCAGGACGACCGTGTTGCCGACGACGAGCGCCGGTCCGATCTTCCAGACCGCCATCATGAACGGGTAGTTCCACGGCGTGATCGACCCGACGACGCCCACGGGCTCGCGTCGGAAGATCGTGGTCCCGTCGCCCGTGAACTCGGCCGGGCTCTTCGATTCGAGGGTGCGGCACGCGCCCGCGTAGAAGACGAGGTTGTCGATCGCGAACGGGACGTCCGCATCGGCCGCCTGCTTGATCGTCTTGCCCTGGTTGCGGCTCTCGAGCTCTGCGATCGCCGCGGCGCGCTCGGTGAGGATCCGCGCCGCCTTGAGGTAGACCTCGGCGCGCGCCCTCGGGGGGAGACGCGGCCACGGTCCGCGGTCGAACGCGGTCCGGGCGGCGTCGACGGCGGCCCGCACGTCGGCCCGGTCGGCCCGCGCGACCTCGCCGACGACCTTGCCGTCGTACGGGCCCACCACCGACTGCGTCGCCCCGCTCGCGGCCGGGACCCACGCCCCGTCGATGAGCATTTTCTCCGCCATCGAACCCCGCGACGCGGCCGAGCGCCTCACCCCTCAAGACGGTGCCGGTCGGGACGCCGCAAACGGCCGCGGGGCCCGCCTTGCTAGGATTTATCAAGGATGAACGGCTCGTCGGGCCGGCTTCCTTCGGGAAGGGTGCCCCATGGATCCAAGGAAAACTCGGATAATCGTCGTGGCCGTCGTCGTCCTCGTCATCCTGGCCGGGATCGGGGTCTACCTGTTCCTGCCGAAGGTCTCCGCGTCGAGCAAGGTCATCAAGATCGACCAGGCCGAGGTCCCCGACTCGCTCGACCCCGGGGTCACGTTCTCGACGCCGGGCTGGGCCGCCGTCCTTCAGGTCTACCAGGGCCTGATCGCCTACAACGGGTCGAGCGTGACGAACTTCGTCGGCGTTCTCTCCCAGGGCTGGACCCACACCCCGGACGGGCTCACGTGGAACTTCACCCTCCACCCGGGGATCCACTTCTCGAACGGGGACCCCTGCAACGCCTACGTCCTCTGGTACAGCCTCTACCGGTCCCTGATGCTCGAGCAGGGCCCCCAATTCATCCTCGAGCAGAACTTCTTCACGCCGGACCTCTCGGCGCCGACCGGGCTCAACTACTACTCGAACCTGACCGACATCCAGGCGGCCAACGCGACCCTGGTGGACGACCTCAACACGTGGGACTTCTCGAACCCGTCGGCCGCCGCGATCACCGCGATGGGCCTCGCGAACCAGTCGTTCCGCGCCCTAAGCCCGTCGCTGATCCAGCTCAACGTCGGCTACGGGTACCTCGGGATGGTCCCGTACAACTACCTCTTCGCCTCCCTCGGGGCCCCGACCTCGTACGCCGTCGACCCGATCGTCGTCGACGCGAACGGCGGGGTCCAGGAAGGGCAGGTCAACGACTTCCTCGCGACGAGCATGGTGGGCACGGGCCCGTACCTCCTCTCGGCGTACAGCGGCCAGGGCGGCGGCGGCTACAGCCTCACCCCCGATGCGAACTACTGGGGGGCGTCCGCCTCGGCGCTGGAGCCGGGGAACCTGATGATCCAGCCGGCGAACACGTCGGTGCAGGTGATTTTCCAGGACTCGCTCGACATCACGGTGAACGACCTCACGGCCGGGAACGTCCAGGCCGCGTCGTTCGCGTACGTCGGGCCGTCGACGATCCAGGCGCTCCAGGGCAAGGCGGGGGTCGTCGTCCAGCCCCTCGACACCATCTACGGGGCCACGGGCGGCTCCTGGTGGGTCTACCTCAACGTGAACCAGGCCCCGTTCGACAACCTGAGCGTCCGGATGGCGATCGCCCACGCGATCAACTACACCGAGATCATCGACCAGGCGTTCGGCGGCTACGGCTCGCAGTGGGTCGGGCCGGTCCCGCCGTCGTACCCGTACTACAACCCCGCGGGCCTCTCGCCGTACCCGTACGACCTCGCCCTCGCCCAGGCGGAGATCGCCGCCTCGCCGTGCGCGGCGAACGCGTGCGCGGGGACGCCGATCAGCTACGCCTACCTCGACACCGGGCTCGACTGGTCGGAGACGGCCAACTTCATCGTCTCGGACCTCGCGAAGATCGGGCTCACGATCAAGCCGGTACCGATCTCCCTCGACAACCTCTACACCGAACAGACGCTGTCGAACGGGGTCTGCACGACGACGACGGCCGCGAACGGTGGTCCGTTCTACATGGGCCAGGAGTTCTACACCTCGGACTACATCTCGCCGGACGACTGGACGCAGAACAACGCGTACTCCGGCGGGAGCGCGAACCTCTGCATGGCGGGGTTCGCGAACGACACCGTCGACTACGACACGTACGCCGCGGCGAGCGACCTCAACCCGGCGAACCTGACCGCCTACTACACCGAGATGACCCAGATCATGTACGACAGCTACAGCGAGATCTGGCTCGTCGTCCCGACGGCGTTCGCGGTCTACTCCACGAACCTCCACGGGATGATCCTGAACCCGATGGGCAGCGCCGAGCCGTACGTGCTGCAGTTCAACACGATGTGGCTCAGCTGAGCCGAGGTCGGGCGCGGGACTACGCCGGGGCCGCGCGCGGCGGAGCGGGCGCGAGCTGGAGGAGGCTCTCCGGCGGTACGTCGCCGATCTCCTCCGCGCGGTGGCACGCGACCATCCGACCGGGGGCGCCCGGTGCCGGCCGGAACGCAGGGTCCTCGGCCCAGCACCGTTCGACGACGAACGGGCACCGGGGCGCGAACCGGCATCCGGGTTTCGGGTCGATGAGCGACGGGATGTCGCCGCCGATCCGGTAGCGCGCTCGACGGCGGGCGGTGTCGGCGACCGGCACCGCGGCGAGGAGCGCCTTCGTGTACGGGTGGACCGGGTGCTCGAGCACCTCGCGCACCGGACCGAGCTCGATCAGCTGGCCGAGATAGAGCACCGCGACGCGGTCCGCGGCGAACCGGACCGCCGCGACGTTGTGGGTGATCAGGAGGTAGGAGATCCGCCGCTCCCGCTGGAGCTCGACCAGCCGGTTGAGGATCTGGGCCTGGACCGCCACGTCGAGCGCGCTCGTCGGCTCGTCGAGGACCACCAGCTTCGGGTCGACCGAGAGCGCGCGAGCGATCGACAGGCGCTGACGACCGCCCCCCGAGAACTCGTGGGGATACTGGTCGAGGCAATCCGGGGGGAGCCCGACGGTCGGGAGCAGCTCGCCGACCCGGGCGCGGACCTCCGCCCGACCGAGCGTCGTCTGCGCCCGTATGGGCTCGCCGATGATCTGCCAGACGCGGAGGCGGGGGTCGAGCGAGCCGACCGGGTCCTGGAAGACGACCTGGACGTTCCGCCGCCATCGGCGCAGGGCCGCTCCCGACAGCCGCGTGACGTCCTCGCCGTCGAACCGGAGCCGGCCCGCCGTCGGGTCGTGGAGACGGGCGGCGAGCCAGCCGAACGTCGTCTTACCCGAGCCCGACTCGCCGATGAGCCCGAGGGTCTCGCCCGCCCCGATCGTCACGCTGACGCCGTCCACGGCGTGGATCGACCGCTGCGGCCGGCCCGATAGCAGGTCGCCCGCGGACCGGGTGAGCGGGAACCGTTTCTCGAGACCGACGGCCTCGAGGAGCGGGGGCGCGCTCATGGCATCATGGGCACCTCCGACGCGAAGTGGCACGCGCTGCGGTGGTCGGTGCGGCCCGCGACGGGGTCGAGGGGCGGCGCCGGCTCGACCCGGCACACCGGCCGGGCGATCGGGCACCGCGGGTGGAACCGGCACCCGGGGGGAGGCCGGGAGAGGTTGGGGACCGCGCCCGCGATCGTCGCGAGCGTCCCCTCCGACTTGTACCGGGTCGGCGCCGCCTTGAGGAGCGCCTTCGTGTACGGGTGGCGGGGCGATCGGAACACCTCGTCGACCGGGCCGAACTCGACGAGCCGGCCGGCGTACATGACCCCCAGGTCGTCGGCGGTCTCCGCGATCACGCCGAGATCGTGGCTGATGAACAGGATCGAGGCGCGGACCTCGTCGATCAGCTCCTTCATCAGCGTGAGGACCTGCGCCTGGATCGTCACGTCGAGCGCGCTCGTGGGCTCGTCGGCGATGAGCAGCGACGGCTTGCCGCTCAGCGCGATCGCGATCATGATCCGCTGGCGCATGCCGCCCGAGAGCTCGTGGGGGTAGAGGTTCAGGATCGTCTCGGGGTCGTTGATCCGGACGAGCCTGAGGTACTCGAGGACCTCGCGGCGGTAGTCGGCGCGATCGTACGTCCGGCGCTTCACGGCCTCGGCGACCGGTCCGCCGGGGACGAACGCCTTCGTCACGTCCCCCTTCTCGATCGGCTTCGGGGTCGAGTAGTCGAACGCGGAGAGCTCCGGCAGGAACCTCGGGGCCTGACCGGTCTCGCGGAGGTGGCGGATCCGCACCGCCTCCGCGACCTGGTCGTAGATGCGGAACGCCGGGTTGAGCGAGTTGAGCGGCTCCTGGAAGATCATCCCGATGCCGGTCCCGCGGACCATCGGCAGCTTCCACTTCGGGACCCTCGCGAGGTCGGTCCCGTGGAAGAGGATCCTACCGGCGGTGAGCATCGCCGGGGGCTCGGGGAGGAGGCGAGGGATCGTCTTCGCGAGCGTGCTCTTCCCGCACCCGGTCTCGCCGACGATCCCGACGACCCGCCCGGGGGTCACGTCGAACGAGACGTCGGTGACGGCCTGGAACCGTCCGGCGCCGATGTCGTACTCGACGCTGAGCCCCTGGACCGAGAGGACGGGGTCGGTCATCCCGGCGTAGAGCCCCCCGACTCGAGCGGGGCCGCGTCCGGCGCTTGGGTCGACTCCGGGGGCGGCGTGGGCGCCACCGACCGGACCAGGGCGCGACGGCTGCGCGGGTCGAGCACGTCCCGTAGCCCGTCTCCGAGCAGGCTGAACGCCAGCACGGTGACGAAGATCGCCGCACCGGGGGCGAGGATCGTCCACGGGTGGACCGTGACGAGCGCCGCGGAGTAGTACGACATCATGCTCCCCCACTCCGGGCTCGGACCGGGGTAGGGGATCGGGTGGGCCACGAACCCGATCGTCGAGAACGTCACGAGGACCGTCCCGATGTCGAGCGTGAAGTAGACGAGGACCGGGTCGAGGACGTTCCGCAGGACGTGGCGGAGGACGATCCGGCCGTCCTTGACGCCGGCGGCCCGCGCGGCCGTGATGTACGGGAGGTGCTTGATCGCGAGCACCTCGCCGCGGACGAGGCGGACGTAGTACGGCCACCACGTCACCGAGACCGCGAGGATCGCCTGCCAGACCCCGCGACCGAGCGAGACGCCGATCGCGAGGGCCAGGATGAGGCTCGGGAACGAAAGGAAGACGTCGGTGACCCGCAGGATGACCGTGGCGACGGCGCCGCCGACGGACCTCGGGCGGTCCCAGTAGCCCGCGATGAGACCCAAACCACCGCCGAGCAGCAACGCCGACCCCGCGATCACGAGCCCGATCCCGAGGTCCAGGGGGATGGCGAGGACGACGTTCGAGTAGATGTCGAACGAGTTCCCGTCGGTCCCGAACGGGTGGGCCCAGCTCGGGCCCTGGTTGAAGACCCCCGTCGATTGCGTGGGCGCGTACGGCGCCACGACGCGCGGCGCCACGGCGCCGATGACCCCGACGACGATCAGGAACGCGACCAGCAGGAAGCCGACAAGCGAGAGCGGGTTCGCGCGCAGGATTCGCCAGAACGTACCGAGCGCGCCGATCCCCTCCTCCGTCGACCGCAGTCGGCGGGTCCCGCGCGCGGGGGCGCTCGTCGCCTGCGTTGGGGCGGGGCTCGACGCTCCCACCGACTACCTCCACTCCACGCGCGGGTCGAGGACCCCGTAGAGGATGTCCGCGATGAGGTTCGCGACGACGACGCCGATCGCGAACACCGCGACGACGGCGATCGTCCCGTCGAAGTTGGGCGCCGTGATCGACTCGAAGGCGTACGCGCCGACGCCCGGCCAGATGAAGATCTTCTCGATGACGACGGTCCCGGCGAGGAGGCCGCCCGCCGTTACGCCGAGCACGGTCGTCGTCGTGATGAGGGCGTTGCGCAGCGCGTGCTTGTAGAGGACCCAGAACTCGGAGAGCCCCTTCATCCGCGCTGTCTTGACGTAGTCGAGGGGGAGGACCTCGAGCATCGAGCTGCGCGTCATCCGCGTGACGATGCCCATGTTGATGAACGCGAGGACCGCCGCGGGCAGGATCAGGTGCGAGATCGCGTCGGCGACCCAGGGGAGGTTGCCCGCGAGCAACGCGTCCACCACCGACATGTGGGTGTACTCCGGGAACGGTGGGGGCTTCGTCGAGAAGGCGCCGCCGGAGGGGAGCCCGAGCGCCGGCGCGAGGAAGATGGCGGCGAGCACCGCCCCCAGGTAGGTCGGGGTCGCCCAGCCGCTCAGGTAGAAGATCCGGACCAGGTGGTCCTTCCAACGACCCGCCGCCTGGGCCGCCACGACCCCGAGCGGGATCCCGATCACGACCATCAGGAACAACGCGGCGAGGACGAGCTCGACGGTCGCCGGGACCGACGCCGCGATCGCCGGGAAGACGGCGACCCCGGTCTGCGACGCGCCCCAGTCGCCGTGGAGGAGGTTACCGAAGTACTGGGCGAACTGGTCGAGCAACGGACGATGGAACGTCGCGTGGCAGTTCGCGAGGGTCCCTCCCTTCGCGTGCGGGTACCAGACCGCGCACGGGTCGATGACCGAGACGTGGGTGAAGAAGAACGTCAGGACGATGATCCCGAACAGGACCGGGAGGAGCTGGAGCAGCCGCTTTCCGACGAAGATGGCGAGGTCGCCCGGGCTCCGACCCACGCCTATCGACCTCCCCGGCCGCGCCGTGCGCGGAGCCCGGGCGAAGGCGTCACAGCCGCGCAACCCCGGGCGGCTACTAATACGTGCTGACCGCCGATCGCTCTCGGCGGTCGAGGCGGCCCGCTCGGCCCCGCGTCGCACCTAGGCGAGGTAGTCGCGCGGCAGGGTCCGGAGCTCCCGGAACGTCCCCTGGAGGACGGAGAGGAACTGGTCGACGTCCTTCTCCGTGTGGGCCGAGGAGAACGTGATCCGCTCGTAATTGTCGGGGTGGGTGTAGATCCCCTTGTCGAGCAGCAACTGGTGGTGGCGGAGGTAGAGGTTCCAGTCGATCTGGAGCGACTCGCGGTAGTTCAGGATCTTCTTGCGGCGCGTGAAGAAGAACTGGAGCATCCCGTTCACCGACTGGACGAGGACGTTCAACTTGGCGTCGCGCGCCGCCTCCTCGATCCCCTTCTCCATCCGCTCGGTGAGGCGGCCGAAGCGTGCGTAGAGGTCCTCGCCGCCCCGCTGGAGCAGCTTCAGGTTCGCGAGCGAGACGGCCATGGAGAGGTTGTTCGCGAAGTAGGTGCCGCCGAACGAGACGCGGCCCGGGGCGATCAGGTCCATCAGCTCGGCCTTCCCCGAGACGGCCGATACCGGGACGCCCCCGCCCATCGCCTTGGCCCAGCACGAGATATCGGGCTCGACGCCGTAGAGCTGCTGGGCCCCGCCGGGGGCGACCCGGAAACCAGTGAACACCTCGTCGAAGATCAGGAGGAGGTCGTTCGCCTTCGTGATCTCGAGGACCTGTTTGAGGTAGTCCTGGGCCGGCGCGATGATGCCGGCGTTCGCCATGATCGGCTCCATGATCACCGCGGCCAGCCGGTCACGGTAGCGCTTGACCATCCGCTCGAGCGACGGGATCGAGTTGTACGGTGCGACCATCACGTAGTCGGTGACGCCGGGCGGGATCCCCGCGGAGTTCGGGAGCGGTCGGGGGTACTCGTCGAGCCCCGCGACGATCGGCGGCGCCTCCGCGCTGATCAGCGCGTAGTCGTGCTGCCCGTGGTAGTGGCCCTCGAACTTGAGGATCCCGTCCTTCCCCGTCACGGCGCGCGCGAGCCGGATCGCGTTCATCGTCGCGTCGGAGCCGTTCGAGCAGAACGCGACGCGCTCGGCGTTCGGAACGAGCTTGCGGAAGATCTTCGCGACGTCGATCTCGAGCTCAGTCGGGGACGCGAAGTGGAACCCGAGCTCGGCCTGCTGGACGATCGCTTTGACCATCTCGGGGTGGGCGTGGCCGTTGATCAGGCACCCGTAGGCCAGGTTGAAGTCGAGGTACTCGTTCTCGTCCTCGTCCCAGATCCGGGCGCCCTTGCCGCGCGCGATGAACGGAGGGCACGGGTCGTAGCTCGCCACCCGAATGAGCGAGCTCGTCGAGTTGGGGATGTGCTTCTTGCCCTCCTCGAAGAGCTTCGCGCTCTTCTTCAGCTTCGGCACCAGCCGCGCGATCGGGATCGGGAGCGGCGGGGGCGCGTCGGCGTCGGCCGAGGTGTCGGCCCGCTCGCCCGCCTTCTCGGCGGCCTTCTCCGCCGCTCGCTCGGCCGGCCGCGCCGCCTCCGGCGACGGGGCCTCGGCCGAGGGGGTCGCGCCCGCCCGGAGCGCGTCGAAACGGCCCAGGCCGGGTCGGGTCAGACGGCCGTCGACGACGGGTGGAGGGAGCTCGGCCGCCGCGTTCGAGCGGGCCGGCAGGGCGGGTTCCGTCTCCACCATATGAAACACATCCGAAGCACTTTGGCCAGCCGGAGGAGGCTATATATAATTGGCTAAGGGCGAGAATGTGGAATACCCGAGATGCAACGTACACCAAGTCGAATGTTGGGCTATGGTATAGGCCCGTAGGATTCAACTACGGTTAGATTGAGCTTCACGACCGCTTCGAAACGGCATGATTTCAACGGTGTTCGAACGGATTGACCCGCGGGTCGACCGGAGGCAGGGGGGGCTCGGGCGGGTGGATGCTCGTCGCGATCCCGCGCGCGGCCAGGGCCGCCCGGAACGGTCCCGGTGGGATCGAACGCTCCGGCGGGACGACCCCGCGCGCGGTGACGTCGCCGCCCGCGATCATCTCGGCCCCGATCGAGCCGCCGATCCCGACCGCGTACTCCGTCGCCGACAGCTTCCAGTCGGGTCGGGGCGGGAAACGGGCGACGGCGTGCCGGCTCTCGGACCGGCCGCCGACGGTACCGGTGAGCTCGATGTCCATGACCTCCCAGTCGTTCGGAACGATCCCTTCCGGAACCCCGAGGAGCTTCTCGCGCTTGAGCAAGGACAAGGTGAAGTCGCGGGGAACGACTCGGACACCACGGACCTCGAGCGGCTGGTCGGAGGCGAGGCCGAGGAGCGCCATCGTCCGCAGCACGTCGATCCCCGGACCGCCCTCCTTCCACTCGACGTGCCCGACCCCTTTCGACGCGAGCGATTGCGGCAGCGTCGCGGGCTCCGAGTGTAGGGTTCGGTAGACCCGGACGCGGCCGACCGGGGAGGGGAACTCGTACTCCTCGGCGCCGCTCATCGCCCGCTCCTCCGAGTACCGACCGTCCTTCCAGACCATCGCCGGCATCACCATCTCGTCGAGGAAGGTGCTCGGCGACCACGTGAAGAGGATCTCAGGTCCGCCCTCGGTGAAGTCCCGCCAGCCGTCCCGGATCACGATCGACTCGACGCGGTCCATCCCCTCGGCCGCCTGGCCGGCGAGGACGTTCGAGACCCCCGGTACCTGACCGAGCCCGGGGATCGCGACGAGACCGGCCGAGCGGAACCGCTCGTCCCACTCGAGCTGGCGGCGCGTCATGTGGAACAGCCCCCCGAAATCGAGGTAGGGCACGCCGGCGGTGAGGCACCCGGCCATCACGTCCAGGTTGAAGTTGTACTGAACGGCGTTGACGCAGACGTCCGCCCCGGTGAGCGCGGCGGCGATCGACGCTGGGTCCCGAACGTCCACCCGTTGGGCGTGGGCCGACGCTCCGGCGTTCCGCGCGGACGTCTCGGCGAGAGCGAGGTCGAGGTCACCCACGAGGATCCGGTCGAACCGGCCGCCGCGGGCCAGGTCGCGGACGGTGCACCGCCCCGTCAGACCGCCGCCCCCGAGCACGACCGCCTTCATGGCCGCGGCCAGTCGTTTCGCCTATGGATAGTTTCCCCGCACGCGGGGCGCGGGTAGAATAAGCGCGCTACGTTTCGGTCGCCACGATGCGGAACGCTCGGTTCCGTGGCGACCTTTCCCTGGCCCACGAGGGCCTCCAGGTCGTGTTAGGGTTCGGGGTCGGTTCGCTCCACGGACTCCTGGGCGTAGCGGAACTGCTCGAACGGTCCGTCTACGAACCCGCATCGCTGCGCCGCACCCCGGACGGTTTCGAGTTCACGCTGTTGAATCCCCCGCTTCGCATGGGGGCGTTCCGCTCCGCCCGCCTTCTCTGGAACGGCGTCGCCGTCGCGCCGGACCGGGTGGCGGTTCGGCCGGGGCTCGCGGCCACGTGGATCCCCTTCTCGGCCATCGACGCCGCCCACCCGGTCGACCTACCGGTCGGGGAGCGGAACGTCTTCCGGGCTCACCCCGAGCCCGCTCCGGCGGGCCGACAGCGGGTGCGGCTCGAACTGCACAGCGTAGCGATACCTCCGATGGTCTGGTTCGAGTTCGCGGACGAGGCCCGGCCGGTAGGGGGGAGGACGTGAGCAGCCCCACCGACGCTCTGCCCGCCGCCCCCCCGCTGCTCGACCTCGTGGCCCCGGCGCCCACCCAACCGATCCTGCTGACCGGACGCGCGTCGGCGGTCGTGCTGAGCGGCTCGGGCGAGGTGGCGCTCCCCCTCGAGACCCGGGGCGGGGTCGTCGAGTGGGGCGGAGCGTACGGCCAGGGGATCCGACTGACCGGTCCGTGGCGGGTGTCGGGCCTTCTCGACGGGGTGACCCATCCCCTCGCGGCGACGCTCGAACGACTCCGCGCGACGCGCTGGGGGGTCGACTCGTGGCACCGCTGGGGGCGGGTGGAGGTCCATCACGAGGTCGTCGCGCTGCCGACCGCCCCCGGCGCGGCGCGACGCCTGACGCTGCGGTCGGACCAACCGGTCGCGCTGCGGGTCGACGCCAAGTGGTCTCCGTTCCTCGCGCCCGTGCTCGTCGAGGGGATCAAGCCGTACGAGTACCAGGTTCGGACCCGGGGCGGGACGATCGTGACCGCCGCCCACGCGTGCGCGCTCGCCCTCGCGTCCGACCCGCTGCCCTTCGAACTCGCCCTCGACGGCCGACCGTGGATCGGCGGCTCGTTCCGTGGTGAGGTCGGTACGATCCGCACGAGCCACGCGATCGAACTGGAGGCGAACACGCCCCGCCAGCTCACCTGGGTCGTGTGGGGAGGGCTCGCGTCCGCGCTCGACGCGGCCCCCACGGTCGGCGCCGAGACGCTCGCCGTCGCGTCGCCGCTGTCGGCCCTTTCGGCGCGACCGTGGCAAGCATGGATCGCACGTACCCCGGAGCTGTCGTTCCCGGACGATCCCCTCCTCGAGCGGGCGTACGATCTGGCCCGCGGGGCGCTCCGTGCCCTCTACACGGAACCGCAGCCGGGGATGACCGGGCTCGTCGCCGGCTACCCCTGGTACGCGGCCCTCTGGTGCCGCGACCTCGCCTGGATGCTGCCGGCCGTGATCTGGCTCGGCGACGCCGAGTGGGCCCAGGCGTCGATCGAGACCGTGCTGCGCTACCAGGCGAGGGCGAGGATCCCTCTGCTCGGCGCGGAGGTGGGCGAGCTGCCGATGCAGGTGTCGCCGGGACCGGTGTTCCTTTTCGGCACGTCGGACACCTCGCTCTACTACCCCGACCTCGTCCGGCGCCTGGTCGACCATTCCGGACGGCTGGACGCGGCCCGAGCCTGGTGGCCCCACTTGCGCGCCATCGCGGGATGGGCGCGAGCGAAGACCGACCCCGCGAGCGGCCTGATCGCGAACGGGGGCGAGGTGGCGGAGATCCGCGACGCGGCGATGTCGGTGGGCTCGGTCCACTTCGGGATCGACGCGGTCGACACGACGATCTGGGATTCGACGGACCGCCGCGATCACGCCATCGACGTCCAGGTGCTCTACCACGGCGCGCTCACCGCGCTCGTCGACCTCGGTCAGCGCCTCGGCCTACCGACCGATGCGGCCGATTGGACCGGTCACGCGGCGGGGATCGCCCGCGGTCTCGCGGACCGGTACGTCTGGCCCGAGGAGTCGTACCTCTACGACTCGCTCCGGCGCGACGGGACCCCGGTGGAGCACGTCCGCCCGAACGCGCTGCGCGTCGTGAGCGCCGGACTGCTCGCGGCCGACCGAGCGAAGTCGATCGTCGAGCGCGCGGGACGCCCCGACCTAGCGACCTCGTGGGGGGTGCGAACGCTCTCCGACCGCGACCCTACGTTCGACCCTCGAGCGTACCACGACGGTCAGGTCTGGACAATCGCCACGGCTTGGGCCTCCGATGCTGCGTTCGCGGTCGGCGAGGTCGACCGCGCGATGGGCTACCTCCACCAGAACGCCGAGCGGATCGTTCGAGAGCACGGCCTCGCGCAGGAGTGCTACCGCGGCGACGCCGACGCGCCGTTCGACTCCTGCTTTCTCCTCGGATTCAGCGTCGCGCCGTTCCTCTCGCTCCTCTTCGAGCGGCTCTGGGGGCTGCGGGTCGAGGCGGGACGCGGCGTCCTGAGCGTCCTGCCGGAGTTCCCCGCCGGTTGGCGCTCCGCCTCCGTGCGCCACCTGCGGGTCGGCGAAGGCTACGTCGACCTCGCCTGGTCGAACGGGGCTCTCGAAGCGGCCTGGGCCGGCCCAGCGCCCCTCGAGATCCGCGTAACGGGGGCGTCCGATCGGCTCGAACCGGGCGGCCGGTGCTCGCTGCCCCTACCGGGGCGCGAACCGTCATAAGCCGCCGGCTGTCGCTCGACGACCGATGCCGAACGCGATCGAGGTCCACGGTCTCAAGAAGACCTACGGCGACCTCGCCGCCGTTGACGGGGTCGACTTCGTCGTCCCGACGGGTCGGGTCTTCGCGTTCTTGGGCCCGAACGGCGCCGGCAAGACGACGACGGTCGAGATCCTCGAAGGCGTTCGCAAACGCTCCGAGGGGGAGGTTCGGGTGCTCGGGCTCGACCCCTGGGAGGACGGCGCGCGCCTCCACCCTCAGGTCGGTGTGATCCCCCAGGAGTTCCGCTTCTTCGAGAAGATCCATCCGGACGAGGCGATCCACTACTACGGCGTCCTGTTCGGCACGTCGCCCGACCCGGAGAAGCTCCTGCGCCTCGTCGGGCTCTCGGACAAGGCGACCGCGAAGTTCGACACGCTCTCGGGGGGCCAGAAGCAAAAGCTTGGCCTCGCCCTCGCGCTCGTCAACGACCCCAAGGTCTGCTTCCTCGACGAGCCGACCACGGGGCTCGACCCACAGGCGCGGCGCGCGATCTGGGACGTCATCCGGCAGCTCCGTTCCGAGGGTCGCACCGTGTTCCTGACGACGCACTACCTCGAGGAGGCCGAGCTGCTCGCCGACCAGGTCGCGATCATCCACCACGGCAAGATCATCGCGAGCGGGACCCCCGAGGAGATCATCGCGGCCCACGGCGGACGCGAGCGCCTCACGGTCGAGGGCCCGCCGTCGCTCGCCCAGTACCTCAACCAACGCCTCGGGGTCGCGGCGCGCGCCGTCGACGGGCGCGTCGAGGTCCCGATGCGCGAGCGCGGGGACGCGCTCAAGGTCCTCACGGCGCTCGAGGCGAGCGGCATCCCCTGGCAGCGGTTCGCGACGGCCCACGACACCCTCGAAGACGTTTTCGTCGCGCTCGTGGGGAAGATGGACGACGGCGTGCTGAAGGCGGAGGGAGCCGCGTGAACCCCAACCGCATCTTCGCCGACCTCGTCGTCTTCGCGCGCGGCTACTTCCGCAATCCAATCGGGCTGTTCTTCTCTCTCTTCTTCCCGATCATCCTGGTGAGCATCTTCGGCGTGATCTTCAGCTCGGGGAGCTCACCCGTCACGATCCACGTGGTGAACCAGGACTCACCGTCGAACACTTCGATCCAGTTCCTTTCGGACCTCAACAAGACCGGGGCGGTGAACGTCGAGCTGACGAGCGACGGGGATCTCTCCGGATTCCTCGCGAGCAATTCGTACCCGGTCGGACTCATCATCCCGAAAGGGTTCGCGGCCGCCCTCGCGAACCACACCCCGATCGCTCTGACGATGTACGGGAACCCGCAGGACCCGACGTCGGTGGGCATCGCCGAGTCCGCGGTCGCGACGGTGGGGAACGACTACAGCTACCGCGCCGCGAACAGCACCCCGATCGTCTTCCTCCAGGTCCACCCGGTGGGCAGCACGCTGTTCACCAGCATCGACTACCTCGTCCCGGGACTGATCGGTTTCTCGATCCTCACGAGCCCGATGTTCTCGATGGTCGAGATCTCGGCGTCGTACCGGAAGGACGGGCTCTTCCGCCAGCTCTCCCTCACGCCCCTCACGAAGGGGGAGTGGCTCACCGCCAAGATCCTCTGGTACATCGTGCTCACGTTCATCTCCGCCGGCGTGATGGTCGGCATGGGCGTCTTCGTCTTCCACGCCCACGTGACCCTCGTCGTCGGACTCCTCCCGTTCCTGATCCTCGGTCCCGTCTTCTTCGTCGCGTTAGGGATGCTCGCCGGGAGCCTGGCGAAGACCGTCGAGACCGCCGCGGTGATCGGGAACGTCGTCACTTTCCCGATGATGTTCCTCTCGGGAACGTTCTTCCCGGTCGCGCTGTTCCCCGAGCCGTGGCGCACCGTCGCGCACTACCTGCCGCTGTTCTACGTGATCGACGGAATGGACCGCGTGATGCTCTTCAACAACCTCGCCGGCGCGTTGCCGGACATCGCCTTCATCGCCGTCGCGTCAGTGCTGACGTTCATCGCGGCCGTCCTGACCTTCCGCTGGCGGGCGGAGTAGGCGACCGACGATGGCCGGCCCCGAACCACCGGGCGTCGACCCGACCGCGTTCCGGCGCGCGATCGCCCGGTGGGCGACGGGCGTCGCCGTCGTCACCGCCCGGGACGGCGGGGTCGACGGGGGCCTCACCGTGAACGCCCTGCTCTCGGTCTCGCTCAACCCTCCGATGCTCCTGGTCTCGCTCACCCACGACGCCGACACGACGGCGATGATCGAGCGGTCCCATCGGTTCGCTGTCAGCCTGCTCGCGGCGTCCCAGCAGCCGTGGAGCGATCGGTTCGCGCAGACGATCCCGAGCGCGGAGAAGTTCCTCGGCGTGCCGGTCCACCGCGGCCGGGACGGTATCGCCCTCCTCGACGGGACGCTCGGGGCGTTCGAATGCGAGCTCGAGCGCACGATCCCGGTCGCGGACCACCACGTGCTCGTCGGCCGGGTCGTCCGGATCGAGCCCGGGGTCGACGCGGCCCCGCTCCTCTTCTACCGGAGCCGATACGGCGAAGCGTCGGCGGCCGACACGATCCGGCTCCCCCCAGGCAAGCCCTGAGCGGGCTCCGTCACCGTTATTCCTCCGCGGAGCGCGCGGGGGTCGTGGCGCGTGCCCCGAAGGTCCGCTCGGTCCGGGTCGCGATCATCGGCAGCGGCCCGGCCGGTCTCACCGCGGCGCTCTACTGCGCTCGGGCCAGCTTGAAGCCCCTCGTCATCGGCGGCGTCCCCGCGGGCGGGCAACTGATGCTGACGACGGACGTCGAGAACTACCCGGGCTTCCCGGAGGGAATCCAGGGGCCCGAGCTCGTCGAGCGGATGCGCCAGCAGGCGGCGCGGTTCGGCGCTGAGTTCGTCGACGACAACGTCACGGCGGTGAAGCTCGACCGACCGCCGTTCCGGCTCGAGCTCGGCGAGTCGAGCGTCGTGGCGGCCGACACGGTGATCGTCGCGACCGGCGCGAACGCTCGCTGGCTCGACCTCCCCTCGGAGCAGCGGCTGCGCGGCCACGGCGTCTCCGCGTGCGCCACGTGCGACGGGTTCTTCTTCAAGGGGCGCCACGTCGCGGTGATCGGCGGGGGCGACTCGGCGATGGAGGAGGCGCTGTTCCTCACGAAGTTCGCCGACCACGTCACGGTCGTCCACCGGCGCTCCGAGCTGCGGGCGAGCCGGATCATGCAGGAGCGGGCGCGATCGCACCCGAAGATTTCGTTCCTGTTCGACACCGAGGTCGAGGAGGTGCTCGGGAAGGAGACGGTCGCCGGCCTTCGGGTCCGACACGCCAAGACCGGTCGGGTCGAGGAGCTCCCCGTTCAGGGGCTGTTCCTCGCGATCGGGCACGTCCCCGCCACCGAGGTCTTCCGCGGCCAGCTCGACCTCGACGCGAAGGGGTACCTCAAGACGACCCACAACACGCGGACGAACGTCCCTGGCGTCTTCGGAGCGGGGGACGTCTACGACCACCGCTACCGCCAGGCCGTTAGCGCGGCGGGGCTCGGCTGCATGGCCGCGCTCGACGCCGAGAAGTACCTTGCGGAGCACGGGCTCTCCGACCAGCCTCCGGCGTCGCACTCGTAGCGACCCCCCGGCGCCGCAGGTTCCCGCTCGAGAAGCCATTAATAAGGTCCGGGCGGGTGGCACGCGAGGGACGGTCGTGGCCGGCAAGAAGAGCCTGCACATCGAGTCGAGCGGCCAGCTCTGCGTCTACTGCGGCGCGTGCGTCGGCGTCTGCCCGCTCAACTGCATCTTCCTCGACGAGACGCGCATCACGTTCGACGAGCGGATCTGCACGCGGTGCGAGATCTGCGTCAAGGCGTGCCCCGTCGGCGCTATCGAGATCGACTGAGGCTGGGGAGGTCGAGCCGGCATGGTGAAGGACCTTACGACCGACGTCCTCGTCGTCGGGGCCGGCCCCTCGGGCTCGATGACCGCGAAGTTCGCGGCGAAGAACGGCGCGAAGGTCCTCATGATCGAGAAGCGCCAGGAGATCGGCAGCCCCGTCCGCTGCGGCGAGGGGATGAGCAAGGACTGGCTCAAGGAGGTCGGGATCGCGCCCAGCCCCCGATGGATCAACGTCGAGGTCGAGGGCGCGCGGATCTTCTCGCCCAGCGAGCAGTGCTTCGAGATCAACGAGAAGAGCGCGGGGAACGAGGTCGGCTACGTCGTCGAGCGCGACGCGTTCGATAAGCAGCTCGCGATCGACGCCGCCAACGCGGGCGCCGAGATCCTCCTCAAGACCTCCGCGACGGGCATCCTCAAGGACGGCGGTCGTGTCGTCGGGGTGAGGGCCAAGGCGTTCGGCGAGCCGTTCGAGATCCGCGCCAAGGTGACGATCGGCGCCGACGGGTTCGAGTCCCAGGTGGGCCGATGGGCCGGGCTCCCCACCAACCTCGCGCTCCGCGACATGGACTCGTGCCTGCAGTACCGCATGACCGACGTCGAGTGCGACACGCGCTACTGCGACTTCTACCTCGGTAGCGTCGCTCCGGGCGGCTACGTCTGGATCTTCCCCAAGGCCGACGGCCTCGCGAACGTCGGGATCGGCGTCCAGCTCTCCCAGATCAAGGAGCCCGCCGCGGCGCGGACGTACCTCGACAAGTGGATCGCGGCGCACCCCGGCTACGCGAAGGGGAAGACGATCGACGTCGTCGGCGGCGGCGTCTCGATCGCCCCGCCCCTCAAACAGACTACCGCCGACGGAGTGATGATCGTGGGGGACGCGGCGCGGATGATCGACCCGCTCACCGGCGGTGGGATCGCGAACGGGTGCCTCGCCGGGAAGCTCTGCGGTGAGGTCGCGGCCGACGCGGCGCTGAAAGGGACCCCCACCAAGGAGTTCTTCCAGGCGTACGAAAAGGGCTGGCGGCTTCGGCTCGAGGAGAAGCTCTACCGCAACTGGCTCGCCAAGGAGAAGCTCTGCTCGCTCTCCGATGCGACGTTCAACAAGGTCGTCGACGCGCTCCAGGGCGTCAAGCTCCAGAAGCTCACCGTCCACAACATCCTCAAGGCGGTGCGCGACAAGTACCCCGAGGTCACGAAGGAGTTCGAGGCGTTCCTCTAGTCGCGGCCATGCCCGGCGCTCCGAACCGACCCCCCGAGATCGAACCGGCCGCGACCACGGCCGTTCCGACGGACGAGACCGCGCGACGCTTGATCCGGCGCCTGGGACCGGCGCGGATCGCGCTCCACCTGGACGTCTGGAAGGGCGCCCCCTCGCCCGAGCTCCTCCAGCCGCTCCAGCACGCGGAGAAGAACTTCGCCGCCGGCGACCTCGTGACGGCGAGCGGCAACCTGGACCAGCTCGCGATCCGCTTCGCCGAGCCGCGGTGGCCGCTGCTGCCGGCTCCGTTCAAGGAGCTGCGGCAGAAGATCCCGGCGCCGCAGCCGCCGCAGTGGAACCCCGACTTCAAACTGACCCCCGAGGAGCGCGAGAAGGTCCTCGAGCGCCGCGCCGCCGAGCTCCAGCTCGCGCTCGCGAAGGCGGCGATCGATTGGGGAGCGGCCCACCAGATCGACCTCGCGGACCTCGGGCCCCACCTCGAGGGGGCCACCGCCGCCCTCGGTGTCGAGGGGCGCGAGGCGTTCTGGGGCGAGATCGACCGCATCTGGCAGACCGTCCGAGAGCGCGTCCCGATGCCGACGCCCGCTCGGACCCGTCCCGCCGCCGCCGAACCGGTCGAGCCGGCGTGACCCCGTTCCGCCGCCCGTCGGGCGCGAGCCCGCAACGCGAGGACGTCGAGGGCTTCCTGGAAGGGGTCTCGTACCGGGTCGCTCAGCAGCCCGCGGACGTGAGGGGTGAGCTCGTCCCCGAGATCGCTCGCGCCGTCGCCGCGCTGAGGGATTCGGACCTGACGACCGCCGAAACGATCCTGCTGGCCGCCGACCGACGCATGGACGAGGTGGAAGGGGAGCGCGAGCTCGCCGAGTTCCCCCGAGGGCTCGTCGACTATGTGCCCATCGGCGACCGGGGTCGACCAACCCCGAACGACGACGACCCGCTCGCCAACCGGATCCGACTGGTCGGGCGGCTCCTCGATGTCCGTCGGTCGCAGGGACGGGATGTCGACGCCGCGACGGAGACGATCCGGTCGGCGGAGGCGGCCCTCGCCCGCGGCGACCGCGGCGCGGCCCGGTCGCTGTGCGACCGAGCGCACGCGACGGCGGAAGCCGATACGCCGGCCCCGCCGGACCCCGAGGGTTAATGAGGGGTGGACCCGTGGACGGCCGTCGATGAGCCCGGTGCGGTTCGGCACATTCTCGATCGTCGCGTGCGACCGCGAACGCGCCGAATGGGGGATCGCGGTCCAGTCGAGGTTCCTCGCGGTCGGCGCCGTCGTCCCGTGGGCCCGCGCCGGCGTCGGCGCGATCGCCACCCAGGCGTGGGCGAACGTCCGGTACGGCCCCGAGGGGCTCGAGCTCCTCCGGAAGGGCGCGAGCGCCGACGACGTCGTGAAGAAGCTCACCCAGGCCGACGCGCGCCGCGACGACCGCCAGGTCGGCGTCGTCGACGCCGCCGGGCGCTCCGCAGCGTTCACCGGGTCGAAGTGCCTCGACTGGGCGGGCCACCAGACCGGACCCGGGTACGCCTGCCAGGGGAACATCCTGTTCGCCCCCGCCGTCGTGAAAGGCATGGCGCGCGCGTTCGAGTCGACGCCCGGCGACCTGCCGGAGCGGCTGCTTGCGGCGCTCTCGGCCGGGCAGCGCGAAGGCGGCGATCGGCGCGGCATGCAGTCGGCCGCGCTCCTGATCGTCCGGGACAAGGGCGGCTACGACGAGGGGAGCGACCGCTGGGTCGACATCCGGGTCGACGACCACCCGTCCCCGATCGAGGAGGTGAAGCGATTGTTCCGCCTGTACGACCTCACCCTCCTGAGCCGCGAGGACCCGTCGACATTGGTCCCCCTCACTCCCGAGGTCGCCCAGGTCGTGCAGCACCACCTCAACGTTCTGGGCTACTACATCGGCCGGCTCACCGGCCAGTGGGACGAGGCGACCGCGGCTGCGTTCGTGAAGTTCCTCAACGAGAACAACTTCGAGAACAAGGCCCGGGCCGACCAGAAGGTCTGGCCGTCGATCCTCGACTACCTCCAGGAGAAGGCGGGCGAGGAGACCGTCCGACGGTCGAAGACCGTGGCGATCGTCCCGAACGCCCTCGACCGCGGCCCGGGCGCCCAGTCGGGAGGGAGTCCATCCCCGAGCCGGAAGGGATCGGCCAAACACGCTCCGTAGAGGTCCGGATCGAGCGCCGGTACGATTCGCCGGCGCTCGCCGAGCGGATCCTCCGGGCCCTCGCCGCGGACCAGCCCGACTACGTTCACGCGGAGCACGAGGGGGGCCTCGTGCGCTTTCGGGTCCGCGCCGCCTCGGCGGCGAGCGTTCGCACGACGCTCGAGGACCTACTCGCGTGCCTCCAGACCGCGGAGGCCGCGAACGACGTCAGCCGGCTCCCGCCGCCACGTCCCGCAGCCACGCCCGACCCTGACGAGTGAGCTCCGGCAGGACCTCGTCCCATCGCCCCGCGATCGCGAGGTCGACCGGCGAGGACCGCGCCGTAGCCGGGTCCGCGTTCACGGCGAGGATCGTGCCGGCGCGCCGGAACCCGATCAGGTGGTTCGGTCGGGCGCTCGCCCCGACGAGGATCGCGAGGTCGGGCTCGAGCGACTGCCCCGTGAGCCCGACCTGGAGCTGGCGCGGCACCCACCCGGCGTCCACGACCTTGCGCGTCGCGACGACCGCCGCGCCCCACGAGGCCGCGATCGACCGCACGGCCGCGACGCCGTCGGGCCCCCCGACGCCCAGGCCGACGGCCACGACCAGCCGAGCGTCGGCCGGGGAGCGCCAATCGTCGTCGAGCTCGACTGACTCGCCCAGGAACTCGAGCCTCGGAGCCGGCAGCGTGGCCGCAACCCGCGTCACAGGAACGTCGCTCACCGCGCCGACCGTCGCCGATCTCGAGGGACCCGGTCGGAGCGTCGCGAGCGCCGGTCGGGTGCGGGACCGGACCTCGGCAAGGATCCCTCCCCCGAAGGCGGGCTTCCAGAAGGCGAGCGTCCCGTCCGGTTCGACGTCGAGCCCGACCGCGTCGCCCGTCAGGCCGAGCCCGTGGCTCGCGGCGACCCGGCCGGCGACCGCGCGGCCAAACTCACCGGCGTCGAACACGAGCCCCATCAGGGCGGAGTTCCGGAGGAGCAGCTCGGACACCCCCGCGGCGGCGACCGCGTCCTCGATGCGCTCCGCGCGGTGCTCGACCCACCGGACCTCACTCGCTCCCTCCCTCCCGAGCGCCTCTCGCTCCGGGGGTGTCGGCTCTCGACCGACCCAGCCGACGGAGATCCGGGCGCGCGGGACGGATCGACGTATCTCAGCGACGATCCTCTCGCCGGACGTCGAGAGCCCTCCGCGTGCGTCGCTGACGAAGGCGAGGAACTCCACGCCGGCCGAAGGCTCGTTCCGCGCGGTCGTCAGTGGCTCGAGGGCCACCTTCGGGCGTCGAACGAGCTCTCGGGCCGCCGCGAGCGCCTGGGTGGCGCGCTCCGCGACGGGGCCGTCCTCGAAGCATCGTGGCGACCGGGTGGGAGCGACCTCGCGGAGGCGCCCGACGATCGTCGGGGAGCCGCCCTCACCGACCTGGTCGGGAGCGAGCCCGACCTCGGCCAGCGACCATCGCTCCACACCGCGACGGGAGGCGGCTTCGCGGGCGGCGTCGGTCGGCTTGAGGAGCTTGGCGATCTTCTCGCCGATGCTGACGACCGCCGGCACGGGGATCCGGTACCGGGCGGCGCCGGTCTCGGTGTCGGCCTCCACCTCGAGTCCGTCGTTCCCGCGGCGCGCCAGTCGCCGGGCGGCGGAGACGTACGGTCGCTGGAGGAGGGTGGCGATCTGCGGGCCTACTTGACCGGTCTCGGAGTCCGTGGACCATCGCCCCGCGAGGAGGACGTCGCTGGTGAGACGGGTCGCCGCGCGGGCGAGCACGCGGGCCGTGACGAGCGTGTCCGACCCGGCGAGGGCCGGGTCGCTGACGAGCACGGCGCGGTCGACGCCAAGGGCCAGCGATTCGAGGAGCGCCTCGCCCGCGTTCGGTGGGCCCATCGAGACGACGGTGACCTGTTCCCCCGGCGCCCGGGTGTCCAGCGCTACCCGGACCGCGCGCTGGTCGAACGGGTTCGCGAACAGGTCGACCCCGTCGCGGATCAGGGCGCGCCGACCCGGGTCGTACCGGACCGTGTCGGCGTCGGGAACGACCTTGACGAGGACGAGCCAGTCCAACGGAGTCGGCTCCCTCGGGGCGCAGCCCGCTGAACGGATAAGTAGCGCCGCTCGGTCGAGCCCGCGCGATGTTCGCCGACGGCGCCGCCGGCTCAGCCCCTCCGGGGCGGGGACGGTTGGGGTCGCTCGACGCCTACGTCGCCGCTGTCGTCATCACCGTCGTCGCGGTCGTGAGCCAGTACTTCGTCCCGCACCTCCTGCCGTTCACCGCGCCGTTGTACGGCTCGTTCCTCGGAGGACTCTTCGTCGTCTACGGGATCCCGATCGCGGCGTTCGCCATCCTCGTCGGCGCGCGCCCGCTCGAGCGGTTCGCGGTCCGACCGGCGTCGGCCGCCCTCACGGCGCTCGGATGGTACGGGGTGCTGTCGCTCCTCGCGCTCGCCGTCACCTTCGCGCTCGTGATCGTCTACCTCGCGCTTGACCCCTCGGCGCTCGACCTGCTGAACCGGCCGAACCCGGTGGTCCAGGAGGCGCAGACGAACCCGTGGTTCTGGGTCGGTTTCTCGTTCGCCATCGGGGCCGTCGAGGAGACGATCTTCCGCGGCTGGATCTTCGGCTACTGGCTCGCCCGCGGGACCTCGGTCGGCTGGGTCCACGCCATCTGGACGAGCGCGCTGTTCGCGGGGGTCCACCTCTACTACGCCACGACGTACGGGATCGCGGCGCCGCTGGTCTACCCGACGCTGTTCTTCCTCGGCCTCGCGTTCGCCCTCGCCGTCCAGGCGTCCGGTGGCAACCTCGTCTGGGTCGCGGTGCTCCACGGGGCGAACGACGCGACGGCGTTCCTCACGATCGTGAGCCCCCTGCTCGCGAACTCGGTCCACTTCGGGGTCATGCTCATCGGCGCCGTCGTCGCGCTCCTCCTCTACCTGCGCCGGCCGAAGCCGACGCCGCCGCCGGCGCGCCCGTACGGTTCGCCGACCCTACCCGCGTGGCCACCGGGCAGCACGTACGGGTCACCGTACCTCCCGCCGGTGGCCGTCTCCGTCATACCTCCCCCGCCGCCCCCGCCGCCTCCGCCACCGCCTCCCCCCGGGACTTCCTGATCGCTCGACCGCCACCGATTTGTGCGACCGCGCGGTCGCGGGAGGGACCATGCTCGACGACGCCGAGCTTACCGAACTCCTCACGACGGCACGCACGATCGCGGTCGTCGGGCTTTCGGACAAGCCCGACCGGGACTCGAACGAGGTCGCCAAGTACCTCCAGTCCCAGGGCTACCGGATCATCCCCGTGAACCCGACCGTATCGGAGGTGTTGGGGGAACGATCGTATCCCTCCCTCCGCTCGATCCCGCCCGAGATCCGCGTCGATATCGTCGACGTGTTCCGTCGCAGCGACCAGGTCGGGCCGGTGGTGGATGAGGCGCTCGAACGCGGCGTCGGCGCGGTCTGGATGCAACTCGGCGTGGAGAATCCACAGGCCGCGGCGAAGGCGACGGCCCACGGGGTCCCCGTGCTCGAGAACGTCTGCATCCGGGTGCAGCATCGGCGGCTGCGCATCCCTCCCGTCCCACCGCAGAGTTAAGACGCCGGGACGGTCGCGCTCCCGATGGCCGCCGCGGTTCCGCCCGCCGCGCCTCCCCCGAAACCGGTGACCCCGACCATTGCCCCGCCCGCTCCACCGGCTCCCCCACCGCCGCTCGCGGGCGAGATCTCGGACGCCGGCGGCAGCAAGCGGGAGAGCGTTCGGGCCCTTCGATGGAAAGTCGACGGCGCTTCGAAGGTCCTCGGCGATGTCGAGGTCGACGCGGCCGAGCTCCACGGGTTGATCTCCGTGCGGGGCGGGCTGAAGGCCCGGAACCTCGCCTCCGACGGGACGCTCGACGTCGGGGGGCCTGTCGACGTCGCCGAGACCCTGACGACCGCGGGCGACGCGTCGTTCGGCGCGGCCGCGCGCGTCGGAGCGGCCGAGACGCGCGGTAGCCTCACCGTCGCGTCCGACCTGACGGCGATGCGGTCGGTCCGGGCCCAGGGGGCTGTGTCGGTCGGAGGGAACGTAATCGCTCCCCGTCTCGAGTTCGACGGCCGGCTCGAGGTGACGGGGGCAATCGCGGTGACTGACTTCGTCGGGCGGCTCAAGGGTCGGTCGCGCGCGACGACGGTGCAGGCCGATCGCGTGACCGTGCGACGCGGCGGACTCGCCGCCCGCCACGCGACCCTCGAGGTGCTCACGATCGAGACGAAGGACGCGGATCTCGAGGGCGTGGTCGCCGAGTACGTCCGGGCCGACCGGATCGTCGTCGGCGCGGGCTGCCAGATCGCTCGGGTCGACGGGAACGTTCTCCGCGTCCACCCGACGTCCCATGTCGGCCCGGTCTCGCACACGCCGGCCCCGTACGGTCTGACGCGCTAGCGCGCGCCCCTCTCCTTTTATCCCTCGACAGCACGTCGCGGCGCGATGCCCGAACCGGAGGAGCCGTCGCCCTCCGCGTCGAGCCTACCCGCCGTCCAGCAGCGGATCCGGGCGTACTGGGACCGGACCGGGGTTCCCTCGATGGCGCGGTCGGGCCCGCCGGACGGCGCGGTGCTGCGGTTCACCGAGGGACCGCCCACCGCGAACGGGCTCCCCCACATCGGCCACGTGATCGGGCGGACGCTCAAGGACACCTACCTCCGTTACCACCGGATGCGCGGTCGCCGGGTCGTGAGCGTGATGGCCGGCTGGGACTGCCACGGGCTACCGGTCGAGCTCGAGATCGAGCGGCGCCTGGGGATCAAGTCGAAGAAGGAGATCGAGGCGTACGGGGTCGAGCGGTTCTGCGAGACGTGCCGCGCCAGCACCCTCGAGACGATCGCCGCGTGGCAGGAGATGAGCGGCCGCCTGGGCTATTGGCTCGACTACGACCACCCGTACTACACGATGACCCCCTCGTTCATCGAGAGCGTCTGGTGGTCACTCCGCCAGCTCTTCGACCGTCACCTCCTCGAGAAGGGCCACTACGTTCTCCCGTACTGCCCGCGGTGCGAGACCCCGCTCTCCTCCCACGAGGTCGCCCAGGGGTACGCCGACGCGACCGACCCATCGGTCACCGTTCGGATCGCCCTGGAACCGCGCGCCGCCGAGCCTCCGACGTACCTATTGGTCTGGACGACGACCCCCTGGACGCTCCCGGCGAACCTCCTCGTGGCAGCGAAGAAGGACCTCGACTACGTCGCCGTCGCCTCCGACGACGGCGGCGAGTACCTCCTCGCGGCCGACGCGATGGCCCGCTACTTCCCAGGGGCGCCGGTCCTGCGCCACCTCACGGGCGCGGACCTCGCCGGACGGGGCTACGTGCCGCTCTTCCCGTCCGCGGGTCCGGGGACCGGCCGATACCGCGTCGTCCTCGACGCCATGGTCGACGCGAAGGAGGGCACCGGCTTCGTCCACATCGCCCCGAGCTTCGGCGTCGACGACGCCCGGATCGGCGATCGCGAGGGCGTCGGGAGCTTCGACCCGCTCGATTCGCGCGGCGTCTTCGGTCCTACGGTGCCGCTCGTCGAGGGGAAGTCGTTCAAGGCCGCGGACCGGATCCTGCTCCACCACCTGGGCGAGGCGAAGGCCGTCGTCCGCAGCGAGACGATCCGGCACACCTACCCGTTCTGCTGGCGGTGCCACTCGGCGTTGATCTACCGGGCGATCGACTCGTGGTTCGTGCGCACGTCGCGGTTCAACGAACCGCTGGTCCGGCACAACGCGTCGGTGGACTGGCACCCGTCCCACCTGCGCGACGGCCGGTTCGGCAACTTCCTCACCGAGGCGAAGGACTGGGCGCTCTCGCGCAACCGCTACTGGGGGACGCCGCTCCCCGTCTGGGTCTGCCCGAGCGGCCACGCCCACTGCGTCGGGAGCTTCGCCGAGCTCGCGAAGCTTACCGGCGGCCCGTTGGCCCAGCCGTTCGACCCCCACCGCGTCACCGTCGATCGGCTCACGTTCGCGTGCCCGACGTGCGGCGCGGAGGCGAAGCGCGAGCCGTACACGATCGACGCGTGGTACGATAGCGGGTCGGCGCCGTTCGCGCAGTTCCACTACCCGTTCGAGCCCGGCCCGTTCGACCCCGCGGCCCCGCTCGATTTCGTGGCGGAGGGGGTCGACCAGACGCGCGGGTGGTTCTACTCGACGCTCGTCCTCGCGACGGCGCTCTTCGACCGGCCGGCGTACAAGGTCTGCGTCGTGAACGGGCACGCGGTGGACCCGACCGGCCTCAAGATGTCGAAGTCGAAGGGGAACGTCCTGGACCCGATGGACCTCCTCGAGCGGTACGGCGGCGACGCGCTCCGCTGGTCGTTCCTCGTCATCGACTACACGGAGCCGATCGCCGTCTCCGAGACCCATATCCGCCAGTCGGCGGCCCGCACGCTCGGGACGCTCCTCAACGTCCTCGAGTTCTACCGGCAGAACGCGCGCGCCGACGGCCACAAGGCCGCGACGAGCGCGCCGGCGGCGACGTCGGTCCTCGACCGGTGGCTCCTGAGCCGGCTCGAGGGCCTCACGACCGAGGTCGACCGGGGGCTCGACGCGTACGAAGCGCGCCGGGCCGCCCTCGCGCTGCGCTCGTTCGTCGACGACCTCAGCACCTGGTACCTTCGCCGGTCACGGCCCCGGTTCTGGTCGGAGGAGCGCGACGACGACCAGCGCGCCGCGTCGGACGTGCTCTCGTACGCGCTCGTGACCGTCGCCCGCCTGCTCGCCCCGCTGGCCCCCTTCACGGCGGAACACGTCTACGGTGAGATGACCGGCGCCACGTTCGACCTCCCGACGTCCTCCGTCCACCTCACCCATTGGCCCGAGCCCGCGCGCGCGACGGACCCGGAGCTCGAGTCGGGGATGGCCGAGCTGCGAGGGCTCGTCGAGATCGGCCGCGAACTGCGCCAGCGCGCGCAGGTGAAGTCCCGCATCCCGCTCGAGGAGATGCTCGTCGGCGACGGGGCCGCCGCCTACGCGGCCCTCGGGCCGGCGGGCGAGCGATTGCTCGCCGAGGAGCTCAACGTGCGGCAGATACGACCGATGCCGATCGGCGCGAGCGCGGCGTCGCTCCCGGCGGAGGACTGGGTCCTCCGCGAGGAAGACGGGGTCGTCCGTGCGGCGTTGCGCCGTCGCCCGTCGCCCGAGCTGCTGCGCGAGGGGCTGGTCCGCGAGGTCCTCCGACGGCTCCAGATGACCCGCAAGGAGCTCGGCCTCCAGTACCGCGAGCCCGTGCAATTGCGGCTCTACGCCGACGGGGAGCTGTTCCAGGCGCTTCACGACGACCGCGACCGGATCCGGCGCGAGCTGCTCTGCGACACGATCGACCTAGTGGACGGTCCCGCCCCGGCCTCGGACCAGTACCGCCGGTGGGAGTTCGAAGGATACGGGTTCTCGGCGCGGCTGGACCGCGTCTCGTCACCGCCCGCCGCGCCGCCGGCGAGCCCCGCCTAGTCCACCGAGTGCCTCACGACCTCGCCGCCGGGCGACCGCTCGGCGAACACCTCGGCCCCGAACCGTTGAAATCGGACCCGCCCGGACCGCCACGCGTCGGCCGGTAGCCCGGCCTTGACGCAGGTCTCGGCGAGGAAGGTCGACGGATCCCAGCCCTGCTCGACGGCCACCTGGGGAAGTAGCAGCCCGCTCGCGCCGTCGGACTCCGCGATCAGGCCGTCGCGGCCCACCTGGACGGCGGCGACCAGCGCCTCCGGGTCGGCCGACGCGATCCGGACGGGGGGCGTGAGCACCGACACCTCGATCCGCGTGGAGGTGAGCTCGGGTTCCGTCAAGGGTGGGAACCGCGGGTCCTCCAATGCGGCCGCGACCGCGGCCTGCTGCACGGCGACCCGCAGCGGGTAGACCGGGCGTGCGAAGCCGATGCAGCCGCGCAGCGCACCGTCGCGATGGCGCTTCAAGGTCACGAAAACGCCGCGCGGCTCGTCGAAGACGGCCGACGTCGGCCCTGGCCCGGCCGACCTAAGCTCGGCCCGTTGGACCGCGCGAGCGATCGCGGTACGGGCCCAACGGACGGCGGCCGCTCCCTCGGTCGGGTCGACCATGACGACGGTATGGGGGCTGATTCGGAAAGGCTGGACGGTCGCCCCGACGGAGCCTTTATACGGGCCGGCTCGTCCCGCGCCCGCCGATGCCGTTCCCCGAGGCCGTGAACCGGCTTCTTCTCAAGAAGATCTGCATGAACTGCTCCGCCCGCAACCCGCAGAAGGCGATCCGCTGCCGCAAGTGCGGTTACCACGGCCTCCGCGTCAAGTCGCGCGAGCGCTCCGGTAAGACCCAGTAGGGCCTACCGGTTCGCGGGGTGGCCGTTCGGGGTCGGTCCGACCGCCGACCCGAAGTCGCGACGGTTCCGCGCGACATCGAGGCGCTTGCGGAAGAGGAACAGCATGTTCCGCCGCCCGTCGCGCCAGCTCGAAAGCTTCGGCGCGCCCCACCGCTCCGCGTAGTGGATCGGGACCTCCTCGAACTTGAGCCCGTTCAGGATCACCTCGAGCTTGAGCTCCTCGCTCAAGGGCATCCCGTCCTGCGTCAACCGGACGCGGTCGAGCACGCTGCGGCGGAACACCCACATGCCGCTCTGGCTGTCCTCGAGCGTGGCGCCGCCGGCCTCGCGCAGGTAGTGGGCGTAGGCGATACGCAGGAACGTGTTCAGGACCCAGTTGCCGAGACGGTGCTCCGTCGTCATCGACTTCGGGTCCAGGTGCGCGAGGCGGTTGCACGTGATGAAGTCGAGGCCCCGGTCGAGCAGCCGCCGCACGAGGGCCGGGACGTCCTCCGCGGGGTACGTCGCGTCCCCGTCGAGCGTCGCGATGATCTCCCCCTGCGCCTGATCGAACCCGGTCCGATAGGCGCGCCCGTAGCCGCGGCGGGGCTCGACGATCACGCGGGCGCCGAGCGAGGTCGCGATCGCCGCGGTCGCGTCGTGGGACGCTCCGTCGACGACGAGGTACTCCCAGTCGATCGGGTCGGACGCGAACGACGTCCGGTTCGCCTGGTCCGTCGCCGCGCGGAACCGCTCGAGCACGTGGCCGATCGACTCGGCCTCGTTGAGGGTCGGCACGATCAGGGTTCCGCGCATGGGTCGGGTCGCATACGGGGCACTCGCTTAAGCCTCTGCGCCGGCTCGTCACGCCCTCGAGAGAGCCCCGTGTCGACCCGTCGAGCGCGCCGTCGTTCGTGGGGGAGCTTTCCGACGACGGCCGACATGGGGATCCGCGCCACGGGGGCGACGCCCGAGGAGCTGTTCGAGGCGCTCGGTCTCGGCCTCTTCGCGCTGATCACGGACCTGCGGAAGGTGCGGCCGACGCAGGAGCGGACCGTCACCGCGTCGGCGGCCGACGCCGTCGGGCTCGCCGTCGCGTTCCTCAACGCCCTCCTATTGCTCCAGCAGACCGAGGGGTTCCTCGTCGGGGAGCTCCACGCGCGACCCGTCGGCTCGCCCCCGACGGCCATCCTCGCGACGGCGCGCGGGGAACCGTTCGACCCCGAGCGCCACCCGCGGCGGATCGAGGTGAAGGCGGTGACGATGCACCAGGCGACCGTCGACCTCGCGCTCGGTCGGGCGCGCGTGATCGTCGATATCTAGGCGGTACGGCCCCTACGGCGGGGTGGGCATGTGCCCGAGGAGCGTCTCGAGCGACGCGCCGCGTCGCGGGAGCTGCCCCGCCTTCTCGAGGATCCGCTCGAGGCCGGCGAACGTGACGAGGAGGTCCGGCCAGTCGGCGATCCCCATGTGCCCGATGCGGAAGATCTTCCCCTTGAGCGCTCCCTGACCCCCCTGCAGGAGCACGTTGTACGTCTCCTGGAGGACCTTGCGGACGCGCGGGTCGTCGAGGCCGGGCGGGTTGTTCAACGCGGTGACGGTGTCCGAGGCGTGCGACGGGTCGGGGAACAGTTGGAGGCCGATCGACCCGGCGGCGGCGCGCGTCGCCTCGGCCATCCGGTGGGTCCGAGCGAGCCGGTTCTCGAGGCCTTCCTCCTTGAGGAGCAACAGCGCCTCACGGAGCGCGAGGAACAACGGCACGGCCGGCGTCCAGGGCGTGTCGTTCTTCTCGATGTTCGTCACGTGCTCGGCGAGGTTCAGGTAGAAGGTGCCGGGCCGCAACTCCGACTTCGCCCGGTCCGAGAGGTGCACGAGGGCGAGGCCCGCGGGGGCGGCGAGCCCCTTCTGGCTGCCGGCGACCAGGGCGTCGATCCCCCACGCGTCGATCGGCACCGGGATACCGGCCACGGCGGAGATCCCGTCGACCAAGAACAGCGACCCCGCGCGCTGCACGTGCGGGGCTAGGGCCGCGAGGTCGTTCTGCAGCCCGACGCTCGTCTCGTTGTGGATGACGCAGACCGCGCGGACGTCGCCTTTCTCGAGCTCGGCCTTCGCGGCGTCGATCGGGATGTGCTGCCCCCACGGAGCGGAGAGGGTCGTCACCTGGTCGCAGTACCGGCGGACGATCTGGTCGGTCCGCTCGCCGAAGTTCCCGTTCGAGAGCACCAGGGTACGCTCGTCCCGCCGGACGAGCGAGGAGTAGACGGCCTCGAGGCCCGAACTACCGCTCCCGGTGAGGATCACCTGGTGGCCGTTCGCTCCGAAGAGGAGCGGGAGCATCGACCGTATGTCGGCGACGACGCCGTGGAAGTAGTCCCCGCGGTGGTTGAGCGACGGCATGCTCATCGCACGCAGCACGCGGGGGTGGATGCGGACCGGTCCGGCGATCAGGAACGTCGCGGTCTCGGGGTCGAACGTCACGGAGCGCCCACGACCTCGGGATTCACGAGGTATTGTAACGGTTCGCCCTTCCACGCGCGCAGGATCTCCTCGACGACCTGGCGCCCGGCCCGATGCTGGGCCTCGTGGGTCGACGCCCCGAGGTGCGGGGTCGCTACGACGCGCGGGTGGGCGAGGAGCTTCGGCCGGTTGGGCGGCTCGACCTCGAAGACGTCCAACGCCGCTCCGGCGGGCCGCCCTCGCTCGAGTCCCGCGAGGAGTGCCTCCTCGTCGATCAAAGCCCCCCGTGCGACGTTCACGACGAACGAGCCCTCCTTCATCGAGGCGAAGCGCTCGGCGTTGAGCAGGTGGTGGTTCTCCGGCGTCAGCGCGGCGTGGAGGCTGACGATGTCCGAGCGCGCCAGCAGCTCGTCGAGCGGCAATATCGTCGTCCCGTCCGAGGTGGACTTGACGTACGGGTCGAAGGCGAGGGTGGTGACGCCGAACGGCCGGAGCAGCCGGGCGATCTCGCGCGCGATCCGTCCGTAGCCGACGAACCCGACGACCTTGCCCGAAAGCTCGGTGCCGTTCTCCCCACGTTTCCAGGCTCCGGCTTTCGTCGCCTGGACCCGGAGGAAGAGGTTCCGCGCGAGGGTGAGGTAGAGGGCGAGGGAGAGTTCCGCGACGCTCGTCGTCGCGGCCGTCGGAGCGTTCACGACGCGGATCCGGCGGGCGGTCGCGGCCGCGAGGTCGACATTATCGACACCGACCCCGGCGCGGGCGATGATGGACAGGGCCGGCGATCGCGCGATCAGGTCGGCCGTCACCTTGGTCCGGCTCCGGACGATGAGCCCCCACATCGACGGGAGTTGCGGCTCGAGGGCTCCGTCGGCCGTCGCCTCGACGACCGCGCCCGGACCGGACCGGAGGAGCTCAACCGCGTCCCGGTCGATCGCATCGGCTACTACCACGATGCCGGCGGAGCTGGACACGACGGGCCGACCGAGGGCGCGTTGAAAACGCTTCCTTGCCTGGGCTACCTCCCATCGCCGTACTACATCGGGACCGGGCCGCACGGCACGAAGGGCGCCGGTCGGGGGCGGCCCAGGTGGGACGAACGCCTCATCGCATCGGCGCGCACGGCAGGGCGCGCAACTGGGGCTGCTCGCGCGGCCGCACTTGATGAGCCCGCTCGCCTCTCGGTGGATGCAATGGTGTTCTACCTCGTTCTCCGAGGACCTCTGGGGGTAGGGAAGACCACGGTGGCCGATTCGATCGCGCGGCGCATCGACGCCGAGCACATCTCGGTCGACCGGATCCTCGAGGAGGAGGGGCTGTGGAAGAGGGGGCGCCGCTCCGAGTTCCTTCGTGCCAACCGGTTCGCGGCGGCCCGGGCCGAGGTCGCGTTGCGGGACGGTCGTCCGGTGATCCTCGACGGCAATTTCTACTGGAGGACCGTGATCGATGACCTGCTGGCGCGGCTCGACTTCGACCACCGCGTCCTCACGCTGAACGCGCCGCTCTCGGTCTGCATCGAGCGCGACCGGCATCGTGCGGAACCCCACGGAGAGCGGGCGGCACGCGCTGTGTACGCGAAGTCCACCGCGTTCGAGTACGGAACCCAGGTGGACGCGACCGGAACCGTCGACACGGTCGTCGGCCGGGTCCTCGCTCAGGTCCGAGAGGGCCCGTTCGCGATGGCGCGGGCGCGGCGCCCTCGGCGGACCGGCCGCCGTCCTCCCTCTCGAGGGCCGACGGCCCGCGATCGTCGGCGCCGTCGGGCCGTCACCGTCCGGCGCGTGGGGGCCCCGATCGTTCGCCGTCGCATCAAGGCCTCGACCTGACGGCGCGTCCCGGTGAACAGGGTACGCTCGTCGACGAAGCAGAGCGGATTCCCGGACGGGTCTTCGGCGTAGAACGACCGCTCGCCCCAGGGTCGGACAATGATCGCGCCCGCCGGGCTGGCCGGATCGTTGTGGATCAATTCGGCGGACAGGCAGCCGAGCCCACGGGCTCGTTCGTAGACCCCTTCGAGGTCGTCGTTCGCAAAGTAGAGCGCCTCCGTCGGCGGAGTGAACGTCTCCCCGCCCCCATAGTCCAGGACGCCGAGGAGGACCGGCCCGCAGTCGAGATAGACCCGGCCGGGGGCGACCGTCCTCCCTTGCGTACCCAACAGCGATTCGTAGAACCGTGCCGACGCGCGCAGGTTCTTCGCGGCGACCAAGAGCCGAAAAACTCGGGGCGACCGGCGACGCGGCATGTCGGCGGTGCGCGCTTAGCGGGCTGCGCGGATAACCGTCACGGCGGGCGGTCCGTGGCTCGGGTCCTGCCCGAACGGCCTCGCCCCGAGTGCGGAGCTGAGCGGGCGCCGGTCCGCCCGCGCCGACCGACGGCTCGGGCCCGCTCGAGCACGACGCAGAGGTACTCCGCAACCCGGCGGGGGCCGCGGGCGAACCGTAAATCGCCCCGCACCCTCCGGTTCCGATGGCGCGTCGGGGAGCTGCAGCTCCGAAGACGGTCGACGACTACATCGCCCGGGTATCCCCGCCGTTCCAGGACGCCTTGCACACGCTCCGCGCTACGATCCGCCGAGCGGCGCCCGGCGCGGACGAGGTCATCAGCTACGGGATGCCCGCCTTCCGCCAGGATGGGATGCTCGTGTACTACGCCGCGTTCAAGGACCACTGCAGCCTCTTCGTCGGGAGCCAGCGGACCCGAGAACGGTTCGCCCGCGAGCTGAAACCGTTCGACGCCGGAAAGGGGACGCTCCATTTCACGCCCGAAGAGCCGTTGCCGGCCGATCTCGTCCGACGATTGGTCCGCGCCCGGGTGGCCGAGAACGCCGAACGTCGCGCCCGATAGCCCACGGACGGAGCGCCGTCCGGTCTCGACCCGCGCGGTGAGCGGAACACCGCGGCTCGCCGAACCGGGCCGTTGGGGATGGTCGCTAGGGAACCTTCGGGACGGGGAGCCGGTCGAGGGCGGCCTGGACGAGCTGGCTCCCTCGAACACCCCGGATCCACGGCTCCGGCTTGACGATGACCCGGTGGGCGAGCGCCGGGACCGCGAGCGATTTCACGTCGTCGGGGACGACGAAATCCCGCCCTTCCAGGAGCGCGCGTGCCCGCGCGAGCTTGAGAAGCGCGAGCGACCCTCGCGGCGAGGCGCCGACCTCGGCGCGCGCGTCGTCACGGGTCGACGCGACGAGGGTGACGACGTACCGCTCGATCGCCGGGTCCATCTCGACATCCTCGGCCGCACGCTGGATGGCGAGGAACTGATCGGGGGTGAGAACGGTCGGGACGGTCGCCTCGTCGGTCTTGCGGGCCCGGCGTCGCTGGAGGATCGACCGCTCCTCCTCCGCCGTCGGGTACCCGACGGAGAGGCGCATCATGAACCGGTCGACCTGCGCCTCGGGGAGCGGGTACGTCCCCTCGAGCTCGAGGGGGTTCTGGGTGGCGAGGACGAGGAACGGGGGCGGGAGCGGGTAGGTGCCGCGCTCCGACGTCACCTGGCGCTCCTGCATCGCCTCGAGCAGGGCCGACTGCACCTTGGGCGGCGCGCGGTTGATCTCGTCGGCGAGGAGGAGGTTCGTGAAGAGCGGCCCTCGGCGAAACGAGAACTCGGATCTCGACGCGTCGTAGACCTCGCCGCCGGTGATGTCGTGGGGGAGAAGGTCGGCGGTGAACTGGATCCGCTGGAACCCGAGGCCGAGGGCGGTGGCGAACGACTTCGCCATCAGCGTCTTGCCGAGGCCGGGGAGGTCCTCGAGGAGGAGGTGCCCGTCGGCGACGAGCCCGACCGCGATCTGGTCGAGGACCGCGTCGCGGCCGACGACCGCCGCGTGGACGGCGGTCCGGACCTCGCCCATCCGGCGCCGAGCCTCCACGCCGTCCGTCGGTCGAACCCCCTAGCGTCGGGCTAACGCTCGCGGTATATGTACATCCCTTGGGTGCGCCGCGCGGTTATCCCCCGGCCGTAACGGCTGCGCGTCCTAGCAGGCCACTCCGGCCCTCTCGGCGTCCTGACCCCGGCCGGGGCTTTCGGACACCGGGGTTGTCCTCACGTCATCCCAGCGGACGACCCGTCCGCATGCGGTCAAGAGGGACCCTTCGTCGGTACCCGGGTCGGACCTTGGGCCCGACCGGGCGCGCGAAGCGCGCCCCCCTCATGACGGTGACGGCTCGGCGACCTGGGTCGGGCGGGCGAGCGCCCAGCCGATGGCCCCGACGGCGATCACGACGAGGACGACGGCGGCCCCGACGAACTGCTCGCCGGCGGGGATCCCGATCGACGTGAAGAGCGCGAGGCCGAACGCGAGGGCGGGGAGCGCGAGGCCGACGACGGACCGGGCGAGCGGCCCCGGGTCGTCGCGGTCCCGCGCGACCCAGAACAACAGCGTGAGCGACGAGGCGCCCGCCACCACCTCGGCGACGACCCCGATCGGGGCTGTGGCCGTGAGACCGGCGAGCGCGAGGAGGAGCGGGAGCACCGAGAGGCTCCGCGTCCGACCGACGAGCGAGAGGGCGACGGCCCCCGCCACCCCCGCGACGGCGACGACCAGCCCAAGGCCCACCCCGCCGGCGCCAAGCAGGGCGAGGGCGAAGAGGGGCAGCCCGGCGACGAGGGCTCCGCCCGCGAGCGGGGCGATCCGGCCCGCCCGCGGGGTCATCGTCGGCCCCCGTGGGTCGTAACCGGTACGCTGAGGAAGCGGACGAACGGGCTCAGGGACCAGTAGTCCTCCCACTCGACGACCGGGCCTTCGCGCCACGCCTCGCCGACGCGTTGCCGTCGGACCAGCCGCAGCAGGCGGAGCGCCGCCGCGTCGTCCGGCGTCCCCGTACCTTCCGGCGGCACGAGGAGGGGCAGCGGCGAGGGGCTGAGGACGATCGTCGGGTACCCGCGTCGCCGCAGGTGCGTGAGCAGGAGGAGCGACTCCTCGTCCGCCAGTGGGGAGAGGAGCACCGTCGTCACGCCGGGAGGGAAGTACCGGCGCAGCGACACCGCGAGGCGCTCGGAGGGCCCGGGGTTCTCCGCGAGCCGCGTCCGCTGCAGCGCGTGCGCGATCCGGTACCGTTGCAACCGTCCGGTCCCCATGGGGATCGCGGAGAGAAACTCGTCGTAGAGGCCGAGGCCGACGCGGGACTTGTCGGCCAGGAAGCCGGTGGCGATACCGAGCGCGGCGGCGCGGCTCACCGAGAGGAGCTGTTCGTCCCGGTCGACCCCGAGCGACGTCGGTCGGAGGTCGATGAGGAGGAGCAGATCGCCCGTCCGCTCGAGGTAGAAATCGTTCGCGACGAGCCGTCCCGATCGGGCGGTGGCGCGCCAGTTGATCTGTCGAGGGGTGTCGGTCGGGGCGGCGGCGCGGACGGAGAAGAACTCCCCGGAGCTACCGACCTGCCGCGAGCGGGTCTCGCCCGGTTGCGGCGTGGTCCGGTGGAGCCGGACCGCGCCGATCCGCGTCGCCTCCGGGGGGAACCGTTCGAGGCGGAGCGCCGACCCTTCGAGGGCGAGCGGGATCTCGAGCAGGCCGATCGGGTCCGACCAGACGACGTCCGGGCGGGCGAGCGTAGCTAGGAACGGGTAGGGTGCGTGCCAGACGGTCGCGAAGCGGACGGCGCCCCCGTCGAGGGTGACCGAGGTCGGCTCGGTCTCGGTGAGAGGCGCGGGGCGATAGACCCGGACCTCGACGCCGTCGGCCACGCGGGGCGACCTCGGTCGGATCGTGCCGTGGACCCGGACCTCGGCGCCGCTCCCGTCCACCGACCATTCGACGCTCGCGTCGAGCCCGCTCCGCGGCGCGCCGAGGGCCGACGCCACCGGCGCCAATAGCAGCGGGACCGCCGCGAGGAGCGGCACCGGAGATCGCACGACGATCCCCAGCAGCACCAGGAGCGCTCCCGTCACGAAGACGAGGACCGCGGCCGGCCGCCACAGGATCGAAGAGGGGACCTCCGGAACGCTCACGACTCGCGCTCCAGTTCCGCGAGCCGGGTCTCGACCCAGCGACGGAAGTCGGCCGACGGCATCTCGCGGATGCGGCTCTCCTCGTCCATCGACACCGGAGCGCGACGGGGCCCTCGGATCGATGCGTCGAGGCCCCCGAGCGCCGTGATGATCGATTGCCGACCCAACGGCCCGGACCGGAACCCCTCCCGCAGGAGGACCAACGTCGCGCGCTCGGGCGGTCGGAACAACGTCCGCGAAGGACGGAGACGCCCGACGAACGACAGGGCCGCCAGGAGGGCGACGCCCGCGACGGCCAGCCCCGCCGCGGGCACTGCGACGGCCGCGTTCGGGCCGGCCCAGACCGCGACCCCGGTCGCGGCTGCGATGCCGGCGCCCAGCAACACCGCCGGCCCAGCGACGTTCATGCGAGGTGGCCCGCCCGGTCCAGGTCGTCGAGGGCCAGGGCGAGCGCGGAGCGGGCCTGCTCGACCTCGCGGTCCGTGAACGGGTGGGTCGAGTACCGGGCCTCCTCGAACAGCGCGGTCAGTCCACGGGCGTGGTCGGCCCGGATCCCGAACTCGTTGACGCACGTCCTTTCGATCTCCCGTGGGGTCGCGGCCTCCAGGGATTCGAGCCGGGGTCCGACCCGCACGAGCAGCTGACCGTAGAGGCGAATGACCACGTCGCGAGGGGTCGCGGTCGACGGGTCGGACAGGGCGGCCAGTGCCTCCGCGAGCGTCCGACGCACGGTCGCGGGTCCACCGATCGGCTCGGTCACCGGAGCGCGACGCGCGACCACGACCGGAACCACGAGCACCGCGATGAGCGCGGCCACCGCGATCGCTACGTAGAGCACCCAACCGGGCAGGTGGGGGGTCAGCGGGAGGGGGAGGAAGGTGCTGTTGTTCGCTCCGGTCCCGTTGCCGCCGGGGGGCGGGGGCGGCGGCGAGGATCCCGGCGGAGGAAGTTGATCGATACCGACGGCCCCCGGGTCCACGAACCGGACCGCGACGAGAAAGAGAACGGCCAGGAGGAAGACGACGAGGTACGAGAACAACGGTCGGCCGATCGACCCCTCCGAACGGGCGAACAGGCGTCGGACGATCAGCCCGCCGACGATGACGACGATGAGCGCCACGGAGATCCACCCGATCACGTTGTACGAGACCGCGCCCGGTCCTTGCGCGGCCGGCGTCGGCCCCGGTTGGGCCGATGGAGCCGCCAGGAAGGTGGCGGCGAGGCCGATCGCGAACGCGACCACGAGGAAGACGGCGAGCGCGGCGGAGGTGGGGATCGTCGACGGGCGTCGCGCCGCGGCCACGCCAGCCGAGGAGCCGGACGGCTTATCCGCCTTTCACGGCGGGGCCCGTCCCGGCGGGGCCGACCCCGAACCCCCGCCCGCCGTCGCGGGCGGTGGGGAAGGCGCCTTGCTCAGGAAGTAGAAGCTCCGCCGTTCGTGGTCCGTCGCGACGACGGCGAAATCGTCGACGACGTACCCCGTGTCGAGGGCGGCCCGGAACCCGTCGCGGACCGCGTGGCGCCACGTCCGCAGCGCGTCGGGCTCGTGGGCGCGGACGAGGGAGAGGTCGAACGGCACCTCCAGATGGACCGACGCGGCGCTCGGCTCCTCGACGGCGACCGGTATCCGTAGACCGCTCTCGCCGGTCTGGGTCTCGACGGCCGCCGTCGAGCTGCGGTACCGAGCGAGGTCCTGGTCGGC